>ENA-UOVY01000344-UOVY01000344.1-plant-metagenome-genome-assembly--contig:-NODE-344-length-26447-cov-582.787095_pt1 | contig 26447 bp, 23 predicted proteins | sample MGYA00249840_ERZ761561 | MGnify/ENA primary metagenome ERZ761561 (study PRJEB28882, sample SAMN05720143) | plant metagenome | isolation source: Guanajuato, Mexico | place: Mexico:Guanajuato, Mexico...
CGGCGGGGAGGCCAACGCGATAAGAGCGGCCGGAGTTGCTAATGCTATTAGGCGGCCTCAGTTGGCTAAATTGTTCCAAATGGAACCCTCAGAGACAAACTGGTGCAAGTCGATTATTGCAACATCCCCTCTTCGCTCGCTTGCTCGTTGCCTCTTGGCTCGCGTCACCAGTGGCAGCGTCAGTGGCAGTTGGAGCGCCAGTTGGCGGCGGCGAGTGCGCTCGAATTCCCATGAGACGGGCCGCTCAACTCGGCGGCCCCTCGAGCGGGCAGGTTGCGCCAGCCGGCCGCCCGCCTGTGGCCGCCCAACTCGCCAAACTGTTGAGGCCTCGGCGGGCGGCCCATTGAGCCGGGGGGCCGGTGGCGCGAGAGTGCACGCAATCTGTCTATCTCTCGGCGGGCGCCTCTCGGCTCTCAACCCTCAACTCGCGGCCCTCCCCGCTGGCCGCTTGCTTCGGGCCGGCCGGCTAGTTGGGGGCGCCGGCCAGCAGCGAGCTGTCGATAATCGACACATCCGACCGGACGCTCGCTCGAACTCGGAACGAAGGGCCTCCGTCTGGGCGAGACTTGCCGCTCGCTGGTCTATATAAGCGGAGCAGCCACTCACCTGTTTCACTCCTGACGGCCGGTCAGTTTTGCGAGCGCGCGAGAGTCTATAAAGCGGGCAGAGTGCGGCCAGTGCGCCGTTTAATTTGGCCAACTTTGGCTCGAGCAGGGAAGCCAGTTTTAGCGCATTGACTGGCCGGCTGGTGTTGCGCACGAATTTGAATACCAACGATGGCTAATGAACTTTGCAAACTCGGGCGCGATCCCGAGCGAGCCGCGTGGGGGCGGGGCTGAGCGGGCAAAAGCACTCACAACAGAGCGGGACAAAGGGTTGCGGGACGAGAGGCGGAGGCGGGGCGCCGCGGACCGGCCTTCGAAACTCGAGGGCCATGCGAGTGGATGATAAACTCGCTCCCGGAATGAGACTTATGGCGGCCGGAGGTGCCTGCAAGCCTGGAGCCCTCCGCTCAACGCTCGGCTCCAGGATTCATCCCCGTGAACTCGCCTTCCAAGCTGGAATGGCCGGTTGGCTGGAAACCACACGACGCCACCACCACCGCCCTTTCCATCGAAGTTGGCTTGCTCGCTTGCGATGACGATGATTTGAGAATGATACAAGTTTACAATTCAGCGATTCAAGTAATCTTTATGTACCTTCGCGCAAGTTAGCCGCTTTGGGGCAGCCAAGTTGTATGCAGACGACTTGGCAGGGGCTGTTGTTTCTAACGTATGTAAGCTTGCGGTTGGCTCGCCGCTGAGCCATTCGTGGTGGCGGCGGCGGCGGCGGCGGCCAGGCTGCCTGGAGCTCGCTCACGTCAGCTTGCGCAAGGGCTGCGCTTGGCCGAGGCGAAAAGTTTTCGCTTTTCGGGCTTCCAGCTGTGCGCAGTTTGTTACCTCCAGAGCCTTAAATCGAGCCAGATAGGCTCAGTTTCACCGTCATACCTGCCCGTCTCTCTCTCTCTCTCTCTCTGCTCTATTATATGGCGAAATTCAAATTTCCAGATTGATACTCGATATAAATGCAAGCTAGCGAGCGAGAAGCTACCTTGTTGCCGATGCTCGGAGCGGCCGCTGACCGGCCGCCAGTTCACCTGTAGCGCGGCCAAATCGCTTCTCCCTCTACCTTCTCTCTCTCTCTGGCCAAAATCAGCGGGTCTGTTGCTGCCGGACGCTTTTTAGTGTGACTCGCGAAAAATGAAACTAAAACGCTGCTCCGGGAAGGCAAAGTCTCGGGATTATGTTAATTCAAATTGATCATTGTGCTCAATCAAGGGGAATTCTTTTCTTTCTCGCTCTCGCTCTCCACCATTCCAACCATCCAGCTGGCCGCCCTCAGCCTCCCTCCGCGCCGCCAGCCCCTCACCTGCAAACCATGTTCCACTCCGCCTTCGCTCAATGCGCTCGCCTCTCCCTCTTGCTGATTTCATGGTCAACGGCAAGCGACCCTCCTTGCAGGTTGCAACACCAACAGCGCCGCCGCTGCTAATCGTGCGCCCGCAAAAGAGCGCTCACTTGAGCCAACCACCAATCGGCCCTGTTGGCCACCACCACCACCACCACCAACTGCTCGAACCATCTGCAAGTTGCAGCCCAGTTGCCAGGCCAAAGTCTCATCCTCGTCACACTCGTTTAATATCCACTGGCCTGCGCACGAATAGCTCACCTGTCGAGTTACTCCAAACAAAGTAGTTAATAACATTATTGTTGTTGCCTTAACAGGCTGCGCTTCCAGCCGGCCTCTTGCTCTCTTTTCCTCCTCCTCCTCCTCCTGCTTGGCTGCCAGCTTTCCATCATCATCACCATCATCATGCTTCGTCCCCCCCCCCAGCTCCCGGCGAGCAAACGAGAATCACTCCTTTGAAGGCGCTCGAGTGGGCTAGATTGGCCGATGTAAACAAGGGTTTTTGCATGTTCGATCCTGCAGGCTGTGCGCGCGCGCCCTCCCTGCAGGCGAGCCGACGAGCGCGTTAAAGCAAACCGAAGAGCGAGCAATATCGCACTTGGGTGTCACAACTCGCTTATCCCTGTAGAGCTTTCGTTGCTGCCACTCAACTCATCATCGCTACCTGATTACGTTGAGCTTTCGCGCTCGCTCTGCAAACAAGCTCTGGCAATTAAACAGGCCAGAGGTTGGCCGAGGTCGGCGATTGCGGTGCGGTGACAAGTTTGCAAGCCAGCCGGCCAGCCAGCTAGTCCGCCCGCTGGCCAAGCCGCTTGGCCGACATGAGCACAGTGCTCGCTCCAGCCATAACCAAGCCGGCGGCCGGGCTGGTGGGAGAACAAGCGCCTGTCATTCAACTAGACCATCATATTTGATACTGGCGCAGCGGGTCCAGGTGGAGCCAGCCAGCCGGTTGGAGAGTGGCCTCGGCCGGGCCGACTATAATGGGCCGATGGCTGGGAGTGAACGCCTGGTTGCAGCTTGTTTGTGTAAGCGCTCGCGGATACATTGAATCGGTGGACAAAGAGGCTGGAAGGGCGAAACTGGCGCCATTGCCTCCAGCTGCGGAGAGGCGGCAGCGAGCGCGAAAAAGGGCAACTCTGTTTACCTGCGTGCAAGCGCAAGACAGTGGGACGGTGAGACAGGATTGCCAAGTCAGCAACCTGAGCTCACCTGCGGAAGCCTCTAAAGCGGCGCCAGTGTTTGCACTGGGAGAGCTGAGCCGAGCCAAGCCAAGATGGCTGCCTGTCTGTCTGGCTGGCTGGCTGGCGAGTTGCGCGGCCTTTGGGCGCATTTACATTTTCTCGTTAAGAGTCGTGTCGCGTACGCTCCTCCTTGGCGCCCTCGCTTGCAGCTCGAGCGAGTGGCGCCACCGCCGACTATCATGGCCGACACTGCGGAGGTGCCACTGTTACGCAGCGGCTGGCTCTGTCCTTGTCGCCGTCGTCGTCGTCGTCGTCGTCGTCGCCGCCGCCGCCGCCATTACATGCGCCACTGTTGCAATGGGATATTAGCGACTAACTTGGCTACGAGCACTTGCGCTCAAGTTCATCGGATGCCCATTTAAAGTGGCGCTGCCTGTGGGACAGGTAAACGCTTCTATAAGTTGGAGCCTTTGTCTAGAGTTGCTCGAATCAATCGTCGCCCTCCCGTCCGCCCACTTGCTTCAGGCTGGCGACCTGCCTGCCGGATCTATAAGCCGATACAAAGGCGAGGCGCCTCCTCCGCTGGCGCCGGTCTTGGGAGAGTGGCATTCAAATTAGCACACTCGAGTGCGCTCGCTCGCTCGCCTTTTTGCAACTTGGGGCCAGCGAGTTGGGTCGAGTGTTGTGTAGTTGAATTGAGCTGAGGGTTGGGGGCTGAGAGCTGTCAATTAGTTTGAATGGAAGTAGAAGTGGAAGTGGCGCCGGCAACCTGCTACAAATTCCCATTCAGTTTGCTGGCCGGCCAAGCGGCCCAGTTGGCAGGATTGCGAGCGCTCCCACTGATACATTCGGCCCGCGCTTATAGGCACACTTCAAATGGGTCGCATTGTTTATGGGCGCGCGCGCGTGGTGCCGAGCGCAAGCCAACTCTGCCGGCCCACTCAGCGACTGGCCCCTCGCGCTCGGCCCCAAGCCAGCCGGCCGCCGCCCGACTGATTCGGGCTCGTCGATCAAAAACTAAATTGATGCTGCAAACAGGCCGGCCGGCCAGCCAGCCCGCCCGCCGGAAGCGCCGCCAAGTGCTTAGGTAGCGCGCTTGCCAAGGGCGCGGCCAAGTGGGCCTATAAGCTGCGCATGTTCGCCAGCCACTTCCTTGGGCCGGCCGGCCGGCCGGCTTGCTTGCTTGCTCTCGCTCGCGCGCGCCCAGCTTCGTCCGGCCAGACATGTGCAATATCAATAATAATAATAACAATAATGAGACCAACCAACAACAAAGTGATGCTGGCCGGCCGCGGGCCAAACTGCAGGCTTGGAGGCCAGAATTTATCTGCAGGCTCTCATCTAATGGAGACAATAGTTGCGCGGGCTGAGCCGAGTGTGCACTCGGCAGCGAGCGCTTATCAGCTCGCGGCCAGTGCGGCGCTTCTTGAGACGGAGGCCGCTTGCTGGAGGCGCCAACCAGCGAGAGTTGTGGTGGATGCGGCAAACTCGCTGCAATCAACTCGACCAAACTCAACTGGCCGCCCCTCCTTGGGGCCCATTCATCACAGTGACAAAAGTTGCGCTTGCCGTGGACGTAGATAAAGGATACGCCTCTCGCTCTTGCAGTGGCAGCGCGCAAGCCAAAAGCCGGGCCGCCCTCAAATCTCGTTACGCTCCTCCATTCGGCTGGGTCCGCATCGGCAATGGCAGTCGGCTGGCAAATTTCCAGCCTGGACCCCGCGCTTCCGGTCAGTCGTGTGCGCCCGCCGATGTGGCCGCGCGAGTCTGCCAATTTCTCTGCATATATAATTAATTAGCTTGCTCGCTCCACCAGCAGGAAGTCCGGACCGGAAGGCGGTGCGAGCGCTCTGCGCCGGCCTGGCCTTGGCTGGGCTGGTTTGGTTTGGTGCGGGCCACTAATGCGGCCGCTTGCCCGCCACACTTGTCGATGGGGCCCCCTTCTTATAGGAATTAGAGGGGCCACCTTCTTTGCGGCGGCGGCGTCAGCCCCTCTCGCAAGTGTGGCGCCCGGATTAGGCTCGCTTATCTGGCTTGAACCCGATTGTGTTCAAGTGTTGCCAGTTTGAGGTGTCGGCCAACTTGCGCAAGCTAAGGCTGCCAATAATGATGATTGGCATAATGATCCAGCGCCCTTCGTGGGGCCAAGCAGGCAGCTCGCAGGGTGCGACAGCTGCGCTTTATATTGTGCGCGCGAGAAGTCGCCGGATAAAAGGGCGGGGGGAGCCCATAATCTCTCTTTCCATTTTGGCCGCCCGATTGGCCAACCTCGGGCGCAGTCAAGTTTGCTCCAAATAATGTCAATCAAGCCAGTAGAGCGCTTACCTGGCCGCTCGGTCGAAAAGCGGCTTGGTTTGGTGGCCCGTCGCCCGTTCTAGCTAGCGGCGGCGGCTCGCATTGGCCGGCCAAGCGACAATTTGCTTGCCCTCATGTTAAGCTGAACAAAACAAAATGATCCAAATGCAAACTGACGAGCCATTTGGCCTCACCATTGGAGCCGCTAAACTGTTTCAAAATAAAGCCCGTTTTGTTTTCATCTGTCCCTCCGACTTTTGCTCCTCCGCTCAAAGTTTGCCTTTGTTCGGTTGGCCGGCCAGCGCTCGCGAGCCACCATTTTTGGGGCCACCTTTTGGCGCCACTCGTTTTAATTCAATTTTTCCATCCAATGCTTCCTGTTCCCTTTGCTGGCAAAGCGGCGAGAAGAATTGAATTTCCTACTGATGAAAGGGAGGAAAATTCTCCACCAAACTGCGTTCACCTTTTGCGACTCTACATTCAGCTGGCCACAATGGAGCCCCAACTACAATGGGCCCAATTCCATCAATTGAACTGACCCAAAACCCAAGCGCAACCAAGAGCTCACTCTAACGGCATTACTCTCTTCCACAAACCAACAGGCTCCTACCTGGGCGACGCCTCCCTAGGAAGCGGCGACGGAACCGAGTGCGAAGACGACGACAATCGCGGGAGGAGGCAACAGAAGAAGAGGGGCATCTTTCCAAAACAGGCAACCAACATAATGCGCTCCTGGCTCTTTCAGCACCTAAATCATCCATACCCAAGCGAGGACCAGAAGAAGCAGCTGGCCGAAGATACCGGGTTAACGATATTGCAAGTGAACAATTGGTAAGTGAACTTTTCCAATTTCCTATCGCTGTTGTTGTTGCTGTTGCTGTTGTTGTTGTCGACGGTAGTATAGTTTTGAGTGGAAAGGCGACTTGTTTCAACCTTTGCTCTGTTTTGATTGATTAAATGGTGTCGGCTGATGAATAGGCCCCATAATGTGCCAATTCAAATGGTCTGTTGTTGTCGTCTAATGTTGGAATAATTTTACTACTTTATGATGACGATAAGCTGAGAGGGCGCTCTCATACGATGAGGGGTCGTACACACTATAAAGCGTGTGCACGATGCGTGATGAATCTCTTCATCGGATCTCTTGCGCGCATCAACGGCCACTTTCGTTCGTGCATTTTAAGCGGCCTTCTTGTCACACTGGCTAGTAGTGGCTCGCTAAAGAGCGCGCGCGCACCCACCACTGCTACTGGGCTCTCGCGCACTGTGGCGATTGCGGCATTTAATGCGCGCAAACACCAGATAAGCCGGCCCATTTGCGCGAACTAAATGAGGAAAATTGTAAACCCGCCGACGAGAATAATAAAACCCTCGGCCGGACAAATTACACTTGGGCGCCGGCGAACACCAATTTTATTATTCTCTCCAAATTTTATTGCCCCAAGCCAGCAATCGAACTTTGCGCGACACCAAAAGCAACAACAACAACAACAACAATAAACAAATAAAACTCGGATTATTTGGCCAAATGTGTAAACCACAAGAGTTTAGCTCAGCGGGGATTGATTGATTCCTGGCCGACAACTGGCAGAACAACATGGCCGCTTATGATGAGCTGCAGTAGCAGCGAGCGGCAGAGGCGGGACGTGTTATCAAAGTCGGAAGTTGTGTCAGTTGGACATTGTGGCCAACGAGGCCAGACTGAGACAGGCAGGAAGTGGTGGCGAGAGTTCAAGCAACTGGCCATATTGGTCCACGAGCCGGCGGCAGCTCTTCCGAGCGCGTCCAAGCGAACGCACTCTCCCTCTAGCAATCTATCTCGAGGGTCGGGAATGCAGTGCTGGTGGTGGTGGTTGTATAGAGCCGAGGAGATGCTGCCACTGGCGCTAGCGCTAGCACTGCAACGAGCAGATGATCCGATAGCCATTCAAATGAACATCCTCCCCTGTTCATGCTTTAGATGACACTATGAGATAAAGGCGCATTTCAAGAATTCTTCGCCATCGCTTGTAGCTTAGCGGCGAGTGGTGGTGGCTGCGCCGCCGTCGGCTGCAAGCTAGATAGCGGGCGCCACTCTGGCCAAAACTGGCCACCAAATCGGGCGCATCTAACACCAGAGAGCGGAATAGGCTCGGCCGGGCAGCCAGTGCGCCTGCAATGGAGCCAGACTCGCGCCAGAGGAATGAGGATTTCCAATACGTGATGTGCAATTTCCTCCAAGTCCGTTTGACTTTTCCTGGCCACTCGGCCCAAAGCGTGGCCCATGCACAATACAACACAAGTGTATGACACAGGCCGGCCAAACTGGAGGGGGGACATTGGGCCAACATTCTCCGCTCAGTGGGACCCCTAAAGTGCGAACTGAACCCAAGTTCAGAGCCATTCTGGCCAAGAGCTCGGCTTGCAAGCAAGAGGGAAGAGGCAGACAAGCGGGCGGACAGGCTGAGGGAGCGTTCACAGCCATCGTCATTTAATTGAGTCGCACGGATGATGATCCAAGATTCCGTCGCACGGCTTCGCCAATAGTCAGCGGGCGAGCAAACTATGCGACCACAAGCGAGCCTTAGTGGCTCGGATCTCTTGTTCAGGATCTCTGAGCTCAGTGTAAGCGCTTGAGAGTGGGAAAGAAGAAGGAGAGCAAGTTTAGGAGGAGGAGGAGGAGGCGAAAGCAACGGCATCTTGGCCGAGGCCTCGCACTCGGCGGAGTTCAGCTCAGAGCGGCGAGCGAGAAGGATAAGGATAGAGATGGAGCTGGAGTCTGAGTCATTCGAAGAATTTCGCTCTCCTAAATGCGCGCGGCCCTTGGTGATTTACTTGCCATTAGGCTAGACTGTTGTTTGCAGCCCTAGCGGCAGCTAAGCGCGGCTTACTCCACACTACCACTAGGCGCCAGCCTTGCCTCGTCCGATGCAAATTACTTGCTTGCCAATTCTTCGCCCGCCAAAGTCTGCAAAACTTTGCCTAATTAATGCCAACAACCAATGGACTTGTTCGCCCCTCGCGGCCCCAAGACCAGCGAGCGGCCGCTGGAAGGGCGCCCAATTAGTGGGCCCACTTGGCTGGCTCGCATGTCGACTGGAGGCCAACGAGGCGGCGGCGGCGGCGGCTAGTCACCGGCTTCATTGTGCGGCCGCCGCAACACTCGAGCATCGTTTGTTTGCCCTCTCCTCCTCCTTGCGCAAGGCCACTGCGACGATACCCAGACAGCGGCCGCCGGGTTGTTGGAAGCAGGGCGAGTATAGGCTCAGCAAGCCGGACCAACTTGTTGTGCTCGCCTCCATTTTAATTAAAATCCTCGAATTGTCGGCCAGCGAGAGCAATTCAATTTGGACGATTCATCAAAAGGCGACAGGTTTGTTTAGCTACCTTTGGGCAAGAGTTGATTGGCTTGTCGAGAAGTGGGAACTTTGACAAGTGCACAATTGGCCTCTCTCTTTGGGAGCGCTGCCGTCGGCGCCACTCTGGCAGCGGCGGACGAAGGAGGGCGGCCAGCCAAGAGAGAGAGAGAGAGAGAGAGACTGGCTTAGGGGGTCTTGACTTGAGGGAGGTATCTTGCTTTCGAGCTTCGAGTTGGCTCGGCTTCTCCGAGCGCGTAATTGGAGTGCGCAGAGAGAGAGAGAGAGAGAGAGAGCTTCAGGAGAATTCAAATTCGAAGGGCCGCTCATCGGGATGGGCGAGCCGTCTGCCTAAGCCGCTGGTTGCTCATCGCCGGTCTTTGGTCGCCGCTCGCAAGCCAGGCTGAGCCCGCAAACCCAACCATCCGGCCGCCACTTTGGTAGCCCCAATCTGCTCCCCTCTTGGCTCTTTTATCTCATCTTGTCTCAATTTGAGTCAAATTTAACAAAATCCACTTCTATAATTTGGCTCGAACAAGAGAGATGAGTTCAAGTTCAAATTTTTCTCAGTTTAAACTTTTTGATTGACAAGTGGAACAAAACAAGCGGCCGAAGCCAAGAGGCGGCCGCCTTCAGAGGTGAGGCTGGCCGGCTGGGAGAGTGAGCGAGGCTTCCATTTGACGGCAACGAGCGGCCAAATTGTGTTGCGCCAGCCGAATTGAACTCGGCTAAACTGAGCCGAGCTGAGCTGAGCTGAACTGAACTGAACTTGACTGGACCGGATCGAACTTGGCCGGCCTTGTTGTTGGTCGGCAGTGGCGGCGGCGGCGGCGGCGAGAACTCGCGCTGGCCGGACCTGCGGCGCTGTGATGCGGAGGGTTGGCGGCCGGGGGCAGCGCCTTGGAGGCGGCGGCGGCGGAAAAGAGGGCGGAGGAGGAGGGAGATAATAATAACAATCAAAGCGATCGAGTTTCCGCGGCTCAGCCGGCCGGCACAGGTAGGCAGGCGGCTGATTGGCAGTCGCTCGTCGATCGGAGCTGGCTGGCTGGCCGGCCGGCCGGCCGGCGGTGGGCGCCGCCTCTTGGGCCGCGGAGGCAGCCACAGCCGGCGGCCATTTGCATAGGCTGCGAGCGAGCGCGCGCTCGCAGGCTATAATTAGGCCCACTGCGGCGCGCCCGACTCCTTTCTGGCCAGCGAGCGCTCCCGGCGGCGCTGCGGCGGCGGCGGCGGCGGCTGGGCGTGGCCGGCGCCCGGGACGCGCGCGCGCGCACCGACCTCTCTCGCCGCTCCCATTTGCCTTTTGCGGCCTGCCAGTGGCGTTTGGCGACAATGTGCTCGGCACATGTTGCTCTCGTCGCCATTGCCTCTCGCTGGTGTCACTAATGAAATGTTAATTAACAATTCGCTCCTGCGATTGAGGGAGGGAGAGGAACAATGTTTGTTCCTTTTGGTTTCCAGTCCAGCAACTCGGCCGAGGCTCACTTAAAGATGACAGATTTGCGAGACAGAGGCGAGCAGCAAGCGGGGAAGCCGACTTGGTGTAGGCTTGGCCGCGGAAAGCGAGCATTTGTTGGCCATTTGACAAGTTTGGAAGTTTGCGCCCGCGAGTATCCAATGGCAGGGCTGAGCAAGCGGCCGAGCAAACAGGAAGAGCCTCTTCAACTGAGAGGAAGCCAGCGAGCGGTTGCAAGTATTTGCGGGCTCCCACTTCGTCTGGCCAGTTGTCGCCTTGGTTCGAGTAGGAGGAGGAGGAGGCGGAGGAGACTTTTGCCGCTCAAATGGCCACTCACTTGAACTTGGGGGTCTCGGCTGGCAGGCGCCAAGTGCGCGGAGGCAAAACGTGAGCCAATTTGGAGCCGAAGCGAGAGCGAGCGGAGGCCATTTCATGCCGTCCGCAGTGGACACTATTTAATCGCCAGCCAGTCGGCTCGTTACACTTGGGGGCCCAGCCGAGTTGGGCGCAAGCAAGCCGCTTGCTTCCCACACATCTCATCCACCTTCCACTGGGCCGAGCCGAGCCGAGCTGAGCGGCGGCCAGGTGACTGCGCCGGCCAACTCCGCCCAGGAAAGATTCAATTTTCTACTTTAAACGGGAATCAATCCGGCCGAGCGAGCGCAAGATAGTCAAATTATCAGCGTTGACGGGAGCCAAGTGGGCCGCAGTTTGAGAGTTTAGTTGCCTCCCAGGGCGGCAGTTGCCAGGCTGCGAGCGCCGCGGCCGCCAGCTTTCGGGCGGGCGGGGGGCAGGTGAGCCGGCGGGCAGGAAGGACGAGGAGAGGGACGATTCTATATTCGCTTGGTCGCCCTCTCCTCGCGCCAGACTACCTGCAGCGCGCCTAAAGTTCCACTATAACCTCAGGCCGCCGCCCCACTCTCTGCGCGGCCCACCTAAGCCAGCCAGTCAGACGGAGCTCCAAGTCCAACTCCGACTCCAACTCTCGCCTCGACTGCAACTGCAACTGCAACTGCCAGCAACTCGGCCCAGCCCAGCGGATCGCTGCATGCCGACACTCCAACCGACGTTGGCTTCTGTTTGAACGCGCCAACCAGCCGCGATTGTCAACTCGACTGGGGCCGCGAACTAAACTGCCGGCTCCAGCGCACTTATCTCGGCCTGTTGATCGCAATCTGGCCGCCAAATCAGGCGCCGGTCACGCTGGCCGCCAGCCGGCCGGCCAGACTTGGCCTCGGGCGACACTCGGCTCTCAGGAGGCGATATGATGCTCGCGCGGCCCCCTCCTCCTCCGCGCGGCTCGCTTATCGAGCGCTCGCATCTGGGCGGCCGCAAAACAGACAGATGGAGATAGATGGCCAACTTCCGTGCTACTCGCCGGCCGCCCTGGTCGTCGTGGTCGCCGTGGCCGTCGCTGTCGTCGCCAGCGTCGAGGCCGCCGCCGCCGCCGCCGCCGCCGCCGTTAACAGGTAAGCGGCGGAGGGTAATTGACTATTGACTGGCAACTCGCCAGCTCCTCATTGAGGAACTGGAGACGTCAGCGCTTCAGTTTGCCGATCGGCAGTTGCTCGCTTGAGTTTGCTCAAATCTGGCCGCAAGTTTCAACTTCGCCTCCAAGCAGCCAAAACATTGTATCCAATCAACATTAAGTCCGCTCCCCCTGGCTTCGTGATTCCATTGGAGGAGCGAGGAAAAGGCAGTTAAAATCTCTCCTCCTAAACGATTCGCTCGCTCTGCCCTCAAACCTGAGCGCTCCTTCCTCTCTCGGCCAAATAATCGTGAAAATTAAACCTCAGCCGAGAGGCTCCAGCCTGCGAGCTGCTCGAGTCTTTGACCAGGTTAATTGTTCATGATGCTTGTTGTTGTGTTTATCGCCTGTTTGCTCATTCTCGGCCTGACGGCTGAGCTCGCGGGCGGCGGCCACGACCGAGCTGGCGGCGACGCAACGCGCGACGCGCTCTCGCCAGACTCGAGCTCCAGCTCCAGCTCCAGCTCCAGCTCCAGCTCGAACTCGAACTCGAACTCAAGCTCGAACTAAAACTAAAACTCGATCTGGAACTCAAACGAGAGTTTTGCCCAGAACTGGCGGGCCGGCTCGCCTGCGCTCGTGGCGCCCGCTCGCAGCAGAGGGAGTCGCTGGCAGGCAACATGACGGCTCTTGTCATCATCAGGCCAGCGCCGTGCGAGAGGCCCACCGTGTGTGTGGCTGGGCCAGCGCGCGGCCGCCAGGTAAAATACCTCACCGGATAGCCCCCCATTCTCTCGCCTCTCGCCTCTCCTTCTCCTCCGCGCGCGCGCTTCCTTCCTTCCTTCCTTTGGAACAAAAAATTAAAATTTCAAACTCAGGCCAAAATCTAATCTCTCGGCGGCAAACTGCGGCCGCCTGCATTCTCATGCTCTGGCCGAGTGGCGATTTAATCTGCGCGCCCAGTTCGCCCGGCGCCGCCAAATCCAATTTCGCCAACCCTCGCTCCTGGCCCAGCGCGCTCGCCCTCGAATCAATCGAATTAGAGTGCCAGGCTGGCCGGCCGGCCGCTCGGCCTACCTGGCCGCCGAGCCTCGCGCCTGTTTGCTCGCCCCCCTGGCTTGGGCGCCCATGCAACGGGCGTTGGCGCTGCCGCCTCTGCCGCCGCCGCCGCCACTGCCGCTTATCATGTCCCATCTGGGCCGAGTTCGTGAACACGGCCGCCGGGAGGAAATTATGATTGCCAATCCAGATGAACTTTCCACAAGTCGTCGCGCCGGCGTCTCGGCCGGCGCCACTCGAGCGCCGAGCGCCAAGCGCTGATTGGGCAAGCGGCAGGCCGGCCAGCCAGCCTCTAGCCTCTAGCCTCCAGCCAAATGGCCCCCAGACGTCCGATTGATGGAAGCGCCCGATTAAAACAATCGGCCGGCCAGTCCGGCTGCGAGAGCGCCGGCCGATATCACATTGCGAGCGCCGTCGGCGGCCCCCCAGCCGCCTGGTGGGCTGAGGGAACCTCTGCAAACCTCGGCCGAGCGATAGACAACAAAATGGTCATGTGGATCAATGGTGTGTGAGTGGATATGTCTCTGGCGCGCGCAGTTGTCTGCCGGCGGCGGCGGCGCCACAATTCGGTTTGGCAGAAATGTGTCCATGATGGTTGGGGGGGGGGAGATGATATCCGTGGCCGGCGCGCAAAACTGGGACGGACGGCTGGCCTCCATGATGGGCGATGGGGCCGGAGCTGGTCGCTTTGCGCTGCATTCGCGCCGCCGCCGACCGAGCCCATTGTTCTCTCGCAAACCGGCCGTTCTGGTTCTGGTGCTGGCGCTGGCGCTGGTGGTAGAGCTGCTAGCGGGTAGTGTGAGTGTGCTGCGCCAGTGGGCCCCGCAGTGCGGCTGGCTCCATTGGGGACCCAAAACAACATTGTCGCTCGTTCCCAGCAGCCCGGCCGAGTTCGCGCCAGAAATTGAACGTTTCGCCCAGGAGGTTGGCTCGAGCGGACTGGCCGCCAGCCGGCCGGCCCGCTGCCAACCACAAGCAAAAGTCGGCCCAACAAAGTGATGGCACCAAACGATCCCCGTTTGCCTCCGAGCGCGTTCGCCTCTAATACAATTATTTTATACCATTCAATTTGAACTGGCTTCTCTCGGTCAACTAGAGCGAGAGAAGTCAAAAATGATGATCATCTGTTTGTATTGGCTGGCTGCGATTTGATTTGGAAAAGTCTCGCTCTCGTTTCGTTTCGCTCCTCTCCTCTCCTCTCCAGCCAAGAGGTTTGGTTCAAATTGCAATTCCGGCTCCCATTGGCCGCCGGGCTGGTCGGCTTTTAATTGCTCACTTAGTTGCTCGATTATCGTGATTAAAAGGATAGGTGCGCCGGCTCCATTCAGCTCGCGCGTCAAGAGCCGACGACCGACGGCTGACGGCTGACGGCTGACGGCCGGCGGCCAATGGCAACACATCATCATGATCGTGTTAGTGTTCGAGTTCGAGCCCGAGTCTGAATCGGAGTTGGTGTTTGTGCTCCTCGGCCGCCTCGAGTGGCGCGCAAATGTATCGCTCGCCCACAGGAAGCGGCCGGCGCGCACGTATTGGCGCCCCCTATAGGCGGCCGGCCGCTAACCTGGCCGCGGCCTCGAGTTCAAGCGGCCGCTTCCTCCCGCTCGCGCTCGCTCCTCAATTACACATTTCCATCGGTGAAACTCGGCCGCCAGTCTCGCTTGCGGCCGCGCGTTTTGCCAAAAGGCTCTCGGCTCGGCCCAATTATGCCGCGCGGGATCCGGCCGCTCGCCGCTTCCAGGCGGCCAAACGGCAAACCGCTTGACTCGCGCCGGTGGCCGAGAGCGAGCGAGCGAGCGCGCGCGCCAGCGAGGTTATTGCTCCACATCCGGCCCGCGGCGCCCGAATTAGGCGCCCCCTCGTCGGACGGACGGGCCGGGCGGATAGGCGGACGGCCGAGGGCCAACGCGAGATATTGGCTGCAAACTGGCGCTAATATCATTAGCGTTAAACTAGACGCCCATATCCCGTCAAATAAGACAGCAATACAGCAACAACAAGGACAACGACAACAATGGGACACAATTGTATTGTTGGCTCTGTCCGTCCGTCCGTGCGCCTCCCTGACTCTTGCTCGTCCGCTCGCGCGCGCTCGCTCGCTCGCCGACTGGCTTTGCTGGTCGGCGGGCGCCAATAGTGTAAAATGGCCGTCCCGCTTCCACTTCCACTTCCAGCTAAGAGTGGAAGTGGAGCTGGAAGTGGAACTGGAGCCAACAACTCGCCCTCCTCTCCTGGCCATTGATTTGCGTCGGAAGCGGCCGCTCGGTGGCTGGCGCGGCCATGTCGGAAAGCGTTTTGTTTCCCCCAGAGTCGGGCGCCAGAGGCTCTCTCGGCTGCACTGGCGGCGCGCCCCTCTTTCGGGTCTCTGGCGTCCAGTGCCGAGCGACAGGCGACAAGGCCGCCAGAGTGATGCTCGCCCGGCGCTTCCACTCAACCTGCGCGCGGACCCAAGAGGCTGCCCGCGGAGAGGCCACTCGCGAGCCGCCGCCGCCGCCTAAGTGGGCCTCCTGGCGGCCTGGAGGGCCGCGCACCGGCCAGCTGGCGCCCACTGCCATCCGCGAGCAAAACTAAAACACACACTCACATAATTGTCAGTCGGCCCGCCCAAGGCCGCAGTCCGGCCGCCCCCAAGTCTGGCCGAGAGCGGCCGGCGCTGGCCGCCCGCCAACCGACAGCTCGCGCGCTAACTGATCAATTTCGAGCCTATAATTGAATGCCGTCTTCCTCTCTCACGGGCTTCAGTTTTCAATTTACTCGCGCTCCCTTCCGCCGAGTCAAAGAGCGGTGGCAGTGGCAGTGGCAGTGGCGGCGGCGGCGGCGGCGGCGGAGCAAAATCTAGATCAAACAATGCCAGCGACTTGGATGCGCCGCAAACAGGCCCGGCGGCCAGTATCAAGGCTTCGGTCGAGTTTAATATAATTTAACGCGCAAACCGGACCGAATATCACGGCCCTCGGAGGCTAGAGGAGCTTCGTCTGCTCGCGCCGGCTCAGCTGTTACCTTGTTGGCCGTCGGCAAACAACGATAAATAACCGAGCGGCGCCGAGGAGAGGCGAACCGGATAGCCGGTTGTGTGTGCGCGCAAGCCTGTGTTATTTTGTCCCCGCTAATCGATCTCGCGCTCGCCGGCCCCAAAGCAGCGCGCGCTCACCCTCGGCCGGGATTATGTCATTGGGAAATATTGGAGCGGAAACGGCGGCCAACAGGCCATTTGTGTGCCAGTTCGCGCTAGTTGCGCCTAAGCCCATATTTAAACAGTATTTTGACACCAAACAATCGGCCTACTTGACACTCTGTCGGCCGCCAAACAAACTGGCCGCCGCGAGGGAGCTGCCTGGAAATGCGTGGCACTCGTCCCTCCCCGACCGGCACCTCCGTCCGGCCAGAGTGGACACAAACCTTTGGGCCTAGACGAGCCCCATTTGGGCGCTCAGAAACGCTTTCAGGGTCAGCGCGCCTCTTGGGCAAGAGATTGGGGCGCTCGGTTGGTTGGAAAACGGCTAGCCGCGCTTAAGCGCGCCGAGTCCAAGTCGGGATTATCCCCCCACACAACCCAACAGTCGCCGCCCAAGGACCTTAAACGCGAGCCTCCCAGTGGCAACAGCAAACTGGCCACAGAGAGTTATTGCCATTATTTAATCAAAAGATTTATTATCATACATCAAATCCCCCAAGCAAACATGTAGGCGCCCTCTCCTGGCCGCAAAGGTTGCGCCGAGCCCTTGGCTGCCAACTGCGGCTAAGTGGTCAATCTGTATGCGACAAGAGTGGCCCCTGATACATGCTTAGCTCACACAATTGGCTAAGCCGGCTCTAGAGCAAAGGGGATGATTAGTGGCCGATTGCGAGCACAACAATTGCGGCCCGCAAGCGAAGCCGCAAACAGGGTGTAGCCGATAAGCCGTCGGCTCCACTCTCTTCCGCTCGCCTCTCGTTGGCCGGGCTGTTTGGCCGCCGCTGCGGCCTCGGGCAGCCGCAGAGTGAGAGGGCCAACTCTAGTTATAGTAAGAGCCGCCAAGGTCTCCTGACGCAAGGCTCCCTCCTAATCGAGCAAGTTCGCACTCGTCGCGAGCGCACAGGCAAAACTAGTTAACAAGTGTATCATTGCAGCTGCTACCTTTATTCCACCTCCTTCGCCCGGCGCGCTCGCCAGAGACTTGAGTCTACCTAATTTCAACTCCTACACGAGAGCAAACCCTTGCTTCCAATTCTCTCCGCTTGTCTAGGAGGAGAAACGAAACTAGTGGCGTCCTTGGCTCCACTTGGGCGAGTTTGGCGCCTCGCAGCAAATTCATGCCTCTCGAGGCCAAATTACAATGATAAGGCCGAAACAGAGAGACTCCATTCCAACTTTAGTCTCGGGCCCAAACTCGAGCCAATCTCGCAAATCTCGAGCTGACTAAAAACTCATCCAGTCGCCGCAGATCCAAATCCGTTCGCCTCTACCTGGCTGGCCGAGCTGGCGTTCGCTCAACTGCGCCAATTGACCGCCAGCTCGCCTAGCCAAGTTAGTGGCTTTAACATTAACATGCACAAGCGACAGGCTTGCGGGCCGATTTAGCGCAAGCTTGCCCGCCACTAGTAGTGTCCAGTGGCCGGGCGCTCGAAAGCGATAACTCTAACCTGAGCCGGGCACTTCCATCCTCGTTTCCCTGCCCAGTCGGCGGCGGCGGCGGCAGCACTTGGAGGCGCATTTGTTGCGCGTCCCTCCGAGCTGGCAAACATTGTGGATTGTTCGCCTTGCGGCTGAAGGCTTAGCCGATGAATTTAAACAACAGGCCAACTTAGTAGCCGGCCAGTCTTGCCTCAATCTTAGCGCGATCGGCCCTTGACGGAGGTGAGAGAAAGAGGCAAGGGGGCGCAAGCGACTCCCTCTCTCGCTGTTGGATCGTTAACGGCGTTAAGAGAGTCGAATTGGATAACAAGTAATTGGAATCCATAAAGCTAGCCCAGAACTGGATGATCAATTGACACGCAAAGTGGCAAATACATATACAAACATACGGGCCTTGTTTACCTACCAAACCCAACTACCTACCTGCCAGCCAGGCCTCGCCACCTGACTGGCTGACTGGGCTCGCTGGCTTAGTTGGCGAGCCTGGACGATGGCGCTGCGATGAGGTTATCACGCAGCCGTGGCCGGTTTGCGAGAGTTACTAAACGAGCGAGAGAGGGCGAGCAAACCAAAATGAAACAAACTGTCAGATTCTGCACCATCAACTTGCGTTTAACATGTTCGAGGAACATTGCATAAGCCCACGGCTACCCGCAACGATGACCGGCGAGAACATGGACTCACGCCAGCCAATTGACACGAAATCGGGCAGAATCCTCGCCACTGTGGCCCCTCGACGGTTCCCCCGATCAAGCTCATGCTCATGCCAAATTGTGTTGGCTTTAGTCACGAGATTGGGGTCAGCGGGCGGGCGGGCGCTGAGACGAGGCGCCGGTGGGCTTTGCTCTGGCTGTTGAATGGGGCTACCAGTCGCCTGGCGGGCGCCCCTCCACCTGCCAGAGTCGGGGGGCTCCCAGGTGGGCTCGTTAGCGCTTAGCCTTGCTCGCTTCGGTGCCAAGAGTTTGTCGCGAAAAACTTTCAAACTAAAGCTCAAGTTTGCTTGCAAACACTCCAGACGACATGACGCTGACCAAGCAAACTCTGAGCGCTTCAAAAGTATCAATCTCTCGTTGTGCCCAAGGAGATGGATAGTTCCAAGGTGACTCCAGTCCATTGAGTTTGGCCACTTGGTAGGAGGGAAGGTATTGGGCATGACAATTTTATTGGACCAGTTGTTTGTCTTTAGCTGGAACGATTCAACCTAAACGATATGACGCCAGCCCGGAGGCTTGCTGGCCGGCCGGCTCAAATTGGCCAGGAGGCCGCCTGTCCGAATCGGATGGCTCCGCCATGATTACCATTCAGTTGTTCGGACACGCAACAGTAGTTTGTCGACAACATCAGTAGCCAAACAATGGCCACTCGAGCCGCCCCTACCAATGGCTCTCGTTCGCTCACTTTAACTGTTGCTGCCTGTCAGACGTCGAAAATATTAAATACCTGCACTAGTTGTTGGGGCTGCGGGAAGGGCGAGCGCTCAGGTAATAGGAGCTCCTATTCATCCAACAACTTGCATTGTGTGCCCGTTCCACCGGGGGAGCCTTGCAAAACGTTGAGCCCCAATGAGAGAGAGAGGATGGGGCAGGCAAACAATTGACACACGGCAACCAATGATAAGGGGACTGCGCTACCTTGGGATACCTAACTTTTCGATGGCCATAACGCTGGCGGTTTGGAGGAAAATGAAAATAACATTGCCGCAGCGGCAATTATCATCCGCAGCCGCCGCCGCCGCCTCCTACCTCTCTTTATACAATACACGAGCCTCCCATTGGACCTGCTAACAACAAAGGCGACTAGTCTGGAGACGAGCGTACAAGTCGAATAGAGTTATACGTCGGCCAGCCAACAATCTGGCCCTTTAGTCTGGTCCCTTCTGTTCTCATCTAGCCTCGGCTAGTCGAATTCACTTCGGCCAAGTTCAGTTCAGTTTGGCGTATTCTTGCGTTAGAATACACAATGCGATACTGTTTGGAATCCAATATCTATATGAATTTTGCCGACTAAATGAAACGACGACTCGAGCCTCTTTGTTGCCCAACTGGCTGGTTGTCGCATTCAAGCTCTGATTCAAGTCTCGTGCTCGTTTGTCTGCGGCTTCCAATCTGGTATTGTTTGTTGTTTGCCAAACTGGATGGATGCGGTTTTGTCGGCGGTTTTCTCTGCGAGCCTTCGGCGCCATTTGGGCGCCCAAGCTAGCAAAATTGTTCTCGACTTTGCTCCCTGCGCTCTGGCCAAGCCAACAAGCGCGACGAGAGGCAGACAAACAATTGAACCCCCCTCGCGACTGGCCCTCTCGTAACAATTGCGCGCGCTTCGGGCTCCCCTAGCCTTGGACTGGTCTGGAACTTTGGGCGCCCGGAGCGCAGCAGCGGCAGCGGCAGCAGTCTGGCGCCAACCTGACCGCAATTCCTGGTTCGTCCGGCCAACACAATGGGGCCCAATTTGCATTCTCGCCAGCCGCTTGGCCAGCGCCCATTTGCGCCGCTTGCGCCCCCCTGAGCCTCGGCTTTGCTGCCAGAAACCGCAGACTCGGTCACTCTCGAGCAGCCTTAGCAAAGCAGTGCCGCTTTGCTCCAGCCGAAGCTCGCGAGTCTAATTGGTCGACAGGCAATCAGCTTCGGCCGCAGAGACCCACGCAACTTGGATGCGATCCGATGGGCGTGACGCGCGGCCAGCCAGTTGCGCCGCCAACCGATTGAGAGTAGGCCGAGTAGGCGAGCTTGCAAGCAGAGGGATCCCCACTGAAGAATCATTGTTTGCCAGCAAACCCTATCTTGGCCTGAGGCCCCCTCTGGATGACAAGTTTGCGTCTTCTGGAGGGCTCATCTCTCGGCAAGCTAGTGTCGATTTGCGTGGGCAAGCGGAGAGGAGCGTAAGCGGCAAACTTTGATGGTTCAGCCGGCGAGGCTAGCGCGATAACTTGCCCGCTGACGGCTGCTAATTATGTATCCACAGTCTTGGCAAAACTTTGCCTCCTCCCTCCTCTCTCGTCGCGTTGCCATTTGGGGGCCGCAGTTGGCGGCGAGCCGTCCATATGGCGCCACCGACATATAGCACTCAAGTTGGCTCGAGTGGCGCATTAGCGAGCACTTGTCGCTGGGCCCATCGGCCGGCCCGCTAGCTAGCTTTGGGCTTTCGCACAAAGCAGGTCGCTCGCAAGCCGCCCAGAGAGCGCGCGGTTGCCATTGCAACTAGGCGCCCGCTTTCTATAGAAGGAGGAAAAAGTCACTTCATTTGTTTGCCTAAAACCTGTCACATCCAACTCGCGCCTCTGCCTTTAGTGCCCCTAACTAGCCAGCTAAAATGGCTTTCGGCGGCCCCAAGCTGGCGCTGAGTTTTACAAATTCAACGCCACCAACAACAATCCAGCGGGCCAATAGTTTCCTCGAAGGGAGCGAGCAATTGTCTCTCAATCATCGGCCTCTTTGGAGTTAGTTTTTCTCTAAAAGTTGCCTTCCCTTTGTGCAAATTGAATTTTGTCACCCCAACGACATTTAAATCTCTCAAGCCGATGCGCCCGCTGTCGCAATGGCCATTTTTTGAACCCCCCTCCACCCTCCTCCAGTGAAACGCAACTTTGAGGATGCTAGCCTGCCAAGGGCAAGTTGGCGGTCTTGGCGGCTAGATGGCGAGTTTGTGCGCTTACAGGAGTAGAGGCTCGAGTAGTTCATCTGGGTTCAGTAACAAAGTGTTGGCGCTCGGGATCCATTTTGTTCACTTGGATGGAAACTCGAGGGAGCCGCAATGGAGCCGCTCGCTGGCGGCCATCTCTAAAAGTGTACAGGCCAAATTGGCAGCCGTTTAGCCGGCCAGCAGCCAGCGAGCGCTTTGTTTTGCGCGCTCTCAAGCCAAAGTTTCAAAACAAACGGCCTCATCGACATAGTGCAAAATCATAAGCTTCAGATTAAGGCGCAAGATTATCCGTTTTAGCCATTTTAGAGCCATTCCAAGCGGGCTGTATCAGAGCGCGCGCGCCTTGCACTTGTGTGTTTACCTGGCTGTCGTGATTTGAACGAGTTGGCCTCCCCCAGAAAGCTCGCGTTAAAACGCAACACAAGCGACCAAAATCTGCACGATTGACACGAACAGAGAGAGGGCCAAAAAATGAGCAAACCAAAACTGGGAGTGGATGCTCGCAATGTTTGGGCAGGCGTTTTGTTTGCTCGTGCAGGCAAAACCATTTGTCTGGCTGGCCCGCTAGCTGCACGAGAGCGCTCGTCTGGATTAAGCGAGGGGCCCCCAAAGCGGAGGGTTGGGCTTGACTGGCTGCGAGCGCCAAACTGATAGTGGCCTGTCGGGCGGGAAGGAAACCAGACGGGCGGGCTGCAAGAGATCACCGCTCCACCCTGAACGTGGCCCGCGAGCGAGGGGCCGGGCCGAGCCGAGCCGAGCCGGAGAGGCTCAGGGAGCAAACCAAATGTTGATGAACTTTCGTGTTGTTTGCTGGTGTTTATGTAGTTCCAAAACTAGTCCCCCTCTCTGCCAATTTCAATGATGACGACTAGAACCCGGAACAAGAGAGAAAACAAAACGAAAATAGAACTAGCGCCACTCACTTCATGCCCCAAATTGGCCGCTTCAACTCGATCGCCCATCTGCCACCTCGGCGTTGGCTGACTGATGGCGCATGCCTGCCATCGCCACCAGTGGGCCCTCGAGCGGCCACTCGCTTGCGCTCCAACTGCAACGCTGCCATCTCCTCTCTCACTCTCTCTCGTTTCAGGCCAAGCAGACTCGCTTTTGGGGACTCCCATTGAAACTGTCCGAGCCAGAGTTGATGCGCGCGCCAGTTTGTTACACTCCTCCAGGCCGAGGCCAAATATCAGCGCAATATGTTGCAAAACTGAGCCCCACCAAACTCATCTCGGGGCCCAGCAAGCGGACTAAGCGCGCGCGTCGGCCAACCAGCCTGCAAGCCAGCCCTCCGATATGCAAGCCCCGGCGGAAGCCCGAGGCCAAAAGGCTATAGGAAGCGGCCGTGTTAGGTGTTGCTGGGCCAAGCGCTGGCGCAAGCGGCTCGAATCACATTAGTTGGTGGCGCGCGCAATTTTGAAGAAACTCGCCTCCATTGTGCGCCTTCCGGTCGCTCGGCCGGCCCACACGGAGGGGCTCGCTTTGGGCGCATTCCGCGCAACCACTGGGCGCACAATGGCCAGATTGGAAAGAGATACGCCATCGGCGCTTCTCTCTGGTGGGAGCCTTCCAAGGGCCTATAGGTGATAGATGGGCCCTTGGCGGCGCCATCAGAGAGCGGGCGGGCGAGCGAGCGAGGGCGGCCAAGATGGAGGCTGCACATCCGACGACTAAAAGGGTGTTTCGGATTAGGAAGCTTGTCGAGGATGAAACGCGTTGGGCGGCGCAAAGGTCGCTAGGCTGGCACTGGCGCGCAGACGAAGCTTTCGAGTGCCACTCTCGAGTTTGTCGCCCACTCTCAGCTCCTCCTCCTCAGCCTTTGCGAGCTCTCTCCTTAAGAGGGCCGCTCAGCCAAGCAGATTCCCACTTTGAAAATTGAACGCGCCCTGACTCTAATTGATTGTCGCCGAGCCGTCGGCCGACAGACGCGCCGGCCACCAACCGGAGCGGCCGCATCCAAATCCGGGCCCCGGTTGGCATTGATGCCATCGGTCAGCCATATAGGCGTCTTCCTTTGCTCACCTCTTGCGCTCGCCTCGAGTCGATTGGGCGGCTCGCTCGCAGGTGAGAGTGCGCCGCCTAGCGGCGCTTGGCGCAGCTTTGCGGCGTTCAAATCGGGCACCTATTTGGCTGGCCTGGTGGTCAGCTGGCGCAGGCTGAGCCGTTTGCTCGCCAGCCTCTAATGATGAGGCTCGCGAGATGCTCATTAGTCTGGCTACCTTTTGCGGGGTCAGTTCACATCGCTTCACGTGCACGAGAGTAACGAGAAGCTGGTTGGTGGCGGCAGAGCGCCTTTGTTGCCACTAGAGGAGGCGACTAGCGACGTAACAACCATTTGCGCCTCCGCTCAACTGGAGCCAATTCAATGAGTTGCCTGCAGCGCCCGCTTGCTGGCCCCCACTGGCGGCCACCAGCCCGCCTTTGCCGCTTCCGAGCTCAGACTGAGCTGACTCAAGCTCAAACTCGAAGCCGAAGCCGAGTAATCTAGCCGCACTCTCTCTCTCTCTCCCCGTGTGGGCCCAAAATAATGGCCATTTAGTTTGTTGACCGTGCCCCTTGGCGCCCGACACCCCCGCTGGCCAGGCAGACGACTCGCAAGTCCTAAAAGGGAGCTGCATTGGCGAGAAACTCAGGGCTGCGCCCCCCACCCCCAAAAGGGAGCCATCGCAACCGACCCTAGGCGTCACTTGAGACCACAGCGATGGGCGGGCGAGCCTCAAGCGCGCACAGTGTTCGACCTGCCAAACCAAAGTCATCGCTTAAGTCCTCCTCCAGCCGCGCCTGAAGCCCGCCAGTGAGGCGCTGACCAAGCCAACGGGGCCCCCAAGATAAATGGGCGCTCGAATTGTACCGGTCGGCGGGCGTGTTGGCGACACACTGGCTGGCGCGTGCAACCCCAAGTCTGCACGCGCCAGTGTTTGTAATTGGCGGCAACGGCGGCAGCAGTTGCGTCACGTGAGTTATCTGGTGGCGGCAGAAGTTCGGGCCGGACTGGCCGAGTTTGAGAGGCAAGCCGGCGGTATAAATCTGGGGCCCCTGGTGCTTCTTGCTAGGCGCCGGCGGCTGGCCGACGGGAGGCAGAGTTTTGCGTGCTCGGCTCAAGGTTGGCGCTGCGTAATATGATACAAGATGCCCGAGAGATGGAGGCTAGAAGCTGAAAGTGTCAATGTTTACACACTTGTGTTTGCCGTCTCCGCTTATCCCATTCCCTTCCCGCTTAAGCTGGCGCGCCATTTGGGGCGAGTAAAGCGCGCGAACACGCGCTAGAGTGCGAGAAGTCAATAGGCTTTACGATGATGAGGTGGCTTGGCTGGTGCAGCCACAGCTTGCCATTAATGCCCATAAGAGAAGAAAGAGGATCATTGATCACACAAGTGCAAACAAATTAACTCGCCGGCTCAGCAAACTTGGCGTCGCACAGGCTCATCTGTCTGCCACCAGATCCGCCAAACAAAGTTTTAGGCTCTCCCTTTCTCTCGCTGGTTCGGGTAACATATGGCACAATTCGCTCGTGGCCCAAGTTTCGGCCGGAAGCTGGGAGTCAGAGGGGCAGGCATATCAATGTTAGGAGTAAAATAATTCGCCCCTTGCGCCAACAGTGCTGGCATAAAAATGTTATAGCAGAGAGCGATGGAAGTGGGGCTAGACGACCAGTTGTTGAGCAAACTTGGAGTTTTGGGCTCCCCTCAAAGGCGAGACACGATTGCCACTCCCTGCTGCCTCTTTCAACAAGGTTGAGCGATTGATTCTGTATCATCTGCCACCTCCGCTCCTCTTGAAGGCTAATCCAGCGCCATCTAAACCAAAGTAGAGGATTCGAACCCGACATCCCGCTAACCAAACCTCTCGTACACTTTCAAACACTACCAGGTTCATCAACGCTAGAAGACGAATTGTTCAACCAATGATTGATCAATCAAACAGAACGAGCGGAAATATAATGGCAGGTCCAGCCTACAGTCCAGACGCTGGGATGGGTTATATGATAGACGGTAGCCAGTCGTTCCGGTCGCTACCTGGCGTTGATTCAAGTGGAATGGGACCTCTAGCAAGTCATGCAGCAATGACAAGCGCGATGGGCGCTTATTCGGCGGCCTCAGCTCAGCACCTGAGCCAGTATGGAAGAAGCCAACAACAGCACGCTGCCATGCTTGGACTTTCAACTCCCCCCACCGGCCCTCACATAATGAGCACCCACCCAACCCTCCCGCCCCATGATTACTACTGATTTTGGCAGTCGAGCAATCGGAAAACTTTGTGGCTTCGACAAACAGCCTGATGAAATGGAAAGTCTCACCCTTCCCATCGAGATTCTAATCATGAAAAGCGAACTGACCAACAGGCAATGGTTTTTATGTAAATATCTACCTAACGTCGATGAATTTCCGCTACAACTAGACACTCAGAAAGCCCATGAGGTATCGACCAAGAATGCTCGACTTAACCTAGAAATGCAATGAATATATACTGTTTAATTGAGACATTATCATTTTAGAGAGGAAACGCTTGTAAGCATGATAGGTCAAGATTAAATATTATAACTACCTAAAGTTGTAAATAAAACATGAATTGACTTTCTCTTTCGGGCGCACCAACCATATGCTATCATTATTTTGGTTGCCGCAACGCTTGCTCGACTCGGCGCCCAAAGCTAGCCAACTAGCTAGCTGGCTTATCGCACGCCTCTTCCTTCTTCTTCCTCTCCGTCACCTCTCCTGCCATCTTTGCCAACTCATACAATCGGCTCGCAGCCAGCAAATGATGATCAAAGGCGACAGAAGACTCGCTAAGTCGAGTGCTCGATTCACCAAAACACCCAAGATTGTTCACCCTTGCCGGTAAGAGCACCTGTCGTGCAAAGTCCTATACTCAATTCTAACGATTGCAATCGTGGTGTGCAATTTTATTTGGCCCCCAATTGTATCAACATCCACGCGGCCTTCAGTGGCCAGAGAACACCCATTTATTGTGCTACAGCTAACTCGAACCATATCTTTTGCACTTGATCAAGAGGAGCTTGCAAACTTAACTTTCAGAGATTCGTCAACATCTTTGCGAGTAAAGGCCGAACAAAACTCCTCAAAGTCTATGACCCCATCGTTATTCTTGTCGGTCTCCCTCAAACTCCTTTCGGCTATCCTATGCACCCTTAAATCGTCAACATAGTTTCCAACCATCATCTTCAAAATGGCAACTAAGTCTCCAAGATCGATGAGATCATCATTGTTGACATCGTACACCTTGAACATGAAATACAATTTTTGTTTTCTACTATTCACAGGCTCATCTGGATCAACTAGTGGTGATTGAGTATGATTTTTTAAATACACGCTGCCATTGGAAATATTTTGTGAGTGATTATTCGAATGATGATGATTGTGATGATGATTTTGGTGTGAACCGTTGGAGTTTAGAGGCAGATGGTTGCTCGAAGCCGCATAATGAAAACTATGCTGGT
>ENA-UOVY01000345-UOVY01000345.1-plant-metagenome-genome-assembly--contig:-NODE-345-length-26420-cov-604.951982_pt1 | contig 26420 bp, 24 predicted proteins | sample MGYA00249840_ERZ761561 | MGnify/ENA primary metagenome ERZ761561 (study PRJEB28882, sample SAMN05720143) | plant metagenome | isolation source: Guanajuato, Mexico | place: Mexico:Guanajuato, Mexico...
GCCGGCCAGCCAATGGGCCCGTTCATTGATCATAATTTCGCTCGTCACTCTTGATGGGCGTTCAATTGAATTGGATTGGATTGGATTGAATTGAATTGAAAGCGGCCGGCTGGAGTGGCGCCGGCGTGTCAGCGGCTGGCGCTGGCAGCGCGAAGGGCTGCGCAAACTTGGCGCAGGCCGCCACTGGGAGGCAAGCTGAAATCTGGTTCACTTGCTCGCTCGGCTGGCTCGAGCGCAGCGGCTGCGGCTGCGGCTTTAACCGCGGCCACTGGCGGCAAGTGCGCCTGTTGGTGGCCGACCCGAGCCGAGTTTGCCACTTAATGATCGACCGCAAGCGAGCTAATGGATCCTCCCAGGAGAGAGCGGCGCGCGCAGCCTGCAAATCGCGCGCCGGGTTCAAGCCAAGTTCACCAGCTCGCCGGCCCCAAGCGAGATGCGCGGCCCAGATAGCGGCAAGGGTTACCTTTACCTCAGCCTTCCGCCGCCGCCGCCACTTGCAGCACGTTCGCACCTCTCGCAGCGGAGAGGCGCGCGCCCGTCGGCCATGTAAGCGGCGGCCGCTTACACGCCTCCGATAATGGATTCAACCGAGCGGCAAAGCGAGCGCCAAAGCCGTAAAAAATTGATTACTACCTCCCAACTCCGTAGAGACCTTTTATCAATTTGGTTTGGGGCCCCGAAGCAGCCGGCGGCTAGCGGCTGGTGGCGGCGGCGGCGGCGCTGGCAGGCCCACGGGGCGGCCCAGAGTGCGTGGGCCAACTGGCGCGATATATCACCGGCAACTCGCTGCTTGTTATTTACTTACGCAAGCTCGCGCGGCCGGCTAATACGAGCCAACATTATCAGCGCGTATGCCTGCCGCTAGATTGTGACAAAACTCGCCCGGCTCCTTCTGGGATTGGCAATAAATCACGCGCGCGCGCGCGCAAGAGGGAGAGTTGCCGGCCGCAAGAGTTGTGGCCAACAGAGTGGAGCTCCCCTCTGGTGGCGCTCCTTTCGCCGCCGACCAGTTCAAGGATGCCGACCCTTATCTGCGCCCGAGATGGCCTTTATCTCGGGCCCATAACTTGATAAACCCTCCTCTCAAAGCCAGGATCAACGTTGCTCCGGATGGGCGCCACTCCCGCCTCGCGCAGGCAAAGGTGAGCTTGTCTCGCTAACGCGGGAAGTGTCGGCCTCCTTGGAGTCAGGTTTCGTCTGTGGCCGAAACTTGATCCTCCTCGCCTTCAGTCGGCCTTCACTCAACAAGTCGAGCGCTGCTCGTTGGAGGCGAGCGAGATTAGGCTGGCAGTCTGGTCAGGTTGGTTTTGGCAGAGTTAATGTTATGCTTAATGGCCCAATAATGGCCCTCACTCTGCCTTCGCCCCAGAGGAGGACACCTTGGCCGGCTGTTTGCGGCCGGACGAGCGGCGCTGATGGTGGCGCCGCTCGCTGGCTGGACAATATTTTTCAATAGCCAGGGGGCCAATTACACGCCATTAGTGGGCTGCGGCCGCCGTGGGCGCATCAGCCGGCCGCGTTGCTGCTCAAGACTGCGGAAGGAGGCGCACAACGCGTTTTGTTGGCCCACAAAGGAGCCAACAAAACGAGCAAACCCACAGCAAGCCAATGGACGCGAATTGGCTCCCCTAGTTCGCGCGTGACTCACTCTGCTGCGCCGATATCTTCGCGCGGTGGGCGTGACAGAGCGGCCAACTCTCGAATCTGGACAGCGGAAGCGACATCGTTGAGTTGCGTAATGACCGCTCCTCGCTTTGCTCCTCGAGGGCGTCGTGTTTGTTTTGGTCACTTTTTGGGGGAGGCCAGCCTGCAGTCGGCGGCTCCAACTGCGACCGCAACCATCTAATGGCCAACCACTGGCTCCAGTCCAAAAGTCACTCAGGTTTCTAAGCGCCCTCGATGCGCCCGCTCCTGTGGCCCCGTCGGCCGCAGAGCGGAGGGGCCGAGCGCGATGGAATCAATTTATCAAACCTTGGCCGGCGCGCCAGCAACGAGAGGAGGCGTGTTATTGTTGGCGCCGCTCGAGGCACATCCGTGTCACTAGCCACCGGCGCCACTCTGAACACCCAGGAGAGTGGAGCCCACTTCCGCCCCTAGCGGCCCGCCGCTGATACCAGAGACGACTCGCTGGCACCGCAGTTGCAGTTGCAGTTGCGGCGGCGGCGGCGGCGGCGCCGCCATGAGCGGCCGGCCAAATCATTAGCTTGATCCGGTGTGAAACTGGAAGACAGACGCGCCAAGAGAGCGATACAAAGCGCGCGCTCTGCCTCAAGAGCGCCAACATTAACAACATGTCACATCGGCAACTTTTGATTAGTCGCATGCGCGAGCCGCCCGCTAGAAGCCTAAGGCCTGGACTGGCCCACCCAAGCCGGCTTGCAAACCGAAGAGCGCGGCCAGAGAGCGAGAGAGCGAAAGGAAGCGGCTTGCAGCCTGATTGATCGATCTATCGATCATCCATCTTCATAAACTGCTCTCATGGTCCACTCGAGAGGCATATAGATCAGCATTAGCCGCCCACCTTGGGCCTAAGCGACGCAAACGTAAGCGGCGCCCGATTCCGATGTCAAAACAAGCCAGGCCGGCCGACGCGCCCGCAGTTGGCGCTAATTTGATCGTCTTCGGCCCACTGCACCCTTGAGCTGTTCCATTGGCTTCGGAGCTCTTAGTTGATTCCAAGACGGCGCCGGCAGTCATCTTCTACATTTGAATTGCAAATACAACTGTATTGACTGGCACTGGTGCAGCCCGGTGGTGACTGCGCACAGTCTAAGGGCGCGAAATTTGTCCTCCTGTTGGCTACCGGCCAGCAGCCAAGCGGCGCCACTATAGTGTTTGTCCTCACACCAAATGCCTGTTTGTTTTCCCACACCAACCCAAGCGCAAGGAACAAAATGACTTCCAAAAAGAATCGGCCTAAAGCAAACATGGCCTGCGTGGCCACCATCTTTTCTTATCACAACCGATTATGTGAAAATCTCACACCAAAATTGTCGCCCTCTTGCTCCTGATATTAGCCTCCGAAAGAGTTACTTATATCTCATTTCAGCTCCCCAGGTTTCCTCTTGTATGCGAGCTCAGGAACCATACGATTCACACGATATTTAGCATAGAGCTCAAATTACTATGACCAACATCGCCCAAGTAATGGGCAATAACGGGTTTTAGGGTCCCAACTATAGCCGGAGAGTCTCAAGCTTAACGAGAGTCTCGAAAACGTGTCTAATTACAGCAAACTAGAGTGAGATGAACCTTTGGAAGTCTTTTTAGACCAATGACATATTTGCCTCAGTCGATTGCCATATGGATAGAGGAACAACAGCGACATCTCGCGTTCCCATAGAGTTACCGTTAATCGTGCAGTGGTCCTCCTCTTTTGGTTTTAGGATTGAGTGTACTTGTTAGGCTAAGGGTAGACATAATCGCCGGGGAACTTGTCACTGTAACTGCGCTTCCAGAGGCATCTGGCGGATGAGATTCGAACAAGGCTGTGTAGAAGTCTAATGAGCGGTCTATTGATCGAGAGCTGAATACAGACTTGAAACGCACTGTGAAACTTCTTCCATAGTCGGGTGGCCATGCTGCGGGAGAAAGGCCGACACGCACTGAGAGGGCGCGTCTGCTGACCCGAAGAGAGTCAGATGTACGAATGCTCTTACAAGCTGGTTATCACTTTGATCCGCGCTCGAAAGATGGCGCCACCGTTTCTGAATCAAGAACACCCACACCCATTTCTTACCATGAGAATTAAGAATGCCGAAACACTTATATCCGGTCCGGATCGTCTCCGCCCCAGATGCCTGTGTGAGCGTGCCTCTAAAGATTTGCCTCCGGAGGTTGTTTGTTTATCCAATAACCGGGAGGAGGTGGAACTGATTTATGAAGTAGCGATAGATGGAATACGAAACAAGAACAAACAACAAACTATTGAGAAGGTTCCGTTCAAAGTCTACCAAAGTATCGGCCAGATACTGTTGATATCAATTTTATGACGTTCCTTTCATATTCAACCGGCATGATTTATTAGTTCAGGAGAGTTAACCATCTGGATGCTTGGCTATATTCTAGAATCCGGAATAAACCGCTTCTAAAGCTCAGTAAGTTCGAGATCGGTGTCACGTTGGCCATTGTTTTGATACTACCACTAATAGTGGAAGTGGTAGCAGTAGACATACGAGGAATAGGCTTTTAATTTATGGTTTGACTTCTTCACAAGAGTAGTAGAGATCCACATGAAGAGGCCATAAGCTTAGTTTTGTGTATATTCAATCCAAAACCAGGAACCAACCTCCAGTTTAACAGTTTTTGGTGCTGGCAGTCAGGTCTGCATATGCAATTAAAAAATGTTCTTACAACATCCAGTTTCTAGTAAACCAAACCAATTCGAGTTGAATTTCTTGCTAATCAATGCAGCTCATAAGTATGGTTTCCATTACCATTGAGCAAGGTTGCCTTGTGTCTTCTTTGGCGCTCTACAAAGTCACTGACATATCTCGACGCTGCAATTAAAACCAATAAACTCAAGCAGCCCACCATAATAAGACCAAAGCCAATCGGAAGTTGGTAACCAAAAATATGGCTGCTTTCGTACACTGGTAGACTTGTGTACTCTCGGAGCAGGAAGCTGAGAATCTCCGGCTTGTTCCACTCTACTGACTCATGAAATATTGTGACGGAATCGACCATAGTATCGTGCAAGTAGCTCGGCGGTTTTTTGTAACATGCAGCACATTGATTATAAGAGGGGAACCACACCTTCGGATGATTGCTAGGATTTGTCTTTGGGTCCACCGATAAGCGCTTATTTACTCGGTTGTGAACTTCCCAGAGCCAGAGTACTGAATACTCGGCCGGCTCCTTGCGGATGCTCTCGAGGCTCAAATCACCCGCCTCAGCCCGGAAGTTTTGAGCACAGTCAGAGCAGGAGAAGAAGGTGGTTATATAATCGCGCATGACTAGTAAAACTGGCATAGGTAGGTCGGCTTCAGTGAGAGGCTTATTGATATTATTATCCTTGTTGCTATTGGTGTCCAGTGCATGCGCTGACGTTGGGCTTGCTATCGTGAGAGATAATGAAGTAGTAGTACTTGGAGGTGACACTAAGCGTTCAACTGGCGACTGAGAGCCACTCAAGTTTGCTACCTCCAACACAGGAACAGGATTTTTACCTGATTGTTTAAAACCTGTTGATGAACTTTGCAAAGCTGGTTGGCGAATTTGGCTCAACTTTTTGTATTCAAACGCAGTTAATGTGTGAAATAATCGCCATAGAGCACATGGATAACCTGAGTCCTTGCAGTGCTTGTATTCCTTGATTTCTGGCAATCGCTTATTTTCACTCTCCAGACGCTTGAGCTCACGCTTGAAGGCTCGAGTATCAAAACCGAGGTTGCCACCCCGGCTGTTGATGGACGAAAGTTTGAACTGCTGCTTGATTAGGTAACTTTGCACTTCGTCAATGAATTGAATTGACGAGGAGTCGGCGAAGGGGAAGTACGTTTTGATCACAGTAACCAAATTTACTAGAATATTCAGCTTTTCCTGCTGTTCGAGTAAGGTTTTGTCGAGAGTCGACAATCGAGGGATTTCGTTGAAAAACATGTAACGAATGGCTTTAAGCTTGTCGTCATAGTCGCTTGGTGCAGAATAACTGGATATTGCAACATTTTGTTTACTGTCTGGAGGGTTAAGAGTATTGAATATTTTGCTAAACATAGAACTGAAATTGTCCTGCGATTGTGCTGCATCCTGCTCTTGATCACTGATAGACGTCTTGTTTGGTTGTGACTGTTGAATTCTAAGCTCTTCGAATTCGTTGAGTGCCCGAACAAAGTCTCTATCCTCACTTGTTTCCGTATAAGTTTGCTTGATGTACAGGGCTATGAGCTCAATTTTTCGCTCTCTGCTCATTGTTTCAAAAGCTGAGGCCTCACCGTTAAGCAATGAACGGCGAATCAATGCAGGGTCAGCGGTTCGCTTGAGTCTAACCAGATTGTTGAAATGGCTATCGATTTGTATAGATTGCTCCATAGCCATTATTTCTTTGCCGGTCACTACAGTCATGAATGGAAAAGTCAATACTGTTGATCCAGATGCGTCAAGTGATGAATGAGCATAATCAATGTGAACCAGCGCTATGCTGCTCTCACTCGATTGCTTGGACGTTGAGAGTAGATTTTCCAAAAACTCAACCTGCTCCCCCACGTTGCTGCCCTCTGGATTCTGTCGATGCTCACTTGTTTGTTTGAGGTGCTTGATAACATCCTCAATGACAACTCTATTCTCACTTGCACGCACAAATCTAATTGCCTTCCAGCTAGCACTCGAGCTCAGCTCTAGCATAACGCTCATACCCAGACTAGGCCTGTAATCGTCAGATGATTGATCGGGATCGAAAGTACCAACTGCTCTCTCAATAATGAGGAACAGTTCCTGTCGGGGGTGATTTCGGTGCAATTCCATCAAACTAGTTTCGGAAACGGGCCTAAAGTTTGGCCACGTTGCAGGAAGTTCGCTCGGGCGATCACGAACATATCGCTCTATATAGCGGATAAGATCCAATTTCAATAGAGATTCGTTGTCCTTATATTTGAGAGCCCCAAGCGATTGCATCATAAGTCGAGAATTATTGTACGCACCGGCCATTGCCTCTTGGAGTTCAGTTTGCGAGCGCTTTGATTTCAGCGACGCTAGTTGACTGTACAATTTCTCGGCCAAGACTGGATCTGGCGGAGGATGGATACGTAACGTTGGGACTATTTCAATGGACCACGAGCGAGCTATCGGAGAGTTGCTAGAGATACCAATATCTAGAGCGGACGGTCGTATCACGTTTCGCCATGGATAAATCTGCTTTGCGAGCTCATTGTAAGTCGCTTTAAATTTAGCACAGAACCCACAATATGTTACGTAATATTCAATCAGTTTTATATGTGGAAATGGGTGCTTGTATTGTATTAGCTCGGGGTTGTAGTTTGTTGAGTTTAAAATAATGATTCGTTTCTCTTCATTTGGCTGATACAAGGACGATGCATGTGCCAAAAGAACACCGGCGCCATTGTTGCTTCGTCGTTGTTGATTAAAAATTTGTAACAATGATGATAGGTGAGCAGCTGATAACAATGGCTTTTGAGTAGAATCTGAGATTTCGTTTGAGGAACATATTTCTTTATTTGTCGAACAAATTCTAAGATCATGACTATGACTACCGCTACTACTACTACTACTCGAGGGGGTGTTTTTTGCAGCATCTTGGAAGCAGCTTGACGAATCGTTTGGGAAGGCAAGCTGCGCAAAGAGTTGCATCAGACTGTAGAGGACTAGCGGCCATATGAGGGCTCTTGCGGAGGCCTTGCATCTTGAAGGCATGTTGAGGATCTTCTTTCGTCTTGTCGTTTCTGGAGCAACTTCGCTTTGTGTATCAGACTCAAGCCAATCGTGGTGCCAATTAAACTCGCCAACTCTTAGCCCCTTACTCGCCATCTCTCTGAGCTCTTTCTCTCCAACTGGCTCGTTTCCACCATTCATTGATTATAATCATTCATTGAGTGATACTTGATAGATTTCCGAACGCTCATCCAGGTCGCTTGCTCGCCTAGATTTCGTTTGAGTTTGAGTATTATGATATCGATAAATCTGAGTTGATATGCTTATCTAGTCTACCTGTATATGTGGCTTAGTTAGCCGTTTGGTTGCAGCTTCTTTCGCTTAGATGACTAACGTTGACGCTCTGAGAGCTGGATGTCTTCTGGCGGCCGAGCTTTGGCGCCGGTTCGCCTGTTCGCTCGTTCTTTCGCCGCCTCCCTTCCCCCAGGCCGCAGCCGCGGCCGCCACCGTTGGCCGCTCGCTTTTGCGCCGAGCGGCCAGAGGAGCTAAACTGCATGGCGACTTTTCCACCCCCCCCTCCCAACTGGCTTGGGCCACCACTGCGCGCCATGCGATTCGGCGTCGCGCAAGAAAGCGTCTGAAAGGCTTTACGAAAGCTCTTGCAACCAGTCGGCAGGCCTTCGTATGGCCGATATTATGGGAACGGCAACGAAATTCATTTGCACACAGCCCCTTGCTAAACAAGTTCTCACTCGCAAACTCTCTTATCAGCCTGCCTGCCTGCCTGCCTGCCCGCTTACACTTGGGGGAGCTCTACGCCGGTGGGGTTGCCTTTCGCACGTTCTAGAAACTCGGATTGAGCCACTGGAATCGGGTTGTCCGAGGGGCGTAGGATGTGGACTGTGGAAAAATGCAGCTGCAGTTTCCAGATGCACAATCGCTAACCCCATGAGACTATCGTTGTCATCTCATCCTCCCAAAAGTTGGCGCTCGGCCACTCGAGAGGCTTCCACAATCTGGGAAGCTGGCTGCAATCGCGCTCACGTTTTATGTTTCCTTGTCTTCGGCTATAATTATTATTATGTTGTCTCAATCCCAAATTTTATTGACGTTTTCCGCTGGACAGAGATAAGCGGGCGGAACTTGTTTCGCTCCAAGGACCAGCCGGGCTCCTGCGCCAACCATCGGGCGCCCCGACGAAAGTTGCAATCGTTACGACAGACATCGAACGATTGTTTGAAATGAAAAGTTTTCACAAGTTCGGCGGCGGCGCCAGCAAGTGGAGGGCCGTGCGCAGGAGCGAACTTTTGGCCCGGCAGGCGCACGCACGCTCAAATGCGCCGCCGCCAACTCTGAGCCTCCCTCTCTGTTCTGTTCTGTCCTGTCTCCATTCTCTCCGGCCGAGAGGTTGGCTGCTCGCGCGCGCGTGCAAGCGGCTCCGAGCCGCCACTCGGTTGCTAGCCTGGCAACCGAGGATCTGTATTCAGCGCGAGCCGAATGGGCCACGCAAACTCACGGGCCCGCCAGTTCGGTTGCCTTTCGTTTGTTCAAGGCGGCAAGTGCGTGCAACTTGGCGCGCTGGTTTCGCTCGGTTGCCCCAACGAGCTCGGGCGGAATTTGTTTTGTGCCGAAGATTCGGCCAAATCCGAGGCAAGCGGCAAGTTGTGGCTTGTGCGAACTTTTCCACTCCTCCTCTCTTGCGAATAGAAGCGACAAAGAGTTCGTCCAGTGGCGCTCTCTCTCTCTCTCGTTTGGCCGAGGTCGACGGCTGGGCGCCATCTTGAATCCTGGGCGCGACCCTCAACGCTGCAACACATTCAACCTGCCTCCCGAAAATGGCCGCCTCCCTCTGTGTTTATGCTCGCGGGCTCCTCCTCAAATTAAATTAACGGATACAAAATCGAACACACACATACACACGATGGATTCCGAACTCCTGGAAGCCGATCAATCAAAGGGCGATTGAATAAACAGGTGCTCCCACTGATTACAGGTGGAAATGTTTCTTAAAATTTGGAGCTCGCGCGCAATTATTGCCCTCCATGTACTGGCAATGGGACAGAGCAAGGCGAGGGCTGAAATTGGATAAGGAGTTGGGGATGGGCTCCTTACCCTAAGCAAGCTCCTCCACCTGACCACTGACGAGCCAATTGGGGAAAGAATGAGAGCGGCAAGAGGTTGTGATTCCTCCGCTGCCTACCCCTCCTCAAATGCCCGCTCCCCGGATTAACCTGCGCGCCACCAGAGAAAAATGGCGCCACAACAACCACCACCGCCACCACCACTACAACACTTATACAGCTGCAGCCCACGATCCACTTGTTCGCCCACTGAATATGGACAAATCTCGGAGCGAAAATTATTATCCATCATCATGACGGCAAGGATGTGGGACGGATGCGAGGAGGAAGCCATTGGTTGCCCATGGCTTGAGCTGTGAAGCGCGTGCAGCCAAATTTCGTCCGCCGCAAAACCATCTGCATGCTCCTTCGTTGATTCCGAATCATTCCAACCCAACAGAGCCACATGACCATTGGCCTGCTCCTACTTCTAGGCTTGCTCGATCTAAGGCTAAACTGGGGATGAGCAGTAATTGCAGCCGGTCAACATTTGCCCGCAGATACCATCCTCTAGTGGTGCGACGGATCTCAGATCTGGGATCCAATTTTGCCTTTGAGAGAAATCACTGAAAGCGAACACACTCACTGGGAATGCTATCAAGTTATTATTATCAGTGCTACAAGCGCTGTCAATAGGAAAAAAGCGACGCCCAAGAATTCTAAAGAAAAGATCCGGCATACTAGCGTTTAGGGATACACTTGAAACACTGTCTTTGTAACTGTAAGGCACGAGGATGAGCGGACGACCCGGAGCAACAAACAGTTGGCCGATGTTTGTCCGACTTGAATCCAACTAGAGCGCCACAGGTTCTGTTTGTCTTTGCAGATTGATGGCAGACGGATTGATGCTAAACACATTGGACGTGGATGTTGCCAAGTAGAACTAGCGAAGTCGTGATAATGGTGGCCAGTTATTCGGGATTGTTTTACTTGTCTAGCAAATTTGACAAATAATCCAGCAAACGTGTCTCTCTGGTTCCACAGAACTTCGTCTGGCTGGGACGATTTACTTTCTCCATTCCAAGCCACGATCGAGCTAATGCTTAGCGGGATGATCAACCTGATTCTCGGTTGGTGGATCCACAAATGACAGTTGGCCACAGACTATGCTGCTCGCATATAATGAGCAGTGAGGCTAACAAGCGCAAACAAAGTTTGCTCTAAAAGCCGAATCTAGGTAAACAGATAGATAGCCCAACCCACCTTTTAAGCCGCCAGAAAGGTAAATGAAAGTGCAAGAGAGCGAACGATCTGCTGGCGAATGTAGATTTATGACGTCAATGGTGCGCCCGGTCGGCTGTCTCCTTCTCCGGCCTTAGGAGACGAACTCTCCGCTCGCTGACTTATTTCAAATCGCGATAAATGTCCACGTCTGCGCAGGAAACCATAGTGTCCCACCAACAGCCATGTTGCCTCTACTAAATTCCACTGTACCACCAAGACTCAGATAGATAGGAACAAATATATCACGTTGCCTTTAAGGACCAGCTTGGTCATCCTCAATTCGGCATACATTTATCTTTACACCGAGTGGCAGGGCTGTGTTGGGACATGATGGTCTTGTTTGCATTTGACGTGGTTGTTTAGGCCATAGACTTTTGGGGTGCGATAACTACGAGGGCCGGTGGTTTTAGCGTAAATTTCCACATGCCATTTGCAAACTCTCTAAATGCCATCTGATTTCAATCCAATCCAATCCAATCCAATCCAGTACGAGTTGAGCTATCTAACCGCTCAGCTAGCTATCTTAGCTGCTTGTTTTATTAGTAGTTTTAGGAGTAAGACTATGCGAGAGCAATAAAATGTACTCAAGCGTCAAAGATACAAGACCCCGGCAAGATTCTGGTGCTGCCAACATCAAGCAGCTGGACGTTTCACGCCTGGTCAATAACTCACCAAAATCACCAGAGCCCTCGCAAATGGCGGCCAGATTTCAAGGGAGCGAGAGAGAGAGAGGGAGAGCCGGGGGTCTTGAGCCAGCTCAGTGGTCTTAAATTATGTCAATTTAAGGTGCAAAACCGCCGCTTAGCTCGCTCAACAATCCGGCCGGCTTCTGATATCTAAGCCCGAAGCGCTCAAGTGGAAGGGCTAAGCCTTCACTTGGAAAGATCTCGAATAGTTCAAGCAGTCAGCGGGTTCACGCTGCATCAGAGGCCCAATTGGGTCTGTCATCGTGACTACAGCCTTCCAGTAGTCAGGCAATCTTCGGATAGACGAAAATCCTGAGACGCCTCAATGCAGCCAAAGCGCTCTGACTAGATTCTCAGAAGGGGCGATGGTTCGCAGCAAAGTGTGTCGCCTCTTCCTCCTTTGCTTTATGATGCGAGTATTATTATTTATAAGGCTCTCGGAGGATCGCTTTTCGTCATCTTAGTTTGAGAGCTCTAAGTCTTTGGGGCGAATCCATTGAAGTGCTACCAAAGGAGGGCTGATGTCGCTTGTCAGCCTCCCGAACTTGACAAGGAGTCGCAGGCGGCTAGGCTTGTTGTGTAAGACAAACAACTATCTCGCAAATCCTGCCACCATCGCTGTGTCGACTTCCTCTCAAACTATCATAACTAGCGCGGCTGCTATGGCGCCGGCAGCGGCACCAGCAGCGGATGAATTATGGGAGGGAGAAATTGCCAAGAATTTCTGCGAAAATTAGTGTAACATGAGCGAGCACTCGAGGGCTGAGCTTACCCTAACTTCGGTAACCATTAGACCCAATCACATTGTTGTTATTTAGTTAGCTGATTGCCTGCCTGCCTGCTCGCTTGCTTGCTCGCCAACCTGGTCGAAAGTTCGCCACTGAAACACCTCAAAACCAGTGATGGGTAAGATTCAACGGAGCGGCTGAGGCGAAGCGCAACCTACTCTTGGCTTCAGAGATGACGGCCGTGACAATAACAATGGCTCAATGGAAGCCTCCTATCCAAGCGCAACCGAGCCGGCTCCATCGGCCGCACTCATATTCAATGACAACGACGGAAGCAGGCGCTACCTTGACTCTCTAAGTGGCCGGCCGATCAACAGTCGTGAGTTGACTTTTCCCCTCCTATGGCTGCTGCATCTCGAGCGGCCAGGCGAGAAGAGGCGAGGTTGTTTCACAGACGGGCGAAATAACAACAAGTGCGAGGGCAGCGAGCCATCTCGTCAAGCGTGCTCGTCCGGCCGGCCGAAGGTCACACCACACCAGTTGGTGGAAGGGAAGCGCGCGAACGGAGGGGGGAGGGTTGATGGCAAGCGCGTGAGCGCTCCTGTTTCTGGCTACGGGCCAGGTCCGTGTGCCAAGAAGCCGTGAGCTTCTGTGCTAAAGTTCGAAAGAAAGTTTGAGTGCTCAAGCTCGAGCAATTGTTTGGTTAGACAAGCGGGCGAGCGGACGAGAACGGGTGGATTGTAAATTTAATATTGGCATTAAGTGGTAGCCGGGCGAGGGTAGCGAGTGACTTGTTGTTGTTGTTGTTGTCATTGCAATTCAAGCGGACCAATTGCACGGGTTTCACTTGGGCCATTACAGTTCTCCTTAGTCTAGCCTTAAGCGACTACCAACCCCGCTGGCCGGCAAACGCAATGGGTTAAAGCTAACAAACGAGCGCCACCGCTTGTCTATTAGCAAGTTCATTACTGAGCCATTTGGTCTGCAGACAACATGATGAGGAATCAGCTTACAGTGGGAGGTTGTCCAGTTGAGCTTACGTGTTTCAGTGGGTTTTTACGCTTAGGGTTGCAGTTTTAGCCCAACGCGCTGTTCCCCGATAGACAACTGGCTATCCAGCTCCATTGCTCGCACAACTATCGCCCGTTTTGTTTGTTGCCCAATGGATTATTTATCGCCTCCATCGATGGTAGTGACATTATCTCACCATCTCCAAGTTGAAACTTCTAATGGAACTCGGAGCCGCCCAACCAATCGAGCCCGATCAAGCTGACGGACGACAATGGATCGCGTTGCCAAAGCTGGTGGAGTTAGATGCAGCTGCTGGTGGCCACAATCAATTTGACTCCCAGCAGCCCTCCTAAAAGTTGGCTGCCCATAGTTTGGGGAAGCCTTCATGGCTGAACAGCGACAGGAATGGCGGGTATCTCACCCGGCTCACAGCCAGCGGCTGTCTGAAACCATGAATTGAAATTGAATTAGGAGGATTGGCCTGCTCGCGTGAGCTGACAGGCAAACCTCGTGGTGCCGAACCCTTTGCAAGTTTGCCCTTCCTCCCCGCCGCTCTTGCTGCTGCTGCTCCTCCTGCCCACAGGGCCTGTCCGTCCGTCCCTCCCTCCTTCCTGTCGCCCAAACGCTTCTCCGCCCTTTTGGCCGCCTGCTGATAAATATTTCGGCTAACCGGGCAAGGGCGGCAGAGGCCGTGGGCGCGAAATCCCTATTCAAGCGCTAAAACACAATCAATGGGTTAGGCCAAAAATGTATAACGTTGCTGTTTGGTTTGCGTGTGGTTCTTTGCACAAGCGCTGCCCATAGCTGAGGCATCAAACTGGCTCTCGTTGGCCGAATAGGCGACAAAGATGCTAGGTTTGCTCAGTGCCCTCCACCACCGAACAACAACTAGTCTGGCGCCTGAAGAAGGTAAGCCGCCAACTGCATGACGGGCGGCCGAGCCTATGGAGCTCTCGCGAATGTTGCCAGTATGGTGCAAAAGCGCGCCATGCTTGAGGCTGTGTTTGTACACCATCCATTAGGGAGGCTAGTTGCAGCCAATCGGATGGAAAGGAAAGCGGCGGCTGCAGATGTTAGGAGGAGTGCAAACAAGGGAGCTTAGAGGGGACGAGGGAATTGGGGGCGGAGAGGCCGATCGTCCCGGATGGAGATATCTGCTCCAACGGCGCTTCCCTGGCAGCCGCTTAGCCTGGCCATCTCCTCCTCCCTTCTCTCGTTTTGTGGCCAGCAAAACAAGGAGAGAAATTTTATATAATTGAGCATAGAGAGTCGGAAGTTTGTGCGATAACAAACATTCGACTTGGGCGAGGTGTTTCGCTTGGATCCCAGCAACTCAGCCCCCGAAATGAGTCTGATTGTGGCATTCATGCGCCGAGAAGCCACTAAAACCAGTGCTTCTTGGCTCCTCCGCTCGGAGCTAGCAAATCAATGTAGCAGGGAGGAGTTTGCTCGCCCGCCCGCTCGCTCGCTCTCCGATCGGAAGATCTTGTTTTGTAGATTATACAAAGGAAATCTATTAGAAAAGGGCCAGCCGCTGAGGGTCATGATAGTAGAAGTGGCAGTAGTAGTGGTAGCAGGAGCTAATTCAAAGTTGGTTCCCCATTTGGTGGAGTAAAGGCTCTCGTGTAAGCTTTTGATGGATTGTGAATCTGCATCCTCTACGCCAACTTTAGCTTTTACCTGCTAGCCGAGATTTTTTCTCGCTGCCGCCGCTTACAGGACAACAAAGTTTCCATTTGTGCTTGAATGATGAAGATAATAATATCTCCTTTCTTGAACTTCCTTTTCGCCTCCACCCCACCAGGCTTTCGTTGTTGGTTCTAGCCAGGAGTAATAAATTGAAAATGCGAGCTGACTTTTCAAGTTCACTTTAGGCGAGGATATAATCAGCCGGCATGATATGAGGGACAAGCAGAGTTATCTGGGCATAAAAGTGCCGGCGCACATTCCAAGTAGGCGAACCAATCTCAAGTTGCCCGGAGCATAGGATTCGCTCTTTTAGCCCTTTTAGCTTGTCTAATAACCACATAGGTAGATAATGAATCAAAAGGGGGCCAAGTTAAGCGTGTAAGTGCCTTAGCCTCGTCTTATTATAATTATTGTTGTTACTGTTATTATTATTATTAGTTGACCTAGTCCCGCGAGTGAGCCTAAAAATAAAACTCGTAAATAGCGTCCGATCTCTATCAGATTGTCATGCGACTTAGCAAGGGAGAGAGGGATACACTCATCGCCCCTTAGCCAAGAGGGCTTAATGAGATTAGTTAGCACTTTGGGCATCTAAGGGGGCCCGGAGTGGCGTTTTTGAAGCGAGTTTGCTGGGGGAACTTTTGTGCTGTGTCTAATTGGTGGATCGGGCAGGAGAGGTTGCTCGCTAGCAGGTGAACGACGTTTATAGCGGGCATAAGAGAAAGGTTATACGCTGCAATTAAATGCATGGTTCCAGTCTTGGAAGCCATCCTCTGCGGATGCTAGAATGTTCGGCCAAAGTGAGGCCATGATGGGAGGAAACCGCTGGAAAGGCAGCACCCTGTTAGAAACTGTTGGCAGTTTAGCGAGCAGGCGGGCGGGCGAGCAGATGGGAGGCAATCTATCGTATTTGTTGTTAGCATGTCCATCGTCGCTGGCCTCTTAGCGCGCCTGCTTGCTGCCACACGGCTACCTGCAATAGAAGCTCAAAATTCGCCCTACCAAGAACACACATCTGAGCTCGAGCAAGCGATTGCGATTAACGGATATCAGTTTGATAATTGGTTGCGATTTTGGCTTAAGTTCACACATTCACTCCGCCTAGTTCCCATCCCCGAAGCTAAAATTCTCGCACCTGTGGGCTCGTTTGAGTGCCCTCGCAAATTTTTGTTTGCACGCATACTAACTGGAAAACAAAGCAAACGAGCGATGGATCTCGCAAACGGAGTCAGCGAGCCGGCGGCAGCACTTGCCTGGCGGCCGCTCATTGAGCTTGCGTCGCATGCCAACTAACAACAGGTATAAGCTCTCAAGGGCAAAGCCAAATAGTTGCAAGAAGAGCAATTTCATGCCTAACAAGAATCATGAAGTTTTGAGAAAAGTTCGCCCATGCAAAGAGGCTCCCTTCACGGAACAATGATGCAATAAGGCTTATTAGTGGCCATTGTGTCAGGCTCCTATCAGCTGTTGGCTCCGTTTGGCACGCTCTAGTCGGCGTTTGTAATGAACTCTGCACTGGTTTCGCCGGATCCTTTGTTGATCGGCGCGCACATCTCGCCTTGGCTCCCGCTGGCTGCATTGTCTCGCGAGAATCTTGGCCCACCTAAACGAGAGAAGGAGAGAGAATTTATGACTAACAACTAGTGACTTGAGGCGCCTGTGTTCACGGCCATTGGACGGCTGGATGAAAGTGAGAAAATAGTAATTATAGTGGTTGTCCATAGACTGGCTAGCCGAGCTGGGCGTAAAATTTCTCGCCGCCTGTAGATCCTGGTGGGATGGCGATGGTGCGAGGATAGGAAATCATGCGCTTACTTTTATTGCTCTGATTCATGCGGCGCCTTACAAACTTCCGATTACTCCCTTATAAATTGTAAGCTCACTTCCCCTCCCCCTAAAAACGCTCGCTTGGCTCACATCCAACCAATTCTGCTCGCCAAAGATCGATGCTAAAAGCTGCGCCCGATAGACAGCGCGCGGTCTTGTCTAAGCGATTGAACGAGCAGTAAAAGTTGGTTAGACTTTGATCCCATTGGCTCGATCTTGTCTTAACAAATCTCACGATGAACACAAGAGATCTAAGGGACTTGAGGTTAGCCAATCGCAGAAGCTGCGCCAGATTTCTATTTAGAAGCTGCGGAGAACAATCGCCCTGATCGGTCGCCTTTTGATCCTGACGCAACAAGCCAACATCCTGGCAATGGCCCTGAGCCCAAGTAATCCCAATTTCGCCCTGAATATCGTTTGGCAAGCCATGAGTTAGTCATCATCAGATAGCCACAAGAGCGGCCAAGGCCTTGGTTGTTGTGATGAGCGAGTACGACGAATAGAGATGGATTGATGGATGGAACGAAGGAAGCGGATCGTGTTTGTTGCGGCCATTGCTTGTGGTCATGAGAGTTTGCGTGCCCCTCGGACGGATTGTTGGATTGTACATGACTAGACTGGACAGGGGAGAGTTCGATGTTAGCCATTAATTGGATTAGTTTGTTGAATTGGATTAGACTGCTGGTCTAAATAATGAGTCAAATTGGACTCTCTAATGGCTGCATGATCTTGTTCAGCCCACTTCATCCCCTCCCGAGATTTACCCCCACAAAGACGTCTGATCTTGGTCGTCGGATGCTCACAAGCTCGGAAAGCGTAGAGAAGAGTAGCTCTGAGGAAAATCAGTGCGGCTTAGTTTGCGTAAAGCAGCCGCCATGAGCAAGTTGGAATCGTCGAGTGAAACGTCATCGCATGCTGTCATTTCATTCATTAACCTTTCTTGCTCAGCCGCTGTGCTAGCGTCAGCGCACAAGCAGGTGCTAGATTGGAAGCGCGTTCGCTCTGACTCATCTCGCGGGAAGTTCACCCCGGTGAGCAGATTTGTCCACCTCCGCGCAAAATCGGTCCGCTGAGATGGCAGGCGGCGCAGCTTTGCCATTTGCTAAGGTGAGTGCCTCAACCGAAGCGAAAAGGAAGAATCGCCAAACTGAGCCTCTTCATTGGCACCATGTGGACTTGGGGCAAGAATTAGTTTGATCTTTCAACTAGATATGATCGTAGCGACCAAGTTGAACTCTCTATTGCTTCCTATCCTCGTATGTCTTCCCTTGACGGTGAGCTGGCAAGCAAGCTATATGTAGCTTGCAACGTTAGGTAAGGCCGCAAATAGACACTGCAGCCAGACAGAGACCCATTTGTCTCTGCACTCTGGCAACATTTATGCTTAGATATTCTATTATTTCATATTCTATTTTGCTCTCCATGTTCCAGATAAAACTTAGCAAATGGAACATTTGCGTCACCATTATTTAGGTGTAGTGAAAAATTTTCAAAGCCAGCAGAAGGCCAGAGATGATGATGCAAACGAACAAGCAAGCGAGCGGAAGAGCCAGCTTAAGCTCAATTTTTCAGGCCAGCCAAACAGGTGAATGAAGGTGGTTTAGTTGATACGAAGCATGGCGTTGATGGACCAACGAGCGCGATTGCAATTAATCATCTTTCATGCGTTTGTGTGCGCTGCCAACAACATACGGCAATTTACCTTTTCCGCTTCTCTCAACCTCCGAAGTGTGTTGATTATTTCTTTTCCACTTTGCTCCCACTCCTGGAAGGAAGTTGGCGCATTTGATTCAAGAGGGTTGGCGTCGAATCAAGCAAGCCGCCTGGATTCAAGTTGCAAACTTTACATAGTCAACCCACTTTTGCCCACCCCTCCAGATCCATACAACCCTTGGCTCAGTCATTCGCATCCCTGGGGCCACCTCAGCGACTAGGATGGTTTAGAAAACGGAAAGCAGCCCTTTTAACCATGCCCAACAGGTAATCGGTCTTCCTCTCTCGTTCCATGCTCGCTCTCATTCGCTCCTCTTTTACCCGGCCGCAAGCATGCGAGCAAATTCTCGATCACGGCGAGAGTGTTCGAGTTGAGTCAGCTTACACCAGGTCGTCGTCGTCGTCCTCGTCCTCGCAACAAAGAGGAGGAGGATCAACTTTATGCGCTGATGAGGTCGATGGGCAAGAGGAGGTAGTGAGGGCTCAGGTTTAAAGCTGAACTCGTAGCAACAATGAGCATGCATCGCCGCCTTTCGCCTCGCTAGCCACTCATTGCTAGTGTCACACTAATCTCGTAACTTTGCCCTCATGATGATGGATTGAAACATTACCTGTTGTGGCTGCGCCAGTGAAAACCGCTGAACTCGGCTACTTGCTGATGTTGTCGCTCCCTTGTGCAACCACTTACTCAACTTTTTCCGTTCCTTCCAACTTGTGTGACCTGTGCCTAATTGCCCTCCTTAGTTTGAGACTTCCCGATAAGACCATTCCCTTATGACGAGACAGCTCCCTCCCTCCCCCCAGCTTGGAATTGGGCAGCTCCGTCCATGTTGGCCGGTCAGCTAAAAACAAAGCCGAATCATACGCGATAGTCGGTGTCTTTCTTGGCACCACATAGAATGGTGGCATTAGTTTTGGGAGTGTCTAATGTGCAATCCTGTCGGCGTCGGCTACTTTTTGGCAAGCGAGAGGAAAAGTCTTATGGTTAGAGAAGAAGTCGGGCGATACGTTTGAATTGTTTTCTACAAACCTCCACCATAGTGTTTGTATCAACGAGCTCTCTGACTAGTTATCTTAATCACAATCTTGAAGTTTTTCTAGATCGATAATTCCGATAATTGTGCGTCTCTTTTGGCGCATTCTCTTACGTGAACAGCTCCTAGTTATCTCAGAGATTTTGACCAAAGCTACCTACCAACTAACCAACCTGCCAGCCAAGTCCAACTTCGGCCAATAGTAGCTCAAAAGGAGGGAGTTGTCGATCCTGGTGATTATTTTCAGATCACCGCTGAGATCCCTCTCGTTGTGGCCGAGCAAACATTCAGGTAAAGTTTCTTGGCATAAAAAGCGAGCAGAGGCGCGCGACGGCGCCGAGTAGAAATGAAATGAGCGCCGGGCGGCCGGGCCGAGGAGATAAGGTGAAGGGAGCGCCATTAAAGGAGCCGGCAGTGGCGCCAGCAGCGAATCAATCGATGATCCATCACTGTTCAGCGCACTCAAGTCTCTCTCTCTTTCTCTATCCATCTATTCAAATTTGTGCGCTCCAATCGACGATTCACCTGTGTGACCAGTAGGTAGCCCAGCAGGCATGCTTATCTGAGCGCATCCTTGGCTAGTTTAGTTTGAAGAAGATTTGAATTGTTCCCGGGGCAAATCTGCTCGCCTCAAATCCCAAAGCTGTAGCACGCAAGTTCACCTGCGAGTGCTCTTGTCGGAAGTGCTAAATTTGAATTATCCTTCCATTGCCTGTGACAATGACGCTTGACAAAGCATTCAGTTTTGCGGTGCCGAAAATGTTAATTAGCCGTTAGCAGGGCTCGTTCTTACTGTCTATCCTGGCTATGGGTTCATCAGCGACCTCTCTCGGATTCTCTAGCCTCTAGATCTTTCTCTTTCCCCGTGCGCCCCCATTGCTGAGAGCCCTTGGCTTGTGCACTTGTCATATCACGAATTAGCCCACTTTCGCCTGGGGTGCAGTGTGTGAGTGATGGCCAACGAGGCGACCTGACTCGAATATGCTAGAATTGTGCATTCGAGGAGGTGGTTGGCCAAGACCAATAATGCGCTGGGTTATTATGTGATTCCTCGAATGAGCCTCAGTCCGAGAGGCCAACAACTGATACAATCCTGTGCCGCCTGCAAATTCAAACGCTGCGTGCACCGCTTTTAAAGGCCGATCTCTATGGCTGGCGGAGTTTCAAGTTCTGGAGACGAACGAAACTTCGTCCATTGAAGGCAGAATGGCACCGACATTGAGGCACAATAACAGTGAAAGGCATTCTGAGCGATCAACATACCTATCGAGCGGGTTATTCGTATGAGGCATATTCTCCGTATATTGCCGTTGCTTGCATAAGAATAGTGATACGGTGAGTAGAGGCTCAGGATTCATTGTCAACGCTCCTCTCAATTTGCTGTGCATAAAATGCTAGCATCGTGGCAATTCCGTCGTTGGATTCAACTTCGAGCTCAAAGGTTTGCCCGTTGCTAGCAGGTGGCCCCTTGAGCGGAGGCTCTGTTGGAGACCTGAGATTAGAAAGTCTAGCGAATGTTCGCGTACGGCACGAATTCAATTGTCCGGTGGCGCCAATTCCAAGGGAGCCAATGTCGGATTAGATCGGATGGAAGAGATGACCTTTTTTCGATCCTGGGCAACCTCAAGGGGAGACGGCGGCTCTTGAGTTTGGAGGCACTCTCTCTCTCTCTCAAGGCGGCACCGCAGTGGCGTCTCGCAGTTAGAAATGTAAATTAAGACGTCGAGCAAGTGGAAAATTAGTTTTCATTTGCCCCAATGCGTGCAGCACAAAATGGCGCATCTCCCCCCGCGAGGGGCCCAAGCTGTCCGGTCTTGGGCGGCGATCCTGACTTCAGCGGGCCTTTTGTGTTTACATCCCGCTCGCTCCCCGTGCTCGCCAGCAACGATGATAAATCTGCTGGCAAGTTAATGATGATTATGCCGTATCGTGAATCTGGATGCAAAATTCAGTGTCATTCCATATGCACTCTGTGCAAAATTTCGCCAACAGTAAGAAAAACGTTTTGCCTTACCACTAAACCAACCATCAATGTTATTCTGGTCAGCTCGGCAAGTTTCTTTGGCCAAGTAAATTAGCATGGGGCGAGAGTCCCCCCGGTTGCTCCGTGTAGGCGTACAAATCTCTATACAGTAGTCAGCATCGTGATCCATCCTTGTCCTCCTCTTCATGCCTCTTTTTGACTCTAGAACTTAATGAACAATCAGCCTCAATTCGAGCGTGAGGCTTCAAGGGAGCAGACAATCAAGTGTAGAAAAGAATGTTTCAAGCGGCCGCTGACGGATATGAATTTCAGGCTCTGGTAGATGGAACTGTTGGGAGAGCGATGGGAGAGGCCAGTAAACGGGCACTGAATTTTGTGGACGGTCATCTTTCGTGAGTCTCCGAGCGTTAGCAAAACCTGGCCTTGCGTGCCAGCTATGTAAGCTGCAATTTGAGCACGTCTCGGCGGCCATCCGATTGGGCGCGCCAAGTTACGGCCTAGGGAGTTCGCGTGGCCTATGAGCCAAATATGTTATGAAACTCAAACCCCCAGCCATGGGCGGATCGCTTGGTCATGCCTTTTCAACGCGAACCTCTCCCTGATGGATGATCGCGGGCCCGATGTGAATATTGAATAAAAACAATCGTGCCTTCTTGTCCCACTTGCTGACCCCCTCGCCTCTTTCGCTAAAGTTCAACGGCACGTACACAGGGTTAGTTGGTTGCGTCCAGGTAAGGCGTTAATCAGATTACACTAGCGCACAACAATATCATCTGCCGAGTGGGCATATTCAGCCAAGCGAGCGGGAAACTCGCGACCACTCCACTCGACGTGTACGCTCGAGTGCGGAAGTTCAACGGAGAGGTCGGAAATCTCGTCTCCGCTTATTCCCGCGAGGCCACGAAACCGCCCGACAGAGGTAGGACTGGCGCCAGCAAGAGCAAACAACCCGGAGCAGCCCGTAGTTTGGCCTCCTGATGTTTGTCAAACCAATGGGTCAGCTTGTCTGAGGCACTACTAACATCACTCTCCCCTGGAGGCGGACGCTGTAATTTCCTTTTCATGTGCCAGCCACTAGTGTCGTACAGCTGACCATTGCGGCCGACTCGCATCTATAGCGCTCGTTTGGTGGCGCTGCGCGATAACGTTCCGCGTATCCCTCTAAACACAACTCTAATTGTGGCAGTTTCTGATAGTCCTTATTGTCGCCTACATAAGCCAGCATTTGAATATCCGTGAACTAGAATCGAAATTAGTCGGTCGAACGGTGCCACCTTTGCAGACACACGCCCTTTAGCTAGTTGGCTTTAGTGCGTCAACGGCGCCAGCCGACATTATTGAATTTGCTGCTCTCGTTAGAATGAGATTTGTTGTTAGTTTGTGCGGGCAGCCCGCCGATGGCGACCGAAGTTTGGGCGCCTCAACCTCAGATAAGCGAACAAACTATGGCGCTTTAGCGTCCTCGCGCAATCCCGTTGTGAATGTTGTTGCTCCCATTGGAGCACATGGCTCGTTGGCGTGCTCTGGTTTGTAGGTCGGTCGGATGTTCGAGCCTACGGAAGCGTGTTGACGCAATGTAAGGGAAACCAAACACGCTTTGCCCAATTCGGTCAGTCCCTTTCGAGTATAGTTTGGTCCGCGCGTCCGTTTCGTGCGCCCGTTTTCATCGTCGTGGCCGCTGCCGCCACCATGCCTAGGGCCAGAATTGGTACCGGAGTCGAGTGACTTTCTCGCCCTGAAGTCTCTATTTTGTTTGACAACCGCCTCTTATCATTTGGCTTTCCCTACTTCTGCCTCTCTCTCTCTCTCTCTCCCGAAACACACAAAGATCGGGCGTTAAATTGATGAATGTTCACTCTGTCAGGGGGACCTTGAGGGGATGAGCGCCATTTGGGAGGCTTCGCCGAGCGCTGGGTCAGCGAGCAGTTGACCAAAGCTTAGCCTCAAGTGCTGCGCCCCCGAAACACGCCTTTGTTGAGAGTTGGCCGACAAACATGGCCAACGAAAGTGCCAAATTGTTAGGGGTACAGATGGCGATCGTATATCATGATTAAGATTTCCATTGTTATTGTTGCAGCGGGGGCACTTTTGGACGGGGTTGCCTTGCGCAATGCAATGGAAATTTGCACTAATGGGCGTTAGCGGGGGCATGCGTAAGCCTCTGGTTGGAGGTGGAATGGAATTAGTAATGTCGGTTGGCATGAAAATTCAGCCGTTTGGTCTCAGCGGGCTCGTGGTCATCGGCAAACTCTGGTTGGTTCTCATGAGAAGCAGAGTAGAGAATCCCTGAATAGTTGGGCCGCTGATCTCATTGGCTTAGCGCTAAGGTTGTGCATTGGGCCAGCTCTAATGCGCTAAGACACCTTGAAGCGCCGTCTCAGAGTCGAGCCTGGCTAAGTTGCGCAGACTTGAAGAGGGCAAACACTTGGTTTGTTTGCTTGAGGAGGGGATATGTGGGCAGGTAAGTAATAGTTTGGGAGGAGGCCTTCGGTTGGAAGGCCTATTAGCGCGTCCGCCAATCCCAGTTTGACATCATCATCATCATCAGCAGCCGAGCAGCTTCAACTGCAAGATGGTTTCAGATGAGTGCAAATCGGTGGTAGCCAGCCGCGACCAATGGCCCTCAAGTGCAGTAGCTAGGGGGCTCAGAACGACAATCTCACGCAACAAGTAATTGGCATTATGCTGTTAGTGTTTTAGCCTCTCAGTTAGGTTCCTATCTTGACGGCTCAATAAATAATATTACCTAGCAACATACGCCACTTCGGCAACCACCTCCTACTCCCTCACTCTTGCTCCTACTCCAGATGCTGCTGCTGCTGCCTCCCCTCTCGTCCACCCGAACCTTCATATTTCAATTTCACGCATTTTAATTATGTTAATTCGCCCCCCACCAGAATGGTCCGAGTTTTAGTCCGCTTTGGCCGAATAGCAGTTGAAATTATCATCACGAAAGTCCATTAATGAATCTCCTATGTTTAGATAGGGAATTTTGTTCTCGCTCTTCGGTTGTAATCAAAAGGAAATTGTAGAAAATTTAATTATTCAATTTTGTTGTGGCGCAACGATGAGTCAGCCGGCTCCGTTCGAATCCAAGTAAGAGTGACTCGGCCACCCAGAATGGACAGTTGAAATGGGCGCACGAATTGGTTTCAAGCGAAGCGTTCAATTTTCATTGCTAGCCGCGGCCGGCCGGCCGGCCACCAACCTGACCGAATTGGCGGCGACATCGCTGAGACCGCCGCCAACGCTAAAACTGGAGCCGCCGCTGCGGCCACACTTCGATCGCGGCGAGCACAGAGGCGCCGCCAAGCGTCACGCGTGAGCAAGATGTGTGTGAGAAACTTGGACGCTCCACCAAGCGTTGCCCAAGCCAGCCTGTGAGGCGTCACGTTCCGCCAATCCTCCCTGAGGCCCCCCCATGGAAGATGGGCCAACTTTGTCTGCCGGTGGGCCGACGCCGCCAGCCTCAAGCGAGCACGCCGATGGCAACCTAACTCGGCCGAGCTCATCTGCATACAGGCGCGCGTATCGAATTTGGGAGAAAATTCGATTCCTAGAAATGCCCCTTTCTCGCCTAGCACGTTAATGCTATGGGTGAACTAACGTAACCAACGAGAAGTGTCCTCGGAACTTTGGTTGCATTAGCGAAAATTGCCCCATGCCAACTCCAGTGCTATGGTTTTATTATTGGGGCCCCCGAAGTGCTGGCTACAGAGCTCGAGCGCTCCATTTCTTGGCCGAGGCAGTTTGGGAACCTTTATTGCGCTAGCTAGCTAGATGGCCAACCCACAGCTCGGTTTGCGGCGAAAAACTCAGTGAAAAAGTGAATCTTCCGCTCTTCTTCGCTGCCTCTCTCTCTCCATCCTCGCTCTTAACAACCGTGCCGCAGTTAAGACGACCAGCAGCAGAACTATGGTTCATGGGGTTTATAACCCCAAGATAGATAGAAGTCAGTTTTAATTTATCTAATGGTCGGACGATTCCACACAAAGCCCATGCTTTCATAGGGCCACTAGTAATTGATTTTAGGCCTCTGTGGAGAATTATGTTTTCGTTTGCAAGATCAAAACTGATTGAGCATAAGAAGCTGCTACCGGAGAGATGACAATGTAATCCATGAGGATGATCGATGGGTTTAGGAGAACGAAACGGTGAACCCTTAAAATTTACACATGAAAGTGTAACACAACAGTTGCCGTAATGACCGAAACCGTAACGCAACACAAGGCTTCTACGTGATCCTACCCAAGCGCCAGCCACAACACTGGCCGCCCAAACTGCTCGGCGAAATGTGCTCAAACATAAGGTTCCCTGTCGTTTGATTGCGAACTTCGTACTTCCGCCCGACTCGTAAGCCACTGGCGTAGGTTCGACCGGACGTCACATACAAGATTGAGCTCCCGAAATCGGAAGTCATGATGATCGACACACATAGCCAATACGCTAGCGGTAGGTAATCGCTGGATTATGCTGGCAAGAATTCACAAATTGCCCTTGTGTGGGCTCATAGGTTGACTGTTGTTGTTGTTGTTGGCTCAAATACAAGGGTAAACACCTCTTATAGTGATCGAACCAATCGGTCTATTACGTATCGCCGCTGAGCATCTCGGTTGGGTACGAAAGATATGAAGAAGAGAAGGCAGAAAAGCTGGATAGGAGGCTAGTAGCCTGCTTTCTCGCATTAAACTCTTCACAAAACTCACAACTTTGTCCGCTTGGATTTAGCGGCGATTCGATACTATTAGAGTTCTCCCATTTCGAAAAATTCAATGCCAGCTGGATTTATCAAAACCCTATCGGAACTTGTGACCCTTCGAGTGAGGTTTCGGAATCTGGAGTAGACTTTCTGAAAGAAATTCAATTTTTTCGACCCACAACCAAGTAGTAGTGATACTCGGTGACTCTGTACGAAAATTACGTAACATGAGCATATGATGTCTTCGTGATCCTATTTTGAGGACACGATTCCATGGACTCCATAATCCGGTCCAATGAGGCGAGCCGTAGCGTTGGCTCTAACGCATACTGAAAACCAATTTCAGGAAATCTTCATATTTGATTGTGATGACGCTGTT
>ENA-UOVY01000346-UOVY01000346.1-plant-metagenome-genome-assembly--contig:-NODE-346-length-26270-cov-616.209384_pt1 | contig 26270 bp, 11 predicted proteins | sample MGYA00249840_ERZ761561 | MGnify/ENA primary metagenome ERZ761561 (study PRJEB28882, sample SAMN05720143) | plant metagenome | isolation source: Guanajuato, Mexico | place: Mexico:Guanajuato, Mexico...
AGGACCTGAGCAGCGACAAGATCCAGGAGTCTTACATCAAGTACGATGATCAGACTGAGGAGGTTCTCGTCGACATGCACGCAGCCAGCCCGAATGGTATCTCATATTCCATGAAGAGAACTTTCAATGTTGCTCCTTTCATGAAGGCCTACTGATGGTATTCTTTGTTATTATGTAGAGACTAGCCGACATTACAGGTCGACCCCACCCCCTCGATTGGGTTGCCACTAGCATGAGCCGGCCTATAAGCCTATGCGACTCTATGCCACTCACGTTATCAGCTTCCCACCTACTGTGTTAACAATTAATAATCGATAAACTTCTCTAGGACGATTAATTGGACTCTTTGAATCCGCTCTACTCGTTCCCTCTGTTCATTTAGTCATCCTGTCCCTTGTTGGAGATTATCGTGCACTCGTTGAATGCATATTCCACTTTGGAGGGCTAGAATACGATGAGAAAAGGTGTGTTACCTGCGCTTGCTCATTGTAATCTATCCCTTCGAAGTGAAATATGCGGCAGCCCTCTCACCTTAGCCATCTCGGTGCCGAGATGAAACTCGAACTGAATCTCGTCTGGAGACTCTTGGCTGAAATCTCAGCCGATGGGTTTCATGACTAATATCTGTCTGCTTTGCCAGATCAACCACATGTGGTTATTCGGGCAAGATTACTGCTGAGATGGCAGAATTTCGGGCTTGAAAATAAATGCCTGAGAAAGATAGAGTCCACTACTCCCTTACCGAACCATTCTGCCCACTAAGCAATCCCAAGCTGGTCCTCATGAAAGGCGGAAAACAATTCCAATTCCTTCCAAGCCATTCTCAACAGGTCATTATAAGAGTGCACTTTAGTTAGATTGGGCTCCTTGAACCCAAGTTTATTTTGCTAGTCTAGAACATCAGTCCTGGTTCTGGTTCGTTGAAGCTTTCCAGTTGTTTTTGGTGTACTTTGCAATGTGCTTTCATCCTCCATAACGCGAACGAATGTTTCTGGCGAAAAAATGTCCATCCGTTGTTGCGTCTGACTGCTCCTCAATGGTTGAGGTGAAAAGAACAAATTGTCCATATCTTGGTCCTCTTGATGCTCATTGTTGCCATCGTCATCGTTGGGCTTGGTTTGATCCTCATCTTCATCTCCAAGATCAAAGTTGGTATCGGATTCATCCTGCAAGCAATGATTGTCCTCAAATTCATAGCTTAATAACCTAGACGATTGATTCTTGTTCAAGTTTCTGTGATTTGTGCTGAGATCTTGTGCCTGTTGGTTGTCATTTTCCATGTTATCGTTAATTTTTCCATCATCTTCGTCGTCATCGTCCTCCTCCGCTCCCTCCTCGTCTTCATCATACATTAGATCCTGAAAATGGTTGATTGTAACCGGTCGGTTCAATCCTCGCGCTGAGGGTGTTATAATCGGAGAGGGTGCAATAGTTCTTTGTGAGAAGAAAACCTCCGACTCTTTCTGGCGCCATGCTTGATTTATTTCGGCAGCGTTTGGCCAATCGTCGGTACCATCGGTATCGGTTGTAATATTTGCCGGGCTTAAAATTGCCCTCTGCTCTAGGGACCATTCAAACATATCAGCACCACGAGATACCATTTCTGTCCTAGTTGTTGGCTGGGATAGAGTCCCACAGATAGTTGGCGAACATAATCTTGGCAGCTGCTCGAGTATGTTCATAAACTGTCTGACCCTAACTTTCGTTTTCTCTCTCTCCCAATCCAATTCCCCCGGTGCTGCGCTAGTGGCTTCATTGTGGATATTATCCTGACGCTCTGTCATTGATATGTTTGAGGTTGAAACTCCACGGTTGATTTTGATGGAGCAGAGTTGGGAAATTAGGATGCTTGAGGTCATCTAATTTCGACACCTGTGGTCATAATGAAGGATAGACATTTAACCGGCCATTAACAAAAGATTCAATGTTGACACAAATGACTCAAAAGTTGAGTGCGCGCGACCGTTGGAAAGCGTGTACGTTCTGAAACGCGAACGAACAAAGAGCAGAAATGCACAGTAACAAACACCAACCTGTCTCAATCCTGAACTTGGACTCGAGATCCTCGGTATATAATTGGGTTCAGATCGGTTCCATGGTAATAACTAAATCAGGACACAGGAGAGAACAATCTTAAGTGAAATCATATGTCTAGTCGAAGCAAGTCTCATGCTGAAGATCCGACCTGGAATCAAGTGCCATCGACGGGGGCACATAGTGTCGCGGCAAGACCTCGGCTTAGTAAGAGTAAGCCGGAACTTGGCGCTGAAAGTTTCTTAGAAGGGAACGTTTGTGGTCGAGCATTGTTGACAATAGTAGCCAGGGGCGATGCAATCATCACGGAGCTTCATAGGTTGATAGATCTAGTGCCAGCCCCGTACAAACATGCCGGTGAACTATCCCCTAACTTTGTCGCCACATTCATGGATAGAGACAAGCAATTCACTTTGAACGATATCGTCTGTGATTTCAATTATTTTAAGATCGCTGATGCTTTCGAAGCCAAAATAGAATCAAACGAAACGCTTAAACGAGCTGACGAAGATTTCTGTGATAATTTTCTAGACATTATAACAAGATTCTATCTCACCTTTGAATCGGTGCAGCGTTATGCCCAAGACTTGAAAAATTTTATGAACGATTTAGACGAGGACGTTTTTATTGGTCAGACACTAGATAGTTTGCTCGTGGACACTGAGGCGAGACAGCTGCTCTGTGAGGCTTACTTTCTGCTTGGATACATGCTCTTGACGGTTGATCAAAACTTCGAGGGTGGTCTACGTGAGCGGCTCATCGTCAGTTACTACAGGTACTCATCTCAGAAGTCATCGCCTGAATCCAATCTTGACGAGACATGCAATCTTCTGAGGACCACGGGGTACAAAACCCCGCAGCAGCAGATCTATGGTTCAATCAGCCATCAAAAGTACCATAGGCCCGAGGGCTATCCAGAAAATCTCTTCGGCCGTGCCAATGTTAATCAGTCTGTGATCAACTTGTTGATTGCGAAACTGCAGTCTGTTGACATCTATAACCAGACAGTGTTAGCATTCCCACATCCAGATCATAGATCAGCAGCCCTTGCTCAGCAAGCATCTATGTTATTCGTGATTCTGTTCTTCTGTCCAAGTATACTTAGAAGCCAGCGCGCGAGAATGCGCGAAATCACTGACAAGTTCTTCTATGATAATTGGGTGACTAGTCTATACATGGGCGAACTGGTCAATCTCATCGAAGCTTGGGAGCCATACAAGGCGGCCCGAGAGTCACTAATCCAAATGCTAGAGTTTGAAAGTACTAAGAATCTCGCAAATCAGTACCACGTGAGATTCAATCGAGCCTCTGTTCAACTTCACGATTGTATGAGAGAGGGATGGTTGGATAGGCAAACAGTTTTGACTCATCAGACTCGCATCCTAAATACCATCAGGGAAGCCAATGTTGTTTTGAAGTGGACACTTTTACATGGTCAGTCGCGCCCCAACTGGGATCTCAAGCTTGCCAAGCTTGCACATTCAACTGTTATAGAGGCCCTACCAAAATCCGATACCATGTATCGGTTTCTGCAGGATCTCGCTGAATTAGAGAAAAGGTTCATAGCAATATATAGCGAACTGGTTTCGCTAAAGAGCGAGGAAATTCAGGAAAATAAGGATCGAGCTTCTGAAACTCTGGCAGAGCTTATTGACATATACAGTGATGCAAGGCCTATGAGATGGATTCAAGCGGGCGCAAATCTGAAATTAGCTGAGTTGTTAGCAGTCTTACGTTCAGATTTGCAAGTAGTAGATCTAGACCAAGTTAACAGTCGTGATTCTATTATCAATCTTATCAGTCAGATTGATGCTGTTCAAGAATCCTATTCAGATGGCAAGAATTTGCAAGTAACACAACTCTTTAAGGATACAAGAGATAGTTTGTCGCAGATACTAAGATCACTAGGGTTGAATGGTGATGTACTTTCGACGATTCATTCGATCAGTGACTTCAGCTATGCCTGGAGAATAATGGACGATTCTTTCACCAATCAAATGCAACAAATCATGAAGGAGGATCCCCTCAAAGTATATGGCATCAAGTCCGTATTCTTGAAATACGCTTCAGCGTTTGATTCACACCTCATTCGTATTCAGCAAATCAACGCTAAGACTGATTTGATCAGTGTATCACAGTATTACTCCTCCAAAATAGTGACTTATATTAGGGATGTTCTACACATTATTCCGGCAACAATTCTGGAGCTCATGTCTCTTATCGTTTCGATTCAGACGGAAGACGCTATCAGTAACATGCCTTCCAAGATACAGCTGGACAATCTTAAAGACTTTGCTCTGCCAGATAAAAGGTTCAAGATGCTCGAATTGACCTATAAGGTGTCCCATTACGCAGAAAGTTTACTGACGATGGAAGACACAACTATCGGGCTCATTCAGATCAATTCAAGGCAACTCCTCGAGGACGGTCTAAGGAGAGAACTCGTTCTCAGGATGTCCGACTCAATCCAAAAAATACTGACATTCGATGAAACGAAGACTCCGAGTAACACATCTGATATCGTAAATGTCGCCAACGCTTTCATAGCCAAGTTAAAAGAGCTCGATGTCATCATGAAAGGTTATATGAGCTCATTCGAATACATTCAAGATTATCTAGTTATCTATGGTCTCAGATTATGTCAAGAGGAGCTAACTCGGATTATAAGATCTAATGTAGATCAAGCGATCAGGGTTTTACTGAAGGAGAACCAGTTACAAGAGGGGATGTACATAGCGCCCAACGATGCGCAAACTTTGTTGAATCAAACAACAAGAATACCCGTACCGGTCTACAGCTCAGATCCTCTCGAATCAAGTTTCATTGTGCGTCTCCTTAGCGAGATACTCAGAATAACTGATCCCAGATCAACTATATTCGACGAGCAAATGAGCGCCTGGTATGATCAGAAAGCCCAACGAAACAAGGTAGCTGACTTGAAAATTTTCGAGCTGACAGCCTCAAGTCTCAGTGCAGCTGGCCTGAACGGTTTGGATACAGTCTGTTGTGCTCTCTCAATGTTAGAGCTTCAGAAGCTGGACAACTTACTGATCTCTATTGCGGCGAGTCACAGAGGCCACGAAATCCAGGCGTTGTTAGAGCCAACAACCGTTTTGGTCGAATCAAATCACAGCCAGAGCTCGGTCGATCCTAGTACTAAAATAAACAAACAACCGCATTCAGGCAGAATATATGCACCAGCTCTCAACAAATTAAGGCCTTACAGTGAACGAATATTATCTAGCTTGTTGCGCATTGGCCAACTTCAGTCGATTCGTGTGAGCATAAGTTGTGTTTTATCAACCAAATGCCGGCATGAGGCGCGCAATCTGTACGACTGTCTAGAAACATTGAACACAACATTGATATCAAGTCTAAGGCATGGTAAAGGGTCTAGTCAGCAAATTAAAGAAAAGTCTACCGACTTTAGTGTTGATGACACCGTCAATGGCTGCAGTGGACGTGATCTAGGGGAGCCTTATAACGATATAGATGGCGGGATTGATGAGAGGAGCGACACTTTGGAAGAGAGTCAGCTCATTTTCGAGCTCACAAACCATCTTGACTGGATCGGCTTATCAGATCCCATGAGCAAAATATATACTTTATCTCTCCAGGCCTCCGACAGCTCTCAAGTGTATGAATTTAGGGAGCAGCACACTGCCATGGGACTAATGTTTCTCATCTTATTGGACCAATGTTCAAAGTTCCACTTTTCGCGATCAATTAGCGGCTTTGTGCCGAAGCAATCAAAATCTTTCTACGGAACCAGCTCCACAGTTGACGGGCAGCCGTTTTTCTATGGGCTCATCACCTTAATCAACCATTATCAGCCCTTCCTCTCTATGGCAGACGGAAATAAGGGATCACAATGTTTGCCGTTGAATCGACTGCTTTTACTCATGAGTCTATACGTCAAACGCCGCCTGAATGAACAAGCGGATGGTGGCCCAATGAAGCCACAAAATTTGACTCTCGAAACAGGAAATATGATCCTTAGCATGATCGAGCTGGTTAGATTGGCGAGGCAACCTCTCGATGAGCTTCTTTCGCAGGCTTACCTGCCTCCGTTTATTCTCGAGACTTTTCAGTTTACCGTCTGCCACCTGAATAGAGATTCCGGCACAAACTCCACTGATTGATAGAGAGAGAGAGGCGAATTTAAGCTAACGAGAATAAACAATCCCGGAATTGATATCTCTCCTCCAAATCTGCCTCACATTTTTCGCCTGTCGCCTAACCGGATTCTTCTTGCTGCAATTTGCCAAAACTGCCTCGACTGAGGACAACGAAACAGAAGGAGAGAGCCCATAGCGAAGATAGCGCATCCATAGTCTATGTGTCACCCCGCCCGCAATCTTGACGATCATCTTTAAGATAGTCGCTTTGGACGCTGGTCTGCAGCCAATCGTCTCTGGCAAGTCAACCAGATAGCCACCCTGCCATGAATGGCACAAAAGCGACCGAAATCTTTGGTTGGCCGGCGAAAAGAGCCAACAGTGGAAAATAAGAACAACCTTTCTGATTCGATTCGAACGTCTAGAACTTGAAAGTTTGCCAATACTCACCAGATTGGAGCTAACAAACAGCCAAATGCCGGTGTGGAAATGGCTCAATTGAATCCTAATTTCGAAATTGATTTCAGTGATATAAACTCTTATGAGCAAATACAACTTATCAATGACACCCAATTGGCAAAGGAGAATTTGCTCATGCATAGAGCTTACAAGGAGCCAAGCGACGACGAGATAATCAGAAACCATTTCAGCTCATTTACCTTTGTAGATTTTTGCCCTAAATTGTTCAGTGTGAAACAACAGACATCGCCAGCTAGCCCATCACCGACATTCAATGACGCTAAAGTCGCAGCAAATCCTATCCACAGGCCAGCTAGTCGGGCGCTCAGACATTATGAGCTGGAAACCTTCAGCGATCTATTTGAGAGGATCAACAATTGGCTCAAGCTTAACAAGGATTGGCGAGTCGTGTCAATGGAAACACTGAAATTCGACTGCACTAGCCAGTTCAACCATGTAAAATCATCGATCCTATCAAAATTTCTACCCCAAAATACTAGAGGTCTGCGCTTGTTCCTTAGTCCCTCAAAGTCTCGTTTCAGTGGCTCGCAAAAGATCGGCTGCATCAACGTAGTGCCTAGAAAACTTTCTGGCAGCCACACAGATCCCAAGGACCCTCCAGTTTACGAAAATCTAGACCAAATCCTCCATCGGCTGAATGAGCTTCTCTTGATGCGCCCGATCGAAGGTGAGTCCGTTTAGCACGTTACTTTTTCTCTCTGAGCTCTAATATTTCGCCTTAGGCATCAAATTTGTTGTTTTGATCCTTCCCTGTTGTTTGGAATTGACGGCCAGGGGCAACTGGCGGCCGACTAAGTGGAGTTGGGAGAGTTTGTAATCGGCTTGTTACTGTCCCTGCTCATTAGGTTAAGCTGAAAGTTGATCTCTTGGCGGAAAGGAAACGAAAGTTCAAGAGCTCCTTAAGTTTTTGGCCGGCTGAGTTCGTTTGGCTTTAATTTCGAACAATAATTCAACAAAGTTTCAACTGAAACTTATCAACAATTATTAAGCCCGCAACAACTCCCTAACTGGACCTCCTAATTGGGCCCTCAAATTTTCGAACTCTCTGGCTAGGTTTGTTGTTGTTAGTTTGGCCAGGATCAATCGAATTGATTTCTAATAGCAAATTTATGCTAATGTTCTGGCTTGGCAAGAGGAAGAGAGATAGATAGAGTCACCTTAGAGGCCGTGTCTATTTGTTTGTCTGTTCGTTCGTTTGTTGAAAAGTCAATTAATCAAGGTAAAACTGGACGAGCGGCAACAACCAAAATCGACCTGCCGACTCTAAACTGCAAGTGTCAAGCCTGCTCACGCCTTGCCCAGCTGGCTCTGGGCAACTGGAAGCCGAGAGGGTTTAAGCTGCATAACTTTAAAATAAATAGAGCCAGTTGGCAAGACGAAAGTGTAGCACAATAATTATCCTTACTCTCGTGCAATATCGCAGCTCTAGCAAACACAATCGAGTCCATCGCACCTGTTTGCTCGCCTGCGCTTTTCGATAATTATCTGCCCTCGCTCGCTTGCCCGCCAATACCTTGCTTTAGTTCTCCTTTTGAAATTCACATCTGCTAGCTTAATTAACACACAATGCGCTTACCTGACAGGACGAATATTAAGTGTTGAAACAATAACACTGCCGATGGTTAATGGATACGTGGATACAGAGAGCAACTACTTCATGGATGTCAGGTTGAACTTGCTAAATGAGTGCACCTACAACCTGGCGGCCTATGAAACAAATGATGCAACTAAACTACATGCAACAAGGAACAATCTTGACTCGAATCGAGATGTCTTTACCAGTCGGCCGCAATTGATGGAGGCCACCTTGCGCTCGCACAGTTTGATCGATATTCTTCGGGTTTATTACGAATTCGGCCCGATGGTTTGTGGGCTGGTTAACCTCATCGATTTCGTGCCCCGCTTTTACTCGCCCACGCCAACTTTGGCGGAAGCGCAAAACAGTAGCTTGCCCGATGGCCAGTTGGATGGATCGCAGCCAGCAAGCGATCAAGCTGGTGGAGGTGGAGCTGGTGAGAAGATAGCCGCCACTGAATCATTGACGCGGCTAATTCGGCGCTCGCTTGCTTGGTTTGAGGCGGAAAAGGAGAGAGTTTTGTCGGCATCAGGCCAACCTGAGGCGGACGTTCAAGGCGATCAATCGGCAGCCAAGGGTTGCGAGATTAATCTGAAACTTTGCAACCTGCAGGTGCATCACAAGACTCTACTCAAGAGCCATTTGATTCGAGTGAAGCCTAACAATGCAATTCAAACGCTCGACACACGTTCAATGATTCATGAGAGAATTTCTACGCTAGAACCTATTGTTTGCGCACAATGTAACACAACGTCGGCCACCAGTTCCGTTCAAGATTGGTGCTCTCACCTGTTGGACTTGAGCCAACCGCAGCAGGTAAAATTTGTTCGTCTCGCATACGTGGTGCCCGTTTATAATAAGTTTGCCCGCTCCATGAACCAAATGCGGCCCTTTCGAGCCCAAAGGCATAGACACCGCACACGACCCGCAAAAGCGAAAGTTTTGCATGCCGCTTCTGAAGGTGATGTCGACCTTGAGGAGTCGGTGCAACCTGTTAGCTCTACAGCCGACGTTTTGAATGCACTCGAAAGCTCCACAGATTCGAGTGCATCCCCAGTTGCCTCATTCTCGAGCTCTACCTCCTCAGCCTCCACGGCCTCCTCAAAGAACTCAGCCTCGGAACTGCCTCTCTTCGTGACAGGCCAGCCACTCGATGCACCGGCCAAGAAACCAGCCGCTAACTCTGGCGACCAGTTGCATGATTCGAGTTTAGGAGCCACTGACCTTGATACAAAGTTGATTGATGAGCTGTTGGTCGAGAATAAGGAAGATGAGCGCTCTAAGCGGGCTGCTCTCGATGCAGTCAAACAAACGAATGCTAGGCACAAGAGAGACGAGGAGGCGCATCAAAATAAGGAAACCGACGATGGATTGAACGATTCTCCCATTGGCCACCTCACCTACCGCTTGTTTGCTCCCTGTCAGCTGGTCAACAGTAGCAGTTGCTTCAGCATAAATCCAGTCAACTCGTCCTCGCCTTTGGCGCGAAGAGGCTCGGTTGACCTTGAGGGTAGTGGCATGAGCTCAGAGAACGCGCATCCGTCTACATCGCTCCTTGGCAGCGCTAGTTATCTGTCGCAAGTGAGCGATGTTCAACAGGCGGTCATCTCCTTCGGCGCCTTCTTTCCAGCCCTCTCACACGACATCATGGGCAGCGCAAATGTTGCCAGTAGTCCTGGCTCCCCGGGACCAAGTTACTCCAAGTCGCAACAATCGAGCGGCGGTCGATTCACCACGAACGAGTTCGAACCCGTGGACGCAATACGTAGACGAATGGAGGTTTATGTAACAACAAACTCCATGAAGGTCATAGCCGGCGAGACTCTCATCGTGAGCCTTAACGACGTTTTATCCTGCCTCAGTACTGCGATCGAGCAGACAGTCGTCAAGTCTGTGGCGAGCCAGCGCAGACAGACGACCTGGGTTAGCGTGTATGTCCTGTATGCTGCCGTAGACGAGCCCCAACTGCCAAAGCAACTCCTAGCCGAACAAAAACTACGAGAGCTCAAGATGATCGAGGAGGAGCGAGGTAAGAGTGATCTCTTCAACGATGAATTCAACAGTTTGCCAGGTGATAGATCTCAACAAGTAGCGAGTGAGCCAGATGGCGATACGATTGGCGGACAGCTGAAGCCGAGGATCCGAATTGAACAGAACCCAGTTGATTCCTCTCTAACACTGTACAACTCAGCCTACGACCGGACGGTGGCGCTTCCAACGCCGCCTGAAAATCATATAACTAGCATGGAACCGATCGAGTTCCTTGGACTTAACTCTGATTGCCTCTTATGGTTGAACGAGAACGACTTGATTGAAGCCCAGCAATGGAAGCAACACTCTGACACCGACCTTAAAAGTAGAAAGAGCAGACGCAAGAGGAAGTTGAAGGGTCGACATCGCGAGGACTCACAATGTTCGATTATGTGATATTGGTGCCTTTTCGCGTCATCTCGAGATGAGCATAGGAATCACCAGCACCATTGAACGCGTTCTCGTAACGCAGATAACCTTTGGCGTTAAATAGCTAGATTAGTCAAGCGAACACTTTTAACCAGCTGGCCATTGTGTTGTGTCGAGAATCCAAGAACAGATATTTGTGGAATGAACACTTTGTGGATTCAACGGTGCTACTCGCCTGTCATGCCAACTTTCAGCGCCTGTCGTTTTGTTTGGGCAAACTAACAAGTGCTCTTTCGATCTCCGTCACAAGCTGATCTCTAGGCCATCCCTAGGCGAAAATCAAGATCACCTCTCGCGCTTCTTCGTCTCTCAAGTTGAACTATTTTCGTACCATCCAATGTGTCTGTACTGACATTGTTAACGTTGTTGCAAGCACTTATCTTTGATCTGTGAATCAGTGCAACTGCCCACTGGCCACGGGCGATGATTTAATCGCACCGCAAAATCTAGAACATGGCCTCCTTCCTCTCAATCTAGGGATTCACTTTCCGCTAAGATTAATATTTAGCCAACACAATACAGAGTTCGAACGCTCTTCGCTCGCCCGCGAATCCATGGCCGATTGGCTACATCCATTGTTGCTGCCGCTTTCTCAAACTCGTCTCACCGCCGGCTAACCAAACTCTAACCCTTCAACTCGTGCAAGTGGAGGCTAGAGCAAAGGAGTTGCCTCCGCCGCTTCTGTTGGAATCACTGTTACTATGTGGCAGCTGTTGGATATTGTTGAACGGCAAGCAGGCAGGCGGGCTAGCGAGAGCCGTTCGCCTTGTCTAGCTTCAAGCCTCGGCCTTTTTCCTCTTCACGATCCGCTGCCTGCTTGCTGCCGGTCAGCCAACGGTTGAGAGAGGCGATTTGTCATGGAGGAGAAGGATGTTTGGAGGCTTGAGGGAGAGAGCGGTCATCTTGAATGGAACGGGCCATCAGTGTGAGCCTCCGCCTTTCAGGCTTGAGGCCCTTGAAACTCATGGGCTTGCGTGAGCAAATTTCACCCTGACCAGCAGCAACAGGCGCGGAGATTGGCTAGTGAGGCATTGAACCCTCTGATCATCCGTCACCTGCTTAGAAAGGGGGGAGAGAGAGAGCGAGCGAGCGAGCGAGCGAAAGGGAGATGGCGGCGAAACGTTCTAGGCGGCCTGGTGAGTTGAGATGTAAAAATAGTCGGCCAAAGGCGAGTGGTTTTTTCGAGCAAGACAATTTTCTCGCCAGTCAGTCGGTCAGCCCAGGTGAGCTAAGCTGTGGCCTTCTGCCGCTAATGCAGCTGTGCGGTGGTTTTGGTAGTGGTTGTTGTTTTTCTCTTCGTGTAATGAAGCGTACGATGAGCGGAATCAGACGATGTCAGGGTTAGAGGTTAGCGAGATTAACACTGACTAATCGCTTTGTTCTTGCAAAAATACGCTTGCTATAAGCCAACTAGTTAACCAGCGAGCCAGTCTTAGCGTCGCCGAGCCTGTTCTCCAAGCGAGTTCATATCTTGAGCGCCTTATCTGAAGCGAGGCCAAATTAGCGAGAGGGTAAGCCGACATTGCAGCTTAGCTAGTGTGCCAGTTTCGCACCTTGAGCGCTCGCCAGACCTCTTGTTGGCAAATCGCGCTCTCCCTCTCTCGGTCCCCCAATGGCAAAGACCGAGCATCATCATTCAAGTGCAGCTAAAACGAGCCCCTCACTCGCTCGCAAGTATCTGGTCTTCGTATCTATCGCTTGTTGGATTGGCGCTAATTTCACAATCATTTGTTATGGCGAACACACACTGTTAACAAGTAATTGTTGTGGAAATATCTACCCTTACCTTGGATGCACTAACCAACCCTTGAACTAGAACCAAAATTTAACACAATTTCACCTTTAAAGCTATTCAATTTGAATTCAAATGTGCAGATAGAGAGAGAGTTGGTTGTGAGTCCGCGATAACATTGGTTTTGAGCTCAGATGTTTTAAATGATGATTCTTCGCTCATTAATCAGCGTCAATCTTCCTTCTCGGAGGCTGTAAGGCTGGCTAGTTTAGAGTGTGTTGCTAAGAGCTTCGCGCGGCCTACGATCGGTTTTGAGCCTCAACTTGCTTGACCTTCATTTTTGGTCTCGAAAGGATGAAAATCTTCGAACGAAAGGAGATTCCCTAATTTGATTTGAGATTAAATGCGCCCTCAGGTGAGTTGGGCAAGGAGGTGGAGGAGGAGGAATAAGCTGGACTGAACGAAAACGCGCCCTCTGAGCGGGTCTCTCGGTAGCTTTGTCCGCCTGATATACCGGCAAAGCCGTTCGACCAGAATATCCATCTTGCCACCATCGGACAAGTCAGCTGCAAATTCAACACCACATACACCAATTGTTGTTTGGCAAACCGTGAAACTTAATCAATTTCACCCAAATATCAAAGCTTTTTGTTCAGACGATTTGTTGGTTCACGCTCTAGGCTGGCGATTGGTTTGGTTTAGTTTAAGGGAAATTCAATTACACGAGCAACTACTCAACGAACGCCCTCCCCTCTTGGCTTCCACTTGACCAATTTTCCTCGCCTTCATATCAACCACCTGATCGATGATGATCAATCGACTGTCCGCCCTCGGGGTGGCTGGAGTTGTCTCTGGAACTTTTCGCAGATATCAGTTTAGTATTGGCGATTAAGTCTGCCCACAACTAGCCCCTCGTCTGGCATTTTATCTGCTCGACCCCTTTCGTTCGTACGGAACTCTCTTAGTTCAGGTGCACGTCTGAACTTGTTCAAACTGGTCTGCGCCTGCTCAGCGACTCTCGGCCAAGTTCATAAGGCTGCCCGGATCAAGGAATGAGCTCGCTCTATCTTGGTCACAGTCTCATCGTCCGTTTTGCAAATTTTTTTCGATAATAATCCATCAATCTCGTGGGCTCAAGAGAAGTCAAGCTCTCTATAACGCAGCACACAGGTGAGAGAGTGCCAACAAGACAATGCTTGTGGGCAAATTTGCTCGCCCATGATATAGTCGCTTGTTTTTCCTTTCGAACCATAACAACAAGAACAAGGGAGAGCATAAATGCATTAGTTCGAATCAACTTTATTGCATCGAATGGATACGTTCATTTGTTTCCAGCAGTATACTTCGTTATAAGATCACCGTGTTGACCATCTGTCTGTCTCCTATCCAGGTCAGGCATTATTCGTCCACGAACCTGATGAGTCAAGAGCGGATCAATAATCGGTTACGTCACCCTCTAACCTTGGCCCTGAGCATCGGAGAAATAGACCGGCTCTTCTTGCCATTAAATGTTGGGTGCTGATGTTGGTAGCAAGGATTGAATGTTTTCTGATAGACAGAGTCACATCAGTTGCTTATGTTTGAGTCGAAATAAGCCTGAACTGGTCGCTGACCGTTCTGGTCGGTGGGCTCGATTTGGAGTGGCAGGAGCAAATTGGTTAATTCGGCCTTAAAGCAGTCTTGCCCCTCTGATATTGTCCGCGAATAAAACGATGAACCCTCCCCTCCAGCAACCCAATGGTTCGAATCAGAGTAGCTAGGGTCAAATTGCGATTAACAGACTCCGCTGGCCCCCCCCCCTGGCAAGATTGGTGCCCTCGAGGGTGTTGTATAACACAGGTCAGTTTGACCTGTTACCTCAGCGGAGAGTAGATAGCTGAATGGAGTTAGCAATATATGAATAACAGACCAATCAGGTTAGAGATACCAATTTCCACAGTCCATCTCTATGCTACACTTTCTTGGCCAATATTCGAGGGTCTATTTATTTTTATTATGAGGAACGTTCTCATAAGAACGACAACTAGCGAACAGATAAATCGTCTGCCCTATGCATTCTCACTGTATTCTTTGAAGTGTACCTATTTAACACATTAGATTACGAATCAATCACCATCTCTCATGATCCTGATATCTTTGCATCTCAATCAACGACAAATCCAGCCTAATCACTACCTTACACGAAGCACTTCTTGATGGGGTGCACTTTTAGGGTGGACTTCATCGTGTTAGTAATGCTTGGAGCGTTTGGTCGCCTCAAACGCCAAGAGGATCGAGGGGCAAATTTCGAGACTGAAACTTGCATCTCGAAGTGGTGGCCAGCAAAGCAAAGACAAGATGGAACGAATTAATTCAATCATCGCAATTATGTCCAGATTAGATAATTGTGATGAGACACGCAATGTCGGATCGTTTTGATAAATATAATGCCCGTTAGAAGTTTCAACCTCCAAGCCCGAGTTGAGAACTCGAGCATAACCGCATTCTGCTTTGGCCGTCCAAAGGCAAGCAAATAATCTGTCCTAGTGGTTAGTTAATGCTGATTAAGGCGCTTGCAAGACGAGTTCCAACTATGCAAAGTGCAACCAGCACAAGTAATAGCTTGCGAGATAGGCCCTATCAGGCTGGCACTGGGAAGGCTTCGACTAATTGGCAAGGCAGCAAATTAAGACGTCTATTAGTCAGACAAATGGAGCTGCCTGCATGTCAGGACTGAACTAAAATAAAATCGATGATACAAGCTCGCTCTCAAAAAGACACAGCCCAACCACAAGGATTCGGGTTCTTCGAGCGCGAGGCTATCATAAAACAAACCATAAGGCTGGCGCCAAATGTATTTCATGACCAATACGATAGCAATACCAAAACAAATGCCAAGTCTAGTCGCCAGCTAACTAACCGACCAAACTGACGGAATTAAACGCCACTACCGTGTTGTATATCCAGTGATGACATTTTACGATCGATTTCTCAGGATCATACCAGTTGAATGGAGGCGTCTGGCGTGATGACGCTTGGATGAGCGACATTGAACAAATTTGGAACAACAAGTTTGTTCCATGTTCGTTCCAAGTTTCTTGTATGCTCACCTGTTGAAGGCAGTTCAGATTGAGATTTGGCTAATCTGCGAGTACTTGGTATCCAATAAGAGAAGTGTCACTACCACTGCCTCTGTTGACCAAGGCGCCCCTGTCGCTCGCAGGCCAAGAACATTGAAAAATGCGGTCCAAAAGGTTGACCATGTTGATCGTATCTGGACGAAAAGTAAACTAGTCGACTCTCCACCCTTTGCTAGCACAGAGTGACGGATACAGAACGGAGACTCTCCAGGTGGCAGGTAATATACATTCTTGACTTTGATTCCAACCTCCCATCTCCTTTTGCTTGGTGTTCCTGTTTCGGCCCAATTTTCGTGCAATAAAACTCTCCTTTTATTGATCGACAGTAAAGTGTTTCGTTCTCCAAGACCGACAAACGCGAAGCTGTGGTAAGCAAAACTGTTACGATGTTACTTGTCTGACGTTTCCATGCTAATCTTATCTAAATATACACAGAGAAGGAAGTGCTAGGACTGTGATGGCTCGCCTGCAGCTATTGATTCTCTGAAGGTTAATCGGCAAGCCTCAAACGGGCTTGCAGCTGACCAAATACTCGGTGGCCAGACGAGCCCCCCGTTCGCAGCGTATGAACAAGCTTAGAGATCGAGAGAGGATATTGGCCAACCAGTGGCAATACGCAGACAAGTCCCATCTCAGCCGGTCCAAGTGGTGGTCCTCAATTGTTGGATTTGGCTGGAGTAGGAAGCGGGCAAGAGTCTACGCCCTCCAGGTTGGCCGGACTTATCATCTCAATTGGTACAATCAGCTCCAAAGCCTCTCGGCTATCCAAGTAGATCCTCGTCTGCTTGGGCAGGGAGGCCAGAAGGAGAGGAGGAAGGGGATCGATCAAAGGCGTCATGGTGACCCCTTAGGCTCGATCTTACTTGTCTGTAAAGTGCCATCCAAAGCCAGGCGCGTTTTCTAGCACCACACTCAAGTGTTGGGCGCCAGTTGAGAGGTTGTCATATCATTGGCTTGTCGGATGTACATAAGCTCACTCGTGAAGCATCATGGGCTCCTTAGTTAAGGGAAAAGACAGATTTGAAGCTCTGGACGAGAGGATGTGTACATTGAGGTGAGAGACATTGTGCTTTGTTGGGCTCGTTTCAAAGATTTTTTCACCTTTAATCATTCTCTTTAAATTCTCAAAGAGATTCAGCAATTCAATGAAACAGGTTGGCCGACAAAACTCGATCGATCCTCAAACCAACTAGGACCCACTTCTTTCCTCCTGTGTGTGTTGCGTTAAAACTGGCCTCTGACGGACTGGACAAGTTCAAGAGCTTTTAGCCGCGGGTTTTGGTTGCAGCGTTCTATGTGACCCAAATGAGGGCCAAAATCCTGCCGCTCGTTCGAGTCGCTTTGCTTGGAGTTGTCATTAACAGCAACAACTTGGGTTAATGATAACATTTAGCATCTTTGAACCAAGAAATTGTCTGCATCACAATCAGGTACAGAGTTTTGGCACCATTTGAGTGTTGAACGAGGGGTTCAGTGGCGAGCTAGTTCGGTGCGTGCAAACTTGCGCGCCCGATTGGTGTGAAAGCTACATGCCTTGAGGGGTGACCTTTGATGGTTGCTTAGACTTTTGGTTGATGGTGTTTCATCTTCCTTGAGACTCGTTGCCTAGTTGCGCAATCATGTTCATGGCGAAACTGGTTGGCTTTACAAAGATAAGTAGGACACATTAGATTAGACTGCTACGTTGATCTTACATAAAATATTTAATTTTGAAGCAAGTGTTTGTGAGTTTGCGGTTGGACGACAACTCTCGCGCTTTCATTCGCCTCGCTTGCATCATCTCGATGCACCCTCAGCTCGCTCTAGTTGTGGATGTTGAACATTACTTAAGCCTCATGAGATACCGACTCGGTCAGCTTGGTCTGCTGGCCGCGCAAGTTTGGACCGAAGGTGTCCTATCCCCAACCGAGAGATCTTGCTCGCATGAGCTGGCCTAACTTTTGGTGCGCAAATTGAGCAGCAGCGGGAGAAGCATCGCAACTTCTTGTTTGTTCATATCTGTAGGTTATGTTGTTGGCAGGTTTTGTCTACATGTTATTCAAATCATGAGTGTTTATTTAATAACTAGATATAACTAACTAACCTCTTCCTTCTCTCTCTCTCTCTTCCTCTCCTTCCGTCTCTCTCCTCGCTCTCACCTTTTCGAGCCTCGCAAGCCGACTGTTGGCGCTCGTTCACCCCTCGAACGCAGCGCGAACTCTCGACTTGTGGCCCCCTGACGACTTCAAAACTAGCCAACCACCTTACGCCTTACGGGCGAATCCGTAGAGCGGCGATGCGCCGTAGGCTGGCACTCCTGGAGCCAAGAGCTTGGCCATCGAGTCGATGATTGCGGGCGCAGGCGCGGCGATTGCTGGCGCTGGGTAGGCAAGTGGAGCTGCGCGCAACGGGTGCGGATTTGCAGTGTTAGTTTGCAAGCCAAACAATGGAGCTGGCCACTGATGCAGGGCTTCCATCACCCAATCAGCTATCATACTTACCAGCAACTGCGACTGGAGCTGCAACCAGCGGTGGGTTGTACGAGGCTCCGCCGGTGTTTGATGGCGCAGTTCCTTGCTCGTTGGTCTGGATTGAGGCGCGGAAACCGTAGTCGTCGGCAACGTAGTCAACTCGTCGCACTCGGCCGTCAATGTCGGCGATCGAGTAGGAGCCCACCTTGTTTCCGAGGGCATCGCCCGACTCTGAGCGGCCATTTCTGGCGCCCAAGTGGTCAACAATGTCGTAGGCGAATCTGTAATTTCCTAGGCTGTCTTGGCTGCGGGTTTGAGCTGAGACGCCGGTCGAGATTGCGGCCGGAACTGCAGCTGGGGCTGCAAGGTAGGCGCATTGGCTTAGGGCCACAGATGAGGCTGCTAGAATTAGGACTTTGAAGGCAAACATTTTAGAGCTTTTGGTTGCTTTGGATGAGTTCGTTGAGTTTGCTAATGGCTTTGCTTCCGATTCAACTTGGCGTTTGAGGGCTTGAGTGGCTTGAGTTTGGGGCCGTTTGGTTGGTTGTTTTGGTTACTAAGTGTTGCTCGTCACTGACTATGGTTTGGCCGGCGCGCGGGGCTTAAATAGTGAGAGCGAGCCAGCTAGCGAGTTTGCTTGAAGGCGGCCAGCTCGTGTCGAGCGCACGAGAGTCGAGAGGAGGGCGCCGCAAGGGGCTGCAAGGCTTGCAGTTGGGCTCCAGCGCAGGCTAGGCGCGCGCTCGCCATACCTGCCGGCGGTGGTCGTGGCCAAAAGTGGCCGAGTTCAGCTGCGAAAGGATCGGCGGCTCTGATTGAAACCTGTGCGCTAGGGCGAGCGGGCCGGGCGAGCGGGCATGTGAGCGCGCGCAAGTGCCCGTTCGCAACCTCTCGCTCTGTCGGCCTCTCGCGCGCACTCGCTGGCCCGTGTTCGATCCACAGCCAAGCAGCTCGGCCGTCCGTTAACGTTTGCGGTCAGCGCGCGAACGATTTGTCTCAGCCAATCTAATCATACGCGTGTATGATCGAAGCCAAGCAAGGGCGCCAAGAGCCCCAAAGCAAGAGCGAGCGCTCGCGCCCTCTTGCCCAGAGCTCTGCCTCCCTCTCTCTCTCTCTCTCGCTAGCAACCGTGGCGCCAACACTGAGCCAGCGGCCAGCTCGTGAAAAATGGCTCCGTCAGCCGGCTACCTTTACCTGGCCGCCCCTTAGCATGTTTGCCTCCTCGTCCGGGGTGCTCTCGTTCGCCTGTATTCATTGTTTTTCTTGCTTGCTCTCGCTCTCTCCCTCGCTCATTAAATCGATCAATTGATTAGGCCAACGAGCGAGCCAAAAGGATGCCGACCGCTTGTCTACTACTATCAAGACCAAACTGATAGCGCAAGGACTCGCCACACAACCCTCGTGCAACTCGATCATAGCAAAGCAGCCAGGCAACACCTGTAGCTGGCCAGCTCATGCTCGCTCATGCTCGCTCGCGCGCCCAATCAATCACGTGAACCGGCGAGCGCTATTCATAAGCCGGCTACCTTCATCTCGCAAGCTCGCCACTCTTGCACTTCAGATAGGCAGATATCGTGATGCGTCTTGCTCGATTTAGAAGCAAGCTGGCTGAGTTAAGCTCTGTGCCACAAGGGCTGCCGTTGCTGTTGTTACCATCGACGCCGCCGCCACCGCAACTGCTGCCGCTGCTACCTCCAGCCGAACAAACAGACGTATCGATCAATCTAGGGCCAACTGGTCTTGTTATCTCGCCCGAGAGCTTGCTCGCATCTCGGTGATATGAATAATTTCGCTAGAATTTTCCTCGCTCCCTTCGCTGGCCAGACTAAACTAATCGTGGCCGTGCGAGCAGTTTAACCTGCCCAACGGTGGCCACTCCAACTCTCGCTTCACCTGGAAGCTGATTTCTCGGTCATGTGAACCTTCAAGGTTACGGCTTCTCGTGAGCATTGCATTCGATGTGCCGCCAAGTGTTGCAGATCGATCCTATCCGGTGACGCATACTTGCTGCAACAGCGAGCGCTCATCAAGGCTCCAGAGTTGGACTGGCCGCTACCTGATTGTCTTGGCGTTGCTCGTGTCTAAAAGCTAGAGACGAAAGATTCTCCGCAGTTAGTTTGCCGCAAACTGCAACTTCCTGGTCAAGTGGCGAGAGGGTCGCCCCTCTCGTCGGCGCCACTTTGCTTGCTTTGTTTTGCCAGTGGACGGGCAGCGAGGGACCAGAAGGGAGAGACAGAGGTCCGGTTGTTTGCTTGCAGGCAGCATGCGCGATGTCCTTGAAAGTTTGTCCCCTCGCTGGTCGTAATGGACAAACTCCGGGCTGGAGAAGTGAACGGGCTGTGGCGCAACGCTCGCCAAGCCTGGCCGCGCGAGCTGCCAGTTAGAATGCGCAAGCTTGCTAACGACAGGTGTACTCCCAGTCGTCCAGCTCAAGCTTATGAGTCGAGATAGATCCAGAGCGGTATTCTAGAGCTCAAGAGTTGCAAGATAATTGTTTTACGTGAAGCAATTACTATTGAATTAATGGGCGATCTTTTTTCGTTTCTCTACTCGATAGTAAGCATAGGAGACAAGCGGGCCGCTCGCAAGCTCCAAACAAAGCCAGCGCCGGACTTGGAAGAAAAGAGTCGACGTAAGTCTGAGTTAAAGGTAAGTTAGAGTAAACAAATGAGCAACAAGATGAAGAGAGAGAGAGAGAGAGAGAGGAAACTGCAACGAATAAATTCTCGAGCAAACTGGAGGGCTATTTTGGAGCCACTTGGCCGGCTAACTGGTCACTTTCAGCTCCAAACCGGCCAACAGTTGGATAATGAATCCCCATTTAGTCTCTCTATCTCTCGCTCTTTTTTCTTGGTCTCCCCTCTTGGCTCTCTATTTCGCTTGACCCAAATTAGAGCGGCTTTGAAGGCGAGAGGGGCGAGCGGGCAAACTGGCCACATTGTTACCCTTGATGGCGTTTCTGGTTCTGCGAGCCTCCTATTGCTGCCTGCATGTAGGAGCTACACTCTATGTTTGCTCTACCTACTAAAACCTAACTGAGCGACAGAATCAGGTGTTTAAATTGACCCACCAGTGGACGCCATCTCTCGGCAAGTCGAGTCGAGGTGAGCCGAACAGAGCCGAGCCAGGCAAAGTCCGACCGAGCGCTCTCGTATCATGATTCATGAAATGAAGCTCAAGAACAATGGCCGATCAAACTTCGGTCGCCAAATTCCAGCCAAAGAAGTGGCCGGGTTATTACTCGACTGATTCACAGGCCTTGAGAGCAGGTGTCTGCGTCAAACAGGGGCAGTTGCGCTGGTTCTCTGTGGGCACAATCGGATCCATAGCTTGACATACGATGTTCATCTCTCAGCCGTTGTGGTTAAATTCTTTTGAATTGCGGCAAGGTTAGGTTTGTGCTGCTACCTGAAAGGTAAGCCTGTGGAAGGTGGAAGTATCATACAGACTCCATTGAGCGAGAAACTCGAACTACAAATAGAAAGAGAGACTGGCGCTCGTGTCCGGGCGAGAGTAAGAGCGAGAGGAGGAACAAGTTGCCGATTTTCGACAACTGATTTGCTCTCGATGCTATTATATTCTCCATTGCACAACTGAGCCACGAGAGCAACCTGTTGCGGCCAACAGAATGACCTTCCTGTTTCCCGCTCGTGGTTAGCAAAGTTGTCGCAAGCCTTGTTGCCACCAAGCTGGCTTGCTCGTGACTTGCAAGCAATCAGTTCCAATGGTTTCAATGTCGCTCGCAAGAGCGGGTTGAGAATCTTGCTCAGCCAGTTAAATTGTTGACAAGTCTCCATTTGCCAGTCCAAGGCAACCTATTTCGAGCTTGCTGTCGGCGAGTAAGGAAATATGGCCGAAATGTTCTCCTCGCTGATTTTGGATCAATTTTTAGTGAAACAATCAGAGCAGAACTAGAGAGGCTACTAAATTTGGTTAAATTTGCAACTATGTTTGCGCTTAAGGTTTCCTGAGTGCAGATTTAGAATCGACAAACTCAAAATTAACCTACACTGATCAAACGTCCTGTTGCGCTAATTAAATTTGATGGTGCTCATTTATCGCTCTCGATTCCTGTCAAAGGCAGAAATTTAATCATCGATGATTTACTGTCAAGACGAGCCAATCTAGAGCTAGTGCGAGAGGAACCAGATACAAAGATGGGATGAGTCAGGATAAACCACTTTGGTTCCACAACCATCACCTGTCTGCTCTCCTAAGAAGTCCTCTAGTTGAACGTTGTAACAGAGCAAGCCTAGTAGCATGCCTTACCCGGTCCCATAAAAAGCAGACAAACAGCTTCTTTATCATCAAGTTACTGGGGTGGCCATTTTCTATGAGTAAGTGGCAGAACGCTACCTTGTTTGCTCGCTTGAAGCCATTGAGGCAGCATCGTCGTTGGCTCTAGTCTATTGTTAGTGCACAGAATCATCAGATCTTTGCCAAAACATGTCAGCTTGAATTGTGTTCAAGTTTGTGAGCAAATTCGCTCTCTAGTTCTCTTATTAGTTCATGTAAATGAGTTTAAGTGGCTCCACGAGTATGAATTTCGAATCTAGATGACGGGAGCCGAGCTCAGGCGCTCTCCTATTCCCACTTGGTTGGAGTCGACTAGCTAACCATTGATCTTTTGTTTGTTGCCAACTTGCTCTCCAATCAGCAACTGATCGGCCGACAGGTCGTTTTTAGTTGTAGTATCAGTAGTAGTGGCATGAGCAACAGCTGTAGTTGTAGTTACTGTTCTACTGCCAAAGTCACTGCCATCGTCAACACCGTTCAGGCTAGGAGAAAGTGAACCGATTTGAGAAGTGAAAAATTACTCTCAATTTTGTCTGCTTTTCCTGATTGCTCGCACCTGGCTACAGTTGCCTACTGCTCAGCCTCAGGTAATGATATCCCAGGTTAGTTTCGATCTACCTGGAAGGCAAGAGAGCTCGTGCACCACGAGCTTCATTGCAAGCCCAATTCTCATCACTCTTTACTCCTTATCTTTCGCCAATATGCGCCATGTCGGCTGAACAGATTGAGTCGCTAGAGTTTGCGCCGATGATCGCTGCTCTCAGCGTCAAATTAATTTGATTTCCATTGTATCAGGCTAATGGATGGCCAAGTTAACTGTCGGCATCTAATCTAAACCCTTCGAGCTATTTCTCAAGCGTTATCTCCAGTCTACCAAGCCTACATTCAAACTAGAATCACAGTCGAGCCTTCGAGTAAAAATCACCAAGTTCTTTATCGCAACGCTATACCTTGTTCAACTCGGCCAATCTACTTCTTTTCCCTCCCCTCTTCTAACTACTCTCGGTATCGATTGACTTGATAAGAAAACGAACGAATCAGTTGGTTTGGTGAAAGTCCTAATGCGTACATTGTTGCTACAGGTTAACAAATTAGCAAGCGTTCAGTTCGATAACTGGAATGGTTACTCCCATGCACTGATGCAGACCGTTCGAGCCGCTTGTATATCCCTAATTCTCGCGTACAATTCTATTAATAGTGGGCTTGCCGGCTCAATGCCTTGTGAAGCCAAGCTCTTGTTGACCATGAAGTGCATCAATAATTGGCCTTTAGTATCGTGATGACAGAGTAAGACGATAGATAACAAGATTGCTTACAAATTTAACCTTTTATGAATTTTCTTGATTTAGGTACACAAAGGAGGTTCGTAATCTAAAGGCTTACTCTCCAACAGGTTGGACACGATATCTGTTGGCTGTTAGAAAGGCTCCATCGTGAAGAAAGCCAGTCAAACTAGACCCTCTCCTATGTATACTCGCCTCCATCAGGGAGTACGAGTCCCTTTCAACTAGCTTTTTGCCCATCACGGAAAAGGACCTATTTTATTCTTTCTGAGATTCAAGATAGACTAGAAACTTTTTACAAGTATCAGTTTGAATACAACACTTGATCTTGTTACCCGATTCGTCTAGTTCTATGATCTTGTGATCAAGCAATTCGCCTAGATGATTCCGTATCACTTGCGGCCTTCTGGTTACAAACTTAGATTTGCAATATTCGAACAATTGGTTGAATTGTAAGCTTGTGTCCTTCTTTTGTTGAGTACGGCTAGAGCCTCGTGTTATCCTACGTTCATGGTCGGCTTCGTTTCTACCCCCTCCGGACGCTTTGTGGATATGTTGATCGATAATATAGAGCATCACTTCTCGACACGAGTGTTGCAAAGCTGCATACACATCCTTGACACTTTGGAGATCTAGTTCACTGCGAAACAAAAGGTCCGCTTGGAGGGCAGTTTCGCTAACTAAACTGATGGCACTAGTCTTTTCGTAGAAAAACGACTCGCCGAAAGGAACGTTATAAAAGACTAGCTGGAGTTGCTTTTTGATGCCATTCAATATAATGCCGGCGTTTACATGATCCGAGCTCAAGAGTATGTGCATATATGCTGGCTCTGTTCGATATAATCGAAACACGATATCACATATGTCCCTACAATCCCTGTAAAGTAACTCGAAACTATGAATTAAGAACACATAGTGGGTGCGAGTTTTCCTTGAACAATCTAAGAATTGTGCCAGGCTTCTCTCATAAACTGCCTTTCCATTTTCAGTGATACCGAATACTGCATGGTTAAACTTTTCCAACGATAAGGGGGTCAATCCGTGCATACGAACAGTGATCACATTTAGATTTGAAGTCCCGTTTGTAGGATCTTGGCAGCTGAGATCTGGAATCTTGTCACTATCTAAATACAACTTTTTGAACAGTTCAAGGAGCCGAAATTTTGACTGGCGACCCTGAACGACGATGTTATATCCGTTAAATAAGGATATGCACCATTCTTTCATCATATGCCCAAGAGAGATAGGGTTCGACTTGATTAAAGGGCATCTTTTTTCATAGTGTTGAAGTAGCAAATCGGGCCTGCTATCTTCACTGTTGAATACATTCTTGCTGTTGATGGAAGATTTTGCTCCAACATGGGTGAAGTAAGAGGGCATCTTGAGCTAGTTGAGGTTTTTTCAATTTATAGCTGACGAAACAGGTCAAAGACCTTGGATCCTGACAACACGTGGCAGACCTAATTTTGGTTTTTCATCGATTCAAAATTTCGCGCGCCTCTCAAAGCATCTTTGTTTACAAACAAGTTATTTCAAATAACTCGTGAGGTTACCACTGTCGGAATCTTGAGTAAAGAAGCCTTAAATCGGGGTCTTTAAGATCTCTCGTCTTCGATATTGAGGTAATAACCAGGCAATCAAGATGGGGAAGGGCTACAACAATTTCATGTCGAAGAAGGCATTTCACCCAGGCTCCTTCGCCAATCAGAAACGGATTCATGAGGCTGAAGCCAGGGCAGAAGCCAAGCGCAAGCACGATGAAGAAACCTTAGCACAGTACCAGAAAGAACAAGAGTTATTTAATCAGAAAAGTTTAGTCAGCAAACAAAGCAAAGAGAAGCTGTCACTGAGTTTTATGTATGAGGTTCCAGCAGGCGTTGAGAAGCCAGGCGAGAAACAAAGTGATAAAGTAGAATGGACAGGCTCGAGTGGCAGAGCTATCCAAGGTAGCAACAAACCTGCTCCGGGCGCTAACGGCCAGACAATATGCCTCGAGTGGAAACGAGAGAAACCTGTTAGGAATGCCAAAAAAGCCGACTCCGAATCCGTGTCGGACATCAAAAAAGAATCCGATAACAAATCAAAGCTAGATCTCAGTTTTAAGAGGGAATCAAAGACAACCAGACCCATAGAGGACACTAAGCCCTTCGTAAAACGTATTAAAAAGGAGCTATAAGCCATTTATTAAACTTGTTTTGACCTATGGAAATGAACGCACATCCATTTGTTCTCTTTGCGTAACCAAATGCGAGTTTCTTCGAAGCGCTGCGTATGGACACCGCTTGCATCTTTTGTGATAGTCAATCTTATGTAAGCGATTGAAGAAGAGTCTTCAGATAATAACAAAACACTTGGATTAAGGATTTTTGAATGCGAAATTCTGGTTCCCGACACTGATGCCGCTTGATCGAAATACAGTTTGTGGAAATCTGTCCCCTCAATCAAATTGCCTAAGCTCTCTGGCTCGAATGCTGTCATCGAAAGAGCGCAAAATTTCCTATATCTTTCAAAGTCACCATTATCAATTGCATCGAGAAGTTGCTCTGTAAGCTTAATGATCAAATTGATGCGGTTAGCTTGGGCATCATTAGTTGTTACAGTTATGCAGTTGCTGTCACCGGAATGGGCTGTGCCCTCGACATAGTCTGGCCTGACGCTGGATTTGTTGTTGTTTCTGGTGGCCAGCATGGTGGTGAGGATGGCGCCCTTGAGTTTTCTGCGCGCG
>ENA-UOVY01000347-UOVY01000347.1-plant-metagenome-genome-assembly--contig:-NODE-347-length-26233-cov-583.018489_pt1 | contig 26233 bp, 27 predicted proteins | sample MGYA00249840_ERZ761561 | MGnify/ENA primary metagenome ERZ761561 (study PRJEB28882, sample SAMN05720143) | plant metagenome | isolation source: Guanajuato, Mexico | place: Mexico:Guanajuato, Mexico...
AGCGGCAGCGGCAGCGGCAGCGGCAGCAACAGCCGCTGCGAGTCATCACTTTTGCCCAGGAAACTTGCGCCCGAAAGCGTCCAACTGTTGGCCAGGCCGCAGCCGCCGCCCCGTAATGAAGGCGCCCATGTTTGAGCCGCCTAATTGCGTACAACTGCAGCATGTATGGCCCCAACCGAGCTGGCTTTCGCGCCCGCCTCGCCACTCGGCGCTCAGGGGCCACCTTTGCGCGCGCCGGCCGCCCCCGCTCGGCCTGGCCCGCAACTCGGCCGCCCCCGAGGAAAGCAAAGCAAGCCTAGCTAACCTGGATCAACTCTCCCCCTCTCGCCTGAACCCAAACTGACCCCCCAAGGAGAGAGCGAGCAAACCGAGCGCAAGGAGGAGAAATATGAGCACACTTGGCGGTGAGCCGGCAGCAATTGGAAGCGGAATCAGGAGCGCGCGTGGGGCTTTGAGGGAATCGGGAGCAGCGCGCGTGGAGGCGGCGGCGGCGGCCAGCTAGCAGCCTGTTCGCCACCATTCGGCCGCCATGCACCAGAGAGGCCAGCAACAGCAACAGCAACAGCAGCGGCAGCAGCAGCAGCAGCAGCAGAGGCGGGCGAGCGGCCGCATCAAGCTGAGCCGCGAGCTCATGATCCGTCTGAGCAGAGCTCTGGCTGGGCCGCCAGCGCCAGCGCCAGCGGCGCCCACTGAAGCCGCCCGCCCGCCCGCCTCAAGCGAGGCGCCGGCCCAAGGAGGAAGTCGGCCAGCCCGCTCGGCCCACCAAAGGCGCCACTGCTGCCGCCCGAGCAGTTTGGAGCGCGCGCGTTCAGGTGAGTTGATTGGCCGGCTTGCAGTTGCGTGACTCGACATGCGTTTGCGCCGAGCCAAAGTTGGCCCGGAGAAAGCTGGCGGCCGCGGCTGGCAAGCTAAACTTTGTATCCACTTTTGGCGTTGCGCGCCGAACAAGCGACTAACAATGGAAACCAAACTCCCCCCCTTTGCACCGCACTGCAGCGCCAAGCCCCGAGCCAGGCCGCCCTTGGAGTGGGCATTTCCGCAATCTTGAGCCGCCAGACTCGGCGGGCAGCCGCAGCCGGAAGCGAGCTGGCGCCTGCTCGGCCGGGCTCGTCGGCTGCCGACGGAGGGGGGAGCGCGCGGCCAGGCGCCGGCCCCGCGGCCAGCCAGCGTGGGCCGGGCGTGATAGCGCAAACCTGTCCACCTGTTGTGACGGGCGCGCGGCCCTTTTGTTGCCGCCGCCGACGCAGCCGACGCGGCCGCCGCCACCGAGCAAGCTGGAGTTTGGGCTTGAGCTCGAGCTTGGCCTGAGCGGGCAAATGTCGCCTGGAGCGGCAGCGGCGGCGGCTGCAGCGGCAGCGACAGCAGCCGGCGAGGATGGCGCAAGCGGCGACTGGGGCGCAAACAGTAGCGATAGAAGTAGTGGTTTCAACGGCGGCGGACGAGTCGCGAGTAGTGGCGCCAGCAGAGGTAGCAAAATAATCAGCAGCAAGCAGCGAGAGCGCAGAGCTGAATTTGAATTAGAGCCAACGAGGAAACGAAGGCCGAGCAGGAGGAACACTATAGCTGGCCAACATGGTGAGAGCTCCTATTTGCCCTCAGAGCAGTGGGAGCTGTTCAGGAGAGAGGCGATTTATGACCGCGAAGGCGCAAACAACTCATCTGTGATCTCGAAGGAGCAGCAACGGAAACAGAAGCAGCAGCAGAAGCAGCAACAACATCGACAGAAACAAGAGCAGCAAGAGGCGGGCGAGTCCACCTGTGTGGCCGCAACAAGTCCACCCTTGGCGCCCGACTGGCCGAGCTTGGCCAGCTTTGCACATGTCTGCCCGCTGGCTGCCCGCAAGTGCGCCGCCCGGCGGCCCAGAGGCGCGGCTGCCGCCCTGAGGGGCGATTGCGGCGGGCCAGCTTGGCCGGCCGAGGGGGCCAGCGCAACGTGTGATATTGATGGGCTGCCCTGGCGGCGGCGGCGACGGCGGCGGATGCGGAGGCAGTTGCACCAGTGGGCTGCACCGCCGCCCGAAGCCTGTTGCGGCCGCGCAAACAAGTCCCTCCTCTTCCGGCTGCTCCAACTGGCGGCGCTCGCACTCCTTCTCCTCTCGCCCGCAAGTCCGCTGTGCCGCGCGCAGCTCGGCCAAGCGGAGCCGCTCGGCCAGCCCGAGGGGCCGCTGAGCACGCGCGACGAGCTCAGCCGGGCGGTGCTGGCCACCATGAGCACCCAGTCGCCGGTGCAGGCGCGCGACCAGGAGCCTCTCGCCGGCAAGCTGGCCGCCGTTAGCTGGCAGGCGACCAACGAGAGCCAAGCCAGGTTACAGACGCAAGTGCAGCCGCAGCCGCAAATCCAGTTGGAGGAACAACAAACGAGCGCTGGTCTGCTCGAGCAAGTGTTGCAGTTCTGCCGCATCTTCCTCATGGGCGCCATCATTGTGGGCGACATCTGCGGCAACAGCCTGGTGATCCTGTCCGTCTGCAGGCACAGCAAGCTGCGCGTGACCACAAACTGGTTCGTCGTCTCGCTCGCCTGCGCCGACATTCTGGTCGCCCTCTTCGCAATGACCTTCAACGCCTCGGTCATAATAAGCGGCCGCTGGCTCTTCAAGCCTTGGGTGTGCGACTTTTGGAACTCGTGCGACGTTCTAGCGAGCACAGCCTCAATCCTCCACCTCTGCTGCATAAGCATCGATCGCTACATTGCAATCATGCGCCCGCTCGACTATCCCATGAAGATCACCACCAGGAGGGTTGTCTACGCGCTCTGCGCAGTTTGGATAAGCTCGGCGCTCCTGTCCTACATACCAATTTTCACCGGCGTCTACACGACCGCCGAGCACATCCAGTGGCTCAAGGACAATCCGGACCAGTGCGAGTTTGTTGTGAACAGGGTCTACGCGGTTGTCTCCTCCTCAATCTCCTTCTGGATTCCCTGTTGCATCATGGTGTTCACCTACTACCGCATCTACCGCGAGGCGACCCGCCAGGAGAAGTTCATCTACAAGGCGCAGAGCATGATGCCAGCGCCAAAGGCCAACCACCACCAGCAGCAGCAGCAGCAGCACGGAAACCACTGCCAAACGGGCGGCGGCCGCTCTAAGCAGCGGCGCAGCAAGTCGGTGGCGCTCGCGAGCTCGTTGGGCGCCGCCGGCAATGAGGCGCGAATCCGCCAGCTGGCCAGACAGCAGCAGCAGCAGCAGCGGGAGCTTGAGTTGGAGCAGGAGCGGCCGGCCGGCCCCATCGCCACCACGAGGTTGAGCGCGGCGGGGGGCGTGCCGGGCATCGTGGTCTCGGAGGGCGGCGGCGAGCGGGCCGCCTCCATGCTGCAGCTGGACCAGGCCGAGAGCGAGCCGCTGGCTGGCGGCGGCGGCGGCGGCGGCCAGCTCGCCCTGCGGCCGGCCGCCTGCGAGTGCGCCGGCCAGGAGGAGGCCGATGCCGAGGGGGAGGGAGAGGCCGAGGGGGAGGAGCTTGAGTCTAACTCGGGCCAGTCGACCCCAACAAAGCGGTCAATCTCAAAGATGAAGCGCGAACACAAGGCGGCAAAGACGCTCGGAATCATCATGGGCGTCTTCATCCTCTGCTGGCTGCCCTTCTTCTCCTGGTACACGCCCCAGCACATTTGCGGCCACGCCTGCGACGGAATGGTCCCGCGCGGCGCAGTCACAATCCTCTTCTGGATCGGCTACTTCAACTCAACGCTAAACCCAATCATCTACGCCTACTTCAACCACGAGTTCCGCGACGCCTTCAAGAAGACGCTCCAGTGGATCTTCTGCTGCTGCAACGATCTCAAATGCTTGCGAGTCAACCGGCCAAACGACAATCAGCACTACAACTGCACCTACAGGTCCACGCAGGAGATCGGGCTCGTGAACAACGGCTGACGCTTTCGTCCCCTTCCGCCACCTTTGGGCGAGTTAATTTAAGAAATAAAGGAACAACCTGAACTGTCTCCTGTCTCACCGTCAGCCCCTCGCGACGAGAGTGGGCGCCGCCAGGGGCGCTGCGGGCGGCGCCATTTGTCATGGTCAGCGGGCGCCGAGTCAATGGGGCGGCCAATATCGGCTGCTCGGCCGCCAGGAATCTCGCCTTGGCGGGCGGCGGCCCTAAGATAAGAGCGCGCGCGGGCGGCCGCTCGAGCTCGCTCCAGTGGCCAGCCGAGCCGAGCCGAGCCGGGCATGATTGGAGGGGATTGCCGATTAGCCAGATTGGGCCGGCTGCGCGCAGATCCCCCGCGATAAGTGGAGCCTCCTGTTTGCTCGCGCGTTGCTGCCCGGCCGCCGGAAGTGGGGCCGCCAGGCGAGCGGCAGGGAGCAAATTGGCGGCCTGCGCGCGCGCGCTCGGCTGACGGCGAGACGGTTGCGCGCAAAATATAATCATTAATATTCAATGCATGGACGGGCAGTGAATGGGCGGCCGAGCCAGTCCGGCCTCCCTGGGCCGCCGTCTGGCTGGCTGGCTGGCTGCCTCCAGCGGCGAGCGGGCGGCTCGCTCTGGGCGAGAGGCCAAGCGAGGCCAGCCAGTCAGCGCTCTCGGCCGCCCCCGACTCTACGGCCGCGCGGCGACATTTGTTTCGCGACTGTTCGCGCGGCCCGGCCGCCAGGGGAACGCGAAACAAAGCCAACAAGCCCAGAGCGCTTTTTGGGAAAAGGCGGGCTGCGCGCTGAATTAGTGGCGCGGCGCCAAGCTTTGCGCGCGGCCCAAACGGCAACAAGGCGAGGCGAACTCTGCTCGCTGGCGTTCGAGCTTTGCGCTTGTGTGCCGCCGCCCGGCTGGCTGGCTGGCTGGCCGGCCGGCCCGCTGCAGCAGGCGCGCGCACTCGGGCTGGGCGCGCGAACGGCCCTATGCGCGCGCCGAGGTGAGCCTAGCGCCCGGATGCAAATCGCGCCCGCTGGCTGGCGGCTCGCACACCAGCCCGCCAGTCCCGGCCCTGCGCAGGAGCCGAGAGGGAAAAAGTTTGCCCGTCGGCTGGCGGACGCAAGACTAATGATTCACTTCAATTCGCCTCATTTATCTCCGCTCGAGCTCCTTCCGTTTTGCGCGCGCGCGCCTCCCGCCGGCGGCCCAGCGCGCGAGACTCGGGCGCCAGCTAGCGGCGCTCCTGCCGCCGCCGCCGCCGCCGCCGCCGCCGCCCGTCCAGCTGCGCCCACTTGAACAATGTAGCGCCGAGCGGCCTGGCTTGGAGCGGCGGCCGGTCCGGCCAGTTGGCAGGAGGGTTGGTTGGCCCCTTTTTGCGCCAAACTCGTATCGACAATTCAAGGTGATCGGCCGCCGCTCGCCGGCTGCCCAATTGGCCGGCCAAACAAAGCCAAGGGCGCTCCTGTCGTCGGCTGACTGGAGTAAATTGGGAGCCTTGTAATTAGATTAAGCGAGCGCCAACAAAGTGTCGCGCCCAGTTGCCTCCAAGCGGCCGACTGGCCAACTGGCCGCCGATCTGATTCGCCCCGCTCGGCCCGCCTTAATTAAGGGGCCATCCTTGCAATGAATATTATTAATAACGAGCGAGCCAGGTGCTTGGCCCACTTGTGTCGCCAGGCGCTGGCTCCGGTTGTCATGGGAGTGCCGAATCCGCTTCCAGTCGGCGCCTCAGAGGCTGGCCGGCTCGAGCCTTAGCGGCCAAGGTTGGCGCCATAATTGATCTTGCGCCCGCTCGCCAGCGTGGCCGCCACTCGCCACTCGCCGGCCGCCATTGATATGCTAATGGGGCGCCTGAATGGCCGGCCACTCAAACTGGCAACAACATTGTGTCGGCGCCCATAGAAGTGCGCCCGAGTGACGCGCTTGGCGGCGCCCCGAGCAGACAGTGGCGCCAACAAAGCCGGCGCCGAATGATCGATGGCGCAAGTTGAACCAATCAAACAATATGCTCGCCTTCAAGCGGCGGGAGGTCAGCGCGCGAGGAGGATCCAGGCCGGGGGACACCTGAGCGCGCGCGCGCGCAAGGAGCTCCACCCAAATCCGGTTGCTCTCGCCGACTGGCCACAAGCTCGAGGAGGTGCGCGACTTTGGAAGGCCAACCACTTGGCGCAGTCAGGCTCCAGTTGGCAAAGACAAAACCGAGCCATTCTAGTCCGCCAAAGGCGATCAAAGGCGAGCAAAGGGCAGAGGCGGAGAGGGGGCGCCGATGCGAGCTGAGCCGGCCGCTTTTTGGCCCCCGACTCGCCGGGTTAAATGGCTCGCGCTGAATGGGCCCGGCCGTCTTTGGGGCCAGCGGGCGGCCTCGCGACGGATGTTGGAGTGGACTGCCGTTAGTCTTGGGGCCTCAGCTCTGCTTTGGCGTTGGTGATCGCGCGTCCAATGGCACCGGCCGAGCAGAGATTCCAAATGCGGCCCCAAAAGCGTGGCAAGCCTAAGATCAGCGAGCGTCTGCGAGGAGACTGGACGGGCGAGAAATGGGCAGCGGGGTGATTTATTAACATTGCGGATCAGACTGGCCGCCCTGGGCTGGTTAGCGGCGCGATGCTGGCGCCGCGGCTGCAGCCGCAGCAATGGGTCCTCGCGCGGCCGAGCCTGATTTATGCCCCCCCCCCGCACCCAATATCAATGGATTTCTGCCAGCCCAAAGAGGAGCGCCAGCTTGCAGGCTGGCCACTTGAGCTGGCTCGCCAGCCGGCCGCTCGGCCCTCAGACGTTCCAGTGGCGGTGGCGGTTGCGCTTGCGAAGGGGAATTAAATTTGCCTAATTAAATGGGCGCTTGCTGGCTGGCTGGCCGGCCGGCTGCGTTGGCGTCGGGCGGCCTGCCAAAACTCAGCCAAACTCTCAAGCTCCTGCTCGCGCGGACGCAGGTTTGCCGCCCGAACAGATCTGGGGCGCCAACGATTGATTGCGGCCGATGTATCATATCTGGTCCGCGCGAGCAGGAGAGGACAGCTCGCGGCCAAATGATTCATCGGGCCCGCTTCTTGGGGGCGCCCATTTGGAGCCCAAGATAGCTCGCGCTCGAGGTCGCTTGCCAGCCGAGAGGAAGGCCTGGCGATTTTTCATCGGCTCAAATTCATGTGAAACAAAGTAGTTGTGGGCCGGCTCGAGAGCGCCAGTATTAATCAAAGCGGGCCAAACCCAGCGGCCAACTTGTCTGTCGCCGGCCGGAGCCTCGCTGCAAGCTCCTCCTGGCTGCCGGGCTCCATCCTCTGGGAGAGCCCATGGCGCCGCCAAGGGGAGGCGAATCAATTAATGGGCGAGGCGGAATTAAATGAAAGGGAGAAGTAAATTGCTTTTCCAGCTCCAAGAGCCTCGGCGGCAAGACCGAGATTGGCTTGTCGGCGGTGGCGCGCTTGCAGCGCCATCTGCCGGCCCGCCCCAGCCAACGCCGGCCGGTCTCGCGCCGGAAGTGGCCGCTGTCCGAAGAAGCAAGGAATTGTGCGCCAATTCGTCTGATCCATCAAACGACTCGTCCAACTGGAAACAATGAATCCAAGCAAAGGCATCCCTCAGCCCAGATGATCGGCAAAACCTTTATAGGATTTCAATTCCACAAAATGAAAGAGGCGGCGAGGCGCCATTTGCGGGCCAACAATTGTCTTCATCTGCCGGAAGTGGGAGCAGTTAAATTGTTATTTAGTTATTATGATAATGGTGGGCGCAGTTATTGTCGGCTGGCGATCGAGTTGCGAGTTCGATTGGATGTTTGGAATGGGCGAGCGAGTTAGCTCGCGGGGGCCACTAAATCTGGTTTGCGAAGCGCGCGCAAAACCTGGTTGCCGCGCGGCGCTTGGCCGGCAGCATCCTGGCCTCAGAGGGCGCGAGTATCATTAACTGTTTGCAAGGGGCCGCCGGCTGGTGGTGGTGATGGCGGCGGCGGCGGCGGCGGCGGCGGAAGAGCTCGCTGCGAGGCGGCGCGCGGAATCGATTAGAAATTCCGGCTTCTCGCTCGGCCCCCCCGACTCTCTGCTCGCGCTTTCGTCGCTCGCCAGCCAGCCAGTCAGCCAGCCAGCCAGCCAGCCAAGAGAGCTTGGCCAGGTGATTACTCCGCCCAGCAGGCCCTCTACCTGGCGCCGCCAAGCAAGCGGCGGCTTGTTTGCGCTCCAGCGCGACAAAATCCATTGCGAGCTCTCCTTGGGATCCAGCGCAAGGCGAGCGCCGCCGCCCCCAAGACTGGATGACTAGAACTGGGAATTCAATCTTGGGCCAGAATATTTGTGCTAGATGTTGGCCGCTCTGCTGGCGCTTTAGAGTTGGCTTGGGATAATTGAATTTGGCGCCGAGTGCGCCAGTCCGGCCACTTTTGCGCCCCTTGAAACGGCCAAAGTGGCAACTGGCAAGGAGCTCGGAATTCGGCCCGCCGAACGGGCGGCCATGTCCGCTGCCCCAAGCGCTGACCCGGCCGCCGATGCTCGCTTTAAGGCGAGCCAAGCGGACGGCTGGAGCCGGGGGCGCCGCTCGCGGTTGCAGGTGCGCGCGCCGAAATATGAATCCGCGCGCTGACTTTGCGTGGGCGCCGAGCATCAAGGCCAACTGGCTTGGCGCACGCGAGCTCGGCCAGCGAGGCCGCTTTAATTGGGCGCCAGAGCGGCGCCACAAAATTGCCCATTGTTGTCGTGGTGGCGGCCAATGTTGTTTTGCTCCTCTGCCGCTTTGTCGCCTCCTCGGGCGGCTCGCTGCACCTGGCATAGGCGTCAGCATTGGATGCAGAGCCTAGGCAAGAGGATGGGATGGACCAGAGCTAAAGCTTGAGCTTGCACGCAACAAACTGACCCAGAGCTTAGTGTCATTAGCAGTAATCTTTGCGCGCACTTTGCAGGCGGCCAAGTTTGTCGCGGCGAGCGAGCGGCAAGCCAGCGCCAACCAGATTATCTAGCCACCTAAACAAAGTGAAAATCTCGCATCCCTAACGCTCGCAGCCAAAAACACGATTAACTTGTAGGCCGAGCGAGAACACATAAATTTGGCTCGCCAAACGGAAATTGAGATTTACGGCTCAGTGGCCGGAGTTGGCTGGGGCCCATTCAATTGGGCTCCAACTGGATTGCGCCCCTCCACTTCCAAAAAGTGGCGCCCCCTCCCCCAGTTTGGGTGGGCAGGCGCGCGCACCTGCACTTGGGGACGGATATGCAGATGGCCGCCCAGAGCTCCCCGCGAGCTCCTGTTGTCTGGGCCAAGGGTTGCGTCGCGGCCGCCAGCTAGAAGCGAGCGCAAATCTCCAAACGAGTGGGCTCCCTTTATTGTGTATCTTCGGCAGCTCGAAACTGGAAGGAGAGGAGAGGAGAGGAGAGGAGAGGCGAACATAAAATCCCTTTTATTGCCAACGCCGCAATCCCGCGGGATCATCTCCTTTCGGCCTCTCGTTGCTCCTTCTGGCGGCAAACTGGTCGCCCATTTGCTTGGCCCTGGTTTGGTTTGGTTCGGTTTGAATAAAATTGAATTGAAAATGATGGCTCAATTTCCATCAACTAATGATTTTCAACCCCTAAGGTCAGAGCCTAGCGCGGAAATTGCACATTTTGCATGCTCGTCGCGCGCGAAGCCGGCCGGCAAGCAGCTCGGCCGGCGCCCGGAGAGCTGAACAAAGTGCGGCCCCTCGCACTTTGTTCCTTATCGGCCGCCATCACCGCCAAAACTGCCCCCACCGCCCTAATCTCGGCCACATCGCAGACGACTTGGCGGCCGCCGCGCCAAAGCCCCTCCAGCAGCGGCGCCAGCAAACTCGCGCCTGTCCGGCTGAGAGAGGCCCGAGGCAAGTCGCCTTTGTCTCGCGCCTACCTGGTCAACGCCGCCGAGTGTCAACAGCGCCACTCGCCCAGAAGAAACCTAATCTTGACCAACAATCTTGGCCCCTCGAAACTGGGCGCCCGATTTCCGTGCAAGCGCAGAGCGCAAAGCCTTCGAGCGCCTCCACCGATGGCCTTGCCGTCGCTCGAACGGCCGAGCCCGAGCAAAGCTACCGCTCGCTGACGATGCATCAGCTGATCTCGAGTTTGCCGGCCAACGAGAGCGGCGGCCGCCCGAGGCCAGGTCATCATGGGCGCCGCTTACACTTGCCCAAACATAAACTAACGACGCCAGGTGCCCCTTTGAATGGAATACAAATGCGCAAACTGGCAGCCGCGAGCTATAGTTGGGACATTTCAGTTTAGTTTAGCTTAGTTTGGTTTGGTTTTGTCTAGCTCAGTTTGGTTTCGGCTGGTTTGGTGGAGTTTCAGTCGGAGGCGAGAGCGCAGCTCATGCCTTGCATTGATCCGAGCCCTATTTGGCTCCTCTGCCTCTCCCACGTAAAGGGGCGCGCCAAGCAGAGTGGGCGGCCCTTTCGGCTGACTCGGCCCGGCAATCCACTCGACGAGCGCACATAAATCTTGAACGAGCGGGCTGAAAAGAAGCCACTGTTTGCGAGATCGAGCTTTCGCCCAACGAAGCGGGCGGATGGAGGCTGCTTTGGATGCGAGATGACTGGCGAGCGAGTGCATGGAGTCCGCTTACAATGGCGCCGTCAAAAGCTAGGCGCGCCCAACCCTCACCTGGCTCCTCGGTGTCCGGCTTGCTGGCGCAGCTCAATTTAGGGCGCCTAATTGGGCGCTAGCTGCGCTCGCATCCTAAGAGCAAACAGGCTGCGGCAAACCTGCGCCTGAATCGATAAGCAGCCAACTACTCAGCCTGATTGCCGGCCGCCGCCGATGGCCAGGAGCCTAGCGCAATCAAGCCAGCTAGTTAGGCCGACCAAGCCAACAATGACTGTTTGCACGGCTCAGCCAACGAGAACAATCGTGCCAACTGCAAGCGGCGCCCAGGATGAATCGTGACGGGCTAATCGGGCCAATTGATGCCATCGACAGGTAGCCGCAAGCGCTGAGCTCTTGTTTGGTTAGGCTGGCCAAGCCGCTGAGCTGGGCGCCGGCTCGAGAGGCGCGGCCCCTGGCGGTTAGCTTGGGCGCCAAACTTGACTGCTCGCGAACCATTTGCAATGTGAGAGAGAGAGAGAGTGGACAATGTCATTGTATATGGCGTCGAGCGGGCCAAGCCAATTTGCATTGAAAAGCACTCGTCTTGTCGCTCGAAAGTTGGCCACATCTACTCGCTCAACGCTGGAGCCTGAAACATTAGCCACAGTGGGACCAGTTTGCGTGGCTCGGCGGACAAAACCACTTTGCACGCTGACAGGAACATAACTGACAGCGGAACAGGCTTGCTAATAAACGCGCCTGATAGATCGGCCCAATTTGCTCGGCCTTCAGCGACAATATAAACCAAGTCCGCGAACTCGAATCCTCAATGGCCTCGTTAATTCATTTCAACCTAAACGCGTCTTGCCGGCTATGATGGATTTGGGCGTCGCTTGGCGGGCGAGGGTCTAGCTGGTTCGCGGGCGCAGATTTAGGCTGCTCGCGCGCGTTTCCATGAAACAATGTAAATTTATGCAAATCAACGCATCTCTCTCGCAGATCCAATATCGTTCGTCCAAGCGCCAGTTGCTCGAGTGACATTCGAATGGGGCCCCGCCGAGCGACAGCAAACTCTGGCATACTCTGGTCAGTCGAGGCTGGCAAACTTGATTTATAGTCCCAGTGCTGGCGTTCGAGCTCAACGCAAACACTCAACAGATTGGCCGCCGCCGCCGCCGCCTAATCGATCCATCCCACTTACCTGTCTGCTCCCCTGGCCAGCCTCGCACGCGCTTCGACCAGCTAGTTTGGAGAGAGTGAGCTTGCGGGGATAACTTGCCGATGAGAGAGCTTGAAATGGCGCTCGCTTTTCGTGGCTAATGAGCGGCTCGCAGGTGTTAGGCAGAGGCAATTTGTCGTCAACGCTTCTCGCAACCAGTTTGCCGTCCGCGATACGAAGCCGGCCACTAACTACTGCAAGCTCAGTGGAAGAGGAAGGGGAAGGCCCAATGGTGCAGTTGCTCGTAGAATCGGACGAGCAGACTAGCGCAAGGAGGACCAACTGAACTGACCATCAATCTGCCAATCGTATAGGCGAGCGAGAAAGCGAAACTAGTGACAACTTCCTTGCTCTTCCCCCCCCTCCGCTCGTTCATCTAATCGGCTAGTTAAGGAGGCCAGCCAGACGCTAGAGAGGAAATGGGCCAGCTCGCCAGAGAGAGCGCAAAACGGCCAAATACAATGATAAACTGGAATTGGATTCGTCTGAGCGCAAATTGGGTTTCCGGATTCAAGGGGCGCCAGTTTGTCTCGCCAAATTAATGTCCACCAGCCAAGCAAAGCAAAGGACTATAAAGAGCCGAGGAGCAAATATTCTGTTCAACCCAATTTCGGGTTTGGTCGCTTTACCAGCGACTAATTGATCGATAGTGGGACAACCTCTCACTGGTGATCGACTTGCAACCGTAGGAATTCATCTTCTCCCTGATTAATGGGCCAACATCAGCTCCCCTGAAGGATATCCCAAGTTAAGTTGAACTCAGCGGAGGATGAAGCCCAAACTGGCCACTCCTTGTTGGCATGTTCTCCAGTTAAACGAGTGAGCAGTGACAAGACGAGTGTTGGGGTACCATGTAACATGCTTCTCCTCCCGCTTGGAAGGCCAAGGATGCTCTCCAACCCATTTTTGCTCGGAGGACACCTGAGCCTCCGTTTCGAATCTGGACTGAGAGGAGCTCGAGTTCTGTCGTTCAGCTCGCTCCAAACTCGAACACGCCCATATTCGCTCGCTGGCTCACAAATTGAGCCCAATGAACCCATGAACCTCAACTCTTGAACGATTCCGATCGCTGCTCATACTGGGGGAACTATAGACGACAGGAACACCATAATAGAATCAGCATGAGAGACTTCCAGCGCAAGGAGCCGAGCCACAGAATGAGTGACCGGATGCACCGAATCTAAAACAGTTCTGCTTCCTCCAGGGACTCGAACTCTGAAATTGAAACGCCGAAGACCAGACTGAAAACTTCGACGCAATGGCTCGAATCCGGGAGGAAGACTTTGAGTTGAATGCATCATGACAGAGGATGGCCAACAGCAGAAGGTTAACTGTTCACTGAAGCAATGATTCGTGCAGTGATTCTTGAGAAAATCTATGAAACTACTCGCTCAAATGGTGGACAACTGGAGAGATTGCACATGGTCAGTGAACGGAGGTGAAACCAAAGTTACACCTGGTTTGAGAGAGTTGCGATAAAAATTTCACAACGATAGTGATGGAAACGGGTGCTTTAGAGCGTCCAGAGAGCAGAACGGACTCAAGTCGAAGGAGCAGCAAACCCAAGATAGATTTGAGAATAAATAAAAGTGATTTGTGAACTGGTCAAGCGTCAAAGGCTGGTGTATCATGCTCGTCTGGGTGGCGAAGTTTTAATATAAATGTATATCGCAACTTTGAGATAACGATAACTAGCTTATGCTGAAAGGAGTCAACTTGGATCTTTTATCATTAGGGTCAACTCATTCACAAAGAGAACGGAACGTCAACTGTTCAGGTGGCTTGTCGCTGGCAATTTCCGGCGCACTCGTTTGCTGACCATGCGGGTGTCCGAGGTATTGTTGGTTTTGGTATTGGTGATTGGCAACCTGAGTCATATCATAGGGAAGCGGAGGCTGGGTTTGAACTCCCATTTGTTGATGCTGAGTTTGTAGTGTTTGCTGCTGATCTGGTTGCGACTGATGCTGATGCTGCTGCTGCGATGGAGCCGGTGGTGGTGGTGGTTGTGACATAATCTGCTGAGGCGGCTGCTGTAGTTGTGGAGGATGTTGGGGTTGCTGCTGGAAGTGTTGTTGCTGCTGCTGCTGCGGCCGGTATTGTTGTTGCTGGAATTGATTATCAATCAGATGAAGCTGATGATTATCTAGTTGCTGCGACACATGTGTTGGCTGGTGGCGGTTCTGGTTGTCGTCATGATGTTGTTGATTGATCGGGTGGCGCAACGGTGGCTGCTGGTACTGGGTATCCGCGCGCGGATACTGCTGGTTGCTCTGCGGTTGATATTGGGGGAAACTTTGCAACGGAGGATATTGTGGAGTCTGATATTGGGAGCTTGCGAGCTGGGCAAATGTTTGAGGCAACATCGGGTTGGTTGAACTATTGTACGTTTGCTGTGATTGTTGGCTAGACTGGTTGTGCTGATAGTTTTGGCGAGATTCTTGCTGATTCGATTGCGCGGGAAATCTTTGGTCGGTGTTTTGGGTTTGATTGACGGTAGCAGGCTGGACGGTATTCTGCTGCGAAAGTGCAGCATTCAGTCCCTGAGGTTGGGCCGGTGAAGGTGCCAGGGATTGTTGCAACAGTTGTTGGCCTGGTTTTTGGAGTTGATGAATCTGCTGTTGCATCATTTGTTCCCTATATAATAGAGGGTTAGTCTGGTTTGTCTGTCTTGTTGCCGTCAGGAGCGGTGTGCCCGGTTTATCCGACTCTGTCTCGTCTCGTCCGTATGGAATGCGATGAAGGAGCCCGTGCCCAAACTCACAACCGAGGAATCCTTTTCCGCCCCACTTCGAGTTAGGATGACAGATAACCTCTCGACAGTTGTCGCTAACCGCATTGTACACGAACAATTTAAGCGCCTTGCCTTCATGAGCTGCAACAAGGTTGAACAAATCGTCGTTCTCCTGTAAAATGGAATCCGAGCCGATGACGTAATCCTCGTTTGCTATGAAACCTGCTTGTTGAGCCGGTGAACCTGGTTCTACTTCTATTACATGCCAAACCCTCTCGTCGGCTTGATCAAAGGAGGTATGCTTGATGGATACGCCCAAGAGACCGTTACCTCCCCAGCTAGTGGATGGGACAATCTCGACCTCGCGAGTGCTTTTAGTTCTTGTATTGTAGACGACCATTTTGAGCTTCTGGTCGATGCTTGCCATCAAGATTTCGCGCAAGGAATCACTCTCTCTATTGAATCTGGTGTTTCCTATGGCTACGATGAAATCAAAGTATGCCTTTAAGCCAGCACGACTGCCTGGACTGTTCGGATAAACTCTGAGAACCTGAGAATCGTCAGATGTTAATGGTGATGTCGATTGTAGCGTTGGCTTCCCCAATCAGAGAATGGCAGACATAATCACCTGATATCCTAACGAGCTACCACCGATAGCCACTCCGCCGCTTTGGTTTGCTCCCATCTCGAGTTCCTAGTCCTTGAATGGCTGATAAAGAGAGGCGATTTTGATATAACTAACTAATGTCCTAGCTTCAGCAGTGTTTAACTTGCGGTAAAATTTTACCTCGAAACGATAGGTAGAAGAAATTTGACAAGTGGAAGCACAGCTGACAAGCCACGTTCATGCGGCCACCAATTTTAGAATCAAGAAAAATTCGACCTATTCGGCGCAACATTTAAACAGAGAAAGAGGCTGAATGATGGACTGCGGTTTGGCAGATTCGATCAAATTATTATTATACTGAACAAAATATCATCTATCGAAGAAACCGAGCGCCACTGGGCATTGATGCTGATAGAGTTGGAAATGGATTTCCTAGAGATGTAGAGCGGCCATCAATTGGCGAAAACATTCTTAGGCCGGGCGTTAGTGATCGTCAATGATACTCCTCGATGGGAGAGGTTCAAATCCTTCCTTACTCTTCCAAATCTGGCGGATTTTGCTCGGTGTCATCATCATCCGATTCGAGCTCATCCTCGCCGTCGGCGCCCCCGCCAAAGGCGCCCATGTCGCCGGCTCCGCCCGACATGGAGCCGAATTGTTGCATTAGTTCACTAAAATCTGGTTGTCCGCCGCCCATGCCGGGCATGCCCCCCATTTGTGCTTCATCTCCAGAATCATCCTCGTCCTTCCATTTCGGAAAGTCGACCTTAAGCCAGTGTTGTTTTTTGGAATCTTTAAGCAGTCTCGGCCACCACCCAGCCTCCTCTTTGATAACGACGAATTCAGCCCCTCTAGCACGAACAGTATGCTTGGACTCGTCTACCCGGACTGGTTTGTAGAACTCGATTGTGACTTCGTGTTCGCTATGGTCAGCGTCCTGCTGCATGGAATCAGATTTGCCCCTAAAGTAAAGTTTATCCTTCTCCAGCTTGATCTCTGGATCCTTACAATCTTCAATCTCAACAGTCAGAAAGAGTTTGTCCTCCCGTTGAGCCCAGAGGACGAGTGGCGGCCTCCTCGAGGACTCTTTGCCATTTGAATCGGTGCTCGTCATATCGGGTTCGCTGTGTCGTTGTGTCTGGCCGAGCCGGTTCGCCTATGATACAAGTGGCCTGTCGCTATATATATATATCTCTCCCTCTGGGTGCTCGAGTGCTGCTGGCTGAGCTTGGAGCTGAGAGGCGAGCGCGCGTTCCCTTTTGGCGTCCGACGGGCGGAGTGCTGCTGGTTGGTCGGTCGCTCGGTTAGCCTGACAGTGGACTGTGTCGCCTCCAAGTCTCCGCGGCCTAGAAAGTGGGGCCAATAGATGGGAGTTTGAGCGAGTTTGTGGTTTGCTTTCGAAATGAGTGCTGGCTGTTCAGGAATATGGAGTTGTCAAGTGGCGATTCATTGACGAGCTTGGGAGGCAAATTCGAATCTTAGGTGGAGGATTTCGAGTGTTTTCTGCCGCGCGCGCCGCGCATTGTCTGCTGGCAGCGCTCGCATGCAGCGAGTTGGGCAGTCGCCAGGCGCGTTTGGTTTGCGGAGCTTTGGCTCGCTGGGCACAATGCGAGTGCTGGCGAGCGCATGCAACAGCAGCATTGGGAGCCGCCGCCGCCGCTGCCGCCGCCTCCTCCTCCTCCTCCTCTTCTGCCTCCGGCGCCGAGGGGCACACGCGTGTGCTCACCGCGACACAGAGGCCGAGCGGCACAACATGCGCGCAGCTCGGCCAGAGGGGAAGTCGCCGCTGGGCCAGCTGGCCGGAGGATGGAAACGGGCACACCAGCCGGAGTTTTAATCAGCGCCCGACTTGGCCTCTCTCTCTCTCTCTCTCTCTTCCTCCCCTCGCTTGGGCTCCAATCTTGCGGCCGAGCCCGGCAGCCAATCAGCGGCCGGCTCCTGGTTGGACGGGCCGGACGAAGCCGCAAGCGGGCGCAGCGACGGGCCGAGCGGCGCCAACATGTGCTCGAGTGCGCCAGTGCACCAGAAAGGCCACAAGCGCCTTGTTGAGCGCTCGCATATGGACTAATTTGCGGTGGCCATCCAAGTCGACTTTGCAAAGAGTTTCAATGGCTCCCGGCGGGGGCGGCCGCTCCACAGGCGAGCGGGCGGCGAGATGTGTTTAAATATAGCGAGCGGGGGCCAGAGGGGAGGGGGCTGGCTGGCTGGCTGATCGGGCTGCCGATTGGCCTGGTGACGAGCTCCCCGAGGGTTTAGCGCGCCGCCCGCGAGCCGCACTAGCGCGAAGATGCGAGACTGCCAAGATGTGCGAGCTGGCGACGGCCGGGCCGGCGTGCCACACCGGCCGACGGCCGTCTAGCCCAAACAGGCAATCAGCCGGCCGCCTCCCGCGAGCTCGCTCCTGGCGGCCGCCCGCCGGCCCGCCCACCCGCTCGGCCGGCCGCCCGGCTCGCGGGCAGAGGCGACGCAGCGAGCTGGTTTGGTGTGCGATGCAATGTGATTTCCTATGGCAAAAGCAATGTGATTCGCGCTCACAGTTCCCATGTCCAAACTATGCGATGCAAGCTCGGCCTACACATGCACCGGGCGCTTTTGTGCGCCCGCTGATACAATCTCTTACGACGACGGGAGCGTGGTTTGCGCGGATGGAGCGCATTGTGAGCGCCCCTGTGTGCTTGTGTGCGAGCGGGGGAAGGAGGAGGAGGAGGAGGGCGAGAGAGGGGGCTTTTCGGCCGCTCGCTCGCACACACTGCAGGCCCGGTTTGCGGGAGGCTTGCGCTCGCCAGTGCCCATGACTACCCTTGGAGCGCCTGTGATTCGTAACAAGTGAGCGAAATGCTCTTTACGCACACATCACTCCGTCCACTGCCGTCCCCCCAGCCGACGAGCAGCCTGTCTGTGTGTGTGTGTGTGCGGTTGCTCCCTTCGAGTTGCCGCTGCTGGCGCTTGTGTAACTTTTGCGCGCTCACACAAGCGAGCGCTTGTGTGCGGAGTCGGAAACGGAGAACGCATTGATAAATCCACTCTCGCTATCACTCGCCCTCTTCCTACTGGCCTGTCTCTGTCTGCTTGTCGCTCGCTGCTCACTCGCTCTCTCTCTCTCCCATTCCACTCTCCTTCCATTCTCGCCAGTTTGACTCTGACTTACTGGCTCCATCCTGACCCATCGTCGTCTCATTTAAATCATCTATCCGCAACCTGATAGATATCATCTCCGAAACTACCACTATTATCATCACAACTACAGCCACCTCCTCCTCCACCATCTCCTCCTCCTCCTCCTCAGCCGCCGCCGCGAGCCCAGTGTAAAGCCAAGATTCCTCTCAACATCCTCTACCCTTAGCAGCTCTATTATTATTATTGCCATCCTAATTGATATTCTCTTCACCGGCACAGGCGGCACCATTACCACTATTACTCTCGCCACTATTGCAGCCCCCTCAAATCCGCGCTACAACCCCCAGCAACTAACCAACAACAACATCACCAACACCACCACCAGCAACTACTACTACTACTACTACACCCTCACTCGATTGCACAAACATTAAACTGACACTGTTATATTTAAATTGGATGGAGATGAAGCCTTATGGTCGGAAGACCAGAAACAATCACGGCCGCACTGCGGCCCAGTATACCCATCCGCCGGGGCCCCCCTACTATACACCAATCGACTACACCGCAGCTGCAACTAGTGCATCAGCCATCTATGCCACTGCACCGTATCCGCCTCCCACTGCTGCTGCCTATTATCCTCCACCGCCCCAACCACCTTATTTTGGTTATCCAACTGACAAGAGAACAGTAGAAGGAATGGTTAGAAAGCAAATCGAATATTATCTTAGTGAAGAAAACTTAATCAAGGATGTTTTCTTGAGAAACAAAATGGATAAGGATGGCTTTGTTCTACTCGGCGAAATCGCTTCCTTTCAGAGGGTTGCCTCGTTGACACAAGATTTGGATACTGTCGTAAGCGCTCTCAAGGAATCAGAAACTATAGAAATATGTGATGGTATTAAAATAAGGCCTAAAAAGGATCCACTTAGGTGGCCATTCCCTACAAATCTTCAGTTGCAATATTTGCCACAGCCTCAAGTACCGCAACAACCGCCATTGATCCAACAAAAAGCCGAGCACAGCGCAACGAGAATACCTACACAGCCTCAACAACAACCTTTTCATCACCAACATCAGCAACAGCAGCAGACGCAACCACATCAATCGCAGCAACAGCAACAACAGCCGCAGATAAATTTGTCAACGACCGCGATAACCTTGTCCGGCCAGCAAGAGCCAGATACGTCCTCGCAGAACCCGCAAACACAGCAGCAGCAGCAGCAGCAAAACCAAAAGCAACCACAGCCAGGGAATATTCAATTGGACGCTAGTTCACCAAACAATACTTCTATAAGTGATATCTCTAGCGTTACAAACAATGTCGATAATATTAATAGATCGTCACTTACCTATGCAACGGCAGTCACCAACAAACCTACAGCTGCTTCCATAGTTGCCGGAACAGCAATGGTGGCTCCTACCGGTGTGACTAACTTTACAGCCAGTGTCAGCAGCAGCCCAAACTATCAAATTTGTAACAACAGCACCAGCGCACCAACCAATGGGCCCACTGTTGCTTCTGTTGTGGCTGGATCAACTGCTGCCGCATCAATTGGTGTCAACCAAAATAACAATCCTAGCGGCACCAGCAATTGCAACAGCAACACTGGCAATCATTATCACCCTCTCAATAACAGCACACCAACTAATGGACCTACTGTTGCCTCAGTTGTAGCAGGGGCTGTTGCAGCTGCTGTAGCAGCATCAACATCAATCGGCTCAAGTGGTAGCAGCAATAGCAGCAGCACCATAAATTCAAGCAGTCACCACCACAACAATATTGCACCAACAAATGGACACAACCATCATCAGCCTCAACAGCAAAAACAAAACCAATCCCAAACCCAGTCTCAAAAGCAGAATCAGTCTCAACCTCAGCAGCATAGGCAGAACCAGTCTCAACCACAACCAATTGGTGATATTCCTAACAAGCATAATAAATCTAGTACTCCAGTAGAATCCGAATGGAAGGAGGTGAAATCCAGACGGAGACGGCCTGGAAAGACCTAATATGCAACTGCAACAATGTTTATCATGGATGCCAAGATTTTACGGCACAAAAACACGGATGGGATGGAAGCAGAGGAAAACAAAGGAGACAAACAGCGATAGACGGTCGGATAGAAAGAGAAATGGGAGGAGAGAGAGAGCGAGGGATATGTATACGTACACAAGGGCGCAAAGTCGTATATATATATACGTGTATATATATATATGCATGTGTATGTGCGATTATCATTATTGTAATCCTACCAACAAGTTTATATAATATAGCAGTTTATATTATGTACACCTACATATTTATGTAAATAGATCATCCCATCATTATTATTATTATTACTATTGACAATGATATGACTATTATTATTATTATGATGGTGACTACATTATGAGGAATATAATAGTGATATTATTACGATTACATTTATTAATATCTAGACACAAGAATAAAGAAAAGTGCAGCATAAACAAAGGTACAAAAGGCTTGATCATTTTGATGCGATTCAATCGTCGATAGTTTCTCGAGAGTGCTTGTATCCTCGCTATTGTCGGAGCGCACGTTCCACTTCTAAGGCAGCGGTTGCAAGGAGGTAGAGTCCGAAGTCTGGACATGCATACAGTCGTTGGGCGTTGTGGTTGCTTGAAGTATGATGAATTCCAAATTCGGGACAACCGAATAGTCGTTGGGCATGGTGATTGTTTGAGCTGTGATGAATAGGATTATGCGCGTTGAGGTGATGATGGTTATGCAAGTTGAGATGACTATGGTTATGCGAACTGGGGTGATGGTCATGATTGCTGTGCAGATGGTTGGTCTCCGTTTGGATTGCCAAATCGCTAGGCTGACTGTGATGGTGATTTTGTTCATCATCAGCGTCGAACTCTAATAGACCGTTCTCGTCCATCTTCTGAAACACGTCGTCATTGTCCTCCTCGTTCTCATCGTCATCCTCGTGGCCAGCCCCGCCGACCAGCTCGTTCTCCATCTGATGCCTCTTGAGCCAGCGCTTTGTTAGCTTCATGGACTCGTCGATGGCCGAGCTTGAGTTTGAGGATGCGCCCGAGGATTGATTCGTTTGTTTCCTAGTGATTGTGTACATGAGCGGGTCGTTGCCCTCCTTCCTGATCATGTCTGGCAGGATGCGTCTGCGCGCGTTAATAAACCAATTGCACACCTGTAGAACGCTCAAGTTTGCAGCCTGCGAGAGTAGCAACTTTTCTTGGTCGGACGGATAGGCATTGTATTTGTGCTCTGCTAGCCAGGTTTTAAGGATGCGAACCGACTCTTTGGGCAAGTTTCCGCGCCTTTTTCTGACGCTGGCCGCAGTCATCTTGCAACTTGGTTGGAAGGAGGAGAGTTCGAGGGTTGAGGTAGATGTTGACAATTTGGAGGTTTGCGTGGAAGACTACATGGGACCTATTGGTGCTGCCTCCTGGCCTAGCTCTGGGTGACGGGCCCAATGGTGGCGGCTGGTGCGCGAGTCTCTTCGGCCCTGCGAGTCCTGGAGCGAGAGTCTGTGTCTGTATCTGTATCTTTGTTTGAGTCTGAGTCTGTGTCCGTATCTATGTCTATGTCTGTGCTTGTCTGTGCGAGTTCGCAGCGCTAGCTTGATATGGTTTTAGAGCTGGATTATTTAAGTGCAGCCAGCGGGAGTGAGGCAGGGCGAGGGATGGATAGAGAAAGAGAGAGAGAGAGAGACGACGACGGCGACGGCGACGAGAGAGCGGGCAAGTTGAGCGAGTGAGAGAGAGAGAGAGAGAGACTTGATGGGCGAAAGTGAGAGTGAGATGTTGGATTGAGCCGTCTAGGAGAATGTTTGCCTGTGCTATGAGCGCTGTGTGTGATTCAGTAGCTAACTCGCGTTGTTGTTGTTGCTGCCGCTGCTGCTGCTGCCGCCGCCACCGCTGCCGCTGCTGGCCTTCGATTCGAGCGGTGCCAGTGCTTGCTGGCTGCGAGCTGCTTACGCGAATGCGTGCAGTTTGCGCTGCTGAGAACCCTATGCGATCGGTGCAAGCCGGGCGCGATCCAAACCAGCACTACTACGCAGCTTATTATTCTCGCCTCCAGTGCGCTCAACTGCCTGCGCGCTGACTTGCCCGCCCTGGCTGCGTCTCGCGCACTTGCCCTAGGGAAACGCGTGGTGCAGCCTGCCTGCCTGCCTGCTCGCTCGCTCGCTGGCAGGGAGGGCGGCCGCTGCTGGCCGCGACCAGCTCGGTTACGTCTGGCGCTGGCGCTGGCGTCTACGCACTTGCTGGGCCGCATTGGCTCCAGCCAGAGCAACGGCCCGAGCAACTAGCTGCAGCCGGCTGAGCTAGCCAGTGAGCGAGCCAGCCGGCTAGACCGACGGCTGGCAGCCGCGCGCACGAGGGCTCGGGCGAGGGGCGGCGTGCGCAGGCCGAGTGCGCAGGCGTCCCCGCTGGCGCCAGTGCGCCCGCCCGGCTGGGGCGCCAGCGCGCCTGTTGCAGCGGCCGGCGCCCCTCAAGACTCGCGGGGCGCCGCTGCAGCAGCAAAGCGGCAGCGGCAGCGGCAGCAGCGTGAGGAGCGGCAGCAGCCGGGGAGGAGGAGGGGCGGCCGGCGGCTGACAGGCGCCGGCCGAGCGCAGCGGCCGCCTGTCACTCGCGAGTGGCGAGCAACGCGGCCGCGCCGCCTCCAGGGCGGAGGCAGCGAGCGAGAGCAGGGCGAGCGCTATGCGGCCCGCGAGAGGCAAGAGTTTTGCGGGCTAACGTGCGCCGCCCGGCCTGAGCCTCTCAACCGGCAACAGGTGCAGCGGGCCGCTTCCCTGGAACTGCGCTCGTGGTGGACAGCGTGGAGGGCGGCACTGCGGGCCGAGCGGCGCTTCGGGGCGACCGCTTGGCCGGCGTGCGCGCTCGCCGGCCAGCTCGGTGGGAGAGCTGGCGGCGCTAGAGTCGCGCGCGGGGGAAGCTAATGCGGCCGGCGCCGAGGAGCAGCGAGGGGCGGCCGCCGCGAGGACGGCGACGTGAGCCTTAGCCGCCCTCGAGCCGGCGAAGGACTCAGGCGCAGAGTGGAGGCCGAAGTGGCTGCACTGCGGCCGAGCCGAGCCGAGCCAAGCCGAGACAGGCGCACGGGTTTCCAGTGTGTGAAAGCGAGCGCCTCGTTCCGCTTGCCTCCGTCTGACAGGCGGCCCGGCCGGCGCAAGGAGCTTTATCGCGAGCACCATTAAGTCGCCGCCGCCGCCGCCGCCGCTTGTTTGCTCTCGCGGCTGATGGGCCGCGCTGATAGTGTGCAAACAAAGGCCGAGTGAAAAGTGGGCGCTAGACGCAACGGCCGCCGATAAGAGGAGGGTCGCGGCTGTGGGAGTCGCAACAAGTGCTCGGCTGAGCGGCAGCCTGTATTTGGTTTCAGCAGCGAGCGGCTTTGTTTTCTTGTCAAACCAAGACCAGTGTGGGCGGCAAGTGCGCGCCGATGACAGTTGGCGCCGCCGCCGCCGCCGCAGCCAGGTGCTCGGGTCCCCGGGGCGGCAGCGGCGAGCGAGAGGGGAGGGAGAGTTCAACAAACTCGGCCTCTGGGGGCGCGTCGGCCGGCACTGAGGCGGGCGCGAGTTGGGCGCGAAACAATCGGCGGCCCGAGTGACAGGCGGCCAAGATGATGCATTGGCCGCGACAATTAGCAGCATGTGCGGCCATGGACGAGGCTAAAGCGGCGCACTCGGCCGACTATGACGGCGCCCCTCCGAGCGCCGGCTCCCCGGCCAGATGTTGGGCCGCCGGGCTCTGCGCTGCCCAGGCCGCAGCTCTCGGCGCCGCCTGACAGATTCCGTCAAGCTCGCTCTGGGCCGCTGCGCCCGCGGCCACGCTGCCTGTCCGGCGCAACTTCCGCCAGAGACAGCGGCGGCGGCGGCGGCGGCGGTTGCGACGACGGCCAGACGGCCAGACGGGCGGACGCAAGTTGGCAGCCTGCGCAGGCTGAGTGATGATTGATTGGCGGCCATAAAAGCGCACTGGCCGCGCTCCTCTTATCGCAACTCCGCGCTGAGGCCCAATAAGTCACCCGGCCGCCGGACGGACGGACAGGCGAGCGAGCAGGAAGTCGGCGTTCGGTTTCCAACAAGTTTGCTGCTGGGGCCGGCGGCTGGCATCTGGCGGCCGCGCCGACGCAAATAGCGCCGTTTTATTGACTCGGCAGCGGCGGCGCTGCTGCTGCTGCTGCTGCTGCTGCCGCTGCTGTCGGCGCTGCCAGTGGCACTGGCGCCGCCGCAGCTGCCAGTGGCGGCGCCAGAGGCTCACACTCCAGAGCAAACCACTTGAGCGCTCGCAGCTAGCCGAGCGGCCAGCCAGGCTCGTCGAGAGGAGTGGGGGCGGCGCGCGCACTTCCGCCGCCGAGCAGCGCTGACGACAGAGCCGCCGCCGCCGCCGCCGCCGCCGCCGCCGCCATCAATTAGGAGCGCCGGCATCAACCGGTTGGCTGCGGCATCGGCTTGCACGTGATTGCGCCAGCGAGAGGAGCTTGGCGGCGGCGCGCATTGTGCTCGCCGCCTCCGAGCCTCCCCTGAGGGGCAACTTTTTTCCCAAATTCAGCTCCAATCCAAATGCAAGCGCAAACTTCAATCCCCAGCCAAACTCGAGCTTGGAACTCAAATTCAAGTTCATGGGAAAGACGACAATTAAACGAGTCGGCGAGCTCGCCGCCAGCTGCGCGCCCCAAACGGGCTGAACTTGAACCCGCTCGCCGGGCTGGCAGGTGGGCGCGGCCAACAGGTTGGCGCTGTCAGCCAGCCAGCCGGCCGCCCACAAACGGCGAGCTGGAAGCGGAACCTGAATTGCGCGCCGCCCAAAAGTGCGAGCGCGAGTGCGAGCTCGAACGCGCTGACGGCGCCCAGCTCGCGCCGATTGTGCAACCGAGACGGCGAGCGGGCGGGCGGCTGAGCCAGCCAAGCGTGTTAGGCAGCCGCCAGCCAGCTCCGGCTCACCTGTCAGCCCGGCGCTGCAGCCGCAGCCGCAACCGCAACCGCCAGTGTCAGGCTGGCTCAGCGCGCGCCCCTTGCGCCGACCCCGAGCGGCCGCCCGCTCGCCAAGACTTGCAGCAGATTAGATGTGCTGGCTTGATTGGCGCCGAGCGAGCGCCTTCCCGCGGCTCGCGGCCGGCCCGGCGCCATCTCGCCGCGAGCCGCGCAACTAGAGGCCCTCTGCGGGCCCCCAGAGGCGGGCCCATAAATCAGCGCGCCTGAGTTGCTGAGGGGGAGGGGCGGCGGCCGCCGAGCTACGTGACCGGGCGCGCGTGCTGGGCGCGGCGGCCGCTCCTTGTTTGCCGAGCGCGCCCCAAGCAGCCGAGCGGCGCCTCCCTCTCGCGCAGCTCGCTTGCAATTATGATGAAACCTCAACGCGCTCGCCGCCTCAGTCCGCCGGCTACCTGTTGTCGGCGGGCGCCAGATGGCGAAACAAAGCGGCCGCGCGAACGGTCTGGGCGGGCGCCTTGCCGCGGCTCCACTCCCCTCGCCTGCCGCCGACACGCATTGTCGCTCGGCGCCAGAGTGCGTCGACCCCGCGCGCCTGCAAGGACACCGCCAATGGGCTCCCTCGGCTCGCTACCTGCCTTCTCCCGCCCGCCCGCTCCTTGGCTGCTCGCTGCGGCCTCAGAGACAAAACGAGTCGCAGGCTTGGCTGCCGTTGGAGCTGCTCCAAGCTCACGAGCTCGTGTGCTTGCGCTCGCTGTTTGGCGCGAGCCAGCCCAAGGGCCGCAAGATGGCTGCTTTGTGGGCTGGCTGCTGGCGCGCTGCTCTCGCCGAAAGCGAGCGCTGCCGGATCCAGTCTATGCAGCTCGCTTGTAGAGTGATTGAGTTATTGTTTTCGCTTTGAATGGTTGCGCTCGCGGCCGTCCCATTGGAGGGCTCTCGCGGCGGCGGCTGCGGCGGCAGCACTGGCAGTGGCAGCAAACCGAGAGCAAGCTGGCGAGCTGCAATGCGCTGACTCGGTGCCAGTTGCTGGCTTCAGCGGCGCCTCCCAAGCTCACTCTCAAACTTGCGCTCGCCACTGCAGCCAGTGGGAGAGCCGCTTTATGTGCGGCCTCCCCGCTCCAACCGCCGCCGCCGTGGCCTCAGCTGTGGCTCCAACGAGTGGAGCCGCCGCACTGGTCCGGCCCCTGCCTGCGCCGTGGGCGCGCCCGCCCGCCCGCTGGCCGCGCCAATCTCGGCGCCGGCCCGTCTCCGCGCGCCCGGCCCGGCCCGCCCGGCCCGCCC
>ENA-UOVY01000348-UOVY01000348.1-plant-metagenome-genome-assembly--contig:-NODE-348-length-26181-cov-598.331088_pt1 | contig 26181 bp, 29 predicted proteins | sample MGYA00249840_ERZ761561 | MGnify/ENA primary metagenome ERZ761561 (study PRJEB28882, sample SAMN05720143) | plant metagenome | isolation source: Guanajuato, Mexico | place: Mexico:Guanajuato, Mexico...
CAGACAGATGGCTGGAGATACGCTCGAAGCTTCGGTCATCTCCCAAGGTGTATACCAGACAAATAAAAGCCGTACAACAGCCAAGTATACATGGCCATGAGGGAATGTTTCGAAATATTCATCTTTTCCAGGTCGTCAGCTGTAGCCCAGAGATGCGTAGCCCGAATCTTCTCTAAAGCCCAGGAGGCAGTTTTGTATCCTCTAGCGCCCCAATTAGATCCGCATTAATCCGCACCGCATCGGACATTTCATTATGATGAAGCGAGCCAAAGTGCTTACACTTGAACTGTTAGCATGAGCTTGTGTTTCAATTCCGGAAATCGGCTGTCCATCATTGTGTACATCCGACTGAGAGACTCCGACGTACATAACCCAAGTCTCAGACTAGAGATGTGAAAGCATTGGAGAAATGTAGATTACAAGCTTTCCATGAATATTATGTACTCACGACTAAATCAAATAAGACTAAAAACAAATATAATAAGTGAATGATCGAGAATTACCATTATAACTGTTCTAGGCGCCCAGGCGGCGCCAGCGAGTGGTCAGAGCGCAACAGCCCCCACCGACAGGAAGAGTTCAGTTTCCAGATTAGGAAGCCTCAACAGTTTCTATGATTTTCATGGAGGGTGCAAGGAATGAGAAGCATACCCCGAATACCATGAGCAATCACTTCCGTCCGCTTTCAATGTTTCCCTGAGTCTCAGACAGGAACCATTTTTCCACCCAGAGACGTCGCTCTATTTTAGCGCCGCGTAGATAACTCTCGCCTGACACGTTAACTGGCCCAAGGTATGACTAATGGCCTGGAGTTCAGACTGAATTTTTGACTATATGGGACTTCTAAGAGCACTACTCGGGTTTTGTCTCGGCGTAGTGAGAACCGAAGAGATCACAGGATCAACGGGTCCAATGAAAACGGAGCGCTCGATCCGTTAGCGGCACTAGGCGCGGCTGTCGTGAGCATAGCTGTATTGGTTTGCACTTCTTTCGCAGTGCCTTGTGGGCCCTGATTGCCGGCAATAGTTGGCTAACGATTCTGGAGCGCGGCCTTTGCCGTAGAGAGGAGCCGCGGATGAGCTAGGGCAAAACTGTACGAGTAGGTAGTTTGGGCAGAGAGAAGGATGTCGAGGGGCCAAAGTGAGGGATGTTGTTTAGAGAGTTTGGTCTCGAAATTTGGGGGCCTATGAGTTACTTTATTTATAAGGCTTATAAGCACAACCAATATGAGTGATGGCAAGCTCATGGAGGCTGGATGGCGCAGCAAATTTAGTAACTATTAGTAAAATATTCCCCCCTTATTTCTGGCCAAGGAAACCTTTGGCACGGTTGACTAGTGATTAGCCTGAAGCCTTTTGCATTCTTTTTGCCCTTGAGACTCAGTCTCATTATAGACGGAGGCTCGAACAGAGTGGATGGAGTAGTTGAGGGCGCTTCAAATGAGATAGGGAGGATTTGAGCTGTTGCGAATCTCTGTCCGAACTTGGTGCATTCGATTTCTTGTTAGCCTAACAAACCAATTGTTGACTTAAGTTGTCCTTCAACCAAAACATTAACAACAAACTTCAAAAATGGCGAGCGTAAGTAGAAGAGTTCAAGACAGTAGAGTGCTTATCTTTATTTGAATTGAACTCATATTTACCTGATTCCAAAATGTCCGATTCTCAATTCGAACTAAATCTTTCAGGGAAAAGTGAGATCAGATTCGAAGAAGCGAGCTGTTCGCAGCACCTCAAACGTCTTCGCCATGTTCACCCAAAACCAGATAGCTGAATTCAAGGAGGCCTTCTCGTTTATCGACTCGGATAAAGATGGAATCATAAACAAGAACGACCTCGCTGTCACCTGGGATGCGCTTGGTCGCCTGATCAAGGACGACGACCTGAAGCAGATGCTCTCCGAGGCCCCAGGACCCATAAACTTTACCATGTTTCTGAGCATCTTTGGCGACCGAATTGCCGGTAAGTTAATGCTTGCTTGTTTCGACCTTGAGCAAGCAAAAATCAACACAAACTGAATGATCAATACCAAATTTCCCATCTGCAATAGGCACCGACGACGAGAACGTCATTCGCAGCGCCTTGAGATCGTTTGAGGACAAAAAGGACAGTGGCAAAGTGAACGAGGATCGTCTACGAATGTGCCTAAAAACCTGGGGCAACAAGCTCACCGATGACGAAATTGACTCGGCCTTTGCTGAGGCTCCAATAGATCGGCAAGGGAACATAGAAATTGACGGCCTTATTAGGCTGATCACAGGCAGAAATCAGGACGAGAACGATGCAGCTTAGTTGAGTCGAAAGGGTGCAGTTGTTTGCTTGCTTGGTTTCAAAGAAAATCGATGTAATTGTTTAAATTTGTCCACCAAGAGAGACAACAAGGTGAAAACTCTTATTGATGCCTCGAACCTGAAGAGGTAGAATGCTCATAACGATCAATGTCTTGATTCTAAACTCTTGCGGCTGCATAAATTTAGTTGAGGCGCGAGCGCGAAAGGTTAACACTGCGAGATAATCTGGTTTGGATTGTAGAGAGAAAGAGCTGCATTGTCTCCGGTATTTGCGGAAGATGAACAAGCTGGGGAGAGATGGGTGCCGGCTATTCTGGGGGCGAGAGCTGAGCACGAGCTCACTGAAACTGCCTCCACTCCTCAAGCCTTGCGATGGATAATGTTGAACTTGAAAACTTTCTTGAACGCGTCCTTGGACATGTCGGCCGCATAAGCGTACAGTCCATCTCTGGTTCTAACCAGCGAGTGGGGCACCAACAAGTCGCTCGAGGTCCATGTTTGCTTGAGTTCCTTTGTAAAGGGATTTAGCGCGGCCACATCGAACCTGTTTGTCCCAGGCTGGTTGCTGCTCACGAGCATATGATTTGGGCTTATGGCTGCAATTGCGTATACCTTTCCCAACGGATAGTTTAAACTCAGTACTAACTGGCCAAGGCTCTCGAGGTTCCCATCCAAGCCGGCCTTGAAGCACAAAATGCGCTCGTTTTCTCTATCGGCAACGCAGATCAAATTGCGCTCCTCCATCAGGGCGAGCGAGTGGACAATGTTCATGTTTAGTCCCTCGCCAAAGGAGGCAAGATACTTGCCCGTGCCAGTGAACACCTGGACCCGATTGTTGCAGTAACCGTCGGCCACGAACACCAGGCGCCCGTCGGCCGAGACAGCAACCTCGGCCGGCTGACAGAAGTGGGCCCTATCCTTGCCGGGCACAAAGGGTTCGCCCAAAATAATGTCCGGCCAAATGCGCGACATGTTGCCCGGCAACTGGCGCCGCCTCCCCGATTGGTCGTGGGCTGAGCGGTGCATCAGGCTCGTTGGTAGCCGCATTACCTGGTGCCTGGCCACGTCCGACACCCACAAGTTTCCGCGATTGTCGCTTGCAATACTGTGCGGCAAATAGAAGAGATTTGAGCCAAAGCTTGCAATCGAGTTGCCGTCTTCGCTGTCCAGGATCATAATTGTGTCACTTTGGATCAGATTGTCCTGCGAGTTGTTGGTTAAATTTGCAAGACTATTGTTCGAGTCAAAGGTGCCCTCCGTCCACTGGCGGTCAGCTCGATGAACAATCGCAATGTCGCCCGATGGAAGCGCTGTGATGCCGCTCACCTGGCCAACACCCGGGTAGTGCTCAAAGAGCGACTTTGGGTAATCCTTGTCCTCGAGCAAGTAGATCTCATCGCGTTGCCAGCTCTCTGGGCTGGAGCTGGCGTCTGGAGCTTTGAGGAGCTTGTCGAGATAGGAGCCGATTTGCTGCCGCTCGTCGCTAACATCATAACTTGGCTCCACAATAGCAAAGCTATCGTAGGGGGATCCGGTTGCTTTGATTGGAAAGTTGCAAAAATATCCAAGGAGAATGAGGAATAGCTGGCGAGCTCTCATCTTGTTTCCCGTCGGCCGGCTGCTCGAATGTTTGAGAATTTTATCTTACATCGCAATAGACTGAATGCGAACAGTTTGGTGCGAGAAAACTCGTTTAGTTTGACTTGGTATAAATTTGGCCTCCCCGTCACCTGGGCGCTGGCGATTGGGCGCACATATGGTCGATTGGCGCTAGGCGAAGGGGATGGCTCGTCACTTCCAAGTTGCAGCGCACGGCCGCCACCTACTTGCAGCCGCTGGCACGAGCGGACGCGCAAGCTTATCTTTGACGAGCCAACTCATGGATAAGCCGAGATTCGTGATAGACTGCGCTTCACTCGCTAAGCCGGCCCAAAGTTCCCCTCCAAAGAGATTCAATTATGGGCGAGCTAACCAGAGCAATAGGCTGGAGACGGTGCGTTCAGATTTGTTGGCAAATGGCAGCACGGCCGCCCGCCCGCCTAACAATGGACGAAACTCGAACTGGCCAGCTCCTGACGTTGTTTCTGCTCCAAGTTGAATGTATAACTGATGGTTCCATACAGACAACCGGAAGGATGCTCAATCGGGCAAATTGGCGAGAATCTCTTGTGTGAGAGGCTGATGGTTCGTATCGAGCATGCCGCTGCTGATCGAGCAAAATCGTGACCGAGTCCGCTGGGAGTCCCGTTGAGCTCGCAGTTTCACCATCTCTCTCGGCTCACATCTTGTTGGCCATATCTCGCTCTCGAGCGTTCCACTTGCAAGCTGAACACTTTTGGAACCTCTCGCTTGTTGACAGACTGGTTGCCAGCCCCATTCGCCCTCCCCCCCCCCAAATCCAAGTTCGAAACTCGCATTTCTATTTGCCCCGAGCTGTTTCGTCTTCGCTCAAAAACAGTCTCCTTTTCGTCCGACAGAGGGTGACAGCGGGCCGACTGCTCCTTTTCCCCCAACACACGTGGGCCAGGTTTCCGCCAGGTTTACAATGGATCGCCATGTAGCGGTTTACATTCGCCATTTGTTACGACATCCAACGAATGGAACCGCCATCTAGATAGCCGAAGTAATGCACACTCGCCGCCTCTAGCCGCGTCAGTAACTTCGATCTGCAATGCCCATTCAGCGTCTATCTCCATTGGGCATCTATCTCTCTGGTTCCTCTGGAAACCGACCCTCCTATCGGCCGTCTTCCTGCGGCCGACTCCAACATCCCACACAAACACTGCACATGGCCGCTTGAACCGAGCGAAGTGCAATTCTACAGACACAACTGCTGCCAAAATTGGCTCTCGTTCAATCTCAAAACATGTCAGTGGTCGTCGTCCTCCATTCGAGCACCTCAAACCTGGGAGCTGGTTAGCTGGACAGGCGGGCGTTCTGTTTGGTTGCGCTGAGAGTGGAAACAGGAGCCTCTGATGGCGCATCGCAGTCTGCAGAGGAGAGCTCAGCCTGGAAGGCGGCGGCCGACAAGACAGCGAGAGTGAGATAAGATCTAACGTAACACAACAACAATTGTAAAAATTCATTGCTCGGCCACACGGGAGGTCAGCGTCTCGTCCAGCTTGACCCTCTCATGGGGACTCAGCCATTATTTGTTCGAACTTTGTTCGGCTCCACCTCGTCCTTATTTCAGACTCCATCCATCCTCTCCAGAATTGCGCGAACGCTTGTTGGCTGGTTTTTAGTCCAGACTCCAGGTGCACTCGTTGGGGTTGAGATCTGAGCAAAGGAACGCTTGGATCTGGTTCGAACGGGCTCAATTAAATTTTAAGCAAACCAATTCGGCCAAAAGCCAACTGGACTGACGTTTGACCTAACTCCATCATAGTTCCCCTCCCTAAACCAGAGTTCTCGCTCTGCCCTCAGTGGATGTCCTCTCATTAGCTGGCCCATTTTGGAGCCCCCAGAGTCTGGGCAGGAGGATGGATGGGCTCGTTTGCGTGGCGAGTTGTCGACGCCACTGGCCAGCTGTCCGAGGGGGCCAGATCAACCAGTTATACAGAGTGCTTACAGGGTTGGACTAGGCGCAGCTCAAGCCAGCTCCTCCCTCCGCCCGCTCTCAAAACAACAAGTCTCCTCGGAAGCCATTTGGGGTTGGAGGGGAGGGAGGATCTTAAAAGGGTTCTGTTTTGATCGCGCGCCAAGTGAATGAAAGTTGCGAGCTCTGTTCGAGCGGAAGTTGGAGGTGAGACTTTTGCCAGTTTTGTTCGTTTTGCTGGCTCCATTTGGGCCAATTTCCATACTCGATCCTCGCTTTCAGTTCCCATGAAAACGTTGCCAAGAGCTTGGGGGGCGACTTGCGCGCTCATTCAATTACCTGGCTGATTTGATTTGGCCAACTGGCTGGCTGAGCCGGAGGAGCTCAGAGGTAGAGTGAGAGCGAAATGGCTTCCCTTTTTGCTCCAGCACACAAATCCACCTTACAAATCCAGCCAACTAGCTCTAAAACACTCGCCACTTGCCAACGCCAAGCCGAGCCGAGCCGAGCCCCTGATGAGCCTCATTAGCGGCGCCAGCCAAACACAATGGAAAACTTTGGGGCCCACAAAAGCGGAAGCGGCGAGGCGACACTTGGTGGCGCCGGAAGCGAGCTAGCAAGCTGACATCTGTCGCGGGCGCTGACGTGACCTGACTTGCGAGCGGGCGCCCAATTTGCCAGGCAACGCCGAGGACTCAATTTGGCGCCAGCTCCTCGCTCGTTGGCCGGCCGCTTTAATTGAGCTGGCCCACTTCCACTCTGGCAACTTCCTCTTGCCAATTTAGTGGCGACGTTTATTTTTCTCAAAACTTTTGGCCCAAAAGGGACAGACGTTTGGCTCAAAGTTAAAGCGACCAAACCGCAGCCATCTGGTCGGCAAAGTCAAATTAAAATTGGATTCAACCTAAACGCCGGCCAGTTCAGTTGGATCAGATGGAGCTGAAATGAGAGAGAGGGAGCTTCTAATTGAATTAGGTTGCGCGAGCCTTTGGCGGCTGCAGAAGGGGAAACATTGTTTGCTGGCGCCAGGCCGAATAAACAATGAGGGCGCGCGCGTTTCCGCCGGAAGTGGGCGGCAAATCGCTCGTCTGCGAGAGATTAATCAATGTAAGTGGGAGCCGGATGATGGCCATTGATGGATGCGTGCGCAAAGTGCGTCGCTCTGACAACAGGCGAGCGAGTGGGGTGGCCCTTTGGAAGTGGCGACTAGACAATTTGGTTGCTCTAGAATCTGGATGGATGACAAGCGGGCTTGGAGTTCACTTGATTGCGTTGCGGTTTTCGCGCGGTGGCGCCAATTTTGAAACTGCCCCCAGTGAGCGACACACTCACACGCACGGGCTGGCCAGTAAGGCGCGTTGAGTTGGCGTTTCAAGCGCGAGATAAGCGGCCCCCGTTTTGGTGGGCGCAGAAGTGCGCACGGAGGCGCTGATATGGAAATTGGAGAGATCCACTGGCCGCGGTGTATATCTAAATTTGCACACAATGAGAAACGCGCTCCCCTCCTCTGGCCAGGCTTCGGCCAGCGCCACTCGAGCGGCTCAAAGTGTGCAAAATTGCGCCCGTTGCGAGCGGCCTACCTGGCCAAGGGGCGACCTGTCAGAGTGAGAGGCGGGCCGCTCGAGTGAGGGGAACAATATGAATTTCGACGACGAAGACTCGCCGGCTGGCTGGCTGGCCGGCCTTGCGAGTGGCCCAGGCTCGCGCGGCCAGCTGATTGTCAGATAAGCATCATTATATTTGCATGCATCATTTACCAGCCTGGCGCCCGAAACCGCAGACAAGTGCGCTCCTCTAGCGGCGAGACGTCTTTGCGCGCACCTAGCGGCCTGCGCGACGGGCCGAGTGGAGGAGGAGGAGCGGGCGGGCGGCCCTCCTACTTCGGGCTTACACTTGCCTGGCTGCGGTTGCTCGCTCGAGCGCGCGAGCAAGCAAGCGAGCGCTCTCGCCCCTGGAGCCGAGGCTCCAAGCTCGGATCAAACTTTGCGCTTTCAATTTAAATTTAAAACATGCGCCACAGAGACGCGCGCGCTTTGTTGCCCAAGCGAGCGCGTTCGCTCAATCGCCAGCCAGCCAGCCAGCCAGCCTGACACCTGAACTGGGCGAACCTGAATTCATTACCTGGCCGCCTGATGCGGCCGCTCCTCCTCCTCCTCCTCTCTGCGACGTGGGCGCCACCGCAAGCGAGCAGCAGCCGGCGCAAAGTAATGGACTCGCCGACGGACTGGCGGCGCCGAGAGCAACCGCAAGCCGAATCATAATTCAATCTGGCCGACAATCAATCACGATTAGTTATCCGCCAAGCCAGCCTTGCTCGCGCAGGTGGAGCCGAGCAGGGCGAGTGTTTGCGCGACAGGCGCTGCGGCCGACGCTCGCCAATCTCCTTGGCGCCGACAGTCTGAGGGTTGGGCGCAAAATGGGCCCCAACAAACTCAACCCGGCCGACGAGTTTGGCCGAGTTCAGGCGGCGCATGCGCAGAGACAAGCCCGAGCGAGAGCGACGGCCAACGGAAACTCGCCGCTTGACTTGCCAGTTCAAGTCGAGCCGCCAATCGGGCACCCCAACTCTGGCGCCAAAGTGGCCAGCAGGCGGAGGAGAGCTGGCGGCGGCGGAAGTGGCCGCGGACACCCAAATTGCGCGAGCAGCGATGAGCGAGGAGTGATCCCGGATTGGCGGAGAGAATGGAGCTGAGCGGGTGGCGGAAGGCCGGGCAGAGGCGGCGCCAGCGAGAGGGGCGCGAGTGTAAATCTAGGGCCCTGTGTTGGCTCGCACCGCTAACACTTGGCCTCCTCCTGCTCCTCTTTGGGGCCGCAAGGCTCGGCCAGCGGCTCGCCTGGCGCCAAGTGGAGGCAGACGAGCGGGTTGAGGAAGGAAACGAGAGCAAGAGGGACGAGCGGAGTGGCTGGCTGGTGTTTGAGCGCGAGGAGGAGTTTGGTTTGGCAGCGGGCGAGTCGCAGGGAGAGGCGCGAGTCCAACAGGAGCACCAGCAGCGCGGCCGCCCGCGCAGCAAGACCGAAACGAGCGAGCACTTGGACTTGGGGGCGCCGAGCCAGATCCACTGGAGCCAGTCTGGAGGTCGCCTGGGAGTCGGAAGCAGCAGCAGCAGCAGCGTCAGCAGGAGGAGGCGGCGAAGTTCGCGACTTGAAAGTGAGTAGATTGGCGCATTTAGCGCGCGCGGCCCCACTTGTTCTGGAGGGGGGGGGGCATAAATATCAATTTGGGCTCCCCTAATGATGGCCCAATTGCCAGCTCGCCAACAAAACAACTCGACTCTGGTGAGCCGGAAGCGGAAGGAGGGCCGAAAGCTCGAGTGGTGGCGCTAGTTCGATTGATTCGCTGTTGCGCGCCAATGGGGCTGAGCGGCCGCCGCCAGCGACGAGAGCTCAGCCAGCATCCAATCGGCGGCGGCGGCGGCGGCGGCGGCCAAACAAGCGCCCATAAGTTACAATTTCCACTGTTGCAAACACGCAGCTCGCGCCCACTTCCGATTCGGGGACCAACCAGATTTCCGGCGGCCCCATCATTTGCATATCACTGGCGCCGTTGGCCCAGTGGCGCGCGCTGTCCTTGGCCGGCGCGCGCTTATCTTGCTCGCTGGCGGCGGCGGCGGTGGCGGGGATATTTTTCAGCCGGCAGATGGGTTCAATGGTTGGTGTTTTGCTCGCGCCGGCTTCATTTCGGATAAGAGCGGAATTGAAATCCGAGCGGCGAGCTGGAGGCGGAGAGAGCGGAGAGATTTGCCCGCCGCCTGCTCCCAATCGGCGGCCGATTTTCCATCATTGGCTGCCGGCTGTCGGCTCGGCCACTCTCGGCCCCTCTCGCGCCCGCCGCAGTCCGCAAGCACAACAATGCGCCCAACTGGGCCGCCGGGCGCAAAAAGCGGCCCAGCCAGCGGCGCCGAGATTGTATCGACGCCGGCCAGCCAGCCAGTCACAATTGTCTCGCCAGCCACTCGCGCGCCAAGTGGAGCGCGCCAATGGAGCCGGATTGCGCCAGTCAGCCAGGCGGCCGGTGGCCGAGCAAGTGGCGCTCGCTGAGTGGGGCCGGCCAATGGCGGCGCCAAGTGGGAGGAGCGGCGACTCTCGCAAAACTTGAGCCCCACTCCTCGCGCGAGCGCAAATATTTGATTTGAATCTGGCGCGCGCAAAGTGTCCGCCGCCGACACTTGAGGCGGACGCGCCCACTCGCCGCGCCTAGACACGCCCCCGCCGCAACCCCGATTCTGTTACCAGGGGCCCACCCAAGGCTCTGTTTGGCCCGCTGATTGAAGAGTGATGAAAACGGCGGGCGAGCGCAGGGCGCCGAACGCGGCACTTAGCTACAAACTTATTCAAGCGCAAAGCCACCTATCTACCTGTCTGCCTCCCCTTGCTTGCGTCCACCGGCGCGCCGATCCAATTCTGGCCGAAACTTCAGCTCGGCGAGATAAAAATCAATGATCCGACCTGAACAGGCGCCCTGCCGGCGAGTGAGGCCGCAAGTTCACTTGTGCCGCTCTCACCTGCAGTGGGAGAGTGGTGGCGTCAATTGCAATTATTGTCGAGATTGGACCAAATCGGGTTGGATTGTTTGCTTGGCTTGAGCTTGGTGTACAATTTCCACTTGGCACAACTCTCCTCCAGCGGCGCCAGTTTTGATGAGAAAAATTTCATTAGCCCTCCTCTGAGGGCGGCCAGAATCATTAGCCGGACTCGGCCGGCCGGCCGGCCAGCCGCTCGCTCGGCTTGAGTTTAGGGCCGCCGGAAGTGGCCGCCCGCCCGCCCGCTCGAGCGCGAGTGTTTCCGGCGCTGGACATACAAGGGATTGAATTAAATTGAATCAAATTAGCGGCCCCAAGCGTCCGGGGGCGGCCGCTCAATTATCGCGCCAATTGTGCGTAAGATAACCCGGCTCGAGGCTGGCGCCGCCTCCGACTGCCGGGCCCACGAGGGCCGAGATAAGCGCGCCGCCTTTTTTTACTCTTCATTAGGCTTCACTAGCCGGCCGGCCGGCAAATAAATAATACTTATCACTTTTTAGCCGGCAGCTCGCTCTTATCTTGGCCAAATCGCACTTTAGACCCAATAAATCTGGCCGGCCGGCCGGCTGGCTGGCAACATTTTGCTCGGCCAACTTTGCGCGCCCGCCCGCCCGCTTCTAATTGCGGCCGCCCATTTGTCTGGCCGCGCGCTGTGCGAGCGGCCGAGGTGAGCTGCTAGCCGGACGGACGGCGCAGGCAGCGCGAGTGCGCGCGCGCCGCTATGCGCCCGCCACCAGACGCGCCCCTAGAGCCGCCAAGCGGCACAACTGCTGAGCGAGCTTGCGCCAGCCAGATCGATTGTTCTGCTCTGCAACTCTCCACGGGATTGGCGCCCATCCGAATTCCGGAGCTAGGGATTGATTCATTTATTATTTAAGCTGCTCGCTGGCCAGCGACAAAGGGGACGGCCGGTTTGAATATCGTCGGCGGCGGCCAAAGCGGCCACCATTAATCAGCGGCCGCCCATCCATCTACATGTTTCTATCTGGCGCCGTCTCCAACTGGCCGCCCCCTTGTTTGCGGCTCGAGGGGCTGGCATGAATTTAATTGCAATTCTAGTGAGCGACTTGGACGCCGCAAAGAGTCGCCACATTCTCGCCAAAATCTCACTCTGTCGCTTCCGTTTGCCAAGCCCGTCCGGCGAGCCTAGCAGCTAGCGAGCCTTCATTAGGCCAAACTTGTCCGCCGGCCGCTCATTTGCATCCACTCCTCTCGGCCGCCCAAATCAGTTTGCTCTAATTACAGTCCCCAATTCCAACCAACCTAACGCCACTTCTGCCCACCAAAACCTCAACCAAACCAAAACCGAAACCCCCGACAAATGATAGGGCGCCCAATTTTGAACGAGTTCTCCTTTCCGGCCAATCTCGTGCAAGGTGAGTTTTGTCTCTGAGTTCAGCGGCGGCGGCGGCGACACCGGCTGCTGAACCAGCGCCGCCGGCGAGGGCAACTCACGCGAGCCGGCGCTCGTCTGCGGCGACAGGGCCGCGCAGGTCGGGAGCAGGACGTGGGGCTCGTTAGCGCGGCTCAATATGATGCACATCCGGCCGCGCCACAGCTCGAGGGGCGCGAGCTCGCGTTGGCAGCCAATTACGGGCGCCGGCACCTGACGCATTCATGGCGCCCACATGGCGACAAATCACGGACTGAGGACACGCGAGCGAGATTATGACAATGCCATTAGCGGTCCCGTCCGTCCAGCGCCGCCCACACTTGCGGCCAAAATGGGCGCCGGCAAAACCAGCCCAAAACTGCCCGCCGAAAGCGGAACTAAAACTAGAAATGAAACTAAAACTAGAACTGAACTAACTGTCAACCCAACTTGGCCCCAACAACCCGAATCTGAAGGCATGAGGTTCGTTCTCATGTGCCAGGTGCTAGACGGCGAGTGGCCCGTTCAAATAAAGTGGTTCAAGGACAGAGAGGAGCTGAATGAGCTGTCAAAGATGGACGAGCAAGTTGAGTTGATGGCAAACGACGAGCTCGGCTCCTCAAGTCTCCTGTTCAGGCGCGTCCAGCAGCAACACGGCGGCAACTACACTTGCCTGGCCACAAACAGGTTCGGCTCAACCTCCTTCTCCTCGTCCATGTCCGTGAAGGGTAAGTTTGGGCCCCTGCTCGCCGCTTCCGCTTCCGCTCCCACTTCAACCTCCGCCTCCGCCTTCGGCCCCGAAACTCGAGCTGCCGGACGCAGAGACCTGCCACTGGCTGGAGTGCGGCCGAGTTCGAGTGGCGCAAAGCTGGCACGCTCGCGCCCAGGGCTCGTCAGATTGACTCTGGCCCATAAATCGCCGCTCTTGCGCTGACAGTTGGAGTGGGTAGGCTCGAAAATGTTGCCAACTCTGCCTCTCGCTCCAAGTGCCTCGGCTTGGCTCATATTTCGAGCCAAGCCACATTCAATTGGCGATCGCGCGCAAAGTTTCAAGACTGGCCGGCCGGGAGTTATCATTATCGGATGCAAATTTGCGCCCATGCAAACTTCCATCTCCAACTCGAGCTTATAATTTGCCGGCCATGGACTGGAGTGAGCCGCAATTAGAGCATAAGTGCTCCTTTCGGTCCCTTTCGCAACACGGACACGCCCACGCGCGCCAATTTCAATTTCCATAACTCTAGAAACTTGAAAACTCTAGAATCGTCCACCTCAATGCTCTGGTTGCGAGTGACCGGAAGCCGGTTTTGGGGTCGCGCAAGGTGGCTGCTGCTGGTTGCGGGCCAGTCGACTCGCTCGCCCACAGAAGCAAGCGAGCAAGAGCAGTTGAGAGGCGCTTGCAAAGGCTAACAAACTAACCCTCTCGCCCACGCAAAATTCAGTGCCGCCCAGCTGGAAGGTCGAGCCTCAGGATCAGGAGTCAATAATGGGCGAGCAGATAAACATCGACTGCCAGGCAAGCGGGTAAGTGGGCGCCAAGGCGAGACCGCCCGTCGGCAAGCGCGCAAGCTCATTAGCATGGCTCCCTTTCGGGGCGCCAAACTGGCCCAACGCCATTAGGGCGCAAACTCGAGCCCACTGAGGGCGCCACTTCCGCTCCGGCCGCCGGAAGTGGCCGCAATGATTGACTAAAGATGAGCGCAGGGATGGAGCATCCGCTGGCTGGGGCCGCAAGCTTTGGGCATCGTTTGCGACAAGACAGCAACAAATTGAACGGCAACATTATTATTATTGCCGTTCAAGTTGCTGTTGTGACATTATTATTACGGCCCCATTGCAGCAAGAGCGCCGGGCGACCATTACGGCGGAAGCGGCTCGAGCCTCTCGAACTTTTCGCCAAGACTGGCGCTCGCTCGCGCCGCCTGGCTTGCTCAAAGCGGCCAAACTCGCCCGTCGGCCAATGGAGCGCGAACAAAGACAAATTCACACTTGATTGAGCTTCTCGTTCTGGCGCCTCAATGGAGCTCAGCTCAGCTGGCTGGCTGGCCGGCCGGCGGGCCGGATTTGCGCTCCACGGGCGCCTGGCTGGCTGAGGCAACGGCCGGCCGAGCATCGGCTGGCGGACGCAAGTGGCCGCCAGTGGAGCAATAATTATGATGGAACCATTTTGCCCATTTAGTCGGAGCTAGAAGCCAGCTCAGCGCAATGGAGGGCGACAGGCGGCGGCGCCTGGCCGCCTCGAGTCGACTTGTGGTGCGAGGGGCGGCCCAGCCAGGCCGCCGGCCCTCTGGGAACTCTCCAGTCCTGCGCCATCCCAATGGGCTGCAGGCGAGCGGGCGGGCGGGCGGGCGGGCGGGCAGACAGGCAGGCGGACGGGTAAAAGCACAACACTGGGCCAGAACCGGCCCACCTTTGGCGCCATTAATTTGAACTTTGCGCCAAAGCTGCGCCGGCTCGCTGACAAGCCAGTGTGACAGCGGTGATCTCGGCCAGGATTTGCCGCTGGCTCCAGTGCGCAAATCGCACTTATTGGCTCGTAAACAAGCCAGACAAACGACCTCTGGCTGAGGCCGCATTTAGCTTGCCGACAAACCTGATTGAATTTTGCGCCCAACGAGATCTAATTAACTCGACGCCAGCACTAAAACGCCTGCCTCCCTATCCGCCAACAACAACCACTCAAACTGCTGCCGCGACAACGACCACCCGACTACAATGTTGACACAGGAACCCAAATCCATTCATACGCTGGAAGTTTGCAAGCCAGCAACATTCGCTTGGCTCTGATTCAGGTAAGTGGGTTGCTCGCTGTGGTGAAAAATGGGCCAATAATGGAGAAAAATTGACCTTAGCAAGGTCGTCTAGCGGCCGCTTGGTCGCGTTAGTGGCCACCAATGGGCGGCCGGGCGAGGCTTGGCGCAAACTTTTAAGGAGAGCCCAGCGCGCGCGCACCTGGGGCCGGCAGATTTGCGCCTCCCAAAATTGGCTGCCCGCCGACTAACTGGGCCCAAACCATTAAAATAAATCCGCCGCCGACTGGAGTGGCTTGCCCGCAAGTCCAGCATCCTGCATACACGAGCTGTCCCTCTGCCGCTCGCCAACCGACCGACTGGCCGACTGGCCGACCAAACAAACTTGGGGCCCCAATGGCGAGCCATTAAAATAGATCCGCTTAGCTAAGCGGCGACGCTGGGCGCCCATTGCGGACAAGCAGCAAGTGGCCGGCGGCGCTGATTTGACATGCTGGCGCGGTTAAATCGGGGCCAAGCGAATGCGGGAGGCATCGCTTTTAATGGCCGTGGAAGTCTCCAGATTCAACTCCCCTCGGCCAATTCTCTCGCCCATAGGTTTAGTCGGGCACAAACTTGCCCTAAACTGGCCCAACCAACGACAGGCTCCTTATTTATTCAAATTACCCGCCCAAAGAGCGGCCAGCCAGCCACTAAGCTAATTGTGTCCCGCTCGCTGGCCGTTTCTGGGACGAGAGCGCAAGTGGCCACCAACCGATGGAGGCGGCGGCTGCTGCTGCTTTGCGCCGACAGCGCAAATCAATCGCCAACCAGACTCACGGATGGCAAACCAATCAATCTGGCCCCCGAAGCGCACCCATTAACCTGATTCCTCCCCCTCCCCCCCGACCACCCAGAGCGCGGCCAGGCGAGCTTCAAGCTGATCAACAGCAACCATCACGTCCAGACGCTCGAAAATGGCTCGCTCTCCATACGGCAGACGAGCAAGGAGCACGAGGGCCTCTACCAGTGCGAGGCCGACAACGGAGTTGAGCCAAACCTGGCCAAGGTGCTCCGGCTGCTCGTCCACCTGCAAGCGCAATTTGCCGACGAGATCCAGCTGCTTGAGTCGGCCCATCAGCCGGCCATTAGTGGGCCCTCATTGCCGCTTCCAGGCTCAAAGCAGGCGGCCGGCTCGAGCCAGCCGGCGACACTCAAGTCGGCCCGAATCATGCAAAACGCCACCCAGCTCAGACTCCTGTGCCAACCCTACGGTGATCTGCCCCTAACGCTCGACTGGCTCAAGGATGGACAGCTCATTTACACGCACTCGGCGGCTCAGCTGACCCCCTCCGCCGATCTATCATCGTCGGGCCCGAATCAGCAGCAGCAGCAGCAGCAGCAAGCGGCCGATACTCTGGGCAGGTATCATGTGAGCACGCGGAGGAGCGCGCAACGCCCACTCGTTGGCCTGGACAGCGAGCTCGTGGTTGCCAATCCGCGCCGCTCTGACGCCGGCCTCTACACCTGCGCCGCGCGCAACGCTTACGGTTCCGCCGAGCGCAAACTCCGCCTACTCGTGCAAGAGCCACCAGAGGCGCCCCAACTCATCGACCTGGTCCACATCTCGAGCCGCTCGGTTGGCTTGCGCTGGTTGGCCCCATTCGACGGCAACAGTCCCATCCTGCGCTACATTGTCGAGTTTCGCAAGCAGCCAGCGGGTAAGTCCTCTTGTCGGCCCTTGTCGCCACCAATTCAGCTCTCGCCCTCGGCTAACCGAAAACCAAAACCAAATCCACAAACACAAACACGCAGACGGGCCGGCGGGCGAGCAGTCGGGCTGGGACTCGTCGCAGCCGGTGGGCCAGTCGGAGAAGCTGGTGCCCGCGAGGAGTCTCGACCAGGGCCAGCTGTCGTCGCCCTACGACGAGCAGGTCGGGCGCTCAGCCGGCAGCACCGAGGTTGCAGGGACGAGCGGCCAAGGGCAGCAGGTGCAAGTGCAGGTGCAGCACACTGTGCACGAGCTGGAGCCGCTAACTAGGTACACAATGCGCGTTATTGCAGTGAACGCGGTCGGCCGCTCGAGGCCAAGTGTTGCGCTTAGCTTGCGTACGGAGGAGGAAGGTGAGTGAGAATGGGAAGGCGAAAGGCTAAAGGCTCTCCCAGTTGGGCCACTTCTCGCTGGCTCAATCCTCAGTGTTGCGCCGCCTAAATCCAGTTTAAAGCCGCCAGACTGGCCACTCGAGCTTGATTTGCAAATAAAGCGCCAAATTCGAGATGAAACAATTAGGCGAGCCAAGTTGAATGGAGCTAATCAGATGGGAACACACGCGCGCACATTGATTGGCACCGGCGCTCTAATTCAATCAACTGGCTTCGCGAGCCTCCCTCCAATCGATCGATGGGTCGCTCGAGTTCACTTGATTGAAATTGTCGCCTAGCGCGCAAGTGCCTCCGGCGGCGCCAACACCCTCGAGCATCCTCTCGGCGCTCGCCTCTGAACGAGCCCAGCAACTTTGGGCGCCAAGCTCGCAAATTGCGCCAACACTTGGCGAGGGCCAACAACAAAAACGACACAATGGGCGCCTAATTGGACTTCCTGTTACTCGTTGGCGGCCGCTCGTGTAAGCGGACTCGAGTTGTTGGCTGACAAATGCAGCCAAGCCGCCCTGGCGCAGGTCAGCCCGATGGAGAGAGAGAGAGGGCGGCTGCAAGTTTGGCGCCCCGGCTTCATTACCATAGCTCACCTTTGCTTGCCTGCCCCTCCAATTGGGCGGCTGGATTTGGCCAGACCAGCTGACACCAATCAGGACCAAATGGGGCCCAAGCAAATCGGTTTGGCCCCCTAAGCCGATTGGCTCCCCTCTTTGCCTTTGCGCTCGCAAACCCGAAGCCTCTCTATGGCCGCCCGATGGGCTCACCTTCCATTCAATTCAGTTCAGTTCAGTTCAGTTCAATCAAATTCAATTCCATTCCATCCAGTCTGGCGAGCCGAGCTGAGCACGTGATGTTCGGGCCAAAGAGCAAACTTTGCCCGCAGTGCGACGACACTGCCGCCCGGCTTCCCTGCAGAGCCGACCCCTCTAAGCGGGTGGCCGCCGCCCCCTTCTTTTAAAGGAAACTGGCGGCGCAAAAGTTAATTGATTTCTCGCCTCGATTGCTCCTTTGTGCTCCATTTTCGGCTTTGAGCGATCTGCATTTTGGCAAAAGTTGCCTTGCGCCCCACAACCTCTATGATGAGTGAACAATTATTGCCCAATGGAGCAAACTATCGGCCTCGCTCGCTCCCTCTGGCAATCGCTTATCTCGGCGCACTTGCAAGCGGCCCCGTCCAGCTGCATGGACTCCCGCCAACTCTGACCAACTCGGGCGTGATATCGCACCACTTCCGCCCGCCGCGCTCGCACCCACACAAGCCTAACCCCTTTCTCGCTCTCCCTTCCGCCGCCTCCAGTTCCCTCGGTGGTGCCCAGCTTGGTTGAGACGAGCGTGCTGAGCTCGCGTTCAGTTCGAATCCACTGGACCATCTCGCACCAGCCTGACCGCGAACTCATCGACGGCTTCTTCATTGGCTATCGCTCCTTTGACTCGGCGCTCGACTCGGCCGGCGCTCCAGCGCCAGGCAAGCAGGCAGACCGCGAACAATCAACCTACACCTACAAGACAATCCGCCTTACAAACAAGCCCTCCGCCAGCGGCCAGCAATCTGCCGCCGAGCAGCCCCAACCCTCGGACGTGCTCCTCTCGCCACTCTCCTCTGTGACCAAAACCTTGCCCGCCCACCTGTCCCCGGCTGCTGGCGTCCAGCAGCAGCAGCAGCAACAACAACAACAACAACAACTCGCGGTCGTCGTCTCCTCCTTCGAGCACGTCATCGGCGGCTTGGAGCGCAACACCGAGTACACTGTCCTCATCCAGTGCTTCAACAGGAAGGGCGCCGGCCCCACCAGCGACCCAGCCGTCTTCAGGACATTCATGAATGGTGAGCTTAACAACCGCTTGATCAGCGCCCCCACTGGGCAGCAAACACTAACTATCCCGCCACCGTCCACAGATCCGCCTGGAAAGTTGCTACTCGCTGGCGAGGAGATCTCAGAGTCGAGTATCAGGATAAGCTGGAAATTTATTCCCGGCGCTCAGAACGAAGTCCAAAGTTCGCTTGGCTCCAAGTTTGCGGATCCAGTCGATGGGTTTGTGCTGACGTTTGCCAAGTTGGCCGCCCGAAAGCCGAGCAGACCGAGCCAGGTAGTCGTCGATTACGCGACCAATCGATCTGTTGATACTGCGGCCAGAATAAGCACCTCGAGCGCCCCATTCGAGGACCAGCAGGTGACGGAGGGCGTTGAACAGTGGCAAGCAATCCAGTTGGCCCCCCAACAGAGGAGCCATCAGCTGAAAAATCTTGAATGCGGCAGCTCGTATGCGATGAAAATTTGGGCTTTCAATGGTGTTGGCAAGGGCGAACCAAGCGACCTAGTGACACTGAGTACGCGCGGCAAGGGTAAGCAGCAGCCGGAGTTGATTGAACAGAGCAATACAATTTTTTAACCTGCAAATAATCTAACTAGGGCACAACCGTTCTCGCTCGCAAACAGCTCCCATTGCACCAGATAGGAGGTCGTTTCTGTCGATCAACAGCACTCAGGTTAGACTCTATTTGAGCGCCTGGTACGATGGTGGCTGCGAGATAGACAAGTTTGTCATCCAGTACAGAGCGCGCGGCCAACAAGAATGGACTCTTGTCTCCAACAATATCCTCAGAGAGCAAAACAATGTTATAATTCGAGATTTAGCGCCCGCAAGTGGATACGAGATCCTTGTTTCGGCCCAAAATCATGTTGGAATAACGGAGGTCAAATACAGATTTACAACCTTAGATTTGGACGGCAAACAGGTGGGCGCTGGCCACTCGTTTCTGGGCAATTTGCCTGCATTTGATGAGGAAAATGACTATTCAGACGATGGAATACGACGTGATCCATGGCCAGCGCGCGATCATCACACAAGCCTACGATCTCTGGCAACACTTCGCCATTTGCTCAATTCACCTGTGGCTCTGTTCTTCTCGCTCTGCCTCTTTCTGGCTCTATTAGTTGCCTTTGTCTTGTACAAATTCAACGGCCCCTCCACTTCTACCTCCTCGTCTATTGTCAACTCATCAAACAAGCCGAACGCAAACGGGCGCCACTTTGGCCCAGAAGACAGCGCCACTGTGGCCGACTTGAACGAGCCACCCATGAGCCTGGCAAATGGATCCATGAGCGACAGTCCCAGGATGAATATGCTTACACTTCCCCTTGCCGAGTGCCAGTACCAACCTTTTTGTAGCGCAACTATGGCCAGGCAACCCTCCAGCGAGTACGCGGTCAGGCTGAGCAGCCAAGAGTGCGCACCCTTTCTTGCCGGCTATGGTCATTCGAGGAACCTCGAACAGTTTGCAAGGTTAAACCGTAACACCGGAGTTGGCTTGGAGCCGACGGACGAACTTGGTGCCCTCGATCAAGGGCAGGATCCATGTCAGCAGCAGCAACACAGTCTCATGCAAATGCTCATGTTGGGATCGCAGCAGCAGCAACAGGCGGCCCAGGAGAGCAACCAGCTCGATTTAGGTCAGAATCCGTATGTTGCGGCCACTTTGACTAGAGACAAACACAACAGCGCCCAAAAGCTTGCCAGCAGCCAGTCAGCCGCTCGGTATCAAACCTACACGAACCCAACTCTCGCTCGGCGCCCTGTCGACTACAAGCAAGCGCAACAGATTGATGCCTTCACAGGTAAGCTTGCGCCGACCTCCAATCACCAGCCTGCTCAACCGCCTGGCGCCTGCGACCAATCTAACAATCCTCTCACGGCAATGACAAACGAATCCCAGACCATTAGACCCGCGGCCAGGAGGATTGAAGATGCGCACGCAATGAGCACCTTTAAATGGCGACAAGAGCCAGACCAAATGGCGGCCTCAAAACACACCTGCAATAGCTCCAGCTCGAGCGCTTCAACAAGTGGCCGCGGAACAAACTCGAGCGCCAGCGGCCAAGACAACTCAGACAGGAGACTGCTCTCATCGCCGCAGCCGCTGAACAATGGTGTTCATATCAAAGAGGAGGAGTCCTCACCCTTTATTGATTCCGCAAGCAATGCCACAGAGTTAGCACCCGATTCAGCGTCTGGACGGACGCAAACTATTGGATTTAGTTCATGTGATAGATCGTTCCAGTACGATGTGCCTTTCAAGTTTAGCGGCACTGCGGGTTGACGAATCGTCAGTCCAAACAGTGGCAGTCGAGGCCAAAGAGTAGTGTGGATAGTCAAGAGGCTTCAGTCTAGCTTTTGTCGTAATGTTACAAAATTATGCTACACGATAGATTAAAAGTATGCTGACACCGATTTCTCTCAATCCGGATTCTCTCTGCCAGCTTGGCGCTTAGACGGCAGGCGAAACTCGATGCATCTCATCTGGCTACTTATCAGTAGATTATACCTCTCTCGGCTCGATGTGTCACTTGGTGCTCGCGCAAACGTTTGAGGTCCACCAGAGTTCAGGATAACCGCTGCTTGACTCACGAACCAAGCTCTCGCTGGACAGGTTTGCGGTCCCAAATATTAGCATTGAAGGCTTGGGGTTTACTGATTGCGATAGACTCGTTGGCTGCGGCGTAGATTGCATAATTGCAGCCTTGCGGCATAGTCCATCAACACGGACCCAAGGAGTGAGCCCCTCGCGTCTCTGCTGATCGAGCGAAATTGTGACACAGAGTTGCTGTAGTCTCCCCGGGGCCATAAAGATTAAGCATTCGGTACACATCTTGCCGGCGAAATGTCACCTTCGAGCGACGATGACAGCCGCGACATCTCAGCCCACTAACTCAATGAGCCGCATATCTCGCACGACGAGTTGCTAGCTCAGTCATCCTTGGGCCAAGCTCCAACTCCTGTGGACCTCAAACTCGAGCGCCCAACCCTCAAACAGTCGATGGACCAAGAAGAATCAACGCGATGGTATCGAGCTCAACACAGGAAGAGCAAGTTGAGTCAAGCTCTAGTTGGCGGCTCTCGATGGCGATGCGCTCTAATGCAAGTTGGGTGGAGCGGGTGGTCATGTCTCTCGTGCTCGTGCTCATGATACTTGTTCACCATTTGTTATATTGAAAAGTCAATCTCAGCCCATTCTTGGCTCGAACAGTAGTTTTCAACGATACAATTCGCACCGATAGGTGGTGCCAGTGGGCCGGCAGAAGTTCCTCTAACTCCGTGCTGATGGTTCATTGGACAGAGGTTGCAGCCGATGGGCTGTCATTCGGCCTCAGGCCAGGTGCATTGCAGGCCACATTGGTGGCACCAAACTGGATCATTGAAGTGACTGTCCAATTCATGAGCCGCATTAAAGCGCCACTCGAGGGCAAAAGAACATAGGGTTTGGGCAAAATGGAGCTGCTGGCTGAGGATCTAGAGAGAGAGACTTTTATTGGTTTGCGGGCGACAGAGCTGCGAGTCGAGCGGAGTGGAGACGAATGTGGGGATTCCTCAAATGCTGCTTCCTTGCTTTCCTATTTCTTGGCTCCACAAGCAAGCCGAATGAGACCCGTAATTTCCTTTCACTTGTTTTTCCATCTGAGGCAAGATGTTGCAGACCCTTGGGGTTGGGGCTCTGCGTGTGATTATGTCATGAGATTTGGGAGCTGGTTGTCTGTGTGCGTGTGTGTCTGTGTGTGTGCTTATGTTTGTGTTTTTGTTGGTTGGTGTGTTTGTGTTTGCGTGCGTGTGTGCCTGTGACTAGGTGGCCGGATTGCCAGTCGGCCGCCTCTGGCGCCAACATCGGCTTACCGACTGCATTGCTAACCAGCGTCCGGCCACAATTGACTCGAGGGCGTCTCGCCCTATGAAGCCCGGCAATTGTACCTGTCGAGACCAGGAGCGCGCCAATTATCGTATGCTGCCTATAACAGTTATAACATCTTAACAGTGTTGCCAGAGCGGCCAGGTGGAGGCGGGGTGAGGCCCCGCCGACCGACCAACTGTTGCTGAAGTTAACGCGAGCGAGCCGAGCAGCAAGCCGGCCGGCTAGCTCGAGTGCGTCATCGCCTCCTCCCAATCGAGTCGACCTTTTTAAGCCTGACATTCAGGCTATCGACAAATTCAACCTTTGGCCTTTTGTGCGAGCAGACTTTGCGCCTTTCGGGCGATTGAACTCGCTTGCCATAGCTGCGCTGCCTAACCTATCGGGGCAGCGCGTTCAGGATGATCTGAATCTCTTCGGCCAAAGCGACCAAAACAAACTCGAATTGGCTCTTCGTTGCGCACAATCCCATCCGCTGATCTCTAAGATGTTCGAGGGTTGCCCGCGGATCTATCTCCTTGGCGCCATTCTTGATGCGATTCAGGATAATGTCAATGAGCGTGTAGGTTCCAGAGCGGCCGGCGCCATCGCTGCAATGGACCAGAATGGGACTCTTGAGGTTTCTGTAGCATTTGTTCACCTTGCGCCTGAAATGGAGGAAGCTCTTTACGTTGCTCGGCACTCCGTTTTCAGGCCAAGCGAGGTAATGGAATTGGGTTATGGTTTTTGTCTCGCCATTGGTGCGGTTAATAATGTACATGTTGCGTACGAGATAGTCGCCAGACGAAACATGCTCGCTTACGAGATGCACCTCGAGCTTTAGACCACCATGAACTCTCTGAACGGTGGAGTCGCCGGCGCCAACTTTTGCCGCACACTCAGCCTGCTCCTCTAGCGACGAGTTGCTGCCCCCAAAAAGACTGCCGCCGCCAGTGGGCCCAATTTCGAGGTAAAGCACGTTATTGTTCGGCTCGCCATTAGTTACAATTGGCTGTCCATTTCCGTTTTGGCGCGCGCAGCTCGTGTTGAGAACGCTAGTGACTGAGTTGCGTCTCTCGTTTGAGGCCTCGTGAGTGGGCGCCGCCTCTTCCTGGTTGGGCGGGCTGGTCGCGCCGGTTGGCCAGTAGCAGTGGCACATGGGCACGTTGTTCTCGTTCAATCTGGTCAGCATTACAATGACCGAAACTCCTTGCTCCCAAACCATCTGCAGGTGCAGGGTTGCGTCGAGTGATTGGGAGCGTGTTGAGGGTTTGGTGTTAGTGGTGCGCCAACCTTGCTTCAAATTCAGCCCTCCACACTCGGCCGCATGAACTCAAGCCACCGCCTCCTCCACAGCCGGAGAGAGCTTGAGCCCGCCCAGTTCAAGGACACGCGAGCGGCCACAGAGCGGAGGGAAAACTCACCTGCCAAAATTGGGCGCAAGTTTGCGCACTTGGCCCCTGGGCAACGATGTGCGTTGGTCGCCTTGGGTCGTCGTCGTAGATGTGGCTCGCATTGATGTAGTCGCTTCCGTTCCTTTCGCGAAAGCCTCCAACCTTTGGCTGGCCGCCTCCAAGTGACCTGGTCAGCTTTGAGGCTTGCGCGCAACCAAGTTTAACGCGATTCCTATCGAATGGTACAACGAGCGGATTGCGATTCTTTGGCCTATTCTCGTCGCTCAGCGCCACCTTTGCCAGTCGCTGCAAGTTGAGCTGGTTGATTTTATCGACGGCTTGCTTGTTCCTGCAAACATCAGTGCTCGCGCCCAGGCTGGCTGCGTTCAATTCGGCCCACTCGCGCTGGAGCTGCTCCTTGTCGTCCAAGTGGCGTTCCATGTAGGCGAGAATCAGGTGCGCCGCCGAAATGTCCATCTGCGACATGACAACACCAAACTCCTCCTCCTGCTCCTCGTTGGCCAACCCACCAGCTGGGCTGGCCTCGCTCGCAACCTCCGCCTGGCCGGCCGAGCGGCTTGCTCGAGCAGGCAACCCGCCCTGCTCCAGACAGTCGGGCGCAGTTTGAGCCTTAGCCTTGGTCAGAGCATCAATGAGCGATTTGATGTAACTGCGCGAACTCCTGAACCTGCCGCCGCCGCGCTCGCTCGCCTCCAAGTGGCCAGTCGAGCCATCCGCCTCCTCAAAGTCCTGGCCGCGAAAGTTTGAGTTTGTTAGATCCTGAGCTGGCAACATCACGGTTTGAAATTGGCGCCACAGCTTACCTCGATGCTGGTCCCCTTGTTGGACGATTGTTCGGACGATTGATTTTGGCCGCGACAGACGAGACTCACCAGCTTCTGCGCCAACAGATCGAGACTCCTCTTCTCAGTCTCCTCCGCTGTTGTGCTCAGCCCAGAGTCGTGCGAGGCTCTTCGCGTTAGGCTTGCGCATTTTAAATCCGCATGCTTGCTTGGGGGGCCCAAAACTGCGCTCGACTCGGTGGACTCGTCGGCTGACGACCAGAGCGACTTCAAGGAGCCATCTCGCGCAAGCCGGCGACCCCTAAACTTGAGGCCGCCTTTGCTCGTAACCAGCTTCACTGCTACACAGACGCCGAGGATGGCAAGCAGAACGGCGGCCCCGTGCAACAAGAGGCTCGAATTGGCGCCCTCTTGTTGCGCGCGCTCAACCCGCTCGCCTGGTTGCGCTTGCGGACGGGCGAGGGCGCCAGTCTGCGGCCAAGCAAGCGCCTGGCCGGGATACACTGAGTTCAGGTAGGCGGTCAGCATGGCCAGCGAAAGTCGCTCGCTCGGCACTTGTTGGCCGAGCTTGGCCGCCGGCCCCGTCGGTTGCAGTTTGCTCTCAAAGGCTGCGGCTGCGTTCGCGGCCAAACTCATGGACTCCAACAGGTCGGCGGGATAGCCGAGCTCCTCGCCGGCCATCCTGCGCCCGGCCCACCGGTCCAGCTCGAGCGGCTGGCCCCACTTTGGCTGCGGCTGCTGGCGTCTGTAGGCCAATCGGCCTCCAGGTAGCAGGTTCGAGTCTAGCTCTCCGCTCGCAGACTCGTCCGAGCTGTCGGAGTCAACATTTTTACTCGACTTGATGGCCTTCGATTGGGGGCGCGTCGGCGCACATTTGCAGGTCAGGTGAGGAGGGGAGGGGGGCGAAATTTTCAGTTAGCTTGGCACTGTGTGAACTTTAGCTTATCCGCTCCAAAATGATTTCGGTCCAAAGTTGGTGCATTCAATTGGCCGCCGGCAAAGCAGATTAAAGGTTGCACTCGAGCTGGATGGCTTTATTCAAATTTAGTGGAGCAAGAGAATTGGAACTGAGTTTGGCATAGAGCAGGCGAATAGGGAGCACTTCCAGCCCCTCTAGAGCCGGCCAGTGGCTGCTCAGTGTTGGCGCAACCAACGAGTGGGAGGCCATTGGAGCGGCGGAAGCCAGAAAAGTTGACCCCCTTTGGCTTTGCGCAAGATGGGGCGCATCTCGCCTCGGCTGTCCGGTGGATGGCGACTGAATTTGGCGCCCGCTTTCGCCGGGCCAAGCGGATCGCGTCCTTCCGCTCGCTCCCGCGGCTGCCCTCGCCTCTACCTGCGATCGGTTGGCTTCGCCCGCTAACATCAAAACAATCCTCTGGCGCCAGCTAGAGGCGCGCCCCAGCCTCCGCTCCACTGGCTTTCGCCGCTCGGCCGGGAGCCGCTCAATGGTGGCAGGGGGAGGACAAAGAGGAGCTCGCAAACCAGTTTGCGTTCCGTCCTGTTGCGAGCTCACTCTGGGCCAGCGGGCAGCTTGCGCGCGCTCAATCAGTTTTGCTTGGCGCGCTTTTGGCCGCCGCTCTGAGCGGCTCTCAAACAAAACCATGGCGAGCGTCAGTGCGGGCGCCGCTAGGAGGCCGACGAGCGGCCACTAGCGCCGTTCGCGACCCAACAAAACTCGCAATACTTACTTGCTAATTCAGTCTTCGTCCCACTCAAACT
>ENA-UOVY01000349-UOVY01000349.1-plant-metagenome-genome-assembly--contig:-NODE-349-length-26084-cov-610.069192_pt1 | contig 26084 bp, 25 predicted proteins | sample MGYA00249840_ERZ761561 | MGnify/ENA primary metagenome ERZ761561 (study PRJEB28882, sample SAMN05720143) | plant metagenome | isolation source: Guanajuato, Mexico | place: Mexico:Guanajuato, Mexico...
GGCCGAGCAGCGGCGGCCAACTGTTGCTCGGCTCGGCTCGGCTCGGCTCGGCTCGTTTCTGGCGCGCCGGCCGGCAGAGCGAGCGGCCGGCTGCGAGGCGCACTTGTCCGATGTATCGAGTGTTCGTGATTAAAATCGTGACGAGTCCAGCGATAGAGATCAAGAGCGAACGAGGGAGGAGCGTACCTGGCCGAGATTGATGGTCTCAAGTTGGTGGCTGGCGGAGGCTTGCGAGCCTCTTCGGTTTGAGAGGCTTGAGGTGCAAGCCGGCCGGCCGGCCGCTCGCTCCATTGGCCAGAGTGCAAACAATCAGCCAGACTCTGGGTCGTGCTCGCCGGAAAACTAATCGATCAATTAAAAGCGCCGGCTCGCCTGCCCTTCCGTCCGCCGGCCAGAGTTTGCTCCAGTCGGGTCCATTGGGCTGCACTGGACTGGACTGGACTGGACTGCACTGAATCGCGTTGCAGCTCAGCCCAGTGCAGTGCTGTGCTGTTCAGTTTGCTGCAACGCAGCCGAGCGCAAACATGGCCGAGATAGCCGCTCAGATAGCGAGATCGATCCAAATTCAATTGGTCCAATCCAAGTGCAGAGCCGCCAGCTTAGCCCGAAAGTGGCCATTCTCTGCGAGTCTCGCATTGTTGGTGTTGATCAGGTTTGAAGTGGCGCAATAATTGCCATTCTCGAGAGCAAACGGATGGAGGCCAACAATGGGCTCCAGTTGGAGGCTGCCAAAACTGGAGCGCAGGCCGCTGACAATCCAGCCTCGGCCGCAGAGGCGAGTGGAGGAGACACAAACCAGCTCGATGCAGGTTGCGGGCCGAAAGCGATCGGCCGAAGCCCATTGAGGCGCCGAGGGCTTGGGCCGGCACGCACGCGCCCTGAGCGGCGCCCGGCGAGGGCCTAATTGGCGCCCATTAATCATGGGCGGCCTGTTGGCCAGTTTGCGTGGACCAGTTCATCCGCCCGCCCAACAAACCAAAGCTTCAGCCTCGAAGCTCCGGGCTCAAACTCAAAGCGACACCTGTCATTCCCTTGAAGGCGATTGATTGCGCTCGGCCAGCGAGGAGCAGGTTGCGCAACTGGTGCCTCCTCCACCTTGCGGCCGCTCTGGCAGCCAAGTGCTCCTCCTCTGGAGATGAGTTCACTATTGATTTATTTGACGCGTCAATTTGAGTTTGGGCCGGCAAAGTGGAGTCCGACTGCCAGTTGGCCAGGCGCTTCGGCCGATGGAAGGCCAATGGAAGTGGACAGGACAGGAGAGGAGAGAGCCGAGCTGAGAAACTAATTGAGTTTGGGGGTTGAAGTGACGCAGCAAATCAATTACTCGCCGGCGCTCTTATCTGCGCAAATCCAACTCAGGATTTGAGTTTGAGTTCGAGTCCAAGTCTTACTGCAGAGCCAACGAGGAGCGCCAAGCTGGAAGCACGACCGCGCTCGGCCTCCCTCTCGGCTGGCCAACATGCAATCGAGAGCTATTGATTTATTGCCAATAATAATCAGTGTATCACATTGTTGCATAACAGGCCCGCTGGCCCCCCGAGCGAAGTGGACTCGCCAATGCCGGTTGCCTCCGAGCTTGGAGGCGGCGAGCTAGAGCTAGAAATGGAGCTGGAGCTTGAGCTGGAAATGGAGCTGAAGGCAAAGGCAATGGCAATGGCAGTGGCAGTGGCAAGGGGAGAGCGCTCAATTCGGTGCCACAACAAGTGGCCCCAGCAAAATCGGCTCCTAATTTATTGGCCCTCGTTTATCCCATGACTCGATCGGCAGCATGTTTTATGGCCCCGCCTGTCATGCGGCTGCTCCCATTGCGGCCGGCCGAGCTTGGCCGAGTTTGGCTAGCCGAGGGATGGATGGAGGGAGGGAGGCGAGCGCATTGGGCCAACACTCTCTCGGCTTGCTCAGCTGGCGGCCGCTTGGCTTGCGGCCAGCTCGTCACTTTGCGGCCGCATTCTTGCATCAGCCAAGAGCGCCACTCGAATGCGCCTCGGCCGCAAACTCCGATTGGCCGCCATTATCGGCCATTGATTAATTCTCGGCCGGCCCTCTGTTGGTTTTGGCTCCATATTCGGCCAGCAAAGCCGCGCCAATGTCAATGGCGGCCGGCCGGCCGGCAGCCACCTGCGCAAGTTGCGTGCTCGGATCGCATTCACAATGGAGCGCTCACAATCGAGCCAACAAAGAGCGACAACAACAACAACAACGACTCTGGCTCGCCGCAAGCAGAGTTGCAGCCAGCCAGAGGGGCTGGCAATTTTTAATTCCGTTTTATTGGCTTCCGATTTATTTGCATTGAAGGCGGTCGGAGGAGCGAGCCGAGCCGAGCCGAGCCGAGCGCCTTCGAGGAAGCTAGCTAATGGCATTAGTTTGCATCGAGATGGCGAAACGATTATCGCCAATAATATTAATCGACTGGCTTTCGTTTGGGCGGAGGGCTGGCGAGAACTGGTTTTGGCTGGGCGGCCAGGTGGCCAGGTGAGCCCACCGGCTGGCAGCTCGCTCGCTCTGAGCCGCTCCACGGCTTCAAGGCTCTGCAACTGCACGCCTTCGCCTTCGCCTTCACGCCCGCCAAGCCGCCGCCCTGGGCTCCTCTATATCGGCGATCGGCTGTCGATTGCGCTCAATCGGCCACCTATCTATAAGGCGAGTGAGTCTCCATCTATAAGCCGGCCGGGCGGCGAGACTCACGCTGCGCCCGGCGCGCCGCCACCTGCGGCCCGCGAACATGGACGCTCACAATGCTGGCCACAACAATATAAGCGCCCTCAATGGGCCCAACCAGCAGGCCTGCAATCGGACAAACAAACAAATTGGAAAGCCTCCGTCCGGCTGAGTGCAAAAATAACCTGTTTTACGAGACAACAAGCCGGCATTAAGTGTTCAATGCCTGAAACTGATCCAGATTATGATGACCATGGAAGGCAAAGACGCCAATTCCAATGGCTTCCCACTTTGCCCCCGCTGGCTGGCCGGCTGGCTGGCTGCTCGCTCTGTTGGCCGGCCAGCTAGACGGCCGAGCCTCGCCCTGTTTGCGCCGGCACTAAACTCGGAGGCGGCGGCGGCGGCGGCCAGATGCGAGCGTATCAAGCGCATAGAGTTTTACGACATCAATCATACTGTTTGTGTGTGCGTGTGTTTGTGAGCTACTTGTTTGGCTGCCGTTTGCACGCCTCGTTGCGCGGGCGGCGGCGCGCCCTCCGCCGCTGGGGTGCGCTCAAAGGCGCACTAATTTGCGCAAGCCGGGCGCGCCGAGCAGGATAATCTGGAGCTGTGGTTTGGCTTGCAAGCGGAGTTTGAGTTTGTATTCGAGTTGAGTTGAGTTGAGTTGAGTTGAGAGCGAGAAGCTAACGAGCCGATCGGAGAGACGAATCACGAATCGGCTGCTAGGATCTCTCATCGGTTTGCGGCCAACTAGCGCCACTCTCGGCCTGCCGCCTGGCTCGCATTTGCCGGGCCAAATAATAAAACGTTGCCTCGCAGCGGCAGCGCTGGCTCGCCATTCAGGTAGATTCTGGCCAGAGATTTGCACTCCACGCTCTCCACTCTGGCGGCCAGCCCCGGCCTGGCATTCGTGTTTCGCTCGGCCCTCCCCGGCGGAGACTCGCCGAGGAATCAAAGATCGCAAATAATCAGCGCCGGCCAACAGGTGACTCGGTTGGCTGAATGACATTAGATTGAATAATAGCGGCCGCTCGCCCGCAGAGCCGATAATGGGGGGACAGTTTGGGCCTTTTCGTGCCTGGCTCGCCCGCCGCCAGTGGCGTCTGGATCGGGCGGCCTGCTGGTTGCGTGGCGGCCGCTTTTTGGGAGAGACGGGCGGGATTGTAAATGCTCGCGACACCGGCGGATCCATTTGGGCGAGCGGCGCTTAACGCGCGAGACTTCACCTGAGCGAGCCAAGCGGCCAGCCAGACGCTAACGCGTAAGCCAACTGATGAAGATCCAACTGAACGCAAATAGCCACAGGAATGCCAATACCAATGGATAGTGTCAGCGCACTCAAACTGCTGCCTCGACTCTTCCATCTCGGAAGCTTGCGCAAGCCTGATACCTCAAATCCGGCCAATCAAACCCTTGGCCAGCTTTCGGGGCAAATTTGCGCCGGCTTATTGAGCGCCCGCTGCAAACTCAAGCTCCAGCCTCCAAGTCTCAACTCTCAACTTCCTATTCGAACTCGAACTCCAACTCCAATTGCAACCGCAACTCCAGCTCCAGCTCCAGCTCAAACTCGGACGGCGGCGCAAACCTACTCACGCTGATCCCAAAGCCGCCCATGAATGCCAAACATGATCGGCCCTCGAGCAGGATCCTGTTGGCCGGCTCTCAGCTGGCAGCGACTCAGCCGGCTGAGGCTGCGGCTGCAGCGGCGCAGGTTAGAGTTGAGTTCTCACAAATAAACAAACAAGCGCGCGCGTTACAATAAATCACAGTCAATGGGAAATTTTTATATCTAACGAGCAAAGTGGCGCCCAGCGAGCGAGCGCCAATGGGGATTGAAAGCGAGCGAAGCGCCAGCAGCAGCAGCAACCGCTTGAATTGGGCTCTGCGCCAAGCCTTGAGCCGGATCCGATGGGTTTGCGCGCGCCCGCCCGCCGGAAGCACGACCAGCCCGGCGAGTGTCAAGCGGACTGAGGAGGCGCAATTCGATCAACCTGTTGGCCAAGCCGGCTTGCTCGCAGCCAGTCGACCTTCGCGCTGCAACGCTCGCAGCAAAGGGGTGGCCAACTTTGCTGCGGCGCTCGAGGGCGGACGAACGAGGCCAGTTTGCGCGCGGACGAGCTTGGTGGCCACTCTGCTGGCCGGCCGCCCCGTGAGAACGCCACTCGCTTGCCCATCGAGCAGCTCGCCTCGAGTATCGTTTGGTTAGGTTTCGTTTGGGCGCAGCGGCTGGGAGAGTCGCAGGCGCGCCAACTGTCGCCGGCTCGGTCGCAACGACAGGTGCGCCGAGGCAAAGGCGCCGAGGCAAAGGGAAGCGCGAGCGAGGCCCATCAAACTGACTGGCTGGCCAAGGCGCGCGCCTTTTTATTGACTTTGGGTGCCAATAAACTGGCCAAGTTGACGGCTCGAGCTTGGCGGGTCGCCGGCTGGCCTGCGCGCTGCGCTCAGCGGCCGCTCAGCTGGCTCGCATTGGCTGGGATCGTCGGGCGGCTCCGTTGCCATTCGAGGCCCAAAGAGAGCGAGGATGGGCAAGAGCGACAACTCGAGCCGACTTAAAACTCAAGCCGCTCGTCATATTTGGCGCCGTTTGACGAGCGTGTGAAAAGTTGTCCTTGTTTGTTGTCCGAGCCGAGTTGGCCAGGCGGCTTCGGCTTCTGCTTCTGCTCCGGCTGCAGCGGCGCAGGCCGGCCCACTTTGCTCGCCCGCGCGGCCGCCGCAATGATGGATGTCGCTGGCTCCAGCCAGCCAGCGCGCAAAACTCCTCTCTCATTAGCCCTATAGGCGTTTGTTTAATTGATTTGCTCCGCTTGCTTCCGTCGGCGGCCGGCGGAGTTGCGAGTGGCAAAGTAGGGCAACGAAGGGAGGAGCTGAGATCGACAGTCGTGATTTGCAAACATCATCTGGCCGATCGATCTCTATCTTGGGCAAAGCGCGCTCTCGCTTGGGCGCGGCCAAGGCCGAGTTGGCAGCCAAGGACAAGTGTGTGAACAGGCCGATTGTGTGCGTGTGACGCGAGCGCAGCTGGGCGCGCGGGCCGGCGGGCGCCCCGCCCCTGCGAGCGCGACTTGCGGCCGTCACTTGTTGCGCGGGCGACGCGAGCGGAGCCCGCCACGCCCTCGCGCGTCGCAGCGTCCGCGGGCGCGTCCCTCGCGAGGCCTCCCCGTTGGCGGGAGCCAAGTGGGCATTTGAGGGAGCAGAAGAGGAGTAGGAGGCAACAGCAGCAGCGGCTGCAGAAGTGAGCTCAACTTTGGACAGGAAATCGCCTCAATTATGTCGGCCGAGCTGCTCTGTTGCGAGCGGACGATGCCTGATTTGCATGATTGCAAAAATGGCCCCCGAGTCGGGCTGACCCCGCGCGCTTTGCGGCCAGAGGAAGCCGCGTCCGGCGGCCAGCGCGCTTGGAAGCGGATGGAAGCGAAGCGCGGAAGCAGCCATGGCGGCCGGGCTTGGGCAGAGTCTTAATTAATTGCCCCGTTGCATGAGCGGCGCCCGGCGGCCGATGTCGCGTCGGCCATCTTTTTCGGTTTGAAGTCCATCTTTTTATCGGGCTGCCCGATCGGCGCGCTGCAGAGCGGCGGCGCTGGCCAATGCGCGGCCCAATTGATACGGCCGCCCATTTGGAAGTGCTCGATTTCGGCCCTCAAGTCCTGGCCAAGCTTTGCTTGGTTTGCCGCGCGAACGAGCCTTCGGGCGCGCTTTCACCTTTGCTCGGGCGCGCGCGGGCAGGTGCGTTGGCGGGTGGGCGTGGCGGCGGCGGCGCGCGCGCGCCCAGATGCAGCGCAGCGCCCGCGCGCTCTGCTCTGCTCTGCTCGGCTGGCTTTGGGCGGGCCGGCCGGCCGGCCGCTCGGCTCGCAGCGGGCCCAGCTCGTCTTGGTCTGTCAATCGAGGCGTAAAAATCAAAAGATTATATAAATTGGGACCATTGTGGCCGCGTGGGCGCCGAGCTGGAGCCGCTGGCGCTGGCGCTGGCGCCGCCGCCGCCTGAGAGGCGAGTTGATCTGCTTTGGGGGCGCGCTGATCGTGCGGGCTGAGCGGCGCCGAGTTCACGCTCAGCTTGGCTCCCCGTTTTGCCCGTCCCAGCGCTCGGCGAGCTGGGGGCCGTTTGATAAAAATTAAGTCGCGCTTAGCTAGCTCGGCGCGAACAATTGAATTGAATTGGACTGGATTGAATCAGGCAATTGGATCGGCGCTTGCGGCAACTGAACGCGAGCAGCGAGCGGCAGAGCTGCGGCCGACTGGCAGCCCCTAATTAGCTCCTATATGTTAAAATATTCACGCTAGCTGGGCGGCAAAGCAAACCGACGAGCAGCTCGACAATCCGACAACAATTGGATTGAATCAAAGATAAAAATTGAATTCCGGCCAGCGAGAAGCGGCGGCTGCGGCGGCTGCGGCGGCGGCGCTCATTCATTAACTTTGTTCCATTGTGGGCGAAGCTCGCAGCCTTCGCGTCTCCCCGTCGCCTGGCCATTTTTGGCTGCAAACGCAACTGGCGCGCGGACGTGGAGCGCGACAATGGCCCTCGGGGCGGCCGCGCCTGCGCTTAGCGCCGCCAGTCCAAGCGCCCGCCCCCTCCAGTGGCAGCGAGCCAACGGCGATCGCGCTGATAATTGACGGCGCCGCCCGCCGAGGCCGCGCGGGCGGCGCCACCGTCGCGCCCGCCGGCGCCCACAGGAAGTGGCGCTGATTGATGGCGGGCGGCTCGCGTGCGCCGAGCCAGTGGAGGCGGCGGCCGGCGGCGCGCAGCCGCAACGGGAGGCGTCAACAAGTGTGTCCAGTTGGCCAGATCGTGATTCGCACTTTGGCGTTGCGAGCGCGCCTCTGTGCGCAGGGCTGCGGTCGTGCGCGCTCCCTAATCGCGCGCATCGACGGCCGGCGCCGCACCTGGCGAGCTCATTGGCGTTTTATTGGCCCTTCATGCTCCAGTTTGGCTCGCAGAGTGAGAGGGAGGCGAGCCGAGCCGAGCCGAGCCGCCCGCTCACGAGCGCCGGGCCATCGACGGAGGCGGCCCATGCTAATTCAGGCGCGCTCACCCGTTCAACTCGGCCGCCAAGCCCACCTGTTGCAGCGGCCAATCAATTAATTCATTGCTGATAATCATCTTCGGATAGATCACCTGGCGCGGCGCTCTGGCGGGCGCGGCCCTTATCTCGGCGGCTCCATCGGCGGCCAGGCAAGCCGACTGGGGGGGGGGAGATGCGAGCGCCGATAGTGCAGCATCGGCTGTGATTTACGAGGATGCGCCAGCCGCCGCCCATGCAACTCGACCCCCATTGGCCGGCGCCGGGCGCAACAGGCCGGGCAAACAAAGTAAACTCCGGCCAGCCGAGCGCGGCGCCGAGATTCGCGAATGTTAAATTGCGCCCGATTTGCGAGCTTCGGATCCGATTTTTAATTATCAGCCAACAATTAACGAGCGCATTGTTTGCGCGCATGACGCAAGCGGGCGAGCGGCCGCTTTATTGCTCCAATTTCCGCCTGCAAGAGCGAGAACGAGAACGAGAAGAGCAACAAGAGCAATAGCAACACAAGCCGAGCGTATTGATTCGTCAATTTGTTGCGCCAGCGAAACGCCCGCGCGCCAAACGGATCAATCAGCGCCCGGCTCTCGGCCATCGATCAGCGCGCTCGGCTGAGCTGAGCTGGGCTCGGCTCGGCTCGCCGGCCGCGCCGCGCCGCTCCGCTCCGCCTTCGCCGCAAGCCTACGTCAACCTGTGGCTGCGCCGGCCAACTGGGCCGGCCGCCAATCAATCTCGGCCGGCGAGCGCGCCTCCGATCTGGCCGCATTTGCATGGCGAATCAATGGGCCGCCGCCGCCGCCGCCGCCGCCGCAAACGCAGACGCAGGCCAATGGGAGCGCAAATTGCGGCCAGCCCCAGCCTGTTGTCTGCGCGCTCGTGGGCGTCGCTGCGAGCGCCGATCGGCCGCCCGGATGGGGATCAATATGAATCGGGCGCAACTCGCCCACTTTCCGGCTCCGGCCGCCCGGCCGAGGCTGCGCGGGCGCCGGCGCCGAGAGCAGCGCAGTGGAATGGAGTTGAGTTTAGCTGAGCTGAGCTGAGTTGAGGTAATTGAATTTGGCGCCCGCTTGCGCCGCCAAATTCCTGGCCGCGAGCTTGCGTGCGCAAGGCGGGCGCAAATATCATATTGGCCGCTCGGCGAGCCCACAATGTGTTAATGCGAGCGCTCCACTTGAGCGCATCCGCCTTGCCGGCTGCGAGCCGCGCGGAAGCGGATGCGCCCGGCGCCGCCCGCTGGCCTGCGCGCGGCCGACTCGCCCGCTCCCCTCGCGGCCGCCGCAGCCGCCGCCTCCTCCTCGCCGCTCAAAAGCAGCAACAGCGATAGCAGCAGCAGCAACAACAACAATGCGCCGGCCAAATTGAGTGTTTGTTTCTCGGCCAGGTGAGCCGCCGGCCAACTCTTCTGGCGTTCGGGCCGGCCAAGATCGAGAACAAAAATCACAAATTTAACGCGGCCACAGAAGGAACAAGCGCGACCGAGCCGGCCGGCCAGCCGGCTCGCTTGTGGCGCAATTGAGCCCGTCTGGCGCCGTGAACTATCGGCCAAAGGCGAGCTCGGCCGGCATGCAAATTCCCCATTCCGCTTGGGCCGGCTCACACGGCCGCGGCCAATTGAAACCATCGGCGCCGCTCACCTCCAATTGCGAGCCCCAAATGCGTCCAGTCTCGCTCAAGCTGACAAAGTGCATTGTCTTTGTCCTCTCAGCCAAGCTCAGCCCAGCCCGGCTCAGCTCATCTCAGCTCAGCTAAGTTCAGCTCAGCTCTGCTCTGCTCTGCTCTGCCCTGCGCAGTTCAGCGCTCAGGCCGGCCTGTCGCTCAGTGCCGCAACACTGGGCGCTCCTCAGCTCGAGTGGCCGCCGCCAGCGCTGCTCGTTGGCCAAATTGCCCGCCAGCGGCCGTTCGTGTTTGGATGCGCGTGAAAATTGATTTATGTCCATTGTGACTCGATGATTAGCCGATGGAATCGAGCCGGCCGCCGCAAGCCGCTCACCTGTCGCCCGGCTCCGCTCGTCCATCCGTCCGTCCGTCCGTCCGCCTGTCTGTCCGGCCGGCCTCGAGTGGCGCAACTTGGCCGCCTTGCGTGCGCTTGCCGCTGCCTATAAGTCGGCTGGCGTGTTGGCTCGGCCGGCGCCGCCGCTCGATGGGCGCACGCGATTGGCAAGCGAGCGCCGCTTAGCTCGCTCGCCCATCGATGGCTAAATAAACAATGGCGCCCGCAAGCCCGCGCAGAAAACAATGGCGCCCGATGATGGATGGCCGAGCGGCCGGCGATTCGCATTGATTGGCCCACTAATTGGCTTCCGTTCGGCGGCCTGCTCGGCCGGCCCGCCCGTTTGCGCGCTGGGCGGGGCGGGGCCGGGCGGCCCGCGCGCGCTCAGGAGGCCCGCGCGCTGAACAAATCACCCAGAGGCTGGCCCCAATGTCCCAGCCAGCTCTGCTCTCGGCTTGCCCGCTGCCAAGCTCAAAAGTGGCGCCGATTTAATTGCGCCATCGGTGCCAATAAAAACAAAACCATCGGGCCAACGACAAAGCGAGCTGGCCGCCTTTGGGCCGGCGGCTTCTGCCTGCCGGCTGCTGGTTGCTCGATGCTCGGTGCTGCAGCCCGACGACTGCATGTCTCGATGGCTGCCGCTCGGCAGTGAAGGCAAGGGAGGCGGCTGCAGCGCCGCGAGTTGATTACAATTGACGCATTCAAATCGGGCCCAAAATCTATAGGTCGCGAACGACAAGATCATTGACAGGATTTGGCCGCCTTAATGTTGGCGCCGAGCTGCCATGGAAGCGGCGGCGGCGGCGGCGGCGCTGGCGGCGATGGCGGCGACACTGGCGGCTCCCTGTGAGCTGATCCTCTTGGCCAACTTTGGCCCAGAGGGTCGACTTGCGAGGAGCGCCGCGCAGGCAAGCGACAGATGCTCGCATTGGATCTGCCATTCGAGTTGCGCGGCCATCAATGAGAAAAATGGAATTGCAGCGCCGCCTAATTAGCCGCCCGAAGCAGCCTTTTAATTGGCTGGCTGGCTCTCCTCACTCCTCTTCGCTGCTCGCTGTCCTTGCGCGTAGACTCACCTTTGGGCTTGTTTGCGTCTGGCCAGCTTGCGCGTGGCGCTGGCAAGACGCCCTTCTTGCTGCCGCTTCCTCTTCCTCAGGCCTCTTCTTGGGCGCCACCGCCGCCGCCGCTTGACCGGCGGCCACCTCTAGCGAGAGGCCTCCTTCCGGCGGCTCGCTGGCCATGTCGCTGCTTCTGCTGCTGCTGCTGCTTGCTGTCGTTGTGGGCGCGCGGTGAGTCAGGCGCGGGTGTGTGAGTCGCGCGCCCGCTCCTCTCTCGGCTCGGCTCGGCTAGGCTGAGCTGAAACCAGCCAGGCTCGCTGCTGCTCTGCTCGCGATCAGCCGGCCGGCCGCTCCAATGCAGCCCGCGAGCTCAATGCTGGAATCAGGTGGCAAAGTTGGCTGCGTTAGGTTGGCCTCGCCGACTCGCAAAGGGACATTCTGCGTCTCTCTCTTTCACTCTCTATAGAGGCGAGCGACAAATAATGCTAATAATAATAAGCGATAATGATTTAAACAATTTTCCATTCGAACTCTCTGCGCTCAAATTTGGTTGGCAATAAAACTTGACAACTGAGCGGCCTAAAAGAGTGCCACTCGATGATCGTTCGTCCGTCCGCCCTCTTGCTCGCACAATGCGCTTCCCTCAGCTCTGCTCTACTCAACTCCGCTCAACCAAACTCAGTTCAGCTCAACTCTGCTCGCCTCGCAGCCAGGTGAATGGTTGCTCGGCGCTGGGAATCCTATTTCAACTGGTTGCTCGCAGTCTATCCGGCTTCGCCTATCCTCTCGTCGCCGCTCCCGCTCGCTCTGAGGCTGGCTGGCTGGCTGGCTGGCTTGCTGGCCCGCTGATGGCACGACGAGATGAGATGAGATGAGACGAGACGAGACGCGACGCGACGCGAAGAGACGAGAAGAGGAGAGACGAGAGGAGACGAGATGAATGAGCGAGTGGCTGCGCGCAAGCCTCAAATCGAGTGGCGAAAAACTAGTTTGGGCGTTTGATTTTTGAGCTTGCGCGCGGGCGCAGTAGGGCCGCTCGCTGGGGCGCAGGCGCCGCTCGCTCGGCTCCAGCGCCGAGGCTCCGGCCGCGCGCAGCCCGGCAAGCGCCACATTGCAGCCACCGGCAGGCCGACGCGCTGCTGGCCTGAGTCCGCCCAGCTCCATATGGCTTCCAGCGCGGCCGGCCGACCTTCGCAGGTCCCGTTTGCGCCGTGATCTACTTGGCCGGCCTGGAGGCGCCCCTGGATGGCCGCCGATCGGCTGGCGCGCACAGGGCGACATAAAATGGGCCGCAATCGGCAATGGGCAATCCGCAGTCCGCAGTCCGCAATCTGCAATCTGCAATCTGAAGCGCGCAAATGTCACCTCAACAGGTTGGCCCGCGCCCCCACCTGCGCGCCGCCCCGAACGCAAATAAGCAATTAGCGCCGCCCGCAAGCAAGCCGGCTCCTCTGGCGCCGCTGCACCTGCTGCATGGGCACCAACGCAAGCAGCAGCAGCAGCAGCAGCAGCCCCTCTAATCAATGGCCACGCCGAAGATCAATGGCCAAATCTGAGCTGATCTTTGGTTTTGAGCCGGGGCTTCGTTCGAGTTGGAATTTGAGGAATCGTTAAAGCCTCCAAACGTGATCGCTTGCGCTCGGCCTCGTTGAAGCCAAGCAGCCAGCTTGCTCACCTGGCCAGGTTACGGATCGAGCAGGCTTGCTAAGTAGACGGCCAAAGCTGGGACAACTTTTCACTCTGTTGACAGTTTTGCCCACAAACGAGCGCTCGCAAAGGCAGGCGAGCAAGCCAGCCAGCCAGCTCGCCCGATCGGCTCACTCAATTCCACTCGAAAGCAAACGATCCAATCCGATGGAGCTCTTTGGCGGAGCGCAGCCGCCACTGGGCGAGCCTCAGCCTGGACTCCATAGGCCACCATCGGCCCAACCTGCGCCGATTACCTTCATCGGCCTGAGTGGAGGCGGGGCGAAGCGGAGCAGATAAAAGTAGTTATCAGTTTGCGCGCGCGCGCAGCCAAACGAGTGCCGCCGCCGCCGCCGCCGCCGCCATCCTAAAAGCAGCCGCCGCTGCATTGGCTTCCTCCGACACTAAATCCGGCGCCGGCTCTGGTTGTTGAACTCGGCGCGCGTCCCTCCACTTCATCGATCCCTCGGCTCAACAGTGCGCACTCAGCTCCGGGCGGACGGCCAAAGTGGCGCCCCTACTCGACAGCCATCGAGCGGCCGAAGGGAGTTGAAAAGTGAGCAATGGGCGAAGCTAATAAGCGACCATTCTATAGTCCTCCGCTTGGCCACCCCTTCCATTCGGCCTGCCGGGCGGCGGCCCGCTGGCGCCATCTGGCGGCCCAAGTTCGGGCCACTCGACGGGCTAGCTGGAGTGCTGTTGTTGTTTTTGTGGAGCGAGCGCTCACTCCACCTGCCTCTCGGCGGCCGATTTGCATTCGAAAAACAGCGCTGCCACTCAGATCCAGCCAGCCGGCCTCAAACTCCAACCAACCAACCAACCAACCGAGCAGCCCGCCGCCAAGTTCATTAGCCGATGGAATTGCAATAGGGTTGATTGCGCAATTCGCTAATTGTACGATCGGTTGCAGCGCCAGGCCCATACATCATGGACTTCCTGCGCGCGAGAGGCCTGCTTGTAATTAAGAGCCGGGCCAGATACATCGCCGCGAGTGCGAGTGGACGCGACGGATGGATTGAGCCGCCGCCGCCGAGGAGGGGCGGCCGAGTTTGCGCCAGTTGCGAGGGGGAGGCGCAGAGAGAGAGAGCGAGGACTCTCCTCTGAGGCCCCGCCGACTGAGACCAATCGCTCATTTCCGGCTCAGAGCGCCCCACTGGCAGCGGGAGGAGCGCTTGGCGCGGCCAGTTGCCATGGATATGCGCGCTGACCTCCGCGTGGACCAAGGCGGGCGGCTGGCTGGCTCCAATTGATGCGAGCGGGCCAATTTCAATCTGGCTTCCGGCCGCCGAGCTCGAGAGGCGCCGGAAGCGGGCGAATTGAATCACGTAGCGCGCGGCCGACGCGGGCCCCTTGCGCCGGGCGTTTGCGCAAATACGCATTGGCCGGCCAATATAGACTAGAATATCGCGCGCGGCCAATAGTGGCGGGTGTCAATAGTGAGATAGCGGCGGCGAGGCTTTGGGCGCCCAGTGGCCCTATAGTGCGTGCCAATCATTAGCATTGGGCGGGCGGCTTGCTCGGCTGGCCCAACGGGCGGCCAAAATGGCTCCAATTGTGTGTCGCGCGCGCTAGCTTGCCAAATGGATGCACGCAAGCGAGCGAGCGGGCGGGCCGGCCGACAAACGAGCGTTGCAATCGCAAGGACAGCGCGAGCAAATATAATAGATAGATGGATAATAATGATTATAGTAATAATGATGATTATGATAACAACAGAGCGAGTGGTTGCTCGCGACAGATAGGCGACTTCCGTTGCGCTTGCAGACAATTGAAATGCACTCGTCCTATAAGCTCGTTTGCAATTTGTCTCTGCGCGGCCATTAATTGAACTGAACTGAACTGAACTGAGCTGGCCGCCGAGTGTGGCGCTCGAGTGGCCATTGGCGGCCTGGCATCCTCCTCGTTGGAGTGGCGATCGGGGCGCCGCATCGGCCGGCTCAAACTTACGTGACCCGCGCGGCTCTCAGCTGCGCGCGCGCCACCTACGTGACCCGCACGTTGCCATCGTCGCGCCTCGAAATGCGACATTCGATCCGGCGAAGCCAGCTCTTTGGCCAAAGCGGGGAGGAGGCTCAAAGCGAGCTCTGATCGTCAGGCGGCGGCCGCCGATCGGCGGGCCAGCTGCACAGGTGAGCGGCGCAGATGCTCGAGCGGAGGCTCCCAGTTGCGGCTAATTGCGAGCGGGCGAGAGGAGAGAGGAGGGGTCGATTCAAGCGCCATTCCTATGCCAGCGCCGCCGTTCCCATCCGCCCGCTGGCCTCCATTGTGGGGCTCTAATTTGCATATTGGCGCGGCCATTGTTTAGCGCGCATTACGTGATCCTGGCGGCGGGCTCGTCTTCGAGTCGCCACTGCGAGCTGCCTTTGTCCGCGAGCGCTGGCCGGACGCACTGATTGCCAGGAGGGCGGCCTGTCGCCAACCGTCGTTGTCATTGAACCCGCCGGGCGCCAATTGGACAATGGCGCCGTTCATTTTGTATGCAAATCCATTTTTCTAATACCAAAACCCAAAAAGACGCCCAACGCCCGCTGACTCAGCGCAACTCGCGGCCAGGAAATCAATCGTCGCCCCTCGCTGGCCGCCAGTCAGCCAGCCAGCCAGCCAGACAGCTAGCCCGCAACTGGCCATTCAAATCGGGCCCACGAGGAGCCGGCCGAGTTGGAGAAGGCAACGATTGGCCTGGATCAAGCGGCGCCAGTTTGCGCGGCCAAAACAACTGACAAGAGTGACGAGAGCGACGACAGCCGCCGCCGGAAGTGGCATGGCCGCCCCAAAGTGGAGGGGCCAAGATTACGCAAGATCTTTTCGTTTTGCAGAGGCTTCGGAAAATTTGCATAGTGCAATAATTTACTAGTGCGAAAATTATCATCGCCGCTATTATTATCATCGTTATTGCTTTGCTTTGGCCGCAGCGCCCAGCCAGCGCCTCTCTCTCTCTTCTGCTCGCTCTGTCCGATTGCCGCCAGTTATAAGGCTAAGTTATTGTCGGACGCATTGACATTGCCCGTTAGCGAGTAATTTGAGGCTAAAGCCGCCAGCACCAAGCCGGATCATTAGGAGCCAGCCGGGCCCGTTGCGTGCCAAGTCTGGCGCTAAAATTGAATTCGAATTAGAAGTTGCCAGTCGGCGGGCGAAGGGCGCGAGCGGCCGCCTGATTAAAGGTAACAAGACCAGCTTGCGCGGGTTGTAAATCACGACAAACAAGACGCTTGCCTTTTGCTAGCGGGCGCAAGTTTCCGATTTCGGGCAACGATTGCAAACGGTTGCGCCCCTCGGCCTTGGCTTGCGCGCTGCTCCAACGCAACGCCACCGCCATCTGGCGACTGAGCGCTGCAAGCACCCGCCCACCCAATTCCATATGCTTTTGGGCAAGCATCTAATCTCATTGGAACATCTTGAATCTGCGGCCTCTCAGCAGAGCAAACACAAATCAATGGCCGCAATCGTTAGCTCGGCGCTGATTCCTTCCATGCGCGCAACCTGGCCGGCCGCCGACCTGTCCGGCCGCACAATCACTCAAAAATTGGTCTCGCCTCTAAGCGAGCCAGCCAGCCAGCCAGTCGGCCGGCCGGCTTGCTTGCTCAGGTGCGCGATCGCAATCGAATGCGCCGCCCGGTAAGCCAATAAAAGAATTCAATCCACATATCGCTCCATCAGCGCTCAAGCGGCCAGCAAGGTGAACTTGCCAAAGCCGGCGAGCTTGAGCGCCGCGGCTCGAGATCCTGTTTGGGTCGGCGGACCTGCTGCCTGAGTCAGCGCTGCAAATTGGCGGCTAAACATTTTGTCCAAAATATTGATACACTCGGCGGGCAGGGCTGGCGCTCGCCTGGCGGCCGCCTTTTGAGCGCAAACTCCCTTAACGCATAAACCTTATCAGGCTGCAGTGTCGCGCTGGCTCTTGTTTGTGCCCGGCAGCTGAAGCCTCTGACGAAATCAATAATATTAATCAGCGAGGAATAAATCACGCAAACAGCGACAGGCAGTGCGGGCGAGTTTGCGCTCGCCGCCGCTGCCAGCGCCGCCTCCATCGAGCCGGGAGCAAACAAGTTGTCACCTGTGCGCCGCTCGAGCAGACGGCCAGGGCCAGGTCGGCCGGGCGACTTTCTGAGTGCAGCAGCGCCGATAACTCGTTTCAGCTGGCCGCCTGGCCGGTGGTAGCCTTTGTTGGGCCGCCGGTCCCGGCCACCTGGCGGCCGCGGCGCCAGGCTGGCGCCTCAAAATGCTAATTGATCCGCAGCGCGATGTTGCGCAAACATGCGGCTCAGCGGGGCGGCGGGCCGCCGATCATTGTGCTGGCCCTCGGCTTGCCGGCCGCTGTCATGGGCTCAAGCGCAAAGAGTTGGCCAGCAGGAATTTGGATGCCGGCGCCCAAGGTGGCCCATTTAGCTGCCTCCTCGGGCCAATAAATCAATCAGCTTGAGGCCGGCGGGCCGGCCAGCGCAAGGCTCCCGCCCACCCGCTAATGGTGGCCGCTCAAGTGGCTCCTCTGGGGCGCAAATGGCGCCGGCCGCTGGATTGCAAACGCAAGACTGCGCAAACTAAAACTAGCGATCAAACTCAAACTGCGCCCGAACGAGCAGAGCGAGCATGAGAGCATATTAATGATGGATCGAGCTTGCGAGAAATATGAACTTCCAATTGGGGTGCGTTGCGCAAGAGGGCGGCTGGCTTGCGGACCATTAGCATTGTGTTGACAGTTTGCAGCAAATCTATCCGCCCATCTATCGCGCAGTAATGGATGGCGGCCGGTGGCCAGAATCAGAAGGAGGGCCGCCTCTTATCCTGTGCGCCGGCCAACCTGCGCCGGCCACCTGTGCGCAGGCCGATCGTCGCCGGCGAGGAGCTGGCGCCAGTGCAGCCGCCGCCGCCGCCGCCGCCGCTGCAGCCGCAACTGCCGAGCAAACAATGCATAATGACCATATTTCTCAATCAGCCTGCGAGCTGGCCAATTGAATCGGGCGGCCCATGATTTCGGCGGCCCGACTTTGGCCATTGTTGTTGTTGTTGCTGTTGCTGTTGCTGCAGCGAGCGCGTCTCGTGTTTGTGTCATTAGTCGTTTGGCGAGCTGAGGCCGGCGAGCGAGCTGGCCAGGCGGCGCACAATGGACTGAATCCGGGGTTTGAGTTTGAGTTTTAGCTGGAGCAAGATAACATCTCAATTACGCAACGCTCGCGAGTCGTGTGCTTATTGTTCTTGGCCCGCAAACTCGCTTACCTGCCTCCAAGCTAACAGGTTGGCCCTCAGCCCGCAAACCAAAACACTTTGGCCTCTATTCAAATGTGCGCGCGCGTGACGCTTGGACCGGACGCAAGCCAATCGGGCGGCCGGCCAACAATCGGCTGGCCCGCCACTTCCGCCGGCGCCAACTTTGAGCTCCGATCGGCGGATCGTGCGATATTCCCGCCGGCAAAGCTCGCTTAATTAACGAGAATCAATGAGCGCTCATCGGCGGGCTGGGCTGGAGTTGGAGTTGCTGCTGCAATGAGCTGGTGCTTTGGCCGCGGCGGCGGCTCACCTGGCGGCCGGCCAGGTCGCTGGCGCCTCCAAGCGGCGGCCGCGCGCACAATGTCGCCTGTGTGGGAACAAAAGCAAACAGCACGATTGGCGCAGCGAACGGAAAACTTGTTCCTTTTCTCTCCTAATTTCTCGCCCGCCATCCCCATTCAGCGCTCACCTGGCCGCCGCCGCCGCCGCCGCCGCTCGGATTGCAATTGTCTCCCAGCGGACGTTGCGCGCTCGATGGGGCTCAAGGTTGGCGCCGTTTGCTTAGGCTCGCCAGGCAGCCCCAATGTGTCGCCATGTTTTGCTCGGCTCCCAAATCTACAGGAAACGAGCCCGGCTAGCGAGGAGGAGGAAGATAATTTTCAGAAGATTATTATTGCCCCAGCTGCAGTGAGTGGCGACTTCAACGGCAACGGCAGCCTCCGCAACAACTGCAACACTGGCGGCGCCAGTTGCAGGCTGGCCACCATTAGCAGCGACTCTCTTATCGTGCTGGCCGAGCTAACCTTTGCGCCTCCAGTTGCTCACTAAGCGGAGGCCAGCGCCGCCAGATGAGCTAATCGGCCGCTCCACTTTATCATCTTGGCTAACCTTTGATTATTATTCTCACATTTTGCATTAAAATTGATGGCTGCAGCAACTGGCGGCGGCGCCGCTGCTGCTGTTGCCGCTGCCGCTGCCGCTGCTGCAACAATTACAAACTAACCGCCGCTTCTCGCGCGCTTGCTCCACTTGCTCGGCGCCGCCTTCACGCTAGCTGCAGACTCGAAGCCAAGGTTACCTGGCCCACGGCGGCGGCAGCGAGGACATTTGGGCGGACAAACTTGTTGTCGCCCGCCGGTTTGTTGCGCCCAACTGGCGCTTGGAGGAGGCCGACGCGCGTCCACAAATGAGCGCCAGCACGAACCAGCTCGCTGCAGGCGGCTGGCCCAACACCGGAAACGGGCAAGCAACTGCAAGCCTGGAATCGCAACTCACTAGACTCTCAAACTCGACCTCCAGCCAACCAAATGAACTGACTCTGGGGCGAGTTTTTAATTGAAACTCGATCCATCGATTTTGGTTGCGTCACGCGCGTTTAATGGCCTTTTGGCGGCCGATGATTCAGGAATTTCGCGTTTGATTGGTGGATTAATTTAATTTATCGCAAACTGGACGAGCCGCGCGCAGTGGGCCAGCGCGCGCTAATCAAATTAGGCGGCCCAATTGGCGGCGGCGGCCGGAAGAGGAGCGAGCCGAGTGGCTGAAGCGAGCGGCCAATCGGGCGCCTTATCGACGGCGCCCATCTCCAGCCGGCGCCGCGCAACGCGAGCACCTGGCCGCCCGCTTATAGGCTGTCCAGGGCCGGCGGGCGGCGGCCCAGCGGACGCCCGTCGGTCTCCACTGCAGCCGGACGATTAATGCGGACGCATGCAAATTGCAACCCGCCGCCATCTCGCTCCTCCTCCTCGCTGGGCGAGACAAAAGATATCAAGAATTATCATAATTATGAATGGCCGCCATTGTGAGCCCATTGTAGCGACCCGCCTGCCTGCCTGCCTACCTGTCCCCTGATTAGCTTGGCTGGCTTTTAGTTTATTTCGAAGCCAGCCGAGTGGGTCGGCCAGCTTGGACATGCAGATTTGGCGCAATCAGATTGCGCAACAATAGATTTATCACCGGCGCTGACGGCCGACAGGAAACGGGCGCTTTGGGCGAGCGAGAGAAGCGAGAGAAGCGAGGCCAAACTGGAGGGCCGACCCGCTTGCTGCCTCCCCGCCTCAACTGGCGCTCCAAATTAAAACTCTCCATCGCAGGATTATTTCGGGCAGGAAATCGATCTCGGCGGCCGGCGCTAATTTCTGGCCTCGCTGCTGGCGGCGGATTCGCGCCGAGCCGAGCCGAGCAGAGCCGAGCAGAGCGCCGCATCAGTCGCCTAATTGCAACCTGCCGGCCGCGCGACAAAATGGCCTCGCGGGCGAGTGGCAAACTGAGCCGGCGCGGCTCACCTGTTGGCCGCTGTGGGCTGATTAAACGATTGCGTGTTCGCCGCCAGCGCGTCTGTCGTCGGCTGTCGGCCGATTGAGGCTGCCGCAGCCGCCGCCGCCAGCGACCCCTGGCGCCGCGCGCGCGCAGCCAACCCGATTGGAGCTCGGGCGGCCGGAAGTGGACGATTAACTTACGCAAGCGAGCGAGCGGGCAGGCGAGTCAGTGCGCGCATTTGACAGTGACAAATCAGGGTTTTATTGCGACTTCGGCGCTTCCGCTAGCCGATGGCGAGCTCGCGGCCAAACGGGCCTCCAAGGTCTCTGCTCTGGATTTGGGCCAAACGGAGCGAGTCGAGTGGGCGACGCTTTTCGCGAGTGTTTGTGTGTGTGTGTGTGTGGGGGGGGGGGACGATTTCACTTAGCGCTCAATGCGGTCGCTTGGCCGCGATCATAATTTATGAACACACTCGGCCGCCGCTCGCTCCAGTTTGAATATCTGCCCGCCGCCGGAAGTTTAATCGGCCAGCCCGATCGGCTCCTTTGGCTTTGTTTGAGGGCGCCGAGCTCCATTAGGATTTGGCCCCGCTGGCCAGTGGCCCTTTAATGGTGGATGGGCCGCTTTTAGCGCTCGCCGCAGTTTGCCCATAACGGCCCACTAAGCACGCGCGGCCGAGCCCACCGGAACACGAGCGGCTAGTTCCGGCCGCCTCAAGTGGCTCGCAATGCGGCGGCGGCGGCGACAGCGCGGCCACTGGCTCCTCCATCCAGCGACAGTTCCATATTTGGCGCCTCTTGCTCCGTCGCCTCGCCGCCGCCGCCGCCACCTGCTGGCCGGCGAGCTCGCCTATCCTATAGCGGCCAAGGCGCCCGCCAATAGGCCATAATCAAAGATATAGAAGCCAGCTAAGCGGCTTGAGCGGAGGTGAATGACCATGCAAATGAGCGCAGCTTTGGACGGATGCAATTGATCCAAAGCGAGCGAGCGGCCATAAACTGGAGGCCGCCTTGGTTGACACAAACATGCTCTTTCATTGGATTCAGTTGTTGAGAGAAAACTTGTTTCTCTTAAAGCTCCTTTCCTCTTTATCCTCTCGCTAAAGCTTCAGCTTTTGAGCTCCCACTTGAACGAAAACGCAAACTCAAAACTCAAAACTCAAAACCTCAGCTCGGCGGGGAATAAACTTATAGTTATAAACACAACAACAGCCGGCCAAATTTGCACAAGCAACAATGGCAGCCAACTTGATGGCCTCCCTTGCCTTACCTGTGCGCCTGAGTTCGCATGAGAACATAATATTTGGTTAATGAATCTCGGCCGCCAGCTCGCTCGCAATTGTCAATGATCTTTTGCAGCTAGCGAGCGAGCGAAACGCGTTTATATCTCTCTCGCCCGCCTTGCGTCGCCCACTTTTGGCCGCCAGCAGCCGACGACGATGACGGCGGCGGCGGCGGCGGCGGCGGCCAAACTTGCGCCGGAGCCAGCAAATCAAGCTGACCAAACTGGCTCCACCTGAACTCTTCTCGCCGGGCTATTGTTTTACTTTTAACGAGCGGCCAAAATGATTGAACGAGAAGCTCGCAATTAGGCGCATAAATCTTGTCCACCGGCCGAGTTTGCGAGCGAGGAAACAGAAGCAGTGGCGGCGGCTGAGGCAGGAAGGGAAACGACGACGACGACGACGACGACGACAACAACAACAACAATGATCCAGGCGGCCAATTCCTTCGGGCTCATTCTCGCAGCCAGTCTGCCCCAAAGCCAGATTAGCGCGCCAAGATCTCGCCCGCTCCTTTTATCTAGCTGCTTGATTAACTGAAAAGCGCCCACAATCGGCCAGTCTGAGCGCGCAGAAGAATGGGCGGCAACAGGGCCAAGGGGAGCAGCGCGGGACAGGTAAACAAACAACACCCATAACAACAACAGCGGGCGGCGCCCCAATGAATCATGCAGGCCGGGCCACCTGCGCGCGCGGCCTGTGATTTAGTGGCTCCGAGTGGCGAGTTGGAGGGCGCTTAATTGAATAAGATTCCTGGCCAACATTCGGCGAGCCTGCTGATAAAATCAACCGCCCGACTGGCGGCTTCCTGCTGCGCAAGTTGCGCAACAACTGGCCGCCGGCCGACGCGCTCACCTGGCGCCCGCTGGCCGTGTAATCAATATGGAGCATTGATTCACACACCAACCAACGAGGCGTGAAATATGGCGCCAAATGGGCCACTTGTTGTGTCTCGGCTGCCGAGCTTTGCTCTCGCCCCAGAGCGGCCCAATTGCAAGAGGCTAATACGCGCAACTTGCCCCAGAGCAAACATCCAACGCCCAGCTCGCACTTTGGAGCGGCTGAAATCTAATTTGCCTCGCTGCCCCAGCAAAAGCGCTGCTTGCTTGGAGCCCACTTGCAAAGGAGTCGCCACACTTCCAAGCGAGCGCCAGGTGCATGAGCCTCTTTGTCCACTTGCGTCCGGTTTTAGCAACCCGGCCAGCCGAGGAGACGCTGAGCGCGCGCAATCCAACTTGGCTTCAATTGGACAACAATGAAAACAAGGCGTCGGCTCGTCTTGGCGCCAACGTTTGTCGTCATTAATTGCGTTTGCTTTATGTTGCCAGGAGGCGGCCAAGTTTGGCTGGCCGCTAATTGAGCGCCTCCGCAGCCGCCAGCTCGTTGTCATGTTTACCTGGCCAGCGGAAATGGATTGAGGTCCGCTCGAGTGGGCGCCTCTCAGTGGAAGCTCTTAATTAGAGGCTGAGTGGTGATGCAAATCGTGCATGTGTAGCAGGCAATTTCCATATCGCGCACAGCAAGCAAATGGCGAATTAGAGCCGGCCGGGGAGCGGCGCTGGCGACATCTGGTGGCGCGCGCGCCCAGGCTGGCCAAAATTGATCGATCGCCGGCCAAGTCACCTGCGCGCAACTGCTTATAGGCAGACGAGCAGACAGCCCTCCTGGCGGCCAGGAGCCGGAAGCGGGCGAGGGCGCCTTATCAGGCCTCACCTGGCCACTGGCCGGCGAGCGCGCGAGAGGCCCGAGTGGCGGCAGCGGCGGCTCCCATTGGGCGGCCGCGCGGCTCGCCCTGTCCGCTTCCGGCGGCCGAAGCCGCTTGATTGATCGGGCGGCCGTTTTGTGAAAAGCTGGCCGCAGTTTTGGCGCCAGCTTTTTAAGGCTCTGGCTTGATTATGATCGATTCTCTCTTTGTGTTGCGCAACCGGCGACTTGTCTTCATCGCGCGACTCGGCCAACGAAAGCGGCCAACTTGACTCCATCGGCACCAACATCATCCAGCGCCAATAGTAATGAGATTCCGGCCCAACTCGGCCGCCCATTGGCTGTCTATCAGGAGTTCAGATCCGAGCTGCCGACAGGAGGGAGGAGGCGGCGGCGGCGGCGGCGGCGAGATAGCGGACGGCCCACTTTTCTCAAAAGTGCGCCCGCTCTCGCCGCGCCCAATCTCGCCGCTCGCTCCTCTTGGGGCCCTCGGCTGGGCTGGACAAGCGGGCGCACAATGGGCCCGCTCCAATTCATTGGGAGTGACATCACTCACTCTATGACAACAAAACGTGCGCCAGGCGGCCGGCGCAAACTCTCGCCCGCTGGCCAGTTGGAGCTGGCTTTGGCCGCCAGGATGAGCGCACTGTGGCAATAATGAACTCGCGCCCCCTTTGAGTCGGTTGCGTTCGCTGCAAAGATTGCGCAACTTCCTGCCGTCCGCGCCCCTCGCAATCGCGTATATTTTGGGCACAAAATTGAAAAATATATATATATATATATATCCGGCCAGCTAACACTTCAATGCAATCAATATTCGCCCATCCGGCCAGTTGGTGGCCACTCGCAACACTTACCTTCCTTGCTTCTATTGCAATCCGAGTGAGCGTTCAGTTTCGCTCTCAGGCCGCTTGAGGCTTGCGCCGCGTTCATTGCACTTGCCGCCCCCTCTATTGCACCTGTTTGCGCGCTCCTCACCGAAACCAACTCAAAGCCAAGCCGCCACTCCGCTCTCCTCTGCGCTTGCTTCCACTTTAGTTCCGGTCTTTGGCCAACTTCCGCGGCTCCACGTGTTCTGGCGGCCGAGCCAGAGTTTTGGCGGCCGCGAGACTCGTTGCGCGCCAGCTGCCAGCGCCTGCGCACTGGGCTAGCGGCCAGCCTTGAGGCCAAAAGTGCTGGCGCCCCTATGCGCAGGCGCCGCGCATCCCTAACCCGAGCGGCCAACCAGTCACTTGTCAATTGTCACTCTCTTATCAATTTCAATAGCAGCGCTCAATGGAACAGCAAGCAGCAGGCTTTGGCCAAAACGCGCCGCGGCCCTCTCCACTTCCTGGGCGCCGCCGACGGGCCAGTTTGACTGGGGCGGCCAGTGCGAGTTGGCCGCTTCCATTATCAAAATGATCAATGGCAGTTGGGCGCGCAAACCGCATCGACGGCGCATCCAAGTGGCGCTCTTGGACTGCAGGCTCGATCTGCATATTGCGTGCCTATAAGCAGCGGCCGCCCCCTCGACTCCCGCTGAGCTCGCCGGCCAAGTGCGCCCATCTGGCCGCCCAACTCAAATCCGCCCGTTGCATATTGAGCGGGTCTTGGCGCGCGCTCGCTCGCTCGCTCGCCGCCCCGCCGCCATTGACCGGAAATTGAAGCAAACCAAGCCCGTGCGCCTTGTCCGCCCGCAACGAGCGGCATTGATTAGCGCGCCCGAGGCACCTGGAGTGGATGGAGTTTGGCGCCGACTTTGCGCGTCGGCCGCTCCTGTCTTGGACGCCTCTGTCGCATCACTTTGGCGCGACTCTGGGCCGGCGGCTTCCGGCTGGACGGGCGACTGGGCCACGTGCTCGCTGTCAGAGGCGCGAGCCGGCCGGCCGGCCGCCCCTCTCGGCGCTCCTGGCGGCTCGAGGGGCGCCAAGAGCTGCCGCTGCCGCTGCCACTGCTGCCGCCGCCGCCACAGCCGCCGCTAGCTCCCCGCTGGCCGCCTACTTGTTGTGCGCGATCGCCCCTAGGTGCCGGCGCGCGGCAGCGCCAGTGAGAGGCGCGCGCGCAGTGGACGGAGGGAGGAGGCAATAATGGATTGATATTATTAAGTGTCAGAAAGGTTTCAAAAAGCGCGCGGCCAGCATCGAGAACGTGCCGGATTGGAATCAAGCCAAAGATGAAAGCTTTGCCGGCCCACTGACGTGCCAGTTTAAAAATTCAATTTATTTAACTTGAAGCGCGCACAAACCGGCCGCCACTCAATGGGCGCCGAGCGGGATTGGCCAGTGGGCAGCCCTGGCGCGGATCAGATTGGCCGGCGCTGTCAGGGCGGCCGGAAGTCGGCGGCCCAGCCAAGGGGGCGCTCGGGCCAGCCTCGAAACAATTGATGGTCGGCCTGGCGTTTGCGAGTTGCCATTTTGTTTGGCACGCAAATCAGAGTGGCCGGCGCGAGACTGCCCATCTAATCTAATCTAATCTAATAAAACGGCATAACTTACAACACGACGACACTTGACTTCATTTTCCGCTCCCGACGCCGGCGCCGCCTTGCGGGCAGCGGGGTGGGCGTGGCGGGCGGAACGCCTATAGCTCGGCGGCGGGGACAAGTGGGGGCCACTTATGGCGTTGGCCGAGTTGAACGAGCGGACACCAAATTCAGGAGATCGATCAGCGCGGAGTGGCGATGATTCTGCGCGCCCTTTCGGCGCCTCCGCCGCCGCCGCCATATTGTTTGCGGCCGCTAGATTGAATGGGACTCGCGTGTCCGAGCGGCCAAGGCGGGGAAGTCAAAACAATGGCGGCCGCATTGATGAATGATGCATGAAGCGCGCGGCCGCGCCGCCCGCGCAGAGTCCAATAACGAGAATGGTAATTAGAAATTTGCATCGTTATCCGTGTCCGCTGGCCAAACTTGTGATTGCGTTTGCCGTTTTTGGCCGGCCAAAACTTGGCGCGCAAATCAAATCAAGTGAAATTGCGACCGTCGGCCGGACAGCGCGCGGGCAGATCCGGTTGAATTAGAAAATTAAAACAAAGCCATTGCTTTGTGCTCTCGTTGGCCGCTCGAATTGGAAGTGCAATTGGGGAGCGAGAGCGAGGCTGAGGCTGCCTTTGATGCTGATGCCGGTGTTGGTGGTGGGACTGAAACTGGAACTGGAACTGGAATTGGAACTAGAACTAGAACTGAAACTGAAACTGAAACTGGAGCTTGGAGTTGGAAAAATTGACTTTTGCTTGTTATTTATTTG
>ENA-UOVY01000350-UOVY01000350.1-plant-metagenome-genome-assembly--contig:-NODE-350-length-25911-cov-611.955059_pt1 | contig 25911 bp, 13 predicted proteins | sample MGYA00249840_ERZ761561 | MGnify/ENA primary metagenome ERZ761561 (study PRJEB28882, sample SAMN05720143) | plant metagenome | isolation source: Guanajuato, Mexico | place: Mexico:Guanajuato, Mexico...
CTCCTCGCGCTGCTGCTGCACCGAGTAGCCGCTCGGCTGCTGCTGCTGCTGCTGCTGCTGCTGCTGCACTGGGCGCCGCTTGCTCGCCGCCGGGCTGCTCGCCGGCCGCTGCGCCTGCAGCTGCTGCTGCTGCTGCTGCCGCAACTGGTTCACGGGCGAGGGCGCCGAGCCAAGGCTGGGCCCGTAGCTTGTGGCCGGCCTACTCGCGCCCTGCTGCCCCTTTGTCGATTGAGCGCTGGCGCCGGAAGTAGCGGCTAGGACTGAGAGGAGTATGGCAATGCTTGCTTGGAGGAGGGCTGGTCGCTTGAGCCGGGGGGCTCCGCTTGGGTTCTGGCCGCAGCTGCTTGCTGACGGAAGCCGATTCAGAGGCACGGGGAGCGGCAGCTGCCGCTGCTCTGCTCTTGCCGCCTTCTCCTGCCCCATCTTCAGCTTGATCCAATTTGGCCGCTAGTCTTCACTTTACCGACTCACTTGTTGCCAAATCCGCTCGCTTGTCTCGAAAAACTCTCTTAAACTCTTGACACGCAGCTCGCCCGCAAGGAGACCTCACCTGTTCAACTGGCTAGCGAGCTCTGGTTGCAAGTTGGAGTTTGTCGGGCGTTTAAGTAGATTCGCCTCTCTATGACCCTCGTTCGCGCGCTGCACCCGCCGACAACTGGAGGCCGTGCGCTTTCTCGCTTGAGGTTTCGTCACGACTCCTCACCTTGCCTCGTTCAGCTCAACTCGACTCCAGTCCACTCCACTCCTCTCAGTACTAAGCCCAGCTCAGCTCAGCCCAACTCCACTTCACTCGGCTCCATTTTGGCGCACAGAGTGAGCGAGGAGAACCCTTTTGCGCGCCAAGCTAGCTCGCCGCCTTCCCAAATCCGTCCGGCTGACCGTCGGCCGCTCGCCTGTTGGCGCCCGCTTTTGGTGGCAATGATTTGCAACAAGAGGCCCAAGCCGCTTTCACTGGACGAGTCCACTTTCACTTTGGAGGCGCGCGAGTGCGCAGGCGCGACCCGAGGCTCCGCCCCCGCGGGCGCCGCCCACTCGCCCGGGCAACCCGAGCGCAAGCCGATGCATTGTAATTTATGCACGCAAATTAAGGCAGACTCTCTCTGCCGCTCCTCTACACAATTGCGTGCCCGTTACAGAGCAACGCTCCCAGCAGTGGAAAAGGTTACAGAGACAGAGACAGAAACAGAAACAGCGACGGCAACGCCAACAGGTGACCGGCTCAGCGCGACACCGAGAGCGGCGCTTTGTTCCGGCGGAACAGCCGAGCGGCCCATTAGGCCCGCCGCGGAGGGCCGAACTCGGCGGCCACGGAAACGCCTCATCCCTAATTGATTCCCCCTCCATTTGCTCCACTTGCTCGCCTCTCTCGCCCTCCTCGCATAAGCCACGCCGGAGATTTCGAGAGCGGAATCTCGGGATTGGAGAGCGGCGGCGGCGGCGCGCTCGCAGGATAAATTTGCATCTGAAGGCGCCGGCCAACATGCATGCCCTCACCTGACGAGGGGGGGGAACCCTCCGAGTGTGTGTGTGTGACACAAGCGGGGGCAAAGCGGCACAGCTCGCGCGCTCGCCGGCGGCCAGCGTGAAGGGTTGGCGGCGGGCGAGCTGGCCGCAAAGCAGCCGCCTAATCACACCGCCAAAGCACAAAACAACTCCATTCAACTGGCCAGTTTTGCCAAATTTGCCAGCTCATCCCAAACTAATTCAATGGAACTAACAAGCGGAAGTGATCAAAGCTATTACTTAGTGAATGGAACATTCAAACAATGATACAATTTGGCGCTCGGCTCGCCTTTGCGCTTTGCGCTTGACGCGCCCACATTATGGCGGCTCCAGGATAATTGCTCGGCCAGCTCGCGCTGCCTCTCGCCAGTTGAATCCCTCCGTCCTCCATTCAAATGTTGGATTGGGAGGCAGCATAAGTGCAGTCGAGCTCCTCTTCGCGCAAAACCAAACCAACCTAAGGCCAGCCAAACTCTAAGCAATTCAACTCGACCTGCCAAGCCAAAAGCTGAGCCCAGCGCCCTGAACCTTGAAACCTTGGCGCAACTTTCGCGCCGGAAGTGACGCAACCGCCCAAGGAGTCCACTTTGTCGCCTTTCAGCTCGAAGGGGCAGATAATTGGACTCGCTCGCTCCACTTGGCCGCCGGCTCTCTCTCTCTGCCCTCCGCTTGACCGCTCGGCTCCTCCAGGCTCAACTTAACTTAACTTAGCAAAGCCGGCCAATATCACCAGACCCAACGAGTCCATCTGCAAGATCCAAAATATTCATATCTCACCTGACTCCTCCACCTGCCGCCTGCTTGGGCGCCGCCAATCAAAAAATTAATGCAAACAGAGCGACCGTCGGCCAAAGTGGCCGGCTGAACTGTGGCTTGCGCGCCGCTTGCCTCCGCTCTTGCTCGGCGAGCGCTTTCGATCGCAAGTTTTCGCGCTAGCGCCCTCGGCTGAGACAGCTGATCTTGGCATTGTCTAGGCTGGGCGTCCTGAAACTCGTATCAATGCAACCAAACGCAATGGCCAAAGACAACAACTACCACCTCTTCTCGGACCAGAATAGAGCTCGGTTTTGTTTCATGGCTTCAGTTTATTGTGTTTCTTTTATTGTTCCCCTCCCCCCATTGCAACTTCAAGAGGGTTCAGCAGCGTTAAACTAACATCGCAAACGAGAGGACTGCAATTTTCAAGACCACCAAATGCAACAGAGCGAGCGGCCGAGCGCGCAAAGCTCTGTGTATGTGTGTTTTGGCCAGCCGCCCCACTTGATGGCTTCCAAAATTTTGCTCACTCGCTAGCGCTGATTGTTAATTCAAATCCGAAGCGAGCACTCGATGAGATGAGATCGGACGAGACGGGACGAGACGAGACGAGACGAAATGAGATGAGATGGAATGAGAGGGAAAAGCGCCTTACTTTAACCCATAAAGCAAGCGGACCAACTCGCGTTGGCAACAATTAGTCGCGATTGCAATTAGCTTGGCCGGCTAAGCTCGGAGGTGTTAGCTCGATCGGTGGCTGGCTCGCCGATGGGCCGCAATCCTGGAGCCAGCAACAGGCGGCCGCTCCAATTGCGCGCTTAAATCAGCCCCAAAGCTAAGGGAGCCGCCGATTCAATTTGCCACCTGCAAACTTGGGCGGACTCTTTGCTAAACAAACAACCTTCAGCTTGGGCGCGAGCAATGCGCGACGGAGGCGCGAGGCTGGCAAACAACAATCGTTCATAAAACACCAAGCGCAAACCAATTGAGCCGCTCGCTTGGCTTGAGTGCGGCGAGAGCGAGCAATAGTGTGAAATTCGAGCCAATTTTGGCGGACGAGAGTGGGGACTCTCTTAGGTGCTTGTGTTTGAGCGTGTCTTTGCAGGTTCAAAATTGCAACCAAAAGCAACCATTGAAAGCGCGCGCGCGGGGCGGCCACACGGACGCGGCTCCTATCCGGATCCAGCGGGAAAACTTTGGGCCAAAGTTGAGACTCTCTGCTGGGAAAAAACATGGAAACCAAAGATACGTAATGTTGCATTCTCGAACTATTCAAGCACGCAACAAAACGCTCCCACCTGACAGAGCGGCTAGCCCGATTCGCTCGCTAGCTTGACGATGATGCGCCAAAGTTGCAGCTTGAGCCGATGTGTAACGGGCGACAATCCAGAGCTTAAACTCGGAAACGCTCGCTTCCCGGATTCGTGCGAGGAAGCAGCGCGTTTTGTTCGAACTCATGGAGGCCGCTCAGGGGCTAAAAGTGCTCAGGCGCAGCTCTCGGCCCTCGAACACGAGAGGCCTGGTTGGCTCAGGCGGCGAGAGGCGCTCAAGCGAGCCGCCAGGAAGCTCGGGCCACCTTTGTGGGCCAAAAATTCAAGACAAAAAACAAACCAACTCACTCGGTCGCTTGATCAATCAGGTGAGATTCGAGCTCGTGTGCGCTATGGTCGCCTAGATTCTGCCAATTCATCATCGCTTGTTATTGTTGCTTGCGCGCCCCTCGCCGCGCCTCGCAAACAAATCCCGTTCGCGTCCACGCTAACCAAAAACTCTCAACACAATCGCTTGGCCGAGAGGGCACGCAAAAGGCACCTGAAAGGCCCAATCACTTGGGTGGCTCTCACCACCACCGCTCGTAAGGAGTTCCATCTTTTATTCAAACAAAAATTTGTTCCAGCTAACGACGAGGCGATTTCTCGAACTAGAGAGGAGCAGCTAGCTGTTTCAAAGTTGCGGCAGCTAGATTCTGACTAGCCTCTAGCTATAAGGTCGCCTTTGCTCTCGGAGGATGGCGATTGTGCACTCTTACAACAACAAAACGCTCTGATTGGCACAAGATTGATTGGAGGACAGGTGGGTGCGAACTCGGTGAGATGGACTCTCGTGTGTCGGAACTGCGGAACTCAGCCCGGAAGGGCTAGTTAACTACCAATCAAAACCAGATCCACGCTCGCCCCAATCCCCGCAATCACAAGCCCCTTGTTACCAAGCTCTCGTTTGCAACAAGTTAACTTTTTTAACTTTGCCATGGCTAGCGCGCACTCGCACTCACACTAGCACACACGTCTATCCGAGGGAACAACAGTAAGGCACCAGGTAGAGCCTCTCCTAGTCGGTCACTCTTTGGGAGTGGCGCCTTTGTAGATTGGGCCGACAGGAATAGCCTAGAGCAAAGGGATATCTCATCGCGTGTTTGTAGATGGAGGTGAATGGATTGATTGTTTGCTAGATTCGAGCTGGCGATGGAGTTCGGTATTGACCTTGCCATGATAGCAACGAATCGATTGGTCACTCATCATTATCCGCACCCTTGTTGGGCCGAGCTCATCTGCTTGGAACCCTCTTGGCTTGAGCGTTCAAAGGCGGAAATGTCATTGATCTTTGTCGCTCTCCATGCTTGAACGTGGGCTAACCTGGTGATATGACGATCTAAGGCGATCAAGTGGCCAGCAAGCGGGGGGAGGCTTGGAATCTGGTTCAGGCTGGGAGCACTTAGATGAGGATTGTTTGTGTAAAGCTGGGAGCGTGAATCCACCAATTGTCTCGCTTGAATTTTTACAATTCAGCTTCCAAACAAATCAAGCAAGCTTGAGTGAAGGGAAGTGAAATAGAGCCAAATCAAACGCGATTCAATCATCTTCAATCCGTTAACATTTAGTCAACTAACAGCTAGCCATTCTAACAAGAATGAGAGGTTAAGAGTGCAGTTGAACGGGCTCACCTGCCGGTGATGAGATCGACAATTTGAATGAGCACGAGCTGTTTAGGCGAGGGCGTTTGTGAACAAGGTCGTAAGCAATTACCTCCAACTTGATGGCGACAACTTGGACCGAAGTTGCTCGAGAGGGAGGGAGGGAGGGAGTATTTTGGCGAGTAAATCGTGCTAGCTGCTACCGGCATGGGAGGGCAGGCTTCGGCTATGCTCAATTAGTGTCGAGGGCGATATCACGCTGTGTTATCTCAGTAAGCTTGAGCGGCCAGGTGAAGGATTGAATTCAATCATTAATGTTGCCCCATCGAAGTTCTGTCCTCTATTTCGCTCCTTCCTTCTACTTGTCATTGTTTGCAACACTAACGAGCAGCTCGTTTTTCTCGCGGAGGAACAATATTATCTCAATTAAATTATAACAGTATCCCTCGCCAAGGCTCTGGGAACATTCAATCATGAGAGAGTTTCTATCCCATTAGGAGAATACTTTTGCAATCCCTTTCTCGTGCACTCCTTGTAGAACATTATTCTTTTTATTGTGTCATTAAGAGGAGTTTAGATTTAGAATTAGAATGGATACCAGGTGTTATTATAGAAAGAAAGGTTGGCCTAATGATCCATTGGAGCCGACGCGAATTAGTTTTGTTCGCTAGTGCGCAGGTCGCTCAGTTTTCGATCACGTTTTGAGAAAAAGCGCGCGCTTGTTTGCCTCGGGTGAGATAGAGTAACAATTATTAGTGCAGAATCTCACCTGTTTCGGAACTTCTCTCATTCCTCAGGGAACAGGCTTGACTCCAAAAGGAACGCGCGAAACCAACTGGTGGCCAAAATATCATTAATTATACATGAGATTGAAGGCTCAGAACAAAGAGCAAAACAAAGTGTCGCACAAAACCAGACTCCCTCTGGTCAACGACTCCTCGCGGAGCCACCTGGTAGGTGAAGGTAGTGGTTTCAAATTTGGCCCTCTCCACTGCAAGGGGTTAGGTAGCACGCACTTGCATTGTTTTCCATATCGCCTAAGGCGGCCGAGGGACCTCCAGTCAAGGGTTAACTCTGTATCCAGTTTGTGTGTTCACGCCGCCGCCGCCGCCGCCGCTACTGGTCAACAGCGAGCGCAGGCTAGGAGTAATTGGATTCTGTCCCTCAGCCAGAGGCTAGCAAATTATCTAACCCTAAAATCAGATTCATTAGCTGGGATCTTTGTTTGTCACTAATGCTCTATTGTTTCAACTGGCAACAAGTTAGCCTGCTGACAACATCTGTCTCTGTTGTTGCCGCTCAAGAGCCAGGCAGCTCTTGTTTGCCCTTCAACTTGGGAAGCTGTCGCTGCAAGCAACTCCAGGCGACACTTTGTTCGGCTCCCCGCCTCTTGGGCCAAGGTGAAGGAGTTACCTGTGGGCAGCCGTCTCTGTTGGAGATCCGACGCTCAAAATGTATCACTGTGAGTGTCGGATCTGTGAAACACTTCGCGAGCCAACACTACATCCTGTGCCCTCTGTGAATACGTTGAACTGTATTCATTTGGACTTATTAGCCGCGTATTCGTTTGTTCATTTTTATCACATTTGCGCCGCCGAAAGTGGACTGCCAGGCCGACTGGCTAACTGACCGCTTCCAGCAAGAGAGATTTGATGGTCAGATTGATGGTCAAGTTGCACGCGTTTCATTCTGCTTCTAAAACGACTTTCAGCTTGCAACAGACTGCAAACACCTGCCGGCCACTCCGAGTGGGTTCAGTCTTGATTTCCGGCCTCAACTTTACTTTAAGAAGGGCAGGTAAGCTAATGTTGCCTAGCCAGTAGTTGAGGAGTCAACGAACGCACAAATCGTATTCTATGTAAACAACAAATTGAATCTTTGTCTGCCATTCACTGAGCTCGTGTAATGGCAACGAAATTTGACAGGTTTACCTGCACTATGAAACGAAGACGCGAGATGGCAAGCACTCTGATGGCCTGGCCTCTTGGAGGCTCGAGCTAAGTCTTGCAAGTCATTGCTATCATCGTTTGGTTTGCGCTCACAAACCATGCTCAGGCTGATAACTTGAGCCAAACCAACAAACAAGACTCCAAGAAGGGGAGAGTTATTGTTCTTTGTGTTCGGCCATCTTGTGACAGGTAAATGAGCTGAATATTCACTAACGGCGGCAGCAGCAGCAACAGCGACGGCAACAACCTGATTTGTCGACATTTTTCAAACAATGAGATGGTGCAATCCGCACAACTTACGCTATCGGTTGCAACTGTTATGATTAAAATCAAGCGGATGCAGAAGCGAACAGGTGCGTGCATGCCCATGCGTGGCTTACTTGGACTCGTTAGAGCACCAGATGAGCTTGTGGGCGAGCCATTGCCGCTAGTTTTCATTACTGCAATAGAATGGCTAATAAATGGATCGCAAGTTAGCATTTGAATTTTATCTTTGCTCATCTTTAGCCTGGCAGTTTGATAAAAAGACCCGAGGCTACTACTCTCTTCTCAAACTGGCCACTTGAGCAACGGAAGTTGCTGGTTGGCCAGACATGTCGGCCAACCAGCTTGAGCTAGTTGATTGTTTCAGTGGCTTACGAGCGGCGGAAGGCGAGAGTCCTCTACGCCAACATTGCCTGGCCACTACAATGGTGACCATGATCGTGGAATGCTAGCCATAGCTGCTGTTACGCCAGGCATCTCATGAGCGAGCAGGTGAGTCGGTTAAGAGAGTAAGTGAGCTGTTGTTGGTATGGAGGGCAAGCGGTAGATCTGCAAACCAACTCAGATAGGCTCCTCTCTCGCAAGAAAGAGGGAGGGACGGATCTCTTTGGGATGAGTTTATGCTAATTGAACTTCCTCCTCACTCCAATAGCACTTACGAGCACAAACTCACAATGAGAAAATGACCGCGACCTATGCGGATGTTCAGATGCTCAAGGATGAAGTTTGAATCTAAAATCGGTCAACTCCATCTATTTCACTGACCAAAATGTTTGCTCACATTGTTTTCCATCTCAGTGTGATCTTAATTCAAAGCTTTTCTCCTCTTGGCGGGAAAGGATCTACCTATCAGTTGTCATCGAGTGGAGTTGGGCTATTGTATGCGTTAACTTGGAGATAATAAGAGTGCCTGTATGGCATGGCTTCTCCCGGCCACCTTTACAGTGAACAGGATGCAATGACGCCTCTGATGGCTGTTGTATGATGTCTTAGGATTAGTGAGTTTCTACGATGGCGCTTTGGAGGGTGAGAAAGATTTCAGTTGGACATCCAACCGAGTAGGCGCCATCTCAGGCGCTGACTTCCTCTTATTTCAGCCCCACCGACTGCGTGATTAGCTGATTGATCTTGAAAGAAAAGCCGATCTAGCCTGATGACCACAGACATTCGCCAAAAGGATGAAGGGTTGTGCATAGACTGCTCGTCTTGCAACGCGTTAATCTCAACAATTTGGCTACTCCGTCTGCCATTTAATCCCAAAGCATATTAAAATACTGTAGTATTGGATCTCATGTAGCCTAAATAGAAAATTTTAATATCCTAAATGAGTATACAACATTTGTGCCGGCTGTCTCGCTCGTTGCCACCGATAAGCTCGCTCGGCTCGCCACGAAACTTCCTGAATGTCAAACTAGGCGATTCAGGCCGGTTGAGCCCATTGTCGGCCAAGCTTGCCGGCTGCGGATCAAGTATAACCTGATGGCTACCACCGTTAGGGATTCCGTTTGAGTTTGTGATTCCATTGCCAATGGAAATGGCTCGCATCCGTAAATCTGATCGCTGTTTCTTGAGATTCGATAGAGTGTAGTTGATTGGTGCCAATTGGACCATTTGTTGCGCAACTTGTTGCGAATACTGTAGCTTCTGGTTGTTATAATCACAGGCAGTATCTTCGTTGGTTCGCGCGACTCCAGTCTCACAATCATGCTCATCTTTAGGAGCTGATTTTTGTTCGACTTTCTGGCGCGATTCGTCGACTGTCAGGCTTCGAGTTAATGCAATTGTCTGATGATTTGTCTTACTTTGTGCATTTGATGTAGGCTGGTTGTTCACCAACGTGATTGATGAGTCTAGAGTGTCATGTTTAGGTTGTTTCGATGTTGTACACTTATCGGAGGCACTAGCATTGTCGAGTGAAGTTGCAGATGAGCTAACTAGTTGATTTGAGCTGTCCCTCTCGTCAGGGTTTGTGTGAGTCTTGGGAACACAACCGTCGGCTTCCTCAGTCTGAAGCAAATTCGTTTGGTGCGACACAGAGCGCTCTATGGACGACGATGACGATTCAGACGATAGCCTCTCACTTGTTTCCTCTCCATTTTCATTGGTTGGATGTGATTTGCCGTTTGTACCGTTAATAAGATTAGAATCAGCTAGCTTAGCGGTAGCAATCGGCGAGCTATCCACTCTCAGCAAGGCCTCCTCTCGGGCCTCTCTTCTAGATATCTGGTTCTTATCACGAACGCTAGTACGTCTAACTGAATGAACACGACTATTAGTTCTACTTTGGGTTCTTTTCAGTTTGTCAGAACCAGAGGCCTGTTTGCTCTCTAGCTCATCTTTTAACTGGTTTAGCTTCTCGAGCAGCTCAGCGTTATCGCAGAGGTCGAAAACAGTCTCATCGTTATTTGTTTTGGCGTTCAATTGGGCACCAGCCTCCACTAGGAGTTCAACAATCTTGATATGCTGCTCGTTGCCCCAGCAGGCGGCGCCGTGGAGTGGTCTCCATAGGTCATTATCACAGACATTAACGTTGACACCATGTTTGAGTAAAAATTTAACCGCCGATAGGTAACCATTGGCGGCAGCAACATGCAATTGGGTGACGCCACTCTCGTTGGCAAGATTTAAATCTTCACCCTGATCAACCATCTTCTCGAGGTCGTTTAACATTTGCATTTCAGTTGAGGCCCTCTTGAGATCAATCATCTCTTGGGTGACGCCCCTTTTGACCATTTGAGATTCTATATAATCGAGAGTGGACTCGTCCTCGCAAATATCGAAGGGCATGTTTCCATCGCCATTAACAGCCAATAAATCGGCCCCATTTTCAACTAATATTTTAACAAGATTTAAATGACCACAGGTGCAGGCAGCATGGAGGGGCGTCCATTGTTCAGTATCTCTGGCATCAACATTTGCTCCAAACTCCAGCAACAAGTTCATAATTGGCTCGCTGGCATCTATACAACATTGGTGCAAGGCAGTTAGGCCATCATGATTGACAGAGTCAGGGCTGACGCCAAGGGTGAGCAATCGTTTAACTTCCTCGAAATCGTTGCGAGCTGCAGCCTCGAGCAACATGACGCCAACATTGAAACGAACCCTCCCAACAGGCGCCAGTCCCTTATCGAGTCCATCGAGATTGTTGTTCGAGAATTCGGAGTTGTTGTTGTTGTTGTTAATTTTACGATTAGTTGTCGCGCCTGGGGGCTGCGTCTTCTTTTTTGATCTCTGGTTTGAGCTGTAGGGTGTATATTGTTTCAAATTGAGTCCATTGTTTTCCTCATGCAACATGTTCGCCAACCTCTTGTTCAGTTGCTTCTCCTTTGCGATCCACTCCTTTTCGCGCTGGCCCCATTTTTTGAGCTGCTGTAGGCGCCTCTTTTTGGCCAGCTTCTGTCGCTCCTGGGTGCCCATTTGGTCGAGGGTTGACATTTCGGCCACAAGCTCATGGTGCTCGGCCATGCTAACATAATACTCTTGCAAGCCAAGCGCAACTTGCTGCTCTCGGGTTGCAAGTGGTGGTACTGCTAGAACTGGCGCCGGATGACAAATTCATCTGGACTCGATAGGCTGATGGTGGCAGAGGGAAAGGCAGAGAGGGAGGGCCACTCGTTTGTTGCGGCTCGACGAAACCCGAGCGGTCAGTTTGGTTGGCAATAGTTTGTTGTTGTGTTTACTAATTTCTCCTCATAACGCGCCCGAGAGCTCACAAACTCCGCTCGTTCGCTTTTGTTTTCCTTTGGCTTGCAGTTCAAGTGAGCTGGTTGAATTAGGGTAATATTAGAATGCCGGCCGAAATGGTAGGATGGAGTAAATCATCGTTTCCATCAATGGGCTTAGCCTGTGGAGCAACAAGAGTTTCGGTAGTGATATTTCGAGTTCGCTTGATGCTGGCCAAGAGCGATGCCGACCACTAGTGGCGCCACCGCCGCTCACTGCCTCGTATGCCGCCTTCTCCGCTGCCTCTACTGCTTCTGCTCCAGTGGCCGCCGCCGCCGCCGCTCGCAAAGCCAAAACCGCAGCCGCAGCCTATTTGCCTTTCTCTTCGCTCGCTATCAGCGCACATTCATCCATTCTATCGATCATTCATCGGGCACTGCAATTCTCTGGGCCTGAATAACAGTGTTGCTGTTTATTGACCAATGGCGAGGTTGTTACCACCTCGAATTGGATATCCTTGGCTCGGCTTGGCCAATCAGTTCGGCATTAACATCGGACAGGTGAGCGAGCCTCTCAACGCTGCCTCTTTGGCGGCTTTGGTGCCGAGCGGCGCAGTGTTATTGCCTGCCTTGGATGCAGCCGGGCAAGCGCCGTTGCGTAGAGCTGCCGAGCTTGCCGCCGCCACTCTAACCCTACTTGCTTGCTTGCTCGCCTGCAAAAGCTGCGACAACGCCAACAACAACAACCTGTTGAAGTTTTCTCCTCCCGAGCTTGGCCGGCGAACCATCTAACTGGTCGTCTCTTTGGCTTCCAGCGACAGCAGGCTCGCCCGTCCGGCGCATAATCTTCGGGCCACAAAGCGTCTTGGTGGAGGCGAACGGGAGCTCCACTTAGCGGCCGATGCGGCTTGCGAGCATGGGGCTTCAAGGGATGGATAGAGCAGGGGAGCTGAATGCCGGCGGATGGGAGATAAATATGGCGAGAGTGGTTGCCCAGCTTGAGCACCATTTCGGCCCATCGGCAACAACACTGGGATGCTCCCCTTTGCCTTGGCTCACTTCAGTTTGATATAACGTCGCTCAAATGTATCCCGGCCGCTTGAATAGCGTTTGCATCCTTCCGCAATCCGAGCCCTCGTTTCAATCGTTACTCTCCATAGCTGAAAGCGGGTGAAAAGGCAACCATGCTTGGATATCTCCTTCTGAGAGCCAATGTGTGTGTGTGTGTGTCGCTCTATCCCGCTCCAAGTCATGATCATGCGCCGGATTACGAGCGTCCTCTCAAAAATCAACTAATGAGCGAGGTAGGGACAGCAGCTGGGTCGCAGGGAGAGAGAAAGGGACAGGTAAGCGGGGGGATGATTGCGATGGATGGTTTTGAGAGGAGCTCGCTTGCCACTCTTGGCTGGAAGTCAATTCTTTCGCACGACAAATGGTGACTGATGAGAATCATACTTTGTTTTGCTAGCCAGTTGGATACGGAGCTCCAGCCTCAAGCTAGAGATAGCGACCAGTTGCCGGCGACTAGTGATGCATGGACCGAGCCGGAGGGAGAATAAGAGCTTGGTTGGCCCTCCCCTACAATAACAGACTCTGTCTATTTACTCGTCTAGCTCTCAACTTAGAAGCTCGCATTTGAGTGGACTCGCTTGGAAGGCCTCTGGGCCGAGCAAGTTTGCGCCTCAATACATTGACAACAGGCGACACAAAACGAAGAACCAGTTTTATGCAAAAACTGCAAAGTGTTCGGGAGGGGTGGCTCGAACTCTGAAGTGAACAGGCCAAATCGGCTTGGCGCACCCGGCTGCCGGCTTTGGTGAGCGCCAAGTTCCATCCTTGCGCCAAATACTGGCCATTACCTCCTCGCTCGCCAAGATCAATGGCGTCTTTGAAGCGAGCGTTTGCGAAACTCAAACTCCGTTTCAATGAACCAACAACCACTTGTCCTCTGGCTCAGAATGCGCTCCAAATTTAGCTAGAACATTTTTGGTGCCATAGCAACACAATCGTCAGTCTCACACACTTAACTTCTAAGTCACACAACTTTGGACACAAACGTCAAGCTAGGAAAGAGAGAGAGAGAGAGACTTGCCCATGGCAGCTCAATGGGAGTCGAGCTTTAGCGACACAATGTCACCAATCACGGTGACAACAACTCCTTCTTATCCCCTCCCAAATGGACCAACTCTAACAATCGTGGGACTTCCAATGTCCCCCTTAAATAAATCGTCGGCCAACCGGTAGACTTTCGCCGCGGTCGCTTGCCCAGCGGCGCGTTCACCTGATTGGGGGCTGCTTTTATTGCCTTTACACTAAAGTAAGCTCTCCAAGCGAGTGCTTTGCAGGTTGCATCTAAATGAGACGGGGAAACATGAGCAGTGCGTAGAATACAAACATAACTCGGTCGCAAAAGATTATCAGCTGCATCCACTCGTACTGGCCGTCTGAGAGTAGGACCAGTTGGGTGGTTGGACAGTTAAGCTGCTCCTTTGAGGGCATCTCGAGGGTTGTGCTCGCCCTTGGTCCTGGCGATGAATCCTCTGCCTCCTCGTTCACTAGCGACACATGATCGCCCAGGTTGGGCCGGCTTTGAATGGTTGTGGGCAGGAAGGAGCTGCCGAGGCTCCGTTTAGCGCTTTGGGGCGCGAAGGGCGAGTTTGGTTTGTTGCCGGCGGTTGTGTACTCGTTTTGATTAATTCCAAAGCAGAGAAGTCTTGCGATTGGGCCACTCAAAAGCGACGACACGAAGTAGGGCAACGGAGGCAACAAGTCCGCGAGGGCCAACATCCGTCTGAATGCAAGGGTCAGGACTAGTGCCATCGAGGTTAGAAAGAGATCGTCGCGCAGATACGAGATGGGCCTGGCCAAGCCGATTGCATTCACTCCCAATTGGAGCCCAATGTAGAGGATGAGCATCAGCTGGATTAGTATTGCAAATAATGCCAAATGGATGCGCACAGACCAGGTGACTGGAATGAAGAACATGCATAGGACCATGCTTATGGCTGCAAGTGTTGGTATCCTGACTATCATTGGCATTGCATTGTCGCGTCTCTTCAGTTGAACTGTGAGCGATTCGAATGAATAAGTTCCGTAGCCTTCGTAGAATCGCTCATACCTTTCGCCCGTGATGTTGATGAACTGGAGTCTTGGGTTCACAAACCAGGGACCAGCAAGGAAGAATTCATTGCCTGGTGTTGTGATGTTGACCTCGTGCGATTGGTAGATCAACGAACAAAAGGTTAGCCGACAATTGATGGGCCTGACTGTGTAGGGATAGTCGTAGGCCCAAACGGGACACTTGGACCTAAGTAGGCCCATTGTAATCCAGGTTACATCGCCGGTTGAGTTTACAAGCACCTCCGAGTCTGTGAAGATGTTCAACAAGTTTTCTTGGTTTGCTGTGTTGATCAAAACAATGTCCGGCTTCCAGACCTCATTTGGGTTCATGTGGATCTGTTTTAATTGTTGGTAATCGTTTGGGTCCCAGCTGAGCAGCTCGTCGCGCCAGGTTATGTGAAACCAAGCGTCTGTAACGAGCAACGAGTTTACTGTGTCCAATTCCACAAACTCGTTTATAGTTATTCGCATGTCAACCTTTGTTTGGGTCAAATGGTTCTTGACTGGCCGGCTCATGCGATCATATTGGCGCGTAAGCAACAGTTCCATCCTGAGCTTCTTCAAGCTGGAACTCTCGTCCGGCGCTAGACCAATTGGGTTGGTTAAAGTCGGGGTTTTCGTTCTATTAGGGCGAGTTTTTAGCCTTTTGTCAGCGGGTTTGGGGGCCAAAGGATGGACTTACCCTCAGTTGTGTTTCCGCCATCGCAGCTAACCTGAAGCGAGCAGACAACTAGAAGGAAAACTACACTTGCTTGGCAATGATTTGCTTGCATCGTCAGACTTTTCGTTCAGCGCGCCTTGCCAACTCGATCAACTGGCCTCTCGATTCATGCAAACTGATTGATTGGCTGAAAAGTGTCACGAGCGATAACAAAGAATGCTAGATTTTAGTGGAGACAACGAACTTGGGTATCGGTTACGCGCAAATGGTAGCCTGGAAGCCGATTGAATATCGCTGGCTGGCCGGCCAACCGAAAGGGAAAAGTGGCCACCAGGTTCATTGGACACCACCAGCAATGAGGCAAGCGAAGTAGAGTTTTGTGTATTTTGTTTCATTAGAGTTTGAGTTGGATTTGAATCCAGCGAGTGGAGTTGAATCTTTTATTTAGTTTGACTGTGGCGCCCGGAAGCTGGCGGCTGGATAGTATAAATTAGTTCACTTGGGTATCAAAATTCGAGAAACAACATCTTGTGAGCAACGAAAACCAGACGAAAGCTCAAATAAAGGAAGGAGGTTAGCGGGTTTGTTTCCTTATGGGTTGAGATTTTTGCTGATTTTGTGCTCGTTCAAGTTTTGTTCGTCAACACTGTTGTTGTCGTCGAAGAGGACGGACATTTTGAGCATTTGGGTCTCGTACTCCTTGCTGAAAGTTGCATGACTTGAGCTTTGATCTAGCTGATAGATGGGCTCGCCACCTTGGGCCTGTTTAACGCAACTGTTGCCCACCAACTGGGGCATTAGCGAGGGTTGCTGGTGGGCAAGTGTTGCATAGAAGGCCGAGCGGCTTGCAAAGGTGTCTTGAGAGCCAGGCGCGCCCTTCGGACAGGCGCCCAGCAAAGCGGGACACTGGTAGTAGGACTGCTGCTGCTGCTGCTGGAAGAAGAGCTTCTCTTTTGCAGCCCGCGAGTAGCTCGACCAGGAGCCGCATTGGTAGACAACCACAATGGCACTTATTATGGCAATGATTGAGGCCGCCAAGATGAGCGCGGAGGCCACACTGTCGGCCGGCGACCTTTGGGCCAGGACGCTAGAGGCTCGGCCCGAGGCGGCCAGCAGCGAGTACGGCAACCTTAGGCGGGCCTTATCGAAACCTGTTCACAGAGAGTGGAGGGTCAGTAAGTATGCTCTCTCTTCTTCAAGTGATCGACTGATTGAGGTAGCAAAGAGTGGGTATGGTGTGGGCGAACTAACCTAGCGTCTTGCCGAGTATGTCGAGCAAAGAGTTTTGAGCCCTGGGCTCTAGTAGAGCGTTTCTAATGCGCGCATCGTCGCTAGGCACAATGCGAAAGGTTCCCGGCTCAATCAGGTAAAACCAAAAATCTGTCCCGCTAACATCCGATTCGAGGCTCCCGTTCTTTTGGACCTTGAGCGATTCGGCCTTCTCGAGGCCCGAAATGAGTCCGGATCGTTCCTGGATGGCGCTGGTTGGTAGGAGGTGAGTATTGGGCGCTGATTCCAAGTTTGCCTGCGTTCAAGCAAGAGCTCAACTCACCTAAGTATCTCGTCCTTGCTATCTAAGACGCGGCCCGTGGGCGCGTCGTTCAATGCAAGCGCCATTCGGTGTCGATCGTCGATTAGGTTCACGATAACCTCGGCCACAGACTCGAGCGAGTCGCTAGGTTGCTCGGGATTGTCGCGGGCAAGCACCCGTAGCCGCATTGGTAGGCGCGTCCTTGGAACATCCTCAACCGGCCGGCTGGTGCGCAGAATACCGTCGATTGGATCCACCTTGAATCTCCCGTCGAGTTCACTATCATTTAGGAGCTCATAGGAGACTAAACCGTTTGAGTGGGCCGAGTCCAAGTCGGAGGCGCGCAACTGTAGCACCTGCGTCTCTGAGGGCGCGTCGCTTGCAATTGCAGCCAGGAATCTATTCGCCGTCAGGTGACTATATCTGGCAGGTTGACTAAAAATTGGCCTGTTATCGTTCTTGTCCAGTATGTTGATGTTAACATGCGCCAAATTTTTCGCCCCACTTCCAATTGTATTGAGGCGCAATGTTAGCATATATCTCTGCTTAATCTCATAATCGATAACTTGTTTTCCAGTTCTCAGCTCACAATCACGAAGTTCATTTTCGACAACATAAAACTTGCCAAGCTCGTTACCATTTACAATCTCGCAACTGAGTGGAAAGTTAATTTTTGGCTTGTTGACAACAGGTAAAATCTTGACTAAACTGTTTGGGGCTGAATTCTCCTCCAATTCAACTGTAAAACTCGAATCTGCAAAGCCAATCATTGAGGAGTGCGAGATTTCGGCTATGTGATCGATGAATATAGTCAACGAGCTTGTTGAGCTCAAACTTTTCGGTTGTTGGCCCAAATCTCTGGCTCGAATCACTAGCTGGCACTCTGATTGGCTGTCGCGTTTTAAATCAGACTTGACCGACACTGAACCAGACGTTGGATCAATCATGAACGATTGGGCGCATTGATCGCTTGTTGTGGCCGCAACTTCAAGGGGATCCTCACGACCAACTAGCTCGTAGCGGACCTGGTTATTTGGTTGGCTTGCATCGCGATCAATGGCGCTCACGTTTGCGACAACAGTTCCCAATTGGGCCGAGTCCTGAATGCGGACTGGCAGCATTTGGCTGACAAATTGGGGTTCGTTGTCGTTCAAATCAACAACTGTGATATCAATGCGACAAACTGGCGACTTTTGCATCGTTAAGCCAGACGACAGGGAAGCGTCAAGAAGGTTTGCAACTGCAACCAAATCAGACTCCTGGTTTTCTAAGGTTCCCACCAGCAACGAGTGCGCTCTCGACTCCTCGAAGTCGAGTCCTCTAATGGTGCTCACTATGCCAGTTTGTGCGTCAACCGCAAACAAACTCGAATCGCCCGCCTTGAGCACGTAGCTTATTTGGGTCTCAGAATCTGGATCCCGCGCTTGCACTTGGGCAACCCGATGTTTGCCTAGGTTCTCCTCCAATCTAGTTTCAATATAATATCGCTCAAAGTATGGCTGCTCGTCCTGCACATCAACGACTCGAACTTGCACACTTGCGGTCGTCGATCTCGGGTTCTCGCCGTGATCTTTTGCAATCACAATAAGCGTATGCACTCTAGCTTGCTCGTAATCGAGACTCTCGACCACTCTGATTTCGCCCGTTTGCTCGTCTATTGTAAACAGGGGCCTTCCATCGAGGGTTGAGGTGGGCGACAGTTCTAGCGAGTAGCTGATTTGGCCATTCTCGCCCGAATCACTATCAAAGGCTGCCACTCGTCCAACTATCCTACCAGCAACTGCGCCCTCCTCAATGGAGAAGGCGTACTGGCTTCGTTCGAAGACGGGATTTTGGTCGTTGTTGTCGGAGATTGTTATTGAGACTGGCCTATTTGAGGCTAGGCCGCCTGAGTCGCGAGCTTGAACTAGCAAATTGTAGGCGCTAACCTCTTCGCGATCGAGCTTGTTTGCAACATAGATGATTCCTGTCTTTGAGTTTATGTAGAAGTCATTGTTTACGTTTCCATCGACTATACTGTATGCAATGGGATCATTTTCGGGATCCCTCGCCTGAACCTGTAGGATTGCTGAGTGTGGCGCAACGCCCTCGTTCACCTCGACTGAGTAGCCGCGCGAGTTGTCGTGCTCGCTGTCGACCACAAACTGGGGCCCGCCCGTGTTTGGACCGGGAACAACAAGCATATCGAGGATGCCCTGCGACGAGCGGCCCAAATCGTCCGAAACCTGGACAGTAATGCTGAACTGTTCGCCACTGTTGAACTTGCCCAGCGCCTGGAGCTCGCCCGACTCCTCGTTGATACGAAATCTATCTCGTCCGTTGTTCGAGACATGATGGATTGAAAAGTGCACTTTAGCGTTCTCGGGCAGATCCTTGTCCGTTGTCTTGATGGTTGTAAGTGTTCTTGTTGCTCCATTTGTGGCAGCAAGTTGAAGCTGAACAAGAGAGGCATTCGATATGAGCGGCGGATTGTCGTTAAGGTCGAGCAGGGTTACGTTTATGCTAACGGGGCTGCTGATTGATCTCGACGAGGCCAGGCCGATTTGGCGCGCAGTTACCTGGAAAATGTGTACCTCCTGATTGGGCGGGTCCCTGTCAAGGGGCCACTGGTTTACGTAGAGGAAGCCCTCCTTGTCTACCTTGAAGGCGTCGCTCGTGGTGTCAAACTCGTAGAGTTGCGCAAGGGGAATTGTGACCGGGTTTGCCTGGCTGCTACCAGAATAATCCGCGTCCACTACGTTGATCCGAAGGAAGGAGCTTGTGTTTCGGCTCTTTGGATCTGCTGTTATGGCAACATTTGAACCAATTGGCGAGTTTTCTTCGATAAAACCCGAGTAAGAGTTTGGCACTAAAACAGGCGGATTCTTGTCGGTGGGAATCACGTCAATGGTGAGCTTGGCCGTGCTAGACAGCTTGTTTGCATTCTGTTCCTGAGCTTGAATCCAAATGATGAACTTGCCAACCTGAGCCCGATCGACGGGAGCCACCTGTTTGATGCTAGCGTCGAGCGGATTTATCTGAAAATACTGGCCGAAATGGTTTGGAGTTCCATTGACAAAACTATACCTGATTGGTGCATTCAGTTCGTCCCGATCTCGCGCCCTGATTGCCTGTGGCGCAATCCTGAGCAGGTAATCTGAGTCGCCGCTCATTACGGTTGCAAAGTATTCAGCTTGGCCGCTCAAAACCGGCGAGGACGACAGACAGGTATAGTCGGGTTGGCGCGATTTCGTGCTCCTTGTTGCTGGCGGCGCTCGAGTTGTTTGAGCCGGCGAGTTGGCCTCTGCATTGGCCAAGGGGGGAAAGCGGCGCGCTCGGCCAGCCTGACCCCATGTCTCTGGCTGATGGATGGCGCTCAGAAGCTGATGATCGCCATCCGAGTCGTCGCTGCTGCTCGAGTCGCCGAACTCGAAATTATCCTCCGTCACCCTGAATCCCTTTGGAAGGTGCCGGTCAAGCTTGGTCGTTGCTCTAGTTGGCGAGTTGGAGCCACCCAAGTCGAGTGCCTGGTCGCCAGGGTTGGCTGCGGGCCTGCTCTTGGGGGCGACAACTTGGCCGCTTGTGCTGACCATGGACTCGGCCTCCTGCAGTTGCTCGCCGCCCACCGAGGCACCCTGAGGCCATCTATCAGGGGCCACAAGCAACGAGCTCGCGGTTGTTTGCGGCACTGATCCAGTGGCGCAACCGCCCTGATCTAAAACGAACGCTGGCCCCTGATCATCCCCGTCAAGGACCCTGACCACAATCGTTGCCATGCTGCTCAGTCGCTCCTGTTTGTTTGGCGCCATATCTGTGGCTCTAATGGTGAGCAAATGTACCCGTTTGCTCTCATAGTCGAGCTGTTTCTTCAATCTGATTACCGGCCTGTTTGTATGCGGCGCAAGCTCAAGCGCAAAGTGCTCGTCCGCAAAAGTGGCCTCCGTCAACTTGTTGTTGGTTGCGCCGAGCCCATTGGCCAGCTCGAGTCCATTGTAACGCTCAGCGGCCAACATTTCGTCGCCCGCGCTTGCCGCCAGCAAGTTTGTCCACAAATCTCTCGACTTCGTTGTCTCACCAGCAAGCCGAGCACCAGTCGATGAGCTTGAGAATTCAGGATTGCTCGTGGTGGCTGGAGTGTGTTGCCTAAAGCTAACACTATGGCGCCTCCTCCTCCGCGACCTCCTTGCAGTCGCCCTGGTCAGTATGGCCGAGTCGAAGTCGGCCTCCGAGTCGGTGGAGTTCATTGAGGCAAGCAAACTCTCGTCGCTCTCCTCCTCTTCGCCCTCCTCCACTGGCCCGTTCAAGATTGGCTCGCTCTCCAGGTTGATGGTCGGCTCGCTTTTGCTTGTCGAGTTAACGATCGCGCTTACAGCTGACTCAGTGGCCGGCAGATCGTTCGAGGGTTCAAGGTTCAGGCCTCCGTTTGCTGTACTCCCCCTAATTTGCGGCTCGCCGCTGACAGTTGGAAGAGTCGCCGAGGGAGCGGCTGTTGATATGACAGCTTGTGTCTCTGGCTGGGCTCGTTGAACTAAACGCGCCTGAGGCGACAAATTAGACTCGACGGGATCCTTTGGCTCCGTTGTAGTCATGGCACCTGCAAGCGAGTACTCGACGAGTCCATTGTTTGCTGAATCCAAATCAACAGCTTGAATGCTATCGATTACAATTGAATCCAGGGGCGTCAGCTCATTCACTGAAACTGTGTAAATTGGTGAGGAAAATTTTGGCGCATTATCATTGAGGTCCAACACTTTGACTAGAACTGGAATGATCACTTTTCGCGACTGCTTCGTTGCTTCCCCGTTTCCGCCCTCAGCTCGCTTGTCCAAGCAAGAGATTTGCAGGTAGATTGACGAGATTGGTTGCTGTAAGATTTGCGTTGAGTTCTGCCGGTTTATTCGAGCGATTTGAATGGTTAGTCTATTTGGGTAAGCCAATCGATATGTCTTTGCACTCTTCTGCAGATAGATAAATGGTAAAAAACAATCCCCGTTCCTGGGACTCGAACCCTCTGAGAGGTGGCTCGCGAGCCAAGAGATCGGATGGATTTTTGGCTGTGAACCAGGATAATTGAAAGGGGGCTGATTTAGCCATGAGATTTGTATCGACGTGCTCAATCCAGATGCGGGCTTGGCTTTGGCTTGCTTTAAGTTTGCAAGTTTAAAAATGAGCCGCGCAAACACCAGCAGCTTGGTCAAGCTGTCTCGCACGATCAGTTTTCCCAAAGCAAGCTGGTTTTGCGCTTATATTGAGATACTTTCGTCGGGCAGAGTGATAGAAAAATTCGGCTCACCGGGTGCCCGTTAGGTGCGACCGTCTCCACAAGAAGTTTAAACCCCTTTGTGAGATGCTAGGCCTCCTAGTCCTCGCGGACCTAGAAGCCCGGCCAACATCCCGCCCAACCAATCCGGCTAGACTTGCGGCCGGCCAGTTCAGCAACTAGGCCAGGATGCACAGAGCCTCCCCTGTGCTGCTCTGTGTTGCCTCTTTCAAGGGAATCGCTGTGTCGCGACTTGCGACTTGCAACCTCTGCGCGAACCAAATCTCGACTCGATGCAGACGGTCGGGCAGTTTTATAAGGCCAACCAAATAATGCAACAACTAGCTAGCTCGAATTGGAGCTTAGATGAATATTTCAAACCAAGAGAGCCACCTACCTCCTTCAAAACTGCATCCCTATCAAGGGGACGCGTGAGTCTCAATCGTTTGTCTTGAATTTGGAAGTATTTGTGAGTTGCTGACTCAATTTTAAGCTCAATCTCGCCGCCTCCAACTGAGCCAGAGATGGGCAAGTCGAGCGGGTTTGTATTCTGGCTCATGTCTTGTTTAGGAGATTCCAAAGCAGGTGAGAGGGCCAGTTTCGTTCGTTGTTATTGTTCCGGATTCAGCAAGGAGAGAGGTTGCGTTGCGAATTTAGAGTTTGGGGTTTGGAGTTTTAGTTGAAGTCGAAGTTGAGGTTGAGGTTTAAGTTGGAGAGGGAGCAGATTAATAAGCGGCCGGTGGATGTTAATATTGTTATTAGCTTTTGGTCATGCGATTTAAGCATTTACATGCCAACTCAACGGGTGGAGTGAGGTAGCACTTTCGCGCCAGTTTGAGTTTCAGCGAGATCTTACCTGAGGCGCGACTCTCCTCAATCTCCACGATGGCCACACTTTCGCCATCCCTAACCTGGCACACTGTTGGCTGCGACTCCAGTTGGCCCGAAGCTGGAGGAAGCGGAGGAGGGGAGAAATTAAGCTGTCAGTTTGATGGCTCTTGGCAGGAGAATGTGGGGCTACTTTTAGTGCGGCCAGGGCAGTAACACTTTGTTGGCATGAGAGAAGACAAGTGTTGTTGTTTTAACTGCCCCATGTGCAGCCTTTATTGGCGGCGCCAGTCTTGGCTCCAGGAGAGGCTGGTGTTGTTGTTTTAGTTGCAAACTTGCATTAATTAGCATATTTAAAGCAAGTTGCCTGCAGAGGTGAACGATGGAAAGTGGACCAATCGGTAGAGTCGCTTTGTTGGCCCATTGAATTGGAACCAGCTTTCAGGCTAATTCAATTGAGCGGCCACCTCGAGCTTCGAGCAAAGGGAGCCCAAGTGACCTACTCAAGTGGAGCTCATTTCCAATCTCGCGCCGAGGCTCGCTCCTGGCGAGCTCCTCTGGCTGGCCTCCGGCAGCAAAAGCTAACCTTTAGCGGCGGACGCTTAGCTTGCTCGTCCATCCAGCTCATCGGCTCTCTCTCTGTGTTCTCATTTTTCCACCCCTCTGCGCTGAGCTGTTTACCTATTGGCGAACTGCACTCGCTCGCTCAGGTAGAATTCGCTTAGCGAGTTAAGCTCGAATCGATCTGATAAGAGAGGAGAGAAGAGAAGAGGAGAGATCCATCGAGTTCAGTTGAGCGGGTTTGCGGGCTGAATGGGCAGAAACAAAGCGACTCCATGGAACTCCTTTCACCTTTCACCTGGAGCCTAGAGGCTAGTTTGTAAGTGTGCGTTGAGTTTAAACTTTTACCTGATTTGGACGGCGACGCGGAGAGAAGGAGCGAGCGTTGGCGGCGCCCGCGGCCCAACGAGGCCAGTTTGCAGCTCTTTGCCCGCTCGAGCTGGACGCTGGGCGATCATTGAAATTTGGGCCGATAATTGATTTCATCGTTATCAGTTTTTGCCGCCATCCAATCTGGATTGAGCAGTCGGCGTCTCGCTGCGACTGCTACTGCCGCCGCTGGCTCTGCCGCAAGCCTGTCTCTCCTGCACAGGTGAACTGGCCGCGGCTCTAGGGTTCAGGTGAGAGCCGACGCTCTAGCCGGTGGCGCAATTTGCATAAGCTTTCGCCGGCCAGCTTTGCGCGCAAACATAATGTCGCCGTCCGCTTGCTCGGCCAATGAGGCGCAGACTGACCCATTTGGGTTCGAGCGAGCGAGAGCAACGTTGAACTGCAGAGGAGACTTGCAATCCGCTGGTCCAATGGACCAAGTCAAACAACAAACTCACCTCTCTGTCTCGGCCCAAGTTGTTGGGCCTCAGCTGAGTGCTTGGCGCTAAGATCGCGTCTTAGGATGCTGGGCGTTTGCGCTGAGGAACTTGGCAAGTAGATTGAGTTCAGTAGAGATGCTTGAGCCTCTGCAAACTGGCCACCGTTGTTTGTATCACTATTCGTTTGCAATAGGAGCACTGCCAAGAGGGCGGCCAGCGCAAGTTTGCTCAGTCTTGAGAGGCTTGCTTGCTTATGGGGGTTTTGTGTTTTGCGTTGCGGGCGCATGTTGTGCCTCCGTTGCGGCTCCCTCGCGGCCAAGCTGCGTCCAGAGGCCGCGAGCTGAACCTGAGCCAGCTCCAAACCTCCAACCCTCTTGCCCTGATCGGTTGGCGCCCGTTTTGCTCGGCCGCTTCCGGGCGCTGTCATCTCGTTGGCTCCCTCGCGCGCTCGAGCTCAATCATGCGTCGCTCTCGCCGGCTCAACCCAAAACTGGCCGCTTGCAACCCAGACTCAGCGGGACTTGTTTGCGTTCAAGAGATCTCTAAGCTGCGATCTATCCCCTCAAACACCATTCGATGGCAAGTTCGCGTTCTCGCCTCTCTGCACAGTTTGCGCCCCGTTCGGCCGCCGCAAAACACACACGCACACACCAGACAGCCGCTGACCTACTGACTGGGATTTGAGAGCGGGCGAGCTTGGCGGGCGCGCAGGTGAGCCAGGCGCTCGCAGGGCAGATTTAGCGGTGACAAAAGTTTTCTTGCATGCGACTTGCGTGGCCAATCCGCCGCTTGAGCCAATGTTTCTTCGCGCCAAATGGGCCGCCTTGTTCCTCTCCTCCCGCTCGGCTCGGCTCGCTCGCTAATATTTTATCCAATTTTAATGTCACTCCGCCCGCTCCTCACCTGGCGCCGGCCAAACAAGCCGCAATCTTCTCCTCCTCCAACAACACCAACAACTCCAATCTGCCGCAGCTCTAAATCGGCGCCGCCTGAGTCCGGCGAAAGCCGCCCGTAATCATTATAGCTGCCGCTTGACTTTATAATTAAGCCAGCTGCTGGCCGTTATTTGCTCGCTCTGCTCGGCCAAGCTCACCTTTGCTCAGCTCGACTCGACTCGACTCGACTCTCCTCTTGGCCGGCCGCTCGCTCGGCGCAAAACTGCGCAATATGAACAACTTTGCGCTTCTTCCAATAATGGCGCCGCCGCCGCCGCTGCCGCACTAATGAGACTGGCCGACTCGCAGGCGGAGAGCCGAAGATAAATGTCCAGCCGCGGCCAAATAGAGACGCTCGCCGGCGAGCGAAATAACGGCCCACGTTTGCTTCGAGGCGGAGACAGGAGGAGGACAAGACAAGTTGCTCGCTGATCTCATTATGCGCATGCTGTTGCTTGCTTACACGCTGGCTCGCTCGCCGCGCAAACCAAGCCAGTCCGCCGCCGCCGCCGCCGCCGCCGAGCACCTGTTGCGTCTGCGCGCCCGCAAACTGGCCGGCAAACTCCGACTGACCTTCCAAAGGCAGGGCTCGACCTTAATAATATGCAGCCAAGCTCGTTGGCCGGCACAACAAGCGGCCGCTTTGTTTCACTCGGCCAGCTCGCTTATCTCGTCATCGTTTGTCGTCGCGTCGCCTTGCCTCCCCCTATTGTCTCATGGCTCCAGTCGCCCCCAAGTCCCCTGCCCTGTCTCTCTCCCTCCGCAGCCGTGTGAGAGGCAAGCCAGGCCAACGGAAACTCTCTCTCTCTCTCTTTCGCACGGCTGCAGCTTCGAGAGCTGAGCGCAGAGATCGCCTTCACATCCACTTAGCCGGCGGCCGGATCCGAGCGCCAGTTATTGATTCCGCCGACTTCCCATCCACCAGGAGAGCTTTCGATGGGACGAGAGGCAGGAGATTTCGGCTGGCTGCGGCGACAAACAAGCAACCACTGGCTGCGGCTGCGGCAAGCAGCGAGGGGCAGGAGGCAGGCAGCTCTCGGTTGGAGCGCATTTTGCATGTGCCATCTCCGTCAGTCGCGCTGCCAGTCGGCGAGCTCAACAAGTCTCGCCAGTGACACAGCTCCTTGGCCGCCGCCGCCGCCGCCGCCGCCGCCGCCGCAAAGTCCAAAGGCAGAGTCCCTC
>ENA-UOVY01000352-UOVY01000352.1-plant-metagenome-genome-assembly--contig:-NODE-352-length-25772-cov-600.855543_pt1 | contig 25772 bp, 18 predicted proteins | sample MGYA00249840_ERZ761561 | MGnify/ENA primary metagenome ERZ761561 (study PRJEB28882, sample SAMN05720143) | plant metagenome | isolation source: Guanajuato, Mexico | place: Mexico:Guanajuato, Mexico...
ACATAATTCTAACTTGTCGAATCGGTGGAACGTTGAATTACTTGCTTATTGACGTTGGTCACTAGATAAGTCTTATATGAGACATCGGGATCAGGCCAACCTGCCTCGACCGAGCACAAGCTGTATTTATGTCAGCGGCGGACTTTGGCTCGTGACTCGCGAGTGCATACGAAGCAAGTCCCACAACAGAGAAAATCCAGAGAGGTTCGCTAAAAATTATTACTCTACTGACCCATCTGAACTCACGTGGTAAATGAATGTGGTGACGACAAGTAAAGGAAAAGTAACGCTAGCTTCGCAGGCTACCTTGACCCATCGAGAATTCACCCTCACTTTTCTAACCAAATCGTCTCAAAATCACTGCCATCAAATTCAGCTGCCGTGTTGATAAAAACCAAGTCATTCGCACAACCCTGCATTGAACCTTGTTATGATGCTCTGTGTTTCACCACCTGAAATGGCACCGATTTCGGAACTGTCTGTGTTGTGAACTAAGTCGTTCATTCCCCAATGAAGTTAGACACTATATCAAGGATGATGATCAACTACTAATGGAAAATATGTCCAACTATGACCCAACTGCCGAATGCCGAGAACGAAAACCACCACTGCCGCAACAGAATACCTTATTTACTTTTACCATACCAATCTCAGGAGTTATTACTGGTTCCCGTTTCTTTCCATTGTTCACTCAGGACCATCAAACCGACAGCCTTTAATGAATATCACGCCTCTCAACTGGATTTCTAGTCCGCGAGTCCCGGGTAGAGTGAAACTCTCGATATGACATATTCAATACGAGATCTGTGAACCTGTCAGTGTTATAAGCGGACACTAGACATATAATATCAATGGAGGAGTTACCGACTAGCAGCTATTCCATGGAGCTCGGCCGTGCTGATTGTATCAAATCAATCCTATTAACCGCTGCATGTTCGATTGCACTGGCACCCATAACGTTGCTCATAGCGAGCATCGAAACTGGTTCATTTCTATCTGATGCACTAGCATGGATGTTGACCATAGCCCTATGTTGTTGCCTTGCCTTCATTGTAAATTTTTTATTCCGACAACCTTGCCAATCTCATCTCGGATCTCATGAAAACTCTTCAAAAACGTCGGCACATGTGTTTGCCTCTGAAGAAACATCTCATACTAAGAGAAAACGAACCACCCACCGTCGTCGGATCGAATCGAAGTATTTTAGACCTAGCTATATTATATCCGAGTTGATGACCATATGGGGAACAACGTACACGGTTATAACCTGGGGCTCAGTTTGGGTCATAGGGGGTACCATTGTTGCCACCGAACAGCTTGCCCACAAAATCAAGTCCAAGTGCACTAGAGAGCGAGGAGCACAAGATCCAAGTCGACCGAATGACAATTCATTCGCTCCCCACTCTTCATTCACTAGCTCATCTTCCTCAGCATCATCACACAGCAACTCTACAAAACGACTCCGATCATGGGCAAAAAGATCTTATGCCTCAGTTAAGAAGCATTTTCATAGGTTCGCTGGTCACGGTAGAATGCCACAGCTTACTACTGGACTCCACACAAACAGCCCCTGAAATTTCCACTGATCGAGACAGAACATGTTGGTCAAACTTTCCTAGCATCCGGTAATTCGCTAGTCTGGCAAGCATATCCGGCTCATCGAGTCGCCCTTATCACCTCAAACAATCTAAATCTCTGCCTTCCAAGGATCCCCAGATGATGTCCTTCGACATTTCTCGTGACATCGGTGATATTCATACAGTCAAGATGGTTCTCACAAGCTAGAAACAACGTGGTCGATCTACACAGAGATTATCGATTTGATCTCACCCAGGATAAGGGGAGCGAGCCTAGTTCGAGCCCAAACAGCGTGACATCGTTGGGAAATAAAGTGCATCTGTCTTACATCTTTGCTTGTCGGTAGCGGATGCATGAGTTTTAGTTTTGATATATGATCAAGCTCGTATTTCTTCAAGAAATCAATTTCGTTTCCTCAGAAACAACCGAAGGTGAAATGCCGAATCAAAACGCAACAACTTCAGCAGTGAATCTGCATGCATTTACCTCTCGAAGATCCCCGGACTCTAGATGGCGAATCCACTCCAAAACATCTTCAATCTACCCACAGCCTGTAAGTTACAGAACTCGGGCTGTGAGAGGAGGCAATAGTGGACTTGGCGCGCCACTATCCAAGTCTATTCCTGTGTTGACGTGAGTTCTGGACTCACCCAGTTCAACCCTATCCTCTTCCACCCGAGCAATGAACATAGCTAATCCCCCTAGCTGGCCTTCAAATATTGGCCACTTTCAACAATTAAGGTCACAATTAAATGAACCCTGACAAATGCTAGGCATGGGCTCCCTCAGGGGCGACCCATTTATCTTGCATATCAAGCCAAAGCAGTTAATCAACACGCTAACCTTCCATCAATGGCTAATCTAACTCTTGTTATTTGCCCGACTCGGAGCGACAAGTTTCGCTTTGTTCAAGTTTCCTTAGGCCGAATTAGTAACCATTAGCAAAACTCGCAAGGTCCGGTTTGCTGGTATGGAGTGCGAGTTTAAAGTAGAATTAGCTCGGCAATTCAACAAGAACAAACACGATATAACCGACATGAGACCATCCCTGCTTCCACTCTTGATAAGTCTCAATCCGCCTCTAGTCTTTAACACAGATTTATTCCCTAACATCCAGAACTTACCCTCCCGGACATTAAGGCAGGTGATAGTGTAGCACAAGAGATTCTCTTCACTCATATGATTGTTTGTCTAAACTCGCCGAGAGCGATGCGATCGCACAGGCCAATGTCCTCTTTGCGCCTCAAATCAGACTAGCCCGCAGGCAAGAGATAAGGATAGGACACTCCATGTCGGCTCGGTCACTCTCGCTAATGGCTCAATAAGATGTTTAATAATCAAGATAGTATGTTGTCATGAAACCCTTGCCCTTCACGTTGATGCTGCCGCGACAAGTGAATTTGAGCTCCTGATTCTGGTTGAATTCGTTTAAAATCTGATAGACCTCTTCGGTAATTTGGATCTTGTTTGCTTCGGCGGTTGATTCCATTCGGCTAGCTACATTAACAGTGTTGCCCCAAATGTCGTACAGTGGCTTTGAAGCACCAATTACGCCCGCAGTTACGGGTCCCACGTTAATTCCAACACGAAGCTTGAAATAATTATACGAATGCTCGTTTATATCTTGGAGCCGAGCCTTCATTTCAATCGTGAATCTAACCAGTATGAGCAAATACCTCGCAACCTCCCTCCTGACGCTCAAATCGGGATCGCAATTTTCGTTTGTCGGTCCGGTGGATGACGCTTGGCGAGAACTTTCGGGTGAGAGGGGCGGAAGTTCTTGGTTTGGATAGAGGCCAATGGCGGCCATGTAGGTGGAGCCAATGGTTTTAATTTTATCAACAGCTTTGAATCGTTCATCATCTAATATTGAGTCGAAATCACAGATAATCTCATTTAGTAACCGCAAACACTCTAATCCATGATTATTGCCTTGAACTTCCGAGTAGAAATCGCTAAAGTTCGAGATTGTTGCAAATACAACACCAATTCTATCGTAAGATTTGTGATACAGTTCCTATTATGATAAGTGTTTGAGTTGGAAGAAATATCAATCTATTAGTTAGTTTACCCGCTCGCTTGCTCGCCAAGAGTTGAGTTTTGGTTTTCGGTTGGTCGGTTGCTGCCCGGAAGCATTAGCATTTTGCCACACATCATTTAGTTGGCCCAAAATCAGAGCATTAATCATCCTGCCAGCTGGTAAGACGAGAGTAAAGTTCGCCCTCGAAACCGTTAGGCGCAGACGACCGTGGCCAACAGCTCACCGCCTTGGATCTTTGCTTGGCCCCATTGATAGTGGAAATGAGTGTATAAGTTGCTCCAAGCAGTTTGGCCCTTCTCTTGGCTAGCTTGGCACAGCTTGCCGAGAGTGGAATTGGATAGAACACAAAAGTTCCTCGCTGGTTGGCGACTTTTTGGAGATGAAACTAAAGGGGGCTGACGCACACCTGGCCAAGGAGCCTCATAACCTTGCTGGCCGGGGCGAGATTATTGCTCGCGAACGACGGCTACTCACCATATGGGAACTGGCCACCCTCTGCTCGAGAAAGTAGTTTGCGACATGAGCTGGCAGGAGGTTGAAGAAGATGAACCTGTTACAATCGCGCATTAAGGCCATCCTATCCTTATCCTGTAGCGCTATCTGGCGCCACAGAAAGTCGCGCCGCTCGTTGTGCTCAACTTGGTGAATATAAACTAAAATAGTTATGAGAAAGAGGGGCAAAATTGAGCCCAACAGTGCAAGGGATTTGTCTGACTCAATTCTATCATTATCGTCGCTATAGGCAGGGTTCTGGTTGATCGTGTTTGCTAAGCTTGGTTCGTCTCTTTGGTTTAGTTGCAATTCCTGCTGCTGCGCTGCCCGCCGATCCCAGTCTTGCTGCTGAATGGCTAGATAGAAAAGGCAAACGATGGAGGCGAGAAAAAGGAACAACCTCTTGAGGAGCTGAACCCACCTCGGGTTTCCGTACAAGCGGCTGATGTGCTGATCCTTGAATTCGAGCGTCACGGGATGGATATCTTGTATATGACAACGCGATTCAATTGTGTCTAGCATCATTCGGTCCAAGTTGGCCGATATTGAGGGTGATTCTAGGTTGGCGAATGGGGCGTCGATTGTGCGAATGAAATGGAGGGCGTTGATTATGCGCTGGGTGGCCAACTTGAACGTTAGACGCTGGGGCGCCTGCTGGGCCCCTTGCTGTTGGCTGCAAACGCTTTGCCTAATCATTGAATCCCTTGAACGACCATCATGGCCTAAAATCCCCGAGGGCACTCGCTCGATCTCTGCTCGCTGCCCTGTCGGCTCAATGGAGGCGCCAGCCGGCGAAGTTAGCGCCACCGTCTGATCGCTGTACTGCAAACTTGGCCGCCCGGAAACGAAGCCCCCCGCAAAGGGTCGGCGGTTTTGCGGCGGTATAACAAAGTAGGTTGATACGTTTCTTTGCGCTATGTAAGTGTCTCTCATATGACCATTCGCTTCCTCTACCTCGTAGCGGCCGTCCAAAGATTTAAGAGTGTCCTCAGTTATGTGAACTCTACCCGGAATTCCGGATTGCTCCGTCAAGTTGGCCAGCTTGACGTCATTTGAATGTACATCAAATTGCCACTTCTTCTTGCCCAAAATGCCACATAGAACTCGTCCGCTATGGATTCCGACTCTCATTTTCAGATCCACGCCGCTGCTATCATGGGCCAAGTCGCTGTTTGATTTTTTGGGTTAAAGTTGGTCCAGTTTGAAGGAAAGAGCGCAAGTGAGAGAGTGTCAGTTGGCAAAGCGCTTAGATTTTAGCTGGGCAAAAGGTTGATCTAGTAAGAATGACCTGTGAGCGTCGATCAACCTACCTGAGAATGTCGATCATGTCTAGGCCCATTTCGACAGATCGTATTGCATGCTCGCTTGACATGTCAGGAATCCCGCTCACGCAATAGTAACAATCGCCAAGTATTTTGATTCTTAAACAATGATTTTTCTGTGAAAACAATTTGTTTCCATTGCAGGTGAAAGTTGGAGGACAGTTAGCTTGTAGAGTTAGCTCTTATGTTAGTTGCGGAGTGTTGGCAAAATGGTGTGAGGCGCACGGGATGCTTAGCGCCAAGCGAAAAGATCTACTTACATCTGCTGCCTTATCAAAGCGACCAAAAAGCTCATTCAAAGTTTCTACCAACAGTTGAGCTGAGCAGTTTGAGGAAATTTTTGTGAAATTTACTATGTCCGCAAACAGAATGCTCACATTATCATACGAATCAAGGTAAATTCTGTGGAATATGCCCTTGTTTTGTGGTAACATTATGTCCTCTCTCATCCGACCGGCCAAATGTTTTGGTATAACACTTTCCATGAGCTGTGTGAGCTTCTTGTCCTCTGTATCCATCATAATTTTCGCTGAAACATAGCTCTTGATGTCCATGAACGACTTTCTGCAACTCTTTTGCGACTGCTTGTTCAAGTAGAGGCCAATTGTATGGAAGAGAGTGTACACAATCACGATGAGGGGCAACTAGAGGTTTACATTGAAGAACGCAAAGAGAGTAGATAAATTGAGTTAGTCTGGTTTGATAGTCCGCCGCTGGGCAAATTTAGTTCAACATGAAGCTGCTTGAGATTTGAATTTAGAGGGGTCCTTTCTGGAAGGATTCGAAATAAATTTATCTGAGGTGGTCATATGTAAAATTGTATGAGTTTGTGCCTTTTTTGGTGGGAGAATTGCACCGGTATCGAGTCACCCAGTCTCATGGAATTTGAGCTTGTTTTCAAACTATACATCTGCACTTATGCCTAACCCGCAGACTGAATCTACAAAAGTTCACCAACTAATCCGGACAGTCAAGTCAGAATAGATGTTCGATTCCGTTCCCCCCTTCTCTCCTAAACCAATCGGCCCCGAATCACTTACCTGTCCTAGCACTGAGCTCATACCTGAGGCAAGGCCAATCCTATCGCTTCCTTGAACGGTTTGCTCGTCTAGCAAATTTAATGGAAAACTAAGCAAATGGATTGAGTTGGCCGCAAAGGTTGCTATGAAGGCGCGTTGGCTATCGACGGCAAGTAGAGTGTAGATAATAAACATGGTTGTTGGCATGAGGATGAACAATTGCCTGCTCCTTATGGTTAAAATGGTTGCAAAAATTGAGGAACTGATTAAAACCAGCAGTTGGAGATCACCTAACTGGCTCTCGTGTTGCCCCTTGTGGTTCCAAAATAGTGTGAACATAACATAGGCAAGCAAGAGAAGCTGAATCAAGCTTGATGCCAGAACAATGACAGTTGTTGCTTGAAACTGAAAGTTTTGCGATCGCAACACTTGACTCTGGTTGCCGATTAAAAGGAGCTCAAAAGTGAGATAGATGAGGATCACTGAAAGCGAATTAAGCGCCAACAACAAGATCGCCCTCTTAAATGGGTGCGATCTGAGAGATTGTTGATGGAACTTGAACGCCTTTGCTTCGCTCTGAGAGGCAAACTCTTGGCTTGTATCCGGGCAACAGCTTGTTAGTCTATCCAACGAGCGTCGAAGGAATCGACCCAAGACCGATGGGGCCAGAGGCGTTGTCTCTTGACCGTCGACATCATCAGGTTTAGCTTGTGCAAACATGAGCGGCTCCGCCAAACTCTTGTCGCGCATCTCCAGACTACTTTCAACCTTTCCATCGCCTCTCAAGCTAGACATCAGTATGGCAACCCGGCCATCGTGGTCAAGCGGACACCCAACTGTTGTCATGTCGAGTTCTCTCCTCCTTCTTGCTGTTTTGAGGCCGACATTTTGCAGAGGGCAGTGAGAACTATTTGTTGTTGTTTGTTTTGCACGGTTTTCGTGGTTGGTAGAAACTGAGGCAACAGGAGACTATTATCATGTTTCTCGCATAACATAACTTGAATTTTGTGTTCACCTTTCTGTTCATCCTTTTTCAGCTCCTTTTGTTGTAGTTTGAGTTTTGATTGTGGTTGCAGTGGCAAACGGAGAGGCAGTTTGAGTTTTGGTCTTCGTTGGACGCCGACGGTTGGAGTGGCGGGTTGGAGGGGCTGTAGATGGGAATCTCGGATTGTGGCCGCTCGAAAGCCGTGTCATGATTATCGGCGCATCATCTTCTTTTATCGCCTCGCTCAGTCGGCTTTCGCGAGCTGCCGACGTTGCCCGGCCCACTCAAGCCTGCGCTGCGCCCGAGCTGCCAAGACTGCCCCCGTTGGCCGGGCAGTGTATGCTTGCGGGCGGCGAGCAAGCGGGCGAGCGTGAGGGCGGGTCAATGCGGACCGAAAGGAGCGCTCAAAGCCAGACTAAACGGCACTCTCAGTCTGCCACGGATTCAGGAGGGGAGGATAGAGGTAAAGAGAGAGAGAGAGAGAGAGGGTCTTACTCGCGGGCTTTCTATGAGAGAGGAATCATAACTCATTGTTGTTGTTGTCATATCGTTTATAAAAATTAGAAGGAACAAACCGCAAAAGTCATTCGTTCGCGGCTTAACATCTAGGCGGCTAAATCCTCTTCCTCGGCTCACCTACGCTCGCATGGCTTCTGTCGCTTTGTTTTTCCCCAATTTGCATCTACTTCCATCACTCTCCAGCCAGACGACTAATTAATGGGCGCCCATCCAGCCCAGCTAACCTAACTGAAGCTCGCGAATGCTTCAAAATGTCGCCCCCAAACGCTAAGGCGCCGAGTGGCATTCACACTCGAACACATACACTTGAAATTGTACAATGACTACAAGGGCGCAGAGCGACTCCTTGCTAGTGCTCGATTGTTTCAAGCTAGCTGCTAAGACTCTAAGAGTTTGCCCAATGAATGTATGAATGGCGCCCAATGATAGGAACGTTTCAACCTCCGCCTGCTCGCTCGCAATCCTCTCCGGCGCCGTTGGGCGCTCACACTCACTCTGGCTGCTCCATTGCTCGCTTGTATACGCGTGATCCCTCTATCTCTCGGCCTCTCTTACAATCGCGAGATTGGATTCAACGTTGAGTTAGCCAAATGGAATATGCAATTCTGATTTCGCTCTCGGATTATGGTCTTGCTAAAGCAAAGTCTTGCGCTAAAATTTAGCCTTCCCTTCAAGCTGCTCGCTCGCTTCAAAAACTAACGCGCCTTCTTGCACCGGCCTCCAATTCGTTTCACCTAGCCTACACTGACTGACTGACTTGCTCCTCTGTCAACCTGCTATCTCGCCCGCCCGACAACTCCCAAACTCAGGCCAACTCTAAAAACTCGTCTCGAGTGCCTCCCACCAAACGCCGCTCACGAGCAGCCTACAAACAACAACCTGGCTTGTTTTGAATCCCGTTCAATTGATTCCATTCAATCTTGTGCCTCCTCCTCCTCCCAGTTGGCGCCGAGATTCCCCCTGGCCTAGCCACAAAGTTAGGCCCCGATTGTTCGAGACTGGCCAGTGGCCATCGCGCATATGCGCCCTCACCTGGGCCTTTCGGGCGCTATGCTTGCGTGTCCTGAAAGCTGAGCTAAAACAGATAGAAGCCACATGCGCACTGGCCATCAAGCGGCCGATCCAATCACATTACGCTCCTATGGCTTCTCCTTCCCGCAACCAGCTCGCCCCCTTCTATCCCTCTCCCCGCCCGCCCGCCTCCCTCCCTCCCTCCCTCTCTCATCCTCCTTCCCATTCTCATCCCACTTTTCAAGCCACCTTCTGGCCGCCGCCGAGGCGCAATCCTCGTTTGGTACCCACCAAGCCGGCCGGCCGGCCGGCCTGCTTGCCCATCGACCGGCCAGTCGGAATCTTACCAACCGGCCTGACCCGCTCGTGGCCTCTTAAACCCCACGAGCTTGCTCATTTGAATACCGCGTGGCCGTGATTGATGGCTGACAATCGATGGGCGTCTTTTATGTATCCCGTGCGGCGCACTGCAAACGACAGTTGAAGCATTTCCACATTTTGCTCGCCTCAGATGAACACAATCCTACCAACAAGGAGCTCTTTTCTATTCTCCCCCCCCAAATTGGCCCCTAACACTGCCACCGCCGAAGGTTATCATCCGGGTCTCAGGGTTGGGATGACTGGTCAACCTTTAGAGCACCCCGAGTCGCTGGAAGAGCAAACCTGGCCACCATCTAGACTGAGGCAGGGCTAGCAGCAATCTCAGTCGTCAAAACTCGTTCCAGATTGAATCAGAATGCGTGAGCTGGCCTCTGGCGCCGAGTTGGCGAGTAAACTCGACTTGTTGGGACGAGAACTGGCCCTCAGCCTTGGAATGGGCACGCGAGTCGGCGCTAACTCGCCTGAGACCAAGCCAAGGAACTCCGAGTGACTTTTTGGCCTCGCAAACTTTGACCATTATCGGTCTGTTGGTTCTAAATGTCAGCGGCAAGCCTATGCCATCCTATGGCAAAGTAGCCCACTGACTGCCCTTAGGGTGAGTTCAAACAAAATTCCAATAATCATTCAACCTGTCCTCTGACGGATTGTTTCTGTATTACTGTTCGCTGCCATGGGATGGGTAGAGACATGCGCGCTTTGTTGCCGCTTTTTGTTGTTCTCGACGAGCACGACGATTTTACAAATGTGTTTCAAAAATGGATTAGATCAGACGAAGTTTCCGACTAGTCAACATGTTTGATCTAGTGAGGAAGGGGTGAGTAGCATTGGTTGCAGGTGTGACGTGTTATGTTCAAGCCTCAGACCCATTTGTCACACCCTGCTGTATTGTCGTGTTTGTAGAGACTGCCACAACCCTAGACTGAGGTTAGTCGATCAGAGCGTTTCAGAGGTTGAGTCTCGCAGCATTTGTCGTTGAGCTATGCGGACACGCAGGCTTGGATCGTTTGCCTCTTCCGATTGAAATCTTTGCGCCAGCATCAAAGCCAAAACCAAAACTCACAAGTGTACATTCACGGAAAATGCGCTTGTGATCCTCACTACTGTATCTTGTTCATTCGACCTCCCTGACATTCAGCCTTTTGGTAGATAATGACGCTAATAAGTGCAATTTTAGCCACAAGAATCATCACCTTCCTCATCGTTGGGCTCTTGATCGCAAATATCGTTTTCCATTTCATTGCAAACCGGGAGCGTAAGTGGTCAGGAATTCGTGAATCCGAGCCAACACTTGATGAGAGATCAAACAATGAGATTGGTTTGACGGCAGCAACAATGAGGCAAGACCTGTGACATATCCATTCCAAGATGCCAGGAGGCAGTCGAATCAAGGCCTCTGTTGGGCATCCGTCCAAGTCCACAGTCTAATCGGCTACTTGGCGATAAAGTTTAAATTGCCACACTGAGAGACACCTAGTGCGCTCTCATTGAATGAGAATTCACTCCAACTAATGGGTCTAGTTATTCTGGCCATTCTCTCGGATCGAGGAGAGTATGGCGCCATCTCAGAGCAGCATTTGGCTGTTCTAGTTTGGGGTGAATACTAACGTGCCTTGGAGGCCTATCTGCGCGCCAACAAGCTTTGTGGGTTGTTGCCTTGCAAGACCCAGTGACCCAACATGGTCACTGAGTAACTTGTCCATAGGGGCGACCAATTATGTGATAGTTCGAGAGGACTAATAGAGCAGAATTTAACACTCTGCATTCAACATTCAAAGTTCGTCTACTGTTTCTATCTCATTATCGATCGTATGCTCGAAAGGTGAACAAGATTCACGAATTGAACATCCAGATAGATACATACTGAGGGGGGTCATGGAGTCAAACGGAAGACCAGCAAGCCCATTAGATGTATTTGGAGGCAATTTCATGGCAGCAAACAAGATCAAGCTGGCATTTCTGTCACAATCCAGGCACAGCTCGCTGGATGAACTCGCCTGACTTCGTTGGCGACGGGATGTTTGCCCCTAGAGGATCAGTTTCCGACGATTTAACCAGAAACAATCGCCACAATAGCCATAGAGAGCAGACCACGAGCACCGTTCATGGATTCCGAATTGAGAGATCATCGTCCAGATTCGACAGAATTCCGGGACGTGTTCGAGACAGTTGCATGTGAAGCAAGAGGTCCAAGGTTGTTGCATTTGGCATCTCATGTGAGGCCAGGAGCATCCTGATTTAGCGAAAGCCATTCAAAGATGTCGTAAGTTGAGGACTACGAAAATGTTTATGAGTATCCTGTTCAGCAAACTTTTTTCAATGGCTGAGACTTCGAGATATTTGAACCTGATTTTTGCAAACAACGCTCTAATCAGCTTAAACGATTGGATCCTCATCACTGAGGCCCATCTAATGCCAATCAAAAAGTGCGCTAATGGTCGAAGGGGTCCCATCGGAATTTGTTGCCAGGGTGAAAGGTTCAGCGTGTTGAGACGAATGAGCGATGGTTACCCATGTTTCTAATCCATCGATTAGATTAGATTGGTCTGTTCTAGTCTGACTGATTGCGCAGAACGGAGAGGCTTCAGATTGAGACAGTGGCCATCGAGATTGGATTGTTCAGAGTGACCACACCAGGTGCTTTCAATTGCTCGAGCCTCTACTCAGCGCTTTTGCAGGTAGTATTCAGGGAGGCTAACTTGAAAATGTCAACTTTATTTTTAGAGGAACAATATCCACTCGCCCTATATCAGCAGTCCACCCGAAAACAGTCTCTACGACGCAACCAATTTTTGGTGCCGCTGCTTTCCTCTGCCCAAAGTTAGACTTCCCAGAAGCAGACTGCTCCGCTTCTTTGGTTGTGTCATGTTTGACGATCCGCTTGGGTCTATCGAGAGCGTTTTGATTGCCGATTCTGACTCGGTGTCGCTAAAACCATTGCTTGTCATTGTCAACGAGAGCCTCTTTATCCAGCTCATCTTTTTGTCGCGCCCATTCTGAGTCTGTCCGCCTTGCTCACCATGGCAACCATCCAGTGTTCCAGCGCGAGGATCAGTGCTCGCTGGTTCAGTTTGATTGGAGCTCCCAGGAGAGTGCTTTGCACCTGACAGAATGTTCACTGGCGGCGATAGGCACCTAAATCTGGCCAGAGTTGACCCAGAGCTCTTGCTCTTCCTCGATTGCGTGGTGTTCGCGTACATGCTCGCGATTGCTGGCATAGCTTGGTGCGGGCTTATAAAGTTTGGGGCCATAGGATGCTGGCGGCCAAAGTGAATTGGCGGCGCCTGATAATATGGATCGTAGATTTGCGCTTGCGAGTACAGCTGCGGCTGCTGGTAGTGGGCCGCAGCTGTTGAATGGGGCATGTAATAGGGCAAACACATTGGGGCCAGTTGGTTTGGTTGGTTTGTACAAATTAAAGGCGCCTTCCCATAGTAGGCTGGCTCCGGAAGTGGATGCATGGGTGTGGGTAGCATTTGGGCCGATTCAATGTGGTTTGTGGGCAACCGATCGCGTCTACGATGCTCGCGCCTCTTAGAACTCGACTTCTTTGATCGAGAGCTGAGATTGTTTGCAGGCCTAACTAGCGGCTCAGCTCCACTCTCGCGCGTCGACTGACCTGAAAATCGCGTCTCCAGCTCTAACGAGCCAGCCTGTTGTTGAGCAGTTACATCATGAGGCCTGTTTGGTTGAGCTCGCGATCCACCCATTGAATTTGCTGTCAATTCTGGTGCTGTGCACTTTTTCCGCCCCGCAGCCATGTCCTGGAACGAGGCAGCCCGGCGACTCCTCTCAATGCTCCTATCCTTGTGCTCCCTCTTCTGTCTATTTCTGCGCGATCTCGGTGGAGTTCGGGCCTCATTTGCACTGAATTCAAATGTTCTGTCGAGGTTTTGCATGCTCTTTGAATGACGGTTACTAGAGTAGTGATTGTTGTCGTCGTAGCAGGTTAAAATTTCTATCAAATCCAGAGAGTGCGACATCTTTTCCATCTCTTTTGAACGCGTATCGAGATCACGACGAGCTTCCCCCACTGGCTGGCTCGTCTTTGGCATGAAATCATCGTACAGACTTTTGGAAGACCCTCTTCTGGCCTCTCTAGCCTCCTCCTCCTCCTCCTCTTCCCCCCTTGATGCTCCCTCAGCGCCAGGCTCTTGGCCGAGAACGCGTTGCCCAGAGAAAGCAGCCGGCTGGTCCGGATGGCTCTCTGCAGCCGAGCCATGGGCCTGGTTCTGTTTGGGCTGATGGTTGTGCTTAGTGATGACGGCATAGTTGTCCTCGCTTGAAGCCTCGAGCGAGTTATCCTCGTTTGAGGTGGCAGTCAGTGAGTTTGTTTGATGATTTAAGGTTGCCTCGACCACAATGCAGTCTGAGCCTCTCTTGTTTTGCAAATGCGTTCGTTTGCTGTTCGCTTGTCTCCGATTGAAACCGTTCGAAATGGTCCCATTCTGGTTGGTTAGTTCAACCGAAAGTTTTTTGGCACTTAGAAAGTCGGCATATGCATGGGTGCAGCATCTAACCAGGGCATTTGCAGCGGCATCCCGGCGACAGATGAAGGCATGGCACTCGAGCACCTTGATGCCGGTGGTTCGGCGCATTATGGCGGCGAAAACGGGCGGATGTTTTGCGTCGATCATACCTGGACACTGGAAGATGGGCGCATCCAAGGGTAAAAATCTTACAGCGCTCCTCTTTTGCCTCTGCTGGCTCGCTCCGTCTTGAGCCGATTCACTTGCAACAGGTTTGCCCCCTCCACCTCTCGCAACTCTTCCACTAACCGGTCCTACTGTATTGTTATTCAAATCGCCAACCATTTCAGCGGGCTGCAAAGTTGCCTGATGTTGGTCCTGTACTAGCGTTGATGTGTCGAAGAAACGAATCGCCGCGCAATAGTGAAGGGATTCAATAGAGAAAAATCGCTTTATTTCGCGTCCAAACTCATCCACATTTTGCAGTAGCAATCCGTTGCTCCAAACGCTGAGCCAGGAATCGATGCCCAGACTGGAGCTCAGGTGACTAATGTCAATGGTTGTGCTCGGCGAGTTTGGAACTTCGTTTGTGCCTGCGGCGAGATTTGAGCTTGGATTTGTGGACGAATAGTTTGAATTGAATTGCTCCTCTGGATAGAGTTGCCTGAGAGGCTCTTGGATGCCGTGCAAGCCGTTCTTGGTTATGTGCGGCACCGAGGAGCCCAAATACATGACCCGACATCTACATAGGGGCCGATTCAAGAGCGCCTGCTGGTCCCAGTGGCTCATGAGCGACTCTTTAAAGTTTGGCCGCTGGGCGAGAAAGTTCCTCTCATTGGGGCCCATCGTTAGTGTGCCTAGCATTGGATCATAGTAACTTTGTAAACTTGTTAAGTTTGCTTGAGCAATTGGACTAAAAGAGTTGGTTGCACATAATGGTTGCGCTTGGTGTAGGTTAGTTGCGCGCGAGATTGTCTGTGCGTAGCCGCAGGTGGGTTTCCTGCCAAACTGGGCCGGCATCATCATTATTATGGCCGCTTGGTTTGCTGCTTCAGTTGGCCGATTTTGTTGCTGATCAAGGGTTTGCTTGTTCGGATTGTCTTTTGCTTTGCGGTTTGTGGGCTTGATTAGGGGATTCGCAGTCATTGAACTGGCTCTGCAAGGCGCTCTTGTGACAACGCCATCAACTTTTAGCTAGATAACGACACATTTGCCCGCCCCTAAGTTCGGCATCGATAGCAGGGACAAAAATAAACGCGCAACGCTGCACTTGATTCCTGAAAGTCGCTTATGAGCAAGTTTAGAGCCTTCTTTTGGTGGCCGCCGGTAGTCTCGCGTATTTTCTCGCCCGCTAGGATCAAGCAATCCCGTCCAGACTGGCCAAGACTAGGATTGGTCCTGCTGATAATGGAGCTCAATTTTGTCTGGCCGAGGGAACGAGCCACTATGGAGCCAGTGCCAGCTAGTTGTTATCAATCTGAAAGCTCGGTGGCATTCAACTCAAGCTCGCCCGTTGCCCACTCTCTGCCAGTCTCTCCCTCTCTCTCTCTTTAGCTCGGAGTTTCTCGCCAGCTAGTTTTGGGTTGCCTCTAGCGCCGAGTTTGCTGCTGCTGCTGCCGCCGCCGCGCTCGTCCAGTCTTGGTGGCAGACAGACGCACACAAGTTTGGACACACTGACCGACAGGTTAGCTCACCTGGCGCTCGCTTGCGGTTGGCTTGCGTATATGATAATGAACATAGATCGAGCGTCCTGGCTTGTAATTGTCCACAACAAGTTGCCTGCTTGCTTGCTTAGGCTTCCTCTGCGACAACTTGTTGTGTCACAAACAACTTGCTCGTGTCTCGTCGTCTCTCTCTCCAACTCTCGAGCTCGCAGGACAAACTCTCAGTCTTCCCAGTCTATCCGCTTTCCCGTGGCATTTTCAACTGTCTCTACTCAAAACTCGACTCGCCAGCTAGACTTGGCCGCTCAGATGAGGCAGCCGATTCAAGTGACTCCTCCGGTTTCGTTCAATTGAATTCAATTCACTAACTAGAGCCGAAGGTATCAGGGCAAAACTGGCCGCTAGAGAGTAAGAGTAGGGCTTCAGTTTGAAGCGAGACACCCTCTAGAAGCTGCCTGAACCGCTCTGGCCCATTCGGAGCTAGCGCGGCATCGGCCTGCAGTAAGGCTGAACTCTGACCATTGCGCGTGAATGCGCAAGCTCAAGCCAACAGGCTCGCTCTGAGAGATGGAGGGAGGGGAGGGGACTGGCTCGCTAACCAACTGTGTATTTGCTAGACCTTTAGCGCTCGATCGTGAGGATTAAGGGGAGAAAAAGGGCAAAATTCTTCTCGTACCTGCAAACCTGTTGCCAGTTTTTCAAACTAAACACTCGTCCAGCAAATCGCCTGAATGGGTTTAGAAATGTTCGCCCGACTTAGCAATTGGAAAGCAATTTCATTTTGCTTGCCAACTGCCATTATTTAGCGGCTCTAAATTAGCGCTTGGATTCATGAATGGATGCTGGCGCCGATGCTGCTGCTGCTGCTGCTGCAGCTGTCAGCGTCGAGTGAAAGCTAACGGAAAGCTTGCGGTCCGAATATATCACGATGGTCGCCGGCGGAGGGCAGTTGTTGTTGTTGTTGTTGTTGTTGTCATTGCTCGAAAACGTTGACTCGATTTGATAAGGTCGCACATTGATTGATTGACTAGCTAGCGGTGGGCGAGTTTGCAGTCTAAGCGGCCAGGGCGACGCCCATTGATCTAACGATTGTTGGGCGAGAGAGGGCCGGGCTTTGGCTTGGAGAGATCGCAGGCTGGATTGTCTGCCGGCACCTTGGACGTGCATCCAATGGTTTGCCCACTCTGGCCCAAGACAACTGACGAAAGGGCGCATCCAAGGCGACCTGGATGACGAAACGCGCGCTCTCATGATGAGGAAAGCTCCACGTTGGCCCATCGCTGCTCGGCCGGCATTCACCTGGATGCGAGCTGATTTTGTCCAAGCTCGGCTAATTTATTATCTCATTAGCCAATGTTAGTTTATTGACTTTTTCACTATCTCTATTTCCATCCATCAAGTCCCCCTACCTGCAAGCAAAACAAACCGACCTACCCGCTCTCAAACGTAGTTATGCACTCGCAGCAAGCGGCGCTTGCTGTTTGGGCCAACAAGCAGATTGAGTGTATAAATAAACTCAATAATCACAATAGAATCTGCTTAGAGTTGCTGATTGAATGAATGCTGGAGCCTTAAGTTGAGGGCATTTTGATGAAACAGGTCGCACGCTCGCAAGCTCATACGATGCATCCTCCTGCTCCCCAAACAAGCTCCCTTTATCTTCCCTCCTGCTCGCTCCCTACCTCAATCTCTCTCTCTCTCCCTCTCTCCAACCTCTTGCAAGCGAGCTACCTCTCTCGGCATTATTCAGTCAATTACTGGCCAGTGTCCATTCAGTGAATAAGCTCCACCATGATGGAAAAGTGCAACAACAGTTTCAAGCTGTGCGACTAATCCACCATCTACGGCTCGCTCGAGCCCCAAAATGCCCTCAGACCGACAGGGATGGTGCGCAAACTTCGTCGCACAACAACTAGAGCTCTCGGCCATATCGGTTAGCTTGCTTTGAGCACCAAAACAAGGCTGATGTATGAATTATTCGCCAAGCTGCGATTCAGTTCTCGGGATTGACGGCCGCCGTGTTGTTTCCTCGGACTGGCGTCCGTGCGGAGATGCGCTGCAAATCAGATTGGATCCAGGTTCATTTATCATGCACAGTGAGCAGGCTAAGCAATCGGCACTCCGCGATACATAATTAGCGCCGAAAGCTTCAGGTGCCCCAAGTTTAACCATTCATCTTGTCCAAGCAAACTGAGCTAAATGATTCCAATGGAGCCACACGCAGGCTGAAAACATGGGAGGCAACCAAATTCGGATCACACACAAACCCAGCTCGAGAGGGCGGAAGAGTCCATGCCTTGAAAACCATAAACAAGAGTCCTTTCCTTGGCGAGGCCAGTTTTCTGAGCCACAAATTGGCCACAATATTCCATTCACATTTTAGGTAAAACTAGATTCTAAGATAAATGTTGCCCATGAGTTTTGTTCCCTCTTTGATGATCCTCCAGACGGCCACCGTGTGTGCTTTTACCTTTGCCGATAACTTTGCATCCCAATGCCCTCTTGTCTTTTCTTGTCGTGGGCAGACTAATATCGGAGGGAGGTGCCTAACGAAAGATAAACATTGATTCTGAAGCGATAAATCGCTCCAAATTGCGAACCCGAGAGTTCCATGGCCAGAGTTTTAACGCATATCAAACTTATCTGACCACCACTGACTTGGCACTCGAGGGAGACCAGCTCAAAAAATAAATCTACAAGATAGGTAAGCCATGTTCTTGCCGCAATTTGTTTAAGTTTGTTCACAAATCCTTAGTGCTCGTTTTTAACTCCAACAAGCTTCATCGAAACACCTAAACGGACGTAAATTTTCCACTTGCTACTATGAATTGAAATGGTCTACCCGGCGAGGAAGCTTCTATGATTTACGGCTCGAGCTTGCCAGTACTCTCACCTACTATTGGTCGCTACTGGTTTGTTCCTGTAAGGCATCGCATTTTGCGTTGACTTAGGTGGCAAGCAGACAAACCGATCAATTCGGTAGAGCAAAGTACCGAATTGGCGCGAACAAGATGCATAATCTCGACATTTGCAATCAAATACAAAGTTTAGCGGGCAGTGTTAGCTCGAACAGGAAAGGGTAGGGTTAGCATGGAGGCAGGTACGATATTAATCCAGCTGGCCGATAATTTATCCCACCACCGAGCATCTGAGTCCAAAGTCCTCAGAGCGCATCTTCACCCTGTCATGGCGGCCAGTATCTTGAAAAAGACAACGTTGACGAGACTTTGCAAAGGTTGCATCCACTTTTAAAACTCTTGCTTGCTGTTCGCATTGAGACGAGAAATCTTGGATGAGGAACGTTCCTCTCGGTTCGATTAATTAAAATGCTTCACCTTGCTGAGCCTTGCCGCTTACTTTTAGCGAGCGAGTACCTTCAAGTAACAATATTAGCACCGCAACGGTTGAACTAGATGCATTCAACTTTGCCGCTGCTGCTGCTGCCGCCACCATCGCCGCAAGCTTCTAGGGCTCAGCAATTTATCTCTCTTTAGTCTCCTCCTTCTCCCCTTCGGTCATACTGGCGCCATAAGGTAACTTCGCGAGATCATAACTTTTTGCCTAGAGCTTCAGATTCTAGTTACAAGGCATTCCTATTTTGTAGCCCAACAGTTTCGAGTATTTCTACACAAATATACCTTTGGCCAACCAGTTTTTGGGGCTAGACAAAGGCAAGTGTGCCATACAGTTTGCACGATTATGGCACAATTTCTAAGCGCCAACTGGGCATAAATCATCTAGACTTGCGTGCAGCTTCAATACTGCCCCGAGCTAATGACATTGGTGTTGATTCTTACACCGTCAATCGACAGGTTATGGCTCTGAACTTTAACGAAACCGCCGAGCCAATGAAACGCTCACCCAGATTCTTTCGCGACGCCGAGCGCCATCCAACGAAAGCTATCAAACTGGCAGATTAAGTGAATCGATGGCGGAAGTTCCATTAGGGTAAAGTTTTTGATCAATTACCTAGAAACCTGCAAGCTTCAGTTCGCTTGAGCTCAAATTCAAATTCAACGCTCAGTTAGCCGGTTGACTGCGTTTGCTCTATCGGGCAGGTGCCAAACTAAAAACATGACCTGTGACGGTCTGGCGTTCAACGCTCCTTGGATCCAACATGATGATGTCCAGCGGGCACTAAATCTGCGTGTCTTTCGGTCATGGGCCACAATTTGTCCTCCTGATTGCCGTCTCACGAGCCTACAAGTTTAGCGGCATGAACAAGGCCTGGAAGATAAGTGCCATTTATCGCACCGAGCTTTGTGAGACGCTAACAGGATGCAGTTAGGTCACACTTGGTCGAACTGGGATTCAAATCAGATAGGATGAAGGTAACGGTGCCTCTACCTCTGCGTGTGTGTTTCTCTCTCCCTCTGCCTTTCTCTTTTAGCCTCCAAGGCAGCTATTTGAGCATTTATTATTGATTGTGAGGGTATTCAGACTAACTTAAACGACTAATTATCCCTCCCACTAAAGCTCGGCCATAGTTTAATCATATTGACTCTGCACACTGACTTGCAAGTTGTTTTAAGTTGGCCCAACTCAAAAACACTTCAGCTCTGCGATTGGACCTTTTCCTTCTGACACATGGAATTGGGATTGGACCGAATGTCAGACTAAGTGTTTTATTTGTAAGTTGCTGACCAGTCTAAGCAGTAGGGTTGATCCGATATCTCGCCAATCAAGTTGGGTAGCTAGTTCGACAGCCGGCGAACGGGATGTTCCTATTTGGCGCCTTTTTTGGACTTCAAATGCCAATCTTTCAATGCATGCAAATGGAACACGGAAGAATTCGACCTTTCTGATTGCCAACACTGATGGGAGCTCAAAATCAATCAAGTGCGCGAGAGTCCACCTAATTGGTCAGTCGAGAGAGGAGCAAGAGTGATGGCAGAGGTAGTGTTGACCTGGCGTAAATTCCGCCAACTATCCGACTACTGTGCTTGACTACCCCCAGGCTAGTTATGCGCTAGCCAAAGGCTGATACCCAAGAATCAGCTGCTTTCGCGAGATTCCTAGTTAGAGTCCACTCCAACTATTCAAGCGATCATATCTCGAAGCTTGATCAACAGCTCGGGCGCCTGCTCCGCTAAGCTTGCTTGAAACAGCACCTGGCAGGCTGCGCTAGATCAGACATTAGTATATCCCTTCTAATGTTTGTCTTCTGTCTTTAGAGCACGGAAATATTCCGCAAATGATTAGCCTAGTGCTCGGGGCGCTCGCCATCAACCGCACTCTTTTGCACTCTCTTGCATTTATGCCGCAAAATATTGGGTCACAGGTCAGGAAGGGTAATCACTGTTGGGTTTGGTTGGGAGATGTGAGTGGCTTAAAAATGATACAAGGATTCGTGAGCGGCCACTGTTTTCGCAACTACTGCCTCATTCCTTGGCCAGTCACTAAATTAAGTTACATAGATGATAAAATCCGCTGGGTGCAAGACCCCCAGAAGCTAAGGGTCGTTTCAATTTTTTAGAATTGGCTGGACAAGAACAACTTTCTTATGATATGGCAATGAGTTTCAATGTGGTGGCAATAAAAATATCACATTCGTGATTCTTAACAGCATCATATTTGTGTTTAAGTGCTTGGACAACAAGTGTGTGAGACTCTCTCGTCTTAAATCCTTATTTTCGGCCGTCGAACAGATGCTTCTCCATTATATTCGTAAGCATAAGTAAAACTCAAATGAGAGACTCTTCATAGATGAAGTGAATCATCCCACCTGATTTTTGGAATGCTCATACGTCGACTGATGATAAGTAGAAGCGTTATGTTCTTTACACATTTACACAATCGTCTCTTCTAATAATAAGCATATCTAGAACTTGATATTTCTTGATGCATTCAACCGCCTTTTTATGGGTCACAAGGGTGAAGTCGTGCCCGTTACACTGCAGAATACGATCCCCTAGCTTGAGGCCGGCTCGCGCACCAGCGCCATTTGGATCAATTTTGGTTATGTAAACTCCAGCCTCGGCAAACTTTTGTGGCGATTTGGTATGATCTTGGTCTATGCCTCCTGCGATCGAAAACCCCGAGCGCCACACCTCTGAACCAGTAAAGGGGTCCCTACCAGCGGGCAACTTCGCCAGTTTAATTGGAATCTTTGGATTTTTTCGGCTAGGATTAGATTATATCGCCCCCTTTTGACTCAATTGGGATTCTAACCATTACTTACGCTCAAACATTGAAATGCATCGCCTGGTTCATAACCGTCCATTGTGATAATGAGCCCGATTATGATGATCACTCAATTATATGGCCTCTGCTTCTTGATTTTTCAGTGCTCCTTCACAATTTGATAAAGCTGGTGTTTTCCATAACAATAGATTTTTGCAGAGAAACTACTCTCAAGCAAATCTTAGGGATGAAGCTAAGCCCCTCAGACGCTTGTATGGTTCCATGCGAATATGATATCTGTTGAACGTGATTGTCTATGACTTTAAGCGTCTTTGGTTACTGTACGACCATTGCCGACGTTTGAAGTTCCTGTCCTGGTAGACGCAATATCGAGGGGTATATATATTTTACGGGCGCGCCGATAAACTCGTGTGAATCCATGCGCTAGGACTGTCGAACGCAAGGACTCTCGTACGCGACTGAAGGCAATGCGAAACCGCTTTCACTCTGCAGCCCTATCCTTCAAACACTCATCTCTCCAACAAATTAAACAAATCACGGAATGAACGAGTTCGGGATTGAATCTAATCGGTTTAGGTAGCTCTGTGGTTGGATGTATTGTTTTTTATTGTGATTTGTTCGTAGCACAAGGTCAATCATTGTACGTGTAAGTGGTGGATGCTGCACGGTTCTGAGAGCTCAAAGAATACCTCTACCTCAATCTATCAAGCAAGAGACCGATCGGGTTCCCATCCAAATGAACTCTAACTTGACCGTAGTTAGATTGCACCCGGTCTTATTTCGTCCGGTTTGTCATCATCATGTGGAATGTGGGTATGGTGTTTCATCACTGTTTGTCCTCGAGCATCCAAACAGGCGAATTAAATGCATCATCAATTTTGATTCGTTCATCGCCCATGGTTTCTCGTGGCCAGGGTTCATTTGATTGCTATCCTCATGGCTCAGTGGTCGAGAGTCTTGACCAACTTGAGCATTGGGTTCAGGAAGAACTTGTACTTCAATTCAACACCCTCTAGCTTCAATGGCTCCAATTTGCCGCAATCGAGCTTGTCTGCCTCAGGACATATCAAACCCATCGCCTCAGATGTGTAAGAGTCGACGTATTCTGAGTAGACTTTCTCGTATTTCGAACAATTTGTCTTCGTAGCATCCAAAAAGAAGGTCTTACTGTCCAAGACGTTGCAACAAGCTCGGCGAACTCTCAGCTTCTCGTCGGAAATGTTAGCATCGTTAAGGACTTGAGTTGAAAGGATTGTCTTCCTTTCGGCACTTCTAGCCGATTCGAGAGCGTTCTCTTGGATGCATTTTGTAGACTCCCACGTCTCCTTGAACTCTGGCGTGTCAGGCTTGCAGCGAGCTTCGTTCATTTGAGATCTAGTGCGAAGGATGGCGCTAAATACCTGTTGCGTGAGGGAGGTGTAGCACTCTTTGTTGTATTTGCGTAAAAGTTTAACTGCATCATTCATCTCCTGGCATCTTTTAGTGAACTCTTCAGCAGTCGTCGAAAGCTTGTACTTGTCGCTCAAGGTTGTGATTCCTTGGGCAGCGCCCAAATTGTCGAGGACTGCCTCGATCTCCGCGCAGTCTACTTTTTCGGTGGAGGCCGCTTGAGCTGAGCGCGATAGGTAATGGTTAGCAATCATCCGGTAAGTTGGCGGATCAAACCTGAGAGTCTTTCATTGTACTCACCGATGTTTGACACAACCGCCGAAAGGGCCAAAAGTATCAAGAACTTCATTTTGTTTCGGTGAGATGCAAGTGTTTTACTCTTATTGAGTCTCCTTTCGCCCTTAGGGTCTATCCGTCAGTTAAAGCTAGGTATTGTTATCTAGTGGCAATCAATGACGACGAATGGCAAGGAGAGTTTCGCTCGAGCGCCTTTTATACAGGAAGCCGGTCGATTTTGCGGCATCCGGGTGCTCAAGATTGAGACAATCTCGCGGCTTTGAAACTGCTGGCTCCTGAAGACTCCTCCCCCAAGACAGCCTAAGTAATGTGTAGCCACCTGTTGCATGCGCAGCAGGGCTACCAAGCAGCGCGTCTGCGGATTGTGGCTGCCGCAGCAACTGGCGACGGGCGAGCTCTTGGCCTTTTGTTGCGCTTTGTGCCCCAAACTTGGCTTCCTAGTCTCACTTTTAATTGCAACGTCTCTTACATTGTTCCTTCGAAGTGAGCTGACACATATTGTCGGCCTCCCTGGTTCGTATGTCGACTTTCTGCGGTTATTGAGGCAGCCTCCCCAACCGGCAACGCGGAACTGCTTATCTGAGTCTATGCGATCAAGCAAACGAGATGATGAAGTTTGAGTACCATTGATTGGAAACAATCAGTAGTAGCAACTTACAGGCATAGCAAGGTGCTCTACGGGATCAAACAAACTAGATTATCTCAACTCTAGCCCACTGACGAGCCCCAATCTTTGTATTTGAATGCTGTGAATCTTACTGAGTGAATCACTTGTATAATGTGTGTTTGCAACCTTCGTGAGGGTCGTCAATCATGACGAAATATTCTGGAATCGATGAACAAAGCAACCTGGCCAGACGGATAGGAGGTAAGCTTTGACAGTACTGCGAGCTGCTCTGGCTTCAGGAAACTAAACCAATGACGATCGTCATTGACGATTCGTCAATCGATCAAAACAAAACGGAGGTGACTGAACATTTGTTTGTCGCTCACGTATGGAAAATTTATCTGTAAGACCAGCTATGTCTGCTCGTGCAGCCAAACGAAGTCGCTCGGCCTCCTAAGACAGCTATTCTGGTTGGTCTCGTCCTGACAAATCGTCACCTGCGTGTTCACAGGTCGATCTTGTCAAGAAAGTTAAAAGTAAAGATAGCCTGTTCAAAGACATCTTCCGTCATACAAAACCAATGTTTCTTGAATTTCCTGACTTGGTAGAATCATACACATATAGTTGTTGATCCAACTCTATGGTTGCAGCTAATCTATGGTCAAATCAACAAATTTACCCAAAATAATCAACGTAAGACTGTTGCCAGATATCACGCCCGGCCGACGTTGTTGCAAGGATCAATGTGACTATTCAACAACTATCACTGCTTGAACACTCCGGGCACAATTGTATCTCGAGACTCGTGGAGGTTGGTTATGCTCATTATATCAGGATTGCCGCAATGGTCCCGCCAAACGTTGAAGAAAGTTAATTAATTTGGAGCACGTCGTGCGGTTGAAGTAGTTTTGTCTAGTTTTGAGCAATCTGAGAGGCAGACATTGACTTTGCTCTGTGAGAAGGAGCTAAGATGGAGGAAGGGGTTCGAGACAGACTAGACGTTGATCCATCACGACCAACCACTTGAGCAAACCTCTCCCTGCGGTTCCGCCCAAAGCATTCATCTGTTCCCTCTTCTCTCTGGATTTGCTACCCTTCCGCACCCCCGGACGAAATCCTTCCACTAAGTGCAGTGGACGGTAAATATTGCTATTGTTATACAATCGTCCTCGAGTGCGAAGCAATGGCACAGGACCCTTATTGTTCGGGTTGGGCTCTTACATGTTCCCTTACAAGTAACCGAAGAATTTCAATCTCTCCAAGCAATTTAGTGAGCTCCAGAAAGATAGTCTGTAATTTTCACGCAGCAAAGGCAAGAGCAGGCATACAATTACCTGATGGCAAGTGCACCATGGTGATTGGTTACAGGCTGGTCTTTACAGCAGACTTGCTAGCTGTCTGACAGGTAAGGCAGCCATTTACTTCCCTCGGTTGGAGCCTTTGCTCTCGCTTTCATTGAAACCATTTCCATGCAGCAACTACAATCGTGGCTGCCGCTCAGGAGGACCTGCGAAAGTATTAGGAGCGCAATCTACGCTCAAGGTCGACTTTCCGAAAGGTTCCAATATGAGACTGAGGTAAACTCTCTCGTTCTTTTGAGAAAATTCTCTCGTGCTGCGTTAAGCCAGCACTTCAATTCCAAGATCTCTCGCAATTGTCTTTGCTGGTCGAGTCAAAACTGTAGTAGCCAAGCTAGGCTTTTAGCTTTTCTGACGACTTCGATTGTTTATAACGAAACTAGATGGTCGGATTCCATTCATCCTGAGAAAGACTCCGCCTTGGACAGCCTACAATGTGGTGTAGGAGAGGAGTTGAGATGGAAAAGTTCTGCTATTGGCGAGATGAAGTTGAGTCTTG
>ENA-UOVY01000356-UOVY01000356.1-plant-metagenome-genome-assembly--contig:-NODE-356-length-25660-cov-620.561414_pt1 | contig 25660 bp, 14 predicted proteins | sample MGYA00249840_ERZ761561 | MGnify/ENA primary metagenome ERZ761561 (study PRJEB28882, sample SAMN05720143) | plant metagenome | isolation source: Guanajuato, Mexico | place: Mexico:Guanajuato, Mexico...
AGCCAGCTAATGAGAGCCGAGCAGAGCCAAGAGCGAGCGACAGAGCGCCAACTGAGCAAGCCCGACTAAAAAGCCAACTCCCACGCCCACAGGTCCTCGAGGCGCTCAACTTCCTCCACTCAATCTGCAAGCTCATCCACAGGAACTTGAATCCGCACACAATTCTGGTTAACGCGAACGATAGTTGGAAGCTGAGCGGACTCGAGTTTGCGATAAGATTCGAGTCCGCGAGCATAAGCGAGTCAGCCTCGATAATGGCGAGCGAGAGTTGCGCGCCCATGCTGCGCCACTCGGCCGCCCAGTCGGCCCTGCGCCGCCAGAGGACTCTGGTGAGTCGCCTTCCTCCTCCTCCTCCTCCTCCTCCTAGCCGCCGGCCAAGCCCACTCACCCGCCCGCCAACCCGCCAACCCGCCAACCCGCCAGCACCAGACGAGCTGCGCCGAGTTCGCCAGGGAGCCCAGAGAGGGGCTGCTGCAGCCGGAAGTGGACTACCTGGCGCCCGAAATCTGGCGCAAGTCCAAGTGTTCGCACAAGTCCGACCTCTTCTCATTCGGACTCCTCCTCTGCCAGACCTACGACTTTGCGCGCCACCGGCCGCCCCTGAGCTGTAGCGCGCGCGCCAGCCACTACGAGCGCGAGCTGGACAGGGTAAGTGTCCACCTGCGGCCGCTCCATTCAGACCCGAGCAGCCCTAAGGGGGCGACCAAGAGATAGAGCAGCCCAACTGACCGCAGACCAAAACTCGAAAGCTGGACGCGAAACGGAAGAGGCGACTCGCGCGCTCAGTGCCGCTGGAAATGCGAGACGCGCTGCTCGGGATGCTCGAGCTTGAGGCAAACCTGCGCCCCTCAGCCAATTACGCGCTCCAGGTGAGTGTGCTGCTCGCTGGCCCTTGGAGGAAGTGGAGCCGCTCGCTCGGCTTGCTCGCCTAATCAGGCCGCCCGCCCGAGCGAGCCTCCAAAAATAAACAAACTCTTCCTCGACTCAACTCAGCCAAGTTGAACTGAACTGAACTGAACTGAACTGAACTGAACTCCGCCCAACCCGACCAACACGCAACCAGCTCCTCAGGCGGCCAACTGAGCTGTGCGCCAGGAGGAGCGAGCGCTCGCTCAGACACTTGAGGAGCTCGCTCGGCTACTTGGACACTCGTTTGGCCAACACAAACAACGCAAACTTGGCCGCCAAGAGGGGACTCGACTATTTCAGAAAAGTCACCTCCGCAAACTGGCCGCAGAGGAAGGAGGCACGGAATGTAAGTTTGCGCTCCCGGCCGCCAGGAGCGGGCCGCCCCAAGTCTGGCCGACGGATGGCTGGCCCGCCGGCTGCTCGCTCCACTGGCCGGCTGTAAAACAACAAACGCGCCCCACTCCGCTCACGCTCGGCCAGGCAGCCCGCCGGCTCGAGCGAGCCCCCAAATGAGGCGCCCGCTGATCCGCGAGCTCAAGGCGCCGCCAAGACGCCGCCAACCTCCCCTCCTTTCCTTCCCTCTCGCCTCCACTCCTGTCGATTCCGATCGCTAGGTAAATAGTGGCGACGGCTGAGATTTCCCGATTGATCCGCTGGTTGGTTGGCTGGCTGGCTGGCTGGCTGGCTGGCTGGCTGGCCGACTCTGGCGGCGGATGGCGCGAAATCACGATCTATTTTAACGCCAACTTTCGCCCCGAGCGACTCGCCATTAGCTTAATTTGGAGCCTGCGCTCAACATGACGCCGCCTGCAAACCTTGAAATGGCGCCCAACTAATGGCGCTCTGTCTGGGCGCCGATATCTCTCTCTCGCTCTCGCTCTGGCTCTCTCGGAAGCATTAGAGGCTGTGGGAGTCTACTTTTAGAATGGGACTCGGAGGAAACACGTCGAGTTGTTAGAATATTGGCCGCCCCCTCTGGCTCAACTGGCGCCGCCACTACAACTGGCGCCACCGACGGCGTCCGTCAGCGGCGGGCAAACACAGGGCGGAGTGGTGCAATTATTTAGCCTCGCTCGTGTATCCATGCACATCATTATCTGAGCGCCCACTCGCTTAGTTAGCGGCCCCCATCCACTCCAAGTGGGCCGCCCGGCGCCAGAATCAATAAGGACGGCGCACATAAGGGGCGACAGGGGGCCAGGCGGCCGGATGCGGAGCCCATTCATTAATTTCCTCATTGTCTCGGGCAAACAGTGGCCGCCGGTGAGGCGGGCGCCAAATAACGAGTGGCGCGCGCAAACTGGCGCCCGAGATGCCGGCGTCAATTTGTATCCTCACGCGAGCTCGTCAGCAAGCCGGCTCGCCCATGGTAATGGCTGCGCCCTCGACGCGGCCGCCCGGGCGCCAGGTGCGCAAAACAACCGCTCGCCGGCTGGCAAGCGAGCCAGCTGCAGCGAAATTATCTCTCCTCCCTCCACCCTCTCGCTCGCGTCTGGCCGCAGAGCAGCCTAATGTCCAAATGGGAGGCGCAAGAGAGAGAGAGAGAGAGAGCTGCGACAATATTTCCATGGCTCCGCGCGGCCGACTCAGCGGCGAGCCGCTCGCCAGCCCGCGGCCAAGCCTAATGGCGCCACCAACCGGCTGCGCCGAGCAGGAGCGGGCGCCCCCCCCCCCGAGCCCGAGCCTCTCGCAGCCAGCCGCCGCCGGCGGGCCGCCCGCTCCACTTCCGGCCGCTCGAGCAAGATAACAGGCGAACTAACTCTCCACTCGCCCCCCGCCCCTCACCTGGCCGCTAAACCGGCTGAGTGTCGATAAATCAGCTTAATTTGCTCAACCTTTTGTTGCGCGGAGTCGATTCGTTGGCCTCGGCGGCCGGAAGCGGCCAGTTGGGGTCCGCGGCCGAGCTGGGCCAGGCGCAGCAGGCGCACTCCTTTGCCCACTTGCGACAACAGTTCGAGCAGACCTACGAAAGCCTGGCGCAACTCTACGCTCGGCCGGCCACCAGCGCCGGCTTCACCTGTCCAGATTCGCGCTCTCTAATGCTCGTGGTGGGTGAGTACCGCTTTGCTCGCTGGACGAGCCGCAAACTGGCCCCATCGGACTCGCGCCGCCGCCACAACTAACCGGCTCCAATTCAAACCGAACCGAACCGAACCGAACCGAACTCAATGGCCGCCGGCAGCGCTCCACCGGCGCCTCCTCGAGCAAGTGGGCCAAATGCGCGCCGAGCTGCCGCCCGTCTGCCGGCTAACCGCCGCCAACACTCACGCAAACCGGCCAACCCAAAACCACCGAAGCCTGGCCCAGCTGGAGGAGAAGCTGCTCCGTTTGGTTAGCGAGCGCTCGATCGCAAAGTTGGCGCCAATCCTCGCGGACCCGCTGCTCAAGTTGGAGGAGGTAAGCCAACTCTCGCGCTCCCCGGCCGAGCCACTCCTAGCATCGGCACCAATCAAAGTGTCGGCCGAGACCATCAGGGGGAGGCCCATCTTGGGCCCACAAAGCCGCCGGATTCCCGCTGATCGATTCCCGCTGGCCATCCAATCGTGGCGCTCGCACCTCTCGCGCCCAAACTCGCCCGCAGATCAATGGGCGCCCCTCTCGGCCCTCAACCGCCACGCAAGGCGCACAGGTGACACTGTGGCCGGCCAGCGAGGGCGCAACTCCGCAGGCCGCACATTGCAACAAAACCCAGCGGCCCTCCTCTCGCCCCCGGCCGGCCTCCTGATTGGCGGCCGAGTCCATTCGGGCGCCGCCTGAATGTCGCCAACCATTGGCGGCCGGCGCGCGCAGCCCTGGGCAACAATGTCCGCCGGCCCCAGTGGCGTTTGCGCAAAACAAAATGCACCACCACCTGACTTACTAACACTTGATTCCCCCAAATTGGCCATTTATTTCGTCAAGTTTATTCTCGTCTTCGAGCTTGTCAACGATCTAGTGAGCTTTGTTGGCCAGAAGTGTCGCCAAAGTTTCAGTCAGCGGGGCAAAAGTTTGCTCAACGAGTAAGTGGACCCAAAGCTCCAACTTCGCCCTGAGATCCAAAGTAGTTCCTCCGCGAAACTAACTCGCACGACTCCCTCTCTCGCCTCAAGATTGACGCCAGTCACTGGTTGTCCGTCGCTGAGCTCCTCGTCGGAAGAGGAGCAGGAGCTGGAGCAAAGTCATCAGATAGACGCAAGTTCGGGCGCTTTAGCTGGATCAGGCACCCTGGTCGGCATTTCAAGCAAGCAATTTGGCGCCCAAAAGGAGTCGGCCACCCTTCGAGGCAACCAGAACATTTTGAGCGGCAAGAAAATGAGCCGAAACAGGGCAAGCGACCAAGACGACCAGTTTGCGAGGCAGCAACTTCAATATATGAATCAGAGCAACTTGCCAACCAAAATCAGCATAACAGCGCCGAGTCCCAGAGGAAGTGTCAGGGAGGTGAATCGAGTGGTTGCCGATTCTCAAAGCGCCAGCTCTCAGCTGGCTTCAAGGCGATTGCAACAACAACAGCAGCGGCAAGAGGATCAGATGATTGAGCGCGCCAGCGAGCTCAGTCTGAGCAGTCTAGATCGAGATGAGGGGGAGGATTCAAATTCTGGTAGCGGCACCCTCTACCAGGTTGGCTGCGAACCCGATCAGGCGGTCGATGTTGCTGGAGACAAGTCGCGCTCGCAACTCATTGACGAGCTCCTGCGAACTATCAATGACGACAGTTTCAATGATCTAGTTGACTTGAATAACAAATACAGCGCACAAGCGAGCGGAATCCTACAACCTAGCGCCTCTCAGTTGGCAAATGCAAATCGGCCGAAGTCTGCAATAGATGGCAGCCAAGCTCAGAGGGAATCTGGCAACAACTTTCCAGTTGGGCGCCAACTTCCACAGCAGCCCCGCCAACAGGGCGGCGCTGGGCCGCGAACGCTCTCGGGAGCCCCAAAGCAGCAGCAGCAGCAGCAGCAGCAGCCAAACCCATCATCCGCTGGCTCGTCGACCTTCGACAATGTGATCCGCAGAATGTCCACCAACTTTGTTCAAAACTTCAACAAAATGAGTACAAGCACACTCGCAAATGTCGAGCAGCAAGAGCTTGTAGGTGTTAGGAGAGAGAAGAGTTCAACTAACACCAATAGCTTGTATGTGGACAACCAAGTTCCAACCAGGAGACACTCTGACAATACTATAAACGTACCCAGAATCCAAGTTGCACTGTCATCCCCACAAACTTACAACTCTCGTCCAAATCTCAATCATCGAGCGAGCGTTTCAGCCTCCAAATTAGCTAATAAATGGAAACTAACGGCCAAAACAAATCGGCGAGAGGCGAGCGATAGGCTATCACCGAATTTAGGGGGAGCCCTCGGTTACATGCGTCGTCATTCGAGCGGAAACACGACAGGAAACGAGCAGGGTCATTCGAACAGCCAGGCATCCAGCTCGTTATTCAATACTTCACCCTTCAAGGTAAGCAAACTGATAGCCTGCACTCCTGTACTCGTTAGGTGAGGGTATTGATTAACGTGGTCATAATCCGCCTCTCAAACTCAAGTCCCAGACCAAGAGTAGCTCAAATCTAGGGTTAGACTTCCTCTTGTCCAACAGATCAATGAAGCGACGATGCTCGGCTGCATCCATGCTCGGCCATCAAACCCAGCGGAAGGCAGAGGATTTAATCGATGCCGGAATGAAAAGTATGGTAAGTGTTGCGGCCCATTTGTCTGCCAGCCCATAGTTTGATAACTACTCTGACAGTTCACCACTCGTGCTCTCATAATTGGGTTAGCACAACATGTTTGGATGAAAAATGTTACGACGCGAAATGGAAAGGAGCTGCCCATAACAAGGAAAATGTTCGCCAGAGAGGACGTATCTATCGACTAGTGGAGATATTAATCAGAAACGCATGTGATTAATCCGAAGAAAGTTTTGTATGGAACACGTAAGATATTGTTACTATTGATGATGAATTCAGCATTAAATTATCCCGTTGAACTCATTATTTTCGACTTGAGCGCTAGATACACTGGGCGCCACGATGGGGGTTCCAACTAGAGCTTGATGAGCCGTCAGTTGTTGCATAGTTGGTATATTCTGGTTTGTCAATGCACCCAAAGGCACTTGTGTCGTCATCATGGGGTTGACTTGTTGATATGGATCAAAAGTTGCGGTTGACCACAGTTGTTCGCTGGGTGATGTTTCGTTTATGCCAGGTGGAGGCTGGACTGGTTGGCCAGTATACCTGAAGTATGGATTCTTGAGATCCAAAGTGTTAGATGATCTTGTTCCTAGTTCTTTAATTAGTAATTCTATATCTACATCGTAACTTTGACGCTTGTTCGCTCGGAGAACGCAACTTCCTGTTATCTGTTGGCCCTTATTAACATATAGGGGTGTGTTCAACAAACATCTAACTTGATACCAGTGCGTTAAGGGCTGTGATGGTGCGGTTGAGAGCCAAACAGTTTGGATAGAACCGATGAAGGCAACATCGAACCAAAATGCGAGGCCATGAATGTGACCTGTCTGGTTGGCTATATATTCCAAGGGTATACTGATGCAGTGAAGATCGGATTCTTTGGCTCTCTGAAAGTCTATTATGTGCCTGATCGTTTTCGCCATGCAAATTCTGATGTCGAAGGTATCTACAATTGGTTGCCTAAAATACTCGTTTGTGGCTGCCGAGTGCAGCGCTCTTAAATCAACGCCATGAAAGTCTTTCGAAAACCAAAAGTTTGCCTTGTTGGTTTGTTCGATATAAAGTTGTGCATCGGAAAAAGGGGCTATATGCAAATCCCCGCGTGACGGGAACATTCGGCCCTCAGCCCGCGAGCGGAACCATTTCTTGGCATGTAGGTAAGTTTCTAGCATCCGCTCGTTGAATAACATGTAACCCATCGGCTCGGATATGATTATATCTACAGGCTCAGGCAACTCGATTTCCTCTATCTTACCAGCAATGACTTCAATGCAACCACCCAAATTATTTGATTGAACCAATAATTGTGCATGCTTTGCCATTGAGGATGCTTCGACGGCGTACACTTTGCGGGCACCTGCTTGTAAAGCAAAGAAACTTAGGATGCCTGAACCTGCACCCACATCCAGGACTACCTTATCTCTGAAATCGTCGCTATTCGAATGAATTGCGCGCTGATATGTAGAGGTCCTGATATAATCTTGCATCATGTTCTGTTGCTGAGATAAGTAGCCGTAGAATTGAAAATATTGTGAGGCCGATGCAATGTCAGTTCGCTGATTGAAGGTAGATTGTTGGTGCTGCTTTTTGAAGTCTAAAACTAGTCTGCTGAACCTTTCTCGGTCTGTGTGGTCTCTAAATTGAATCATAACAACAGTCTCGTCGGGCAAATCGACGTTCATCATGTAGTAGTTCTTGGCAAAGGCAAAACATTCCGACTCTCTGAAGAGTGTAGTCTCGTAAACTAACTTCTCCCCAATGCGTAAATGTTGTATGGAAGGGTGGTGATAGTTACCATTTTGCTGGAAACCCGCTGAATCCGTGTATGGAGCTTGGTTGAGGTTGTCGCCGTTTGTTCTTGTCTGTTGGGGCTCGTTCTCTATAAATCGCAGCAGCAAATCTTCAGATTGGTCTATGGCCGCAATTCTAAGTGGACAATGGCCCCTGAAGGAAACAAACCTTTTTATATCTATCTTTTCCGTCAATAGATATAGCTGGACGTCCTCAAATCTTCGTTCTTTCACCACGATAGAAGAGAGGGTAGACATTCTGAGTATGTTTTCAAGTTTAATATAACTTGAGCAAATGTTAGCTGCAATAATATAATTTATATGAAACGTTGTCTAGGGCACTAATTCTGCAAAATTACAATGGAGGGACCCTTTGCAGAGAGTCTCCGCTCAACAACAAACCAATTCGAAAAACGCGCCCATCGAATTCGAGTCATCCGCTCGGCACATGGACATGAGAATAATTTCTTGTGCTGATTGGCATGTTTCACTGGCAGAAAACAGGATTATCCTCGTCTAGCTATCAAACGTCTTCTTTCAGGAGTACTGCTTCAAGTTTATCATCATGGTTCAGAGGCTGACCTATAGAAGACGACTGTCTTATAACACAAAGTCTAATCGTCGTGCGATGTAAGTATTGTATCTAGGATAAACGCACTGTGCGCGAGACAGCCTAGCTAACTCTCAATTCATATCAAATTCTCTCCACAGTTCAAAGACACCAGGCGGTAAGCTCGTCTATCTGTATCCCAAGAAACCAGGATGTACTGCATCTTGCGGCGACTGCAAGAACAAACTTAGAGGAATAGTCTACGCCAGACCACAAAAGCTATCAAGAATCGCCAGGCACAAGAAGACCGTCTCACGAGCCTACGGTGGCACTAAATGTGTCTCTTGCGTCCGACAGAGAATCCTTCGAGCATTCCTCATCGAAGAGGGCCGCTTGGTAGCGAAAGTCATTAAGCAGCAGCAAGTCGGATTGGTCAAGTCGAAATAATTGAATCCATTTAAATAAATCTAGAAACCGCGGTTTATTTTACTGACTTACAGCCTCCTTCGTGGAGGACTTCTCTCTCTTGGTGGGAAACGGCGTGCTGGTGAAAATCCACGCACCGGTGGGGGTGAGTGGCGTACTTGTGGAACAAAGCGACGAATGGGTCCAGGAGACCGAGAACGTGAACGCGATTGGCGGCGAGGTGATCTGCGAATCGGTCCAGGCGAGCGCTTTGAGGGTAAAGGAGAGCGCCGAATTAGTGCAGGAGAACGCCTTATGGGTCCGGGCGATCGTTTAGAGGATCTAGGAGATCGCCTCGAGGGCCCAGAGGTTCGGCGTAAGAGCTCTGGAGAACGCTTGGCAAGACCTATCGGTCGATGTCTCGGCGAGTCATGCTCAGGTGAGAAGCGCCGTCTAGGCGAAGGACGATGTCCAATGGGTGAGCGATATCTTTTTGGCGAACGTCGTGTAGACGGGGACTGGTGTCTAGTGGGCGATCGTCTCGCAGGCGAACGACGACCGATTGGCGAGCGACGTGCAACAGGCGACCTCCGGTGGGCACCTATGGGCGATCGATTTCTATACGTGGGACGGCGTGCTGGGGAAGACCTAGCAGCGGGTGGGGACCGCCGAAAGTTGCGCGTCACTTCCGGAACGCGTTTTGCAGCTCGCTCTTTCTGTCTGGTATCTGCCTGGCTCTCAGTAAGTGGTAGCCAAAACAAATGTGGCACAGAGTTGGTTTTCTTAAAGAGATCATCTAATTCCTGAGGTTTCGAAATGTCACCGTCCTTGTTTATGGTGCTGGATTTTGTGTTAACTTCACCAGTGGTCTTCTCACCGAGGCGGTTTTTGATCGTGTCAGTTTTTGTGAGACCATCACCATCATCAACTCTTTCGCCCAGCCTGTCCGCAATCTGTTTCTGCATTTGATCATTTTGGGTGCTTCCGTTGATCGCTGACTCTGACTTGGTGCCGGTGTCGCCAGCTTTAGTTAAATCCGAGTTCTGAAATTGCATCAAGATTTCTTCGTTTGCGTAGCTTATCTTCAAGGTCTTCGGGTTGGAAGTGGGCCATTGTTGGCCATGTAGAGATTCTTTGGTTATTTTAGCAACTTCGATAGTCTCGTACATCACGCAGCACTTCGACTTGACCTTGTCAGTCCAGAATTTGTCTTCAACGATCGGACCATGTTTTGTCAAAACTTCCTTCAATTGCGACAGTGTAAATGGTCTCACCAAATTTTGAACTAATAAAATATTCGTCGGCTCACACTTCGGTTCCAGATCTGGCTTGATGTTTTCATTCGTGGCGTCATTTTCCACAATGTTTTCCTCGGTCTTCACGTTGATTTTGTCGCGCTCAGCCACCTCCGCTGTTTTTGAGTCACCTGACATGTCTCCAATTTCGCCCTCCTCCAATTCTTGCGAGTTTTCCTGCGATCCCTGTGCAGATTCAACGGTCTTGGGAGCCAAACTTCTTTGTTTAGCAATTGCAGGTTTAGATTCGGAGGGTTTGTCATCAATGAGTTCTTGCAGCTTTTGAGAGGATATACCTCCAGAGATTATGGTGGTCTGAGAAGAGTCTCGGCTTTGAGTGCCGCTATCAACCGAATTCGAGGACCATTTTCTTCTCTTCTCGCGATTGCCGGTCGGCGTTGAAAGTTTTAAGTTAGATTTACAGCGCTTGAGAGATAAAGTGATTCGGCTAGGTGCCTCAGTAGAGTCTGTAGATCTTATTGGAGCCTCTGAATGAGTTTCTTGAGACGATACGTCAATTCCTGCGTCCGCATGGGCTGATGTGTCATCTTGTTCAGTTTTATGGCTTGAAATGTCATCCAAAGGCGATTTGGTCTGAACATTCAATTCCAATTCATCAGCTGTTTGCGTTACTGACTCGGTTTCGTCACGAGCTTGTGACTCAGGATCTATTTCAATCATAGCTTTCGTTTCTATTTCTTCGTTTGTAATCGAATCTTCTATGTTACTTCGATTACCACATTCCATATCGTTCTCAGACTGGTACTGGCTATCAGCTGGCATTTCGTCTTCGTTTGTCTTCTCTTCCCTCTCGATGATATCAAAGTTCTCAGTATCAGTAGGGTCCTTAGACTCCTCTGCGTTATCCCTGCCTACAACACTTTCAATCTCTCCTGTTTTTGCATCTTCTGCTATATCAGTAGTCGACTGAGGGATGTCAATTTCAATAGCTGGTTCAGGATCGTTAGCTCCCTCAGCTTTTTCGCCCACGCTGACTCTGCCCGTCGCAAGAGAATCCTCAGTCTCATTGGACGACTCAGCTTCACTCGATTTCCTCTCTTGGTGCTTATGTTGTCTTGAGTTGCTCGACAAATCAATGGTTTGTTCGCTGGACTTTTCATGGTCGGGGCTGTGTTGAGCTTGCTGAGTTAATCTCATATCTATAGGAGGATGCAACGTTATTACAGCGGCCTGATACTGTTGCTGCTGTTCTTGCTGTTTTTGAAAGTCCGCTGATGCAATCTGAACTTGTGTTTGATAATCAACCAATTGCTGTTGCAAGTCCATCGGCTGCATCATTGTCTGTTGGTATTGTTGCTGATTTAAAGGAATAGTGTAGGGGGACAGGGATGCTTGAGGTTGAATCTGGTTGAGTTGATGCTGATAAGCGGCCTGGTTATGCTGCATGGTTATTGCAGAGTCACTGTACTGGGGAACATTTTGCTGCAGTTTTTGGTTCGCTTGATCAGAACTGCTGGGTTGCTGCGATGACTGTCGTTGAATGGCAGTTCTAAGTCGGTCTATAAGTTCTTTCTTGTTACCTGTCTTGGTGAGTGACCTCCTGGTCAATTCGTCTCTGAGTTCGGCGACTTTCATACTTGATATGGGCCGACCCAGTTCCTCCACGCACTCGTCGTCCATGGTTAACTTGCTTTTGGTGGATCGAGTTGTCGGTAGTAAAATTTCACAAACCTGAGCACTATTCAATAGGAATCGCTGCAAAAAGAATAAAAGAACTAAAATCCAGGCTTCCAAGCATCCCGTGATGTGAAATCCCGCTCCTTATAAGCTTCTCCCCATTATTATTATTCTCAGGCGTGTTCATGCACAGGCCAGGGTCTGCGTGTTCTCAGAAGGCACTGGTAGAGTTCAGCCACGGGTTCGTCCATCGAACAGTCCTCAGCCTTATTTGGCGTATAAATGAACGTTTATGGTTAACAGATATTGAGGATCCTCTAACTTCCGCCAGAACACTTTGGATACAATTACTCACTTGTAGTATCCCCTCTGAACAGAAATCTCCAACTGCTAACAGCTTTAACAAATGATGGCAGATTTCCCTGAGCGCAGCCTGGTCGAATACTACCTATCCATCAAGAGAGCTGTCCAAAACGAGAACGGGCACGAGCTGTGCCGACTACTAAGTATTGATCTCGCACATCGACCATCATTCATAAGATTCCTACATCAACATGACAGCAACAAAGACATATTTGTAGATCCACCCTGGAACATGATGGTCGACTTGCATATCAAAACAGTGCGCTTCATGCACGATTCCAATCTCCTTGATGCTTTTAATGAGAAAGCAAACTCAAGTAACGAACTTTCTAAAATCCTTCAGGCTCAACGTGAGACGAATTGGTGTGTCACTTTCATGAACAAGCATTCTGTTGATTTACGAAGGTTGGCAATACGAGCCGACGCCGAAGCCGACGTCAAAAGATCTACTGAATTGGTGAAGGTCAAGGATGGAGATGAATTGTCGAGGAGTAATATCAAGTTGATGAAGAAGGACGAAAACATGGAACGTGCCTGTGAGTGTCTGATGCAATTGTTTAGAGTTTGCGCAACGGATACGCGATCAACACTGTCCAACTCGAAGAGGATTGGAATGATAAGTATAATCAATCAACTATTCAAGATATATTTCCGCATAAATAAGCTCCACTTATGTAAGCCACTCATAAGAGCACTAGACAATGCTAACATATTTGATCAGTGCACTCTTGCTCAGAAGGTTACCTACAATTATTATCTCGGTGTTAAAACCCTGTTCGATCTTCGAATTCTGGAAGCTGAACGATTGCTCGATTTTGTCTTCGCCAATTGTCACCCCGACTCTCGCAAGAATTTGAGGCTTACCCTCATTTTCCTTATACCTATAAAAATGCTGTTGGGACGCATGCCCAGCAAACAGTTACTCGACCAATACGACCTCGGCCACTTCAACGATATAAAGAAAGCAGTAATTTCGGGACGCATAGGAGACTTAGACAATGCCATAGAGACGCACAGTGATTTTTTTTGGCGCTACGGAATTTATCTCATCATCGAAAGGTTGAGGCCGATCACCTTAAGGAATCTGTTTAGGAGGGTTGCCAAGTGTGCAAATTCACATCTGGTTGACATGGATCTGATACTTAGCGCTGTAAGGATGGTCCAACCTGGCGAGGATATCAAGATGGAAGAAGTGCACTGCATGTTGTCGAATCTGATTTACGAGGGCAAGATCAAAGGTTACCTTTCAATTGGCCATCAGAAACTGGTCTTATCCAAAACGAATCCGTTCCCATCGATTGCTGAAATAATGAGATGAATGTACAGAATTCAATGTAGTGCAGATGAGACGCCTCGAAACCGCCGGTTAGTTACCAACTCATGTAATCATTTATCGCTCAAATATTTCCTCTTCTTGGCTGTGTTCATGTAAGGCCTCAGGGACCACTCGCTAGTTGAAGAATCAGCCACGTCAATGGTACCAAGCTTTATATCGTATATAAGCATCTCGAATCTGGGGCCTACTTCAGCTAAGGTAATGATTCCAGCCTCTTTCTTGTAATTATGGTGCCTAAACGATATGAAATCATCGTTGTTGGAGAAGGTGATTACTCTTCGGCTGTCTGGTTTCGGTACCGGGAAGAGGTGTTTGAGGATATTGGAGACTCGTAAGCCTAGTTTGCTATCCATGTTATTGAAAACTAAATGTGGATATGCCTCACTGATAGTACCGAGGCCTTCAATATCATGTCGCATAACAACGTTAGCTAATTGAAAGTAGGCCGTTGGTCCAAATGGAAGATGGCTCACTATAAGGCCATCAGGGTTTCCTCTCGTTTCGTGTGCAATAATGAGATCAGTAACATCATTTGCCTTACATGTTTCGACTAATTGCTTCAGTTCATAACTACCTCGATTGATGCGCTGACTGTTGGGAAAGATGAGCTTCAACTCTTTCGCGAACACCTTAAGCTTGGAACTAGGATCACGTGAGGTAGTTACAACAATCTTGGGGTTTTCAACACCAGCCCATCGGTACTCGTCGTCTTGGTATGACGTGGTTAACTCATCAACATCTTGATCTATATCTGCGGTCTTGAGTAAACTTAAGGCACCTTGCCTCAATTCTTTCGGGATATCTTGATTGTTGTCGAGCGATAGTTTCACTTTCTGTTTATTTTCTGTGACCGCCTTCTTCTTTTCCTCCTCACTTTTGCGCAAGAGGTACTCTCGTTTGAGTCTTTGCTGACGACGAAACATCTTGCCTGACCGACAGGCCTCTGGGTGAAAAATTGGTAGAATATTTAGAAACACATGGCCGAGTCTTAATGGATCTATTGCATAGATAGAGAAAATTAACTCGATGACGGCAGGATTCGAACCTGCGCGGGCGAACCCATCAGGATAGCAGCCTGACGCCTTAACCACTCGGCCACGTCATCTCACATACTATACCGGGGTCTACCAGACGAAATATACCCCATCAAGAAATTGGTCTCACTCATATCGCGAATCCTAACTTCATATTGGTATTTGATTTCTGAAACATTCATCAGGACATTGGAAAGAACTCATCGCCAAGTACTTGACATCTTAGAATAGAAAAACAAGGAAATTTATTAGTCAGCGCCGCTGCAATCTTTGCTTTCACTGGCTTCAACACTTATACATTCTCCCTTGATAATCTGTTTGACGTTGTTGGTTTCAACAACTGTTTCCTCGACCATTTGATTGGCATTGTTTGGGTCAACAGTCTCAGGTCCTTCGATGGAAGATTGGTTCGGTTGCACAAACATTCTAGATTCATCGTTTCTCTCTAACTCGATGTGCAGGGATGAGGTAATTTCTTGTGGTTTGGCAACGGCAGCTCTCACATGCTCGGCATCTGGATAGATTTGAGCACCCACATTTCCTTCGACTATTTCCTCCATAACTTCCTCTAATTTTGGAGGATGCTCAAGTTCCGTTCTAATATTCAGGTCAGGTGTCTTGTAATCGTCGCTGACTCTAATTGGTGTATCCATTTGTTGAGGTGTAGAATTGTTGCTGTTTTCTCTTTTTCTCCTCCTTCGATAAGCTTGGTCGAGTAACTTTGTTTCGTTCATTGTCTCTATACGCCAAAAAGACCCCTTACCTGGTTCTTCCTGGTTTCTAGGAACTTTGACAAAATATCTATTAAGTGACAGATTGTGCCTAATTGAGTTCTGCCATCCCTTGTCGGCCGTTTTATAGTAAGGGTAGTTTCTAGTTATGTAGGAGTAGATACCGTTCAGTGTTAGCTGCTTGTCAGATGCAGCCGAAATGGCTTGTACGATAAGTTGCGCGTAAGAATAAGGCGGCTTTCCATCGTCGCCTAATCTACTAGTGTTGACGGAAGTGGACGGCTCATGTGGAAAGGTCGGTTTTTCACAACCAATGTTGGATTGCGATCCTACCATCAACATTGGATGCCCGCTACCATCAAGTGTGTTCGGCATTGTACTGTTACCATTAGTATCTAATATAACTTCGCTAGCGTCCATATAGTTTTGATCGAGGACCTCGACATAACCAGCCGTGTGGCTGTGATGGGCTTGCGACTGAGGTGAGTTTGGTTGAGTTCTCGAGCTTGTATGCCATTTGGTCGATGGCCTTGGACTTGTAGGACACGAATTTGCGGCGCTTATTGTATCTGCAGGTGATTGCGGTTGCGACCTAAAGTCACAGGTATCTTTTACAGGTTGAGGTGATTGGGAGGGTGGCTTGAAATTCCCGGATTGGGTCAGCTTGAGATCAATTGGTTCTTCATTTATCAGTGATTGGAAGGTAAGTTTGATGTTTGTGCTTGGGAAACGGAAGGTACAGGCTTTGGGTAGAATTATTGGCTCGGCATCGCTTCTAATGAACATCCCGTCAACAAAGATGCCGTTCTTACTAACACATTTCATGTAGAAATTCGGTGATTGGTGATAGATTTCTAAATGATGGCGCGAAATAAAAGCCGAGTGGCCCATGTTTACATCGATCTTTTCTTTGGATGTCCGTCGACCGATTACTATTTTGTCTTGCCTTATCATATACTCAAATCCGCGAGCTTCAAGCCGGGCAATAGCGTTCTCTGGGGAGCTATTGCCTTGCCAAGTGATCCTAGATGGACTACCTGGCGCCGAACGGAGCGCTAGTAGGGCCCAAGCTGAATCCGAGTCGTTCATCTCGAGTTTTTTCGATAGTTGGTCGATCCAAAAATTTGAGGGTGTTTTCTTCCTGGACTTCACGGACTCTTTAGCTATTGCTTAAGCACTGACGACTCTCTTTCTCTCTCTCTCTCTCTCTCTCTCTCTCTCTAGACTCGTTTTTTGCCAAGTATCAAAGATTGAGATCTTCTGTCTTAACGATTGTGCAGAGTTGATTCTACTATTTGACTACTCAAACCGGCGGTATATAGATTGGTTGGTACAATAGCTTATTGGAGTACTAGAAATACAATATAACGATACACTAGCCACCCAATTTATGCACTTTCTTCGGGGAGAACTTTGTTCAAAATAGTTTTTGATGCTAAATGCGTACAAGTCTCGGTGTTAACATTTTCCTCGCTGATCAACATGGTCGGTTATCGGGCGGTCAAAATTTGTGCGAATGCGTTTGATTCATGCGCAGAAGTGAAAATTTCGACCGGCGCGGCTTTTTTGAACAATTTCGATGCCATCACCTCGCATGGATCGCCAGTATCATTGCTAGATGATCCATCATAGACCGATTGTGCCGCCTTGTAACCAAATAGAAACAAATTTTCTTGCCAGATAACCTCTCGACTAAAATAAATAAATCTCAACCGAGCCACCACTGTTACATCTCATTTTGAATGAATTCTCCAATGAGGATCTGAAATAGTGTCTCAGCGGTTGAGTCCACCTCTCACAAACGTTGAACACCATAGCATAGTGCGATCGCCTAGAATGGATTTAGGTCAATCAGATCGTGATCTTCTACGAGAATCGCAATATAAACTCAATTCTACCTCCGTCATTGGCAAAATTGTCGAACACAGATCTCAGGATCCCAAGCAATACAAGTTGATTTCGCGCGGAGGTCAACTAAAATCAGAGGAGAAACCCGATGTGCCTAAAATCCTCTACGAAAACAAACATTTCAATCAGGCTAAAGTCGATCCCCCATCAGCTATCGGCGACGAATCTGATTTGCCCATTACAACAAAAGATGTACAATCTAATCTTTGGCTCAACATGGATCAAATCGAATTCGACAAACTTGAGTGGATGAGTGACAAGGCTGAACAGTCTAAATTAGAATCAATGAAGAGTACAGCTAAGTTCGACAAAGATGGACGAGTCATAAGTAGCCAAGCAAAAGGCGTCGAAGCCCATGACTTGGAGACGCTAGTCACACTCCTCGACAGCGCATACCCACCTCAGGTAACCTATGCACTCAACGTTGTATCGAAAATCGCTGTCCTCGCCACGATGGGCTATTATGATAGAACTTTTGACGAGAATATCCATGAAGTTCTGCTGCGGAAATGTGTCTTGAGAGTCCGCCACAAACTCGACCACTCAAACGAGACTATTTGCCAGAGCGCTCTCAAATGTCTTCGAGCCCTTTTATGCAACACTCAAGTTGACGAAGTTATTCTCGATCGCATTCACCCCTTAATTTCAGAGCAATGCGACTCAAACCAATGGTTATTCACAGAGGACATGAACTCCAATTTCACAATAGACATGAAAGATATCGAATGCGTTGAGCTCGATGTTATTTGGGCCTTGATTGTCAGGACAGAATTGCTAAAGAGATTCGCCTGCCTTCTACAATCAAATTCTAGTGTGCACCTCTACAGCGATTGCATATTGGATATTCTGATAAGAGTGGCCCGACACTCCACCGCTGTTTGTTACCTGTTAGACCGGAACGAACTCTTCGACATTATAATAGGCAAATTTCTACCTTTATCGATTGTCAACAAAGACCTCAAATCTCAGTTGTTATGCGCCAGAGCTCTAAAGCTAGCCCGAATCAGTGCACGAGCCCTGTTGGAACTCGATATCCGCCAACAAAAAAGTCCCGCTCATACTGCTATAGAGGCCAAACTTTCAAACATCGTACCCATAATTGAGGCGTACTTCTTCATTGACTGTTATAGCCTAGCATCTGGTGAGATGGACCAGCTTATGAAGATTCATATCGAAACTCTGCGTTTGATGAAGACTCTAAGCCAGTTAAAGAGCTTTCAAGCCAGTATGATCAGTTTGATGGCCATGGGACGCGATAAAATATTCTCAAGTTTCAAGACCCTAGCCACTCTCGACGTTAGAAAGCATCTAGATTCACGAGTGTCCTTCGATTGGCAGTATGCTGCCCACTTGATTGATCTGACAGGATTCTCTATGCGATACGAGAAGTACCATCGCACCGATGCATTTACAGATTCAATATGGTTAAATTTCATCAAACCACTTATACTTCAATGGCTAACAGACTCAATACGATCCAAAGAAATACCTCATTTCGACGTCTCAGTAACAATTGCCTCCGCCGTCTACCACTATCGATACCGTGTCAATGGCCAAGAAAGAAAGTTGCTCAACGAAGTGATGATTGATTCCATCATTGAAGAACGCAAAGACAAAAGAGTCACACTGGACTTCTTCAAATTACTAGTGAGGTCTGCTTCTGACAATAGCCAACTGCCTTCCTTTTCGAAAGACTGCGGACGTAAGAGAGATCCGAGGGGGCTACCCTCGTTCGGCTGTCTTGCCTTCAACTCAAGCACCGAATACAATTATAAATTGAGCCCTCTATTTGACACGCGATCTCCTTATATACTTTTAGAAACGTTCACCTGCCAACTTCTACAAGAGAAAGCCAGAAAGTCAGAAAGTCTTGGCATATTCGTCGATAATCTTGATCTCAATAGATACATCAAAACTCTTACAGGCTATCACAAGCTCTCAAAATCCTATGAATCGTTAGTTCAGCAATCGCTCATTGCCCAGTATGAAGTAAGGCTAATCTGTCGTTCAATCCTGCTTATGGGCCGCTACTATTTGAACTTTGACGCAGAAGAGGGTGAGCCTGTGGACATAGAGCCCTCAGCCCTCAAGTTTCACAGGAGCGAGAGTTATGGAAACCTCTGTTATATCACTATATCCGCTCTTGGTCTCTTATATGCCGATACAGAAGACGTCATCGCTCTCAAGGACCAGCTTTTCGAAAACTTACTATTCAACTATCGACTTCAAATGAGACTATCGCGAGAGGTTTTCGAAAAGACTAGCTCCATTGATCAACAAGTCTCTGTTCAGATGAATCCCATTTCTGGCGACTCCAATTTTGAACGTTTGAACAACTATCATCTACAATTGCTCTTGCCTATTTACATGAGCTGTGATCAACCTAATAGGTACTGGATATTACAACCCATACAAGAATACTATTTCGACACGATCCGGGAGGGATCTAAGAATCAGTCAGGAGCCCTTTGGTTCCAACAGAATATGAACTGGCGTTTACACACAGCTGAGCTGGCCTCATCGGATGACTATGCCATAGTGAGTGTCGTTCTCGAGTTCAATTACACCATGATGCTCCACTCTACCCCCTACATTCAGTTGATTATCAGGCCGGACTTAGACGACTACCTTTGCTTGCTGGCTTGCCTATTCCTACACGATGATATGTTCCTTGACGAGCGAGTTTCGAAGGCATTGGCTTCTAATATCAGGCACACACTCTGTGAGTGTGTCAAAGAAATCGATGGTAAGATGCGTATACCATTCGTAGACGCTAGTCATATCATCAAACCACTCGACTTACCTCTTGCGGACTTTTTCAACAAGCTGGTAGACCAATTTGAATCAGTTTCTTATGGGAACATTGCTTTCGCAAATCTCATCCTGTTATTCGTTGCTCCTGGAAGCGATAAGACCTTCAAGAGGAGACTGTTCAACGAGAAGGCTGAGACTTGTCTTTGTCAACTGAAGCTAAAAATTGATGAGGTATGGGCCCCGAACGAAATCTTTTTCTCAACTAAAGAGACAGACCCTGAGATCAAGGATCTATTGAAAAGGTCTGGGGCCTACATACAGTCGGGGTCGTTTCTCCATCATTATCGTAGCCATCATATGTGACGATCGCAACGATAGAATGCACATATCAATAAACTGTGATCAAGAGACGTAATAGAATCGATAGGTTATGTGCCAGAATAAGAGTATGCTTTAATATTTGGTTACCGGTATCAAACAAAATCTGCTCAGGGTTCACCGTCTCCCGCGATCAGCGCTCTCTGAGATTTTGATCCTAATAAGACTTTCGACCAATCAGTTCGGCTTCGACCTCACTCAGGCGCCTCACTTTAGTCGGATCGATACTTGTTTGAGCATAAAAGTTCTGTTGAGCCTTTCTAAAGAATTCGGCCACCGATGACGTTAACGGGCCATGATTTGGGCAAGACTCCCGGTTGAGTTTGATCTGGTGGCCAAATTGTTGCTGTAGTTGCGATTGGAGGCACTCGAAGGGTGAGTTGTTGTTCTCATTATTTGATTGCACCCGCGAGAGACACTCCTTGATGGTGACCATCTCGCCGATGGCGTTGAGCTCTTTGATCGAGTAACTTATGACCATGTTTTACAAATTTATAGCTAGTTTGAGAATCTTCGGAACAACTAATGGAGCTGAATAAGATTACTAAAGCTATAATACTGATTTGACGTATGAAAGTCGAGTTTTAGATGCTTAGCTGCTACGGAACAGCTGACAGACTGATCAAGGAGAGGGAAGCGCTAGAGACTCCGCCAGTGTTTGAGCTGGTTAGACTGGTGGCTATGCACTACTTCTGTCTGGCTCTTTTGGCGCATCATTTAAACTGCCGGCTTGATGCGGAAGCCAAGGTTAGGTTGCGTTAGATCGGGGGAGATAATGAGGAGGACTCCTCCGTGCAAATAAATAAAATTCCAGCCCAACGTTATCTCTCTAAGTCAGCCTAGTTTGAGCTCGCTGAACAATAGCATAGAGACGGTCGAGCCTGGTCTATCCATCGAGACCTTTGCTCAACCCTTCGATGAGTGGGTTTCACTTTGCCACGTGTTGCATGGCAAACTGGAAAGACAAGGCGCGAGATGAGAGGGGAAGAGAGATGAGGATGTAGTGTTGGCTCTGGCCCTTCGAGAGGTGCAAACCCGATTGAATGAAAGCCGCGCCTTGTGTTTGTTTTGGCTCCTTCACTCGGGCTGCCAGCGGTCGCTCTGGGCAAACTCTACACTCTCATCCCTCCTCCTCCTCAAATCTGGCTTCAACGTGCTCATCTGATTCAGCTAATTAGAGTTTTCGCGACATGACAAGTGTTTTGTTATGACGCGACAAGCTGGCATGTCGGTGTAGAGATTGAATGAGCCTCACAGGACCATTGAGGCTTGGCGCTCGCCGGATTTCGAGCGCCTTGTGTAGGCGGCAGCCTCCTCCCCCAAATTGAGCGACAAATTTGATCGCTTGGTCCAAGCTAAGCCCTGAACACGAATTGGAGGGGAGGAGCGGCAACCGGGGCGAGTGAGGAGAGGCGTCGTCACCGTTGCTCAAGACCGAGCCGGCTTCCTCCTGTCGGCGGTCTGATTGCCGGCTTCCAGCAGAGCTCCGGATTATGGAGCCGACACGCAAGCCGGCTCCATCGCTCGCAAGCTGGCAAGACTTTCGGCCGCGTTGGATCGGATTGACGAAGCCGAATAAGCAAATATCTTGCTCACTCGAACGGTTACTCTCGGCGCTCTAGCTCCCCCATGAGAGCTCGGCTTGCTCCAAGCAAACGCTTGCGCAACAAAACCTCGCGCCCTCCAACCAAGAACTTGGCCAATCAAAGCTCCGGCCTGGCACATTGGAGCTCAATTTTTGACACGAGAGGGCCTTTTCTTCGCCGGCCGCAATCAACAGTTGGAGAAGGAGGAGCAAGAAGGGCGACGGAGTCTTAAGCGAGTTGAGTGGGTGCTAGCAGCGAGTGAAAGCGATAGTCGGCCTTTGTGTCGCGGCCAAAGGTTAAAAATATGCAAATTCAAAATGTTAGATTCATCATAGCGGCAATAACTACCCTGAGCGCCTATGCCGTCTATGTGAGTCGGGTAAATCTAAGGTAATTCTAAAGCGCTCTTAGTGAGCGTTCATTTGCATTTGCGCTCCAAGTTTAAGCTGCGAAGGCAGGGGGCGTTCAACTCGCTTGTTCAGGAGCGAGAAGAGGAGACAGTGAGGTTTTGGTTGGTTGCTAAACAATCTGGCCAACTTCTTCTGAGCAAACAATCCTATCATTGAGCCTAAAACTGGAGCACTCGTCTTTATTTTTTGTCCTCCCAACGTGAACATGATTTGCCAGCATTGCAATCATCGCAATGGTAGAGGACCAACACTACGCCGGCCAGGTGAACTCGAGCCGCCCGATTGGCTCGAGTTGGACTGAGGAGGGGGCAAAGGATAAGCGACTGGGCCACTCGCCAGCGGGCCCGAATGTAACCAACGAGAGAATCCATGAGCCGCATTCGAGCATCTTCTTGGCTTCCAAGGCAGCATTCAAGATGCCGCTCATAAGCCAGGAGAGGTTTCAGTGGGATCAGGTGAGCAGAGAGGAGCTGAGTTGCTTTTAGGGCTTAAGTTTTAGCTCGCAGACATGGAACTTAACGTTAGTCTAACGATTGCCATCCCGTCATTGTGTCATCGCTTAAACCTGCGCCGATAGAGGGAGCAGGGACACATTTTGGGCGCCTTCTTCTACGGCTACATCCTATTCCAAATTCCCGGCGCTAGAATGGCCGAGTCGGTGGGCGCCAAATGGTCAGTTCAGACTCCAGCTCCAGCTCCAGCTCCGGCAGCCAAGCCAGGCGAGCTGGCGGCCACACCGACCCACCATCCACTAACCGAACCACCCTCGCCAGGATTATCATGGCCGCGAGCGCGGGCTCTGCTGTGATCAGCCTAGCATTCCCGCTGTCGACCCAACTGAACAGTATCCACCTGCTGATGGCGCTCCGCTTCGTGATGGGCCTCTGCCAGTCGGCCTTCTTTCCCGCCGCCTACGTGCTCTTCTGTCGCTGGCTCCCTGAACGCGAGCGCTCGATCCTCCTGCCGATAATGTTCATCGGCGGCAACATGGGCTCCATCTCGACCTACATAGTCTCCTCCTACTTGATTGGCTCCGAGCGCGGCTGGCCCTCGGTGTTCTACCTGAGCGGGCTGGTTTGCTTGCTGGTGAGCGCGCTCTGGATTGTGTTCGGGTCGAACGGGCCCGAGGACAACTGGCTCATCGGCGAGCGGGAGCGCCGCTTCATCGGGCGGAACGCGGACAACCAGAGCAGCGAGAGCGCCAGCCTCAGCGAGCACTCGCTGCCTGCTTGCGACGACAGGGACAGGGACAGGCTGGCCCGCGGACGGGGCCCTGAGGAGCGCCACTTCCCGCCGCTCTCGTGCCAGCTGAGCGTTGAGGCCAAGCAGGTTGCGCAGGCGGAGGAGGAGGAGCGGCGCCGTTTGGGGCGAGAGGGAGCCGCGGCGAGGGGCCAGCCACTCGACCCGAGCTGGCCGAAGCTGCTCAGGTCGATTCCCATCTGGACGCTCATACTCAGCATGTACGGAAACGAGTGGAGCAACGTGGTCCTCTGCTACGAGCTCCCGACCTACCTGAACACGGCGCTCAACTTTCCCATCGAGCAGAACGGAGTCATAAACAGCTTCTTCCAGCTCAGCTTTGCGCTCGCCTCGCCGGTGATGAGCTCGCTGGGCGCCTACGCGCTAGATAGGCGCCTCCTCGGCATGCGCAAGATCCACGTCAGGAAGCTCTTCCAGTCGCTGGCCACCTTCGGCCAGCTGGCCTGCTTCGCGGCAGTTCCAGTTTGCGGCGCAAACAAGGGACTCATCATCATGTTCATGTTCTCGGCCATCGTGTTCAAGGCCTGCGCAAACGCGGGCGACATCATGGTGCCGGGCGACCTGTCGCCGGGTAAGTCCAATCCTCCTGCCTCTGGCAAACCCGAACAGCGCAGAGCAGACCAACTGACCCACTCGCGCAGAATACGCGGGAACCATCTTCGCCTTCGCAAACTCAATCGGAAACACGGCCGGCTTCTTCGTGCCGCTGCTAGCCGGCGTGCTCGTCTCTGAGGCGCACGAACGCGAACAGTGGACTCCCTTCTGGCTGACGACGGCCGCCATCATGGGCTGCAGCGGGCTCATATTCCTCCTCTTCGGCCAGACGAGCCGCCAAGACTTCTCCCTCGAGCGCTGCTCTGCTGGCCGGCCGGACGAGCGCGCGCTGGCCAAGGGCGCAGACGAGCGAGCAAAGCCAATGACAACGCTCCTCTGAGCCGGCGCCCAGCACATGCAACAGGCGGCCCCCGAAAGTGGGCCAAGCGGGCCGGCGAGCCGAGTCGCAGTTTGCCTCCAAGTGCTTGCGTGTAGATACACAAATATATACGCCATTATCGTTAGCCCCCTCATTCGAGTTTCGCATTGTGTGCACTAATTGATCCATTGCAGCCTCTCCTGGGGCGAGCGAGCTTGCCCGGCGCCAGAAGTGGAGGCCGAGTGCCTGTGGCATTGATTAGCATATCAATCGGCCACTTTGCCGCCGCCAGCACTCCGCCCGAACCCAAAGCTAATTGGAGTTTTCACTTCGGCCGAGTTGGTCTGGCCGCTCGCTTTATGGGTTCATCCGGCGGCACGATTTGCCAATATCTGAGCTGAGCTCCGACTGCCGAAAAGGCGGCAGAATTAATCAAGCCGGCAACAACAATCCGGAACAGGCGGCCTGATGCTGGAGCGCGCGCCTCTCGCAACCGGCGCTCACCTGTCCCTTTCGCCTCCCCCGGCCAAGTCGCCTCCAGTCCTGCGCTCCTCTGCCTCCAGCCGCCGCAGCCGCCAGCCTCTACTGGCAGAGCTCAGAAGAGCGGCCCTTGTTTTATTGTCTTGCCAATGAGTTGGATTCAATTTCATTGTGCGCCCGCCTGTCGCAGCCAACAGGTGCCCGTCTAATTGTCATTCTGGCCACCAGAGAGTTGCAACAAGTCGAGCGCAAGTGGCCTGATTTATCGCCCCTCCGCCGGCCACTTAAGTGGTGGCGGCTGCGACTGCTGCCGCTGCCGCTGCCTCTGCGGCTTGGGCTATCTCTGCGCCGTTGTCGTCGGCCGCGCTCGCTTGCCAGCCACTTGCGCTTGCACTGGCTCCAGCCGGCCGCCCAGGCCAACGGCGGCGCCAACCGCCCGTCGGCCAAACTGGCCCAGCCGAGCCACTCGCCCGCCCCGAGCCGCCCTGGCCGCGCAAATTCGGCCTGGAGCCAGTTATTTGAATAGAGACCTGCTTTCTCGCCCCCCTCTCGCCTGGCCATTGATTAATTGATTGACAAAGGAAAGCGAGCGGGCTCAAGTTCAGCGGCTCGTTAGCAGCGCAAGTTCATCGACTCGAGCGGCCGCCGCCGGTGAGAGCTCGCTTCTGGCTGCTGGCTGCTGGCTGCCGGCTGCCGGCTGCCGGCTCTCCACTGCCGGCCGCCTGCAGCCCCCGCGCGCTCCTTCCGAGTCGCAGCCCCCAAGGCGTCCCAGTGACAGTGGCGCCAGAGCGAGGCAAACTCGAATGCGCGACTCTGCCGGCTCGCCTCGCACGCGGAAGTCCGCCGCTCGCCTGGCCAGGAGTTTGCGCCTCTCGCTGGCGAGCGGGCGCCAACTCGAAGGGCCGATTCGCGGCCTCCGTTCGGGCTCGACGCCCAGGAACAAAGTCGCGCCCATTCGAGCGCGCCAAGCCCACTCCGCCCAGCGAGCGAGCGAGCAAACAAACAAACGGATGGGCCAGCGCCAAGGTGCCTTACGGCCGGCCAACTGGGCCGCGCTCGTCCGCGCGCCCAACTGGCCCGCTTAGCATTGAACTTTACCATCCCAAATTGAGTCTCGCCGGCCAAATTGAATGGCCGACAAAGTGAATTAGCGTGGGCGGCGGCCAACTGCGTGCGGGCGCAGCGGCCGGCTCCGCGAGCCGAGTGGAAGTGGAGATGGAAATGGAAATGGAAATGGAAATGGAA
>ENA-UOVY01000357-UOVY01000357.1-plant-metagenome-genome-assembly--contig:-NODE-357-length-25634-cov-612.126393_pt1 | contig 25634 bp, 20 predicted proteins | sample MGYA00249840_ERZ761561 | MGnify/ENA primary metagenome ERZ761561 (study PRJEB28882, sample SAMN05720143) | plant metagenome | isolation source: Guanajuato, Mexico | place: Mexico:Guanajuato, Mexico...
CTCTCTCTCTCTCTCTCTCTCTCTCTCTCTCTCTCCTTCTTATTCTCGCAGTCTGTCTCTAACTCTGAGCGCGCAAAGCGAGAGATACGCACCATTTACCTAGATACGGCAACTCGCCTGCCCGGCTTCTGCTCGGCTCTGCCCAGCTGAAGTCTCCGGCGAGTCCTTGCGCTGCAGCCGCTTGACAATCGGACGAACGGAATTCGCAAGCCAGCCTAGAACAAGTCTTAGGATGGCTCAGCGCGGTTGTTTGCAGCCTGTTGAAGTGGACCTGTTGGGCTGAATTGTGGAAGCCGGCAGCCTCACTCTCTGCAGGTTAACTGTGCCGCCGCCGAGCGACGCTGGCAAGGCAAAGCCGAGCTGGGCAAAGATTGCCCGCGAGCGGGCGGCGCAATTGCAGCCGGCAACCAAATTATGTGTATAGTATTGTGGGAGGGGATGCAGTGGATCTAAATTCAAATGAAGTCTCCGGCTGCACTCGCGAAGCCAAAAAGGAATGGCTCCAGGAGTGTTCGTTTGTCTGGCCAGCCGGGCTAACTGTTGCCGGTGATTTTTGCGGGCTTGCCAGGCTTCGTTCGAGCTGAGGCTGAGGCTGAGCTTAGGCTGGACCAGGTGGAGAAGAGAGGAGGAGGACGGCTAAAGTCAAAACCAATTGAGTAACGGCAGCATGGCCGTAGAAACGGAAAAGCCGGAGAGATTCGCCTGCTAGTCCGCTTTCGCTAGCCAAATCGCCGAGTGCCACCATGGGCGAGCGTTGGTCCGTTGTTGGCTTGGCTGATCAAACCAAGTTGTGGCTCCAACGGCATCAAGCCGCAGTCACAACAGTGACATAAATAACCTCAGCCAGTCGGTCGGCCACTTGGACGGGTAGGAGTCAGTCAACTTTTGCTTCAAGGTTCATTGGTTCCTCCGTGATTGTTGTTGCTCATCTGTGGCCGGTGTGGAGGAAACTCGCTCGCTTGATAAGTCCATTTTGCATTGCAGCAATTGGCTCTCATGTATTTTATTACGCGTTATGGCCGGTGGACATGTCGTTTGGCCAGGCGAGCTGACAGCTGGACGGCCAGAGGGAGGGAGGGAGGGACAATTGTTTCAAGCACTGCGAGTGAAAGATGGAAGATTTGTCGAAGTTGTTTGGAGAGAAGGCGAGAGCTTGGTGATTCTAGACAAAAGCTTGCCCAATGCGATCGGACAGAATTGAGAGTGTGAATAATGCTGACGAATTGCGAGCTTGCCAGAATTTCATTCTCCGATCAAATAACCTGGCCAATCTTGCAGATCTCGCCTGTCACCGGCGAGCGTTATCATTATTTTCCCCATTCCCAATTCTGAATCTAGCGTGCATTTTGAGGTGATTTCCTCGAGAAACAAATTTGTTTGTACTTGTTAGCAAACGGTGCTGCCGCCAATAGCAGTGGCAGCAGCCACTACAACCACGACAACAACATGCGAACTAAACCCGTCACCGTCAACCCTTGGTGAGCTCGCGAGGCCTCAAGAAGTCGGCCTGCAAACTTCCATCACTCTTGTCGTATTATTTGGCCTAGTTTTCCTTACAACTTGAGTCCAGTTTTGGGTATGTTAACCTCCTAGTCCCAAGATGGAAAATTTTCTCCGTTTCAAGGCGTAGCGTTTAGCTCGCTCCGGTTCGAGAGATAATGGGCGGCCCATCAATTGAAATTGGTATCGTTTCAGAGTGTCTCTCTGAGGGCCGGGGGTAGAGCGCGCGCTGTCTGCAGAATGCGCCCTAGCTCCATCCGGCAAGTTTTCCAATTTTCAAAACAACCTCCAAGCGGCAAAAATACTCTCTGAGGTCATCGTTTTCTTTACCAATTCTCAGAGCTCTTTTCTAGGGGAGTAAAAACGGCCAGTTTAACGTAAATACCCTTTCAATTGCATATAGAATTCTAAATAGTTGGCCAGTTGCGCTTGATGTCTTACTTGTTGTCGGAATGGATTGCATTGCATCGGATTGCGTGCGCAATGGATGTAACTTCCAAAAGTTAAAGAAAGGCTTCGGCTCAGGTGAAATTTGGAGCCTGCAACTTGTGCAAAAAAAACTTGCGGCTTGTCGGCCGAATAGGCCAAGAATTTCAACATGCTAGCGAACTCAATCGCAGCAATGATTGCTCGTATCGCCACGACATGAGGATCGCGCTACCTCAAAACGAAGGTTCCTTCTAAACTCCAGTAAGTTGAAACGATTTACGCAGCCAAGCCAGCTCTAAATGACCGATTGAGAGTCAAAGACTCGTCCACTTGCAACCAAACTCGACTCAATTGATTAATGTCCATTGGCCGACAATAGAAGACGGCTTCTCATTCACCGCCGATGATTGGTCACAATTAAGGACGAGAATTTGAGAAGACAGTCCAGCAAGGCTGACTTAGCGAGTGCTTGAATCTACGAAAGATGCCCATTGGTAATCACTGGCGTGTTCAAACAGTGAGCCAAATCACCTTGTGTCAGACACTCTGAGCCCAGTAAACGAAGCCACAAAGCTTATTTGCTTCAGTCAAATCCCTGCTCATCCTTGGCTCGACAATCTTCTGCACGATCCATTCTTTTGGTGATTCCAGATTGCTTAAACAATTCCAGGTTTTCCTATAGTTCAACAAAATCCAGAGCCAACAAGATCGTAGCCATCATCATCTAAAATGGGTCTGCTACTACCTTTGTCGAGCAACTATTTGCAACATTTTAAAGGGCTACGTCATGACTGTTCAGCAAGCGGAAGCTGCTAGCTGGGAAAGAATCGCCCTCAGTTCGCTGCACCTCGATTGAGCATCGTCGACCGATTTTCCAATTTACACTGTGACAAGAACTCATTTTTAAGACATAATCCCATTGTTTGAAGAGTCAACTCAATAGCTCAATCGTAAAAACTTTCAGCTGCTGGTAGCTACGAGCATGAGTTATGAAAACCAGCTCGTTGGTCAATCAAGGCTGCAGTAAGTCAAGCTCTCGGGCTTCAAGTCAACCATTCGAACAAGCAACATTGTGTGAGTCCCAGCAATCGGAAATTGATTTAGGTGGTCATTAGTATTTGGGTCCTAGATCATGCAAATAAAACAATGGCTCATTTAGAGATACCAAGCTCTGCTTGCAAATGCGTCTGGCAGGGAGCCAGCATCCATCTACCCTTGGACTTTCGAGAGGTTGAAAGTTGGGTTGATCGTTGGTTTTCCTTGTAGCAGCAAGCGATGAGAGCTATATCAAGGATAACAATCTACAGCATTCAACGCTCTACTGGTTGCAACCTTTGCAACGGAATCAGCCCGAGACGAAGATCAAATATAACATGACCAAAACTTTGGGTGTTTTGATCTGCTGCTTAGTTTGCTTACATGAATTAATGTTTGTAATCAAAACATTTGTCTGGTTAGCAACAATCAGTCACCCACCCTGATTTAGCTCGGGACAAGTGGGTTAGCGATTAGTAAGGGGCATATACAAATCAAGAAAGCCATGTTGGGAAAACGGGATGACCCAACCTCGAAAGATACGTGTAGAATCAATGGTTGGACCCAACTTCCATCTATCTAACACTCCCTATGTTTCTTTCTAGTATTCGAAACAACTAAATCAAGCTGATGATACCGTTGCCTAAGCTTGTTCTACGCAATCGAAACATGAGGCAAATAAACTGGGAGTCGTATCAGATCAGTGAGCACCACAACTACTCGACTTGGGTCATATTGTTTCTGTAATAAGAATGTATTAATGGGATGAGAATTCCGATGAGGCCGAAGAACTCGGTTTTTGCTCCATATCAACATGGGCGCCCAACCTCTAGATGTATTCTGGATGAAGAATTCCAAATCTTACGAAATGGCACGTAAACTTTCACAAATTGAGGGCCTCTCCGTCAGCATTGCATTAGACCATTTAAGCCATCAAAAACTTCAAATTACTGGGCGATACAAGTATGTGATTGCTCTTTTACCTGATGGTGCGAGAAACTATTAGAGCAAGTTAATCTTGCGACGCTTTGCACGGATAACGTTATTCCACAAATAACAATGTCCTCTCCCTTTCCGAGGATGGCTCATGGTTGTATATAGTTTTCCAAAATTCACTATTTTTGACATGGACGGTACACAGTAAGTGTTGAATAGAATTGAGTAGTTGTCCCTCCCCAGTTTAAACTTTCACTTTGACAATAAATGGCGATCTGAATGATCCCAACAACAAGTTGCCGTCGCCATCAGGAACAGCTTCAGACAAGAAGCCAAAGGTATTGGAACCGAGAAATCTTGAAGTCCCAGTTGACAGATTGTACTCGATCACAGCTGATTTATCTGTTTTGATGATTGAGTAGTTTATATGGCCAGACATTATCTCTTGGTATGCAATTTCTAGTGTGGTATGGTGATAAACGTTTTTGCAAATATACTCCAAAATTTTTCCTAACCCATATACGAGTCTCGCATAGGCTTTCTTAACCGTGGGCATGGTTGATAGATGATCGACCAGATCGTTGCCGTTGGGTTTAACAAATGGAAGGGCTATGTAAGCGATATCACCCTCTATGATGATATTGTCCGGGCAACCAGGCACAAGAGGTATCAGCGCTGATTTGAGAACGTTTTTCAACCTTGAACCGTCCTCAGCATTCTTAAATTGGGTACGGACTTGTTCAAGATTGATTGATCCAATTTCACCGAGAACGGTTTGAGAGAAGACCAATCGATCACGTTTTACATCTACATCGATACCATTTGGTGTCAAAAGTCCATCTACGATGACAACACTCTTGCGTGATTTAATATCTAGGGCTAGAATCTGGCCCGTAGAGTCACGTTCGAATATGCTCCAAACAATTGTGTGTAGGTCCCATTTCGTTGAAGATACAGTAATATACACGATATTTGGCTCTTTTGGATCAAAGGCAAAGCTGTTGAATAGATTCACCCGATTTGACGACTTCGGACCGACGAGTGACTTTTTGCCCGTCCTTATATCTATTTCATATAAGCCAGTGTAAGATTCCAGGGCATAAAGCGTGTCGTTGAGGAATCTCAGTTGTAGGAAACGACCACATTCCCTCGAACGGGTGGCGATATTATCAACACAGTTCGGCGATTCCTTAAACCTCAAAACTTGCCGCGCTTGGTACTTTCTTCGAGGATCAAGCTCAACCAAGCGCCCATCTGCTAGGCCCGTATAAACCAAACCGTTTCTAGCAACTGCGATCGATTCTGGTCCTAGGATGCCGTTGAATATAAACTCTGGCTGATTGTCACTAAGTTTTGAGTTCCATTGAGGAATGACAGAGTCGTAGTTGTTTGGCTCAACAGATTTTGGATCGAATGGGAAGTCGGAGAATAGATGATCGGGCAGATAATTAACACTGAGCATGGCAACCACGAGTACGATGAGACTCCTGGTAAATAGATTATATAATATTGTGAACATAATTGAGGAGCTTTGCTTGTTTCTCGCTATGGTAGGAATGTCGGCTCACTGGTAGGATTCACTGGGAAGATCGTTTAGGTTTCAAGATTTGAGATTAATTATTGTAAGTTAAAGTTGCATCTTGAGGTGCATTGGACTTCAGGATGAGGTGTGATAATGGGGAAGTCGAATAAGAGATGTGAGGAACAGTATCATAGTGTTTGTTCGTGGCATTTAATATTGAACATGTGAGTGTATCTTCGATGCACTTGTCGAGCATGGAATACTCTGAAGAGGAGCGAACTTTTCCTTGTTCGCACATCACTAGTTCGCGTCATCTTAGTCCTCATGCAATTGCTTACGAGGATCTCCGACTGACTTCAGGTATGCAACCGCAACCATAAGCACTGACCAAGCTAATCCTCAGGTACCTATAAAAATTGTCGTAATTTGTGATGCTCGGTGCTCGGCACCAAATCCAGAGATTAGTAAGATCTTCAACACTCGTGACTTGAATTTCAAGGAATCAAGGTCGCAGTGGGAGCTTCAAGCCACCCTCTACTTAGAGCAGATACAGTTGTGTTCATAAGGTATGCCAAGAATCATCCACCCCATCAGACACTTGTTCAGTTGTCGCCGGTTTACATGGGCACCTCGCCGAGCATACTCATCTAACCACCATAGAGAGAACTAGAAACGCGAGATCTGTCGGAGATTCGGCACGTTTGGCCGCCACGTTCGAAATCAGACTGTGACTGGATGGTATCAGATCAGGTAGAAACGATTTGTAGGAAAGAACAAGCTCCAGAGCACCAGGCTAAGATTGACTTGAACCAAACTGGATTCATGTAATCTCCCTTGGACCACAGTCACCCTTGCGACCAGCTCACTGCTTTGAGCTGAGCAGCTCGCAATCTGATTGGGCGCCATTTCTGTCGAAGGAGATTGGCTGTCTAGTTGCGAGGAAAACTAAACTAAAAGCGCGCCAACCGAAGCCGAGACCATCCTCTCATCGCAGGGTCACTATCGCGCTTGACTCTCGTATGCGTTCATGGCGACACAAGGATGGGCGTATCTCTCTCTCTCCCCTCTCTCGCTTGGTGCATAATTATGGCGCGCCCGAAGCCACGCACTCACAGCTTCCGCACTGTCGCTCGCGACCACTTCCGACCGGCAAGCCTTAGACTTCGACCAATGGATAGCTCTGTTGCCTGCACACTGCTTAGACTTACCTGTTGGCGGGCACGGCGCGTTGGGGCCGAGCGGAGTGGAGGCGAAAGGGCGAACAACAGCGGCCTTTGGTGCGATTGATTCGTCGGTGACGAGCAAGTTCATGGATCACAAGACGCAGGTGCAGGCTCGCAGGTTAGACTTGTAAGGTCAGTGAATAACGAAACGCGTGAGTTCAGTGAGCAACCATGAGAGTTGGGAGGCCTCAGAGAGTTAGGAGTCACAGGCTTGGCCGCCAGTCTGGAAGCGCCCTGTCTGCTACTGTTTTAGGTCAACACTCTTTCTGGCGCTAGACTGGTTGATTCGAGGGCTTCAGCTTGCAAGCCGACTCATGTTGGACAAACAAGAGACTGTTGATCGTAATGGAGAGGAGGCCAGTTGCTCCCTGTCTGCAGGAAGTCGGCCGCGTTCGGGTTCCCGCGGCCGGCGCCACCCGAGCGGGAGTGTTGAGGCTCGAAGGAAGGGCCGGCCAGCCTGCCTCCCGCCACTGGCCGGCCGAGTGAGGGCGTTCCCTGCAGGCTGTTGGCAGGGCTTGCGCGGCGCAAGCTGGCACCAATTTCGGGTTCGCAAGTGGAGCCAGAATGCTGGAGGAGTTGGTATAAAAATCCAACAGTTTGCGCGCCAAAGTTTTCTACGCCTACTGGCCGAGCAACATTTGCGCCAGAATTTGCTGGTGCAAGGCGCGCAGAGATGTGCGAGCGAACGAGCGAGCAACCGAGCGAGCGAGCCAGCCAGCAAACAGACGCTAGTGCGAGCGCTCACCGTTTTGCGTATAGTTCATGGAACAGCCGCTCAACCAGCGGCCGCCCGGCCTGGGCTGTTGCGCGCCAAAACTGCCTCGGTTAGGGAACCAGGATGATAATGAATCGTAACTCTATAAGCGCTGTATGATCCCCTATATACGGCCGGTGTCTGAGTGGAGCGCCCCATGAGGTTTGGGCCAATCGTACAGGCGCTTGGTGTTTTCAAAACGAGGTTTACGCTTCAGACTAGCGAGCGGAGGAGTTTTCACTGTGCTCGCATTGCAACGGCATTGAGCCTGCAGGCGACATTGGCAAAGCCAGCGCACATAGCAGCCAAAACCATCATTGGGAGCAAGAGCGCGCCAGCGTTTGCATTGGCGGCGCCAACTTCGCGCTTTTCCTCTCTCGCTCGTTCGCTCTCGCTGGCCCGCTCGTTCTGCGTGCAATTTTTGCGCCTTCCAGCAGCTCGCTCGGGCGCCAAATGCAGCAATAACAGTCGCAGAAGAAGAGGCAGCAGCGTTTCTCCGTCCCTTGTGAGTCCGCGATACGACAGACAAAACCAAAACATCATCACATTGAATAATTTGCCAAGATTTGTCGAGTTTACATTTGTATCATAAACGCAAGTTAATTTGCAAGGCGCTCCCTCTACTTTGTGCCATCCAACTCTTGCTAGAGTTTCAGCCGAAACTTGGACCAAAAGTGGAACTAGAACAAAATTAACCGCAAGCAAACTTTTGCAAGAGGACACTTTCGCTCACAGCATCTAGCCTTTTGCCCATTAATTTAGCCTAAATAGCCGATTAAATTTTACCCAAACTCACAATGGCTGCCAAGGCAACAAATAAAAAGCCTGCCAAGAAGGCTGCGCCGGCCAAGAAGGCGGCTGGAGTGAAGAAGGCAGCGCCGGCAAAGAAGCCAGCCTCGCCTAAGAAGGCCTCACCGAAGAAATCAGCTGAGCCCGCCAAGAAGGCAACCTCGTCGCCAAAGAAGACTGGAAAACAGTCGCCCGTTAAACAGGATACTGGCGCAAGTTCGCCTAGACCAGCCTCGCCCGTGAAAGCACCAGCCTCGCCAGCAAAGAGTAAGGCGACGCCAAGCAAAGCAAAGAAGGCAACAGCTAAAGCGCCGCCAGCTAAATCGCCCGCCAAAAAGACGCCCAACGCGAAGAAGCCGACACCAGCAAAGAAGCCGGCAGCAAAGAAAGCTCAGCCAAAAAATAAAACGGCCGGAAAGAAGAAGTAAATCCCCCCAGGTAACACCAGATCCTATTTTATTTTCCACTTGGAAATTCGATTTTTATCATCGGATATGAATTGTATGACCTCTTAATACATCATATTTGCTTGATAATAAGAGGAAGATTGATAGTTTTGATGATACTGAAATGGAGCCCACAAACTAACCCGTCGTGGAACGCTGAAACACACCAATCAAATTAAATGAACCCAACCAAACTCGGCAACAAAGACAACAAACATACCACCCTATCCACCGCCATCAAGGCCCACTAACAAGACTGTACAGATCTAGGTTCCAGCGATAAGACTTATGATGGTGACATTAGCTTGTCACCTCCGAGTTACGAAGCCGGAATTGAAGGTTTTGTTATGTAAACAAAGGTTCAACTCTAGGGGAAACCGGACGCTCTACCAAGTGACTCCAGGCCATCCTAATTGGGGAAAGTAAATTATTTAATTTTTATTCATTACTAAAACAATATCATACACTTGCTCACACCTAAACAGTGTGGGTGTTCTATATGATTGCGCCATTGTATATATATATCTATATAGAATATTATGGCTATATTATGAACTGACCATATAAATATGCGAACCAATAAAAGATTGAATTAAGTCAATTTTTATACCAATGATGAGCCTAAGCAAGATCATAAGAAGGTTTAATATCTAGCTTTACTTCACTCGGCCGAAATGATCGCCGCCTCAATGTCATATCTACACTCTTATCCTGTGCCTGCTATTCCTTCCGGTTCTCTAACCTCTAGTCCTCCTATTCCCAATTAGTTGACTCCTCAGGCTCTCTATCTATCTGGCACTAATCATTAGCTCAGCTAAGAACGAAGAAAAGAGGAATCAAATGCCACTACCCTGCGATCACACATCATACAAAGCTATCCATTCCAGTCGAGTCCCAATGTTTCAGGTTCATACTTGGTAGCAGCTCGCAAGGCACTTTAGCGTTGTAGATCGGATGAGGTAGTCGCATGGCCCACGGTTGTATCTTTGGTATATCGTCACCATTGACGCAGAGGATTTTTGCCAGTGTTATCTTCTTGATCTCTTTCAGTTGAGCGGCTGTAAACGATGATGGCTGACCTGGGTTTTCGTACCAAAATCTGTCCCCCCGTTTAGTGTTCAAGAACTGTCTAGATATTATGCAAGCCATAGTGGGTCCGACCGCCGATCCTGGCAGCTTACGTTCCGAAATTCCGGCAGACCAGAGATCGATGTCGTCTACGTGTTTGTAGATCTTGGAGTAATGGAACGCTGTCTTATTCATAAGTAGTGGCTCTAGATCGGAGAATGACTTAGCCCGCGAGAAGCCGCACCACTCGCGCCAATCATTGTAGCCTGGAACCCCCTGATCTCGACCTAAGAGACAGGCAGGAGTATTTGTTAGTGTTTATGCTCACCTTGTTTCAACAGGTTGATATACTTGAGTGCAAACTCACCCCGCTGAATATTGATTGCAGCCAAATCATGACCAAACTTGGCCTTGGGCGGCTGAAACAAGTGGCCACTAAGCTCCTCACTCATGAACGGATCTGTTTGCTCCGATGGCGTCAGGAGCATACCCATGATTAGTTGGTCCATAACGCCTGGTTCATAAAGCAAAAATGGGCGTTTGAAGAGGAATCGAAGCAGCTCGCCTTTGATGAAGGTTCCATGCTTATCGAACCGCTTTATCACACCCTCGACCATAGAGTGCCCATAACGAAAAGCAGCCGAGGCAAATCCGGTCCCGGTGCTGGTGGTTACAGTTGGGTCATAACCATCCCAGTGTCCACTACTCGCCGGTTTGATCTTATACTCGCTCGAATATTTATGGCCTAATAAAAGTGGTAGGAACTCATTAACCATAACATGTTGCACACCTGCTGCCACTATATGTCTAGTTTCGTGATAGATTTTGTCGTCATCCCAGTCTATGTTCATTTGCGCCAAAATTTTGGCAATTCGATTATGTTCTCTAACATAAACTGTATGTAACACCGTTAAATGCGTTTGTTCATTAACTCTAACATCACCTGCAATGAAACAGAAAAGGTGCTTAGGTCTACCTAAGCAATCTTTGTCCGGGTTCTCTGTTTTGGGCGGAAGAAGTGGCTTCAACTTCAACTTTTCGAAATAATTCAAAACCTTCATTTTTCCATCTGAAAACGCTCTCAGCTTGCTTGCTTGCGATTTAGTCGAGCCATAAACAAAGCTTGCATCAACAGGAGAGGTAATTGTGTTTATCTGGGCTCTTAAACCTGTTTCAAAAACACAGAATGGAAAGTTGATGGGTTAAATTTGATTGTTATTGAGTCCTAGAAAGCTGAAACTCTGGGAACGATGTGCTCACCTAGTAGACATTTGGGTCGTATGGCAGCTAGAGATCTATCAAATTTGAGACACTTGACATTAAATTTACTGTACAATGGATCACCTTGTGGCACTGGTATTGGCATGCAAAGCCCTTTGAGGTACTGCGGGCAACAATCGGGAGCTGTGGGTCCAAGCGTTCGAGATTAGTAGGTCTCATCATGATTGAAGGTAAATGGTTGAAGACAAAAACCAAATCCCGATAGCTCACCTTCGCCGACTGCGGCCCTTGTGACATCATGATTTAGTAGTTGACCCCAGCTAGCGAACGCCATAGAGTAATCATTGGAGGGTTCATCGGAGTCCCTATGAACTATCGAGGTTAGCAATCTAGCTGAGGGGAGCGGCTGTCCATCTCGAGCTGCTCTCGGTAACGTCAAACCGTCTGCGTAGTCAGGCGGCAAGTATCTCGAGTAAGGAGTGTTGGTGGCGCCCCAGGACGGGTGCTTGAGATTGTTGCAATGGGCTGTGATAGTTCTATAGCGTGATTTTGTGCAAATCATTGGTCGAACGTGTTTCGGGCATAGATTCTTCCAAAAGAACTTCGAGCTAGACATATCAATCATTGGTAAAGCATTGAGTATTTCGTCATGGGATAGATCGAACTTCTTTGTTAGCAGCTGACCCGTTGCTAAGTTAAGCTCAGCGACCGCAGCTATCGAAGCCTCTGATACCTCCAAACTGTCGAGATCATCCGGTTTCTCAAATTTAATCTTGTGCTTGGCCTCCTCGATCGCCTTATCCACATCCGAGTGTTTAATGCAAAGGTCTGCTTTATGCACTTTTCTGGATTCATTCAGATTTGAAACAATTAGTATTTAGCCGGCCTCTTGTTCGGTTTATACCGAACTCTAGAACTTACTTCTTCTCGACTTCAGTATCAACATCATTGAACACATACTTGTCGCCCCATTCATCTTCGTTTGAGCTCTTGATGATGTAGGTTCGTTTCAAAATTAAGGCACACTCTGAGTTGTGCTCAATACGGTTGGATGCCGATACGTCAACAGCCTCCTGATTGAGTGAGTTTGTAGGCTCGAGTAGACTGGTCTTGTAATACTTGTGCCAACCATAAGGGAGCTCCATGGTGGATCTGGGTACAACATTTCCTACCTTCAGCGAACTGTTGAGACCCTCGGCGACAAATTTGCTATCGAGTGGCGGAAATTTGTCCGGATCTCTCTCGTGATTGAAGGCCGGCTTTTCAGGCGTCATCCGTATTAGAGCTGTTTGCTGTCTAGTGTTCGGATGCTGATAGGCTTGAATCTGGTACGGAAAGATTCGGCTAACTTGAGTTGAGTTGTCTCGATTGGGCTTCTTATGAAGACGATCATTTTGTTTTGAGATTTTTGGACTTGACAATCTCGCCGATTCGAAGGCACTTTGCTGTGAATGAATAGGCTCGAGTTTGTTACTTGAATGTGAGTTATCTTGCTGTTGCTGTTGGGAGAGCCTCTGATTTCGGGCCTCAACGAACTGAGTTGTTTGTGGGAAAAATAGATTGCCTAGGTAACTAGTATGGCACAACATAAGCGCACTCGTGAGCGCCAAAAGGCTACAGATGAGAGCCGTTCTTTTTGGCAATCTTCTAATTAACATTATCTCGCCTAGTGCAACCTCTATACCTCATTCTAACTAATTCCCACCTGTATCTATACTGTTCTTAAAGGCATCGCTAGCTCTATGCTATAGACAAAATTGAGATCTGGATGCTGATGAAATTCGATTCAAGGAATTGACGTTGGCTGCGCGTGCGCTTCAACAAGCACCAAGATCGCCTCTGGCTCCACGGCAGCACTGATATAGTTCAAGCGTCGCCATCAGAATGCGGCCATTATATGAACGAACCCGACGGTAACCACTGCCTGAGCTATTATTTCTACCTCACTCACCCATTCAATGACACGAGAGCCAACCTTTTCAAACAATCTTGGAACCGTTTAGCCCTACTACACTATGCTATCCAATCCAATCCTATTCTGTCCTATCCTATCCTCTCTTGTCCCGTCCCATCCCATTCTGCCTCAGCCTTCCACCAATCTGGCAAGCTAATTTTCACTACCTGCTTGCCATGGACAAGACCGCAGATTGAACGGCAGGCTCAACTCCTCGACAAATGACCGATTCTCCAGATCTCGTTTTCACTCTCAATTGTTCGCTCTCTAAAGCATTCTTAGGATACTCACGATATTAAACTATTGCTTAGCTGCTCGTCGCCCTCTTTGCAGAAACTACGATTGCGTGGCTTCGTGTTATATGATAATGTGGTTGCCGGTTTGAGCGCTACTCGAAGGTCTAAAATTGACCCTACAGGTACATAAAAGGATCCGCTAATACACGCACGCACGAATGGGCCGATATTAAGGCACGACGAGGAGGATGACGATGTAGATAGATTCGGATTTACTTTGATGGATTGCGAGCAATTGCGTTGGGGAAGAAAATTGAATGCCAGCTTCAAGGCGATACAGTGACATTCTTACCCTCTGCCAGGGCCTTGAGGGTTTACTCTCCTCCCCCAGCTCGCATCAGTTGCCTCCCAAAAACATGATTTTAAACCGTCCAAGCGCAATCCGTTTAATACGACACGAAGAACCTCAGACCAACTGTCTCGTACCTGCGGGAAGGCACTGGAAAGTGTCCCCTAAGCTGACATCTATGCTAGCAAGGCATCGAAACAACTTGTTGCCCATAAATTCAATCAATCGGCCCGCTTGCAGATACAGATCATGATAGGTGTGCGCCAATCACATAATGTGTAAGTACAATCCGCTTACTTGCTCAATCCTTACACTCCACCCTCGAAAACCATTGAGAGATCCACCTCCACTTTTGAACTCCCCCCCCCTTCAACTCAGCTGGCTTCTACCGTTCATTTACTCCTGATGAAAGTATATCTAACCATTCGCTCGCCCGGACTATCGCAATTGACCGTCACCTGTGTGTCTCTGCTCAGAGTCTCATCACAGTACATCCTATCCCAGCTTGTCCCGATCAAAGCCCAAAGCCACTTTCACCAAGACAACCACTAAGCAATAGTGTAAAATCCCACACAGGTGGTGGTTATGGTAGTCTCTATCTAGATTGAATACCAGCTGGCTCGGTTGGTTTGAGAGACACCAATCGTACTAGCGTAGAATGCATCCAAGAGTAGGGGATGTTGCGGGTTGACTGCTGATTTGGAGGCAGCTTTCTAATGCGAGACAAGTTTTTTCCCCACTATACGGCAACCACTCGCAATACTGTAGTAGTAATGGTCTCGATCGTCGCCGACACCATCATTGTCTTGAACGGCGAAAGTAAATCCACTTGCCTGTCTCGGCTGCTGAGATCTCGAGGAGTAGCTTTAGGCATAATGGCGATCCCTCCGCTCCATATGCTGGTTGCATACACAATTTCGAAATCCTCCCGATATCCAAATTCAGCTACCGTCACGACCGCGCGATAGTCACTCAGATGCTTCCAGGTAAATGTGCCAGTAGATTCAAGAGGGCCAGTCCGAGCTTCCTCTTTGACCTGACCACCACTTTCACAAGACTCGATGACAGCTGATAGTTAAACTATCCAGGATGAAGCCAAACCTGACCACCAATTGGCATTCTATCGAGACATTTGATGGCAGATCCAACATCCTTTGAATATAATCCAGCTATCTGAGTGACTTGTCAGACGCTAGTTGCCAAGCGCTCGAAACGAGAATACCTAGAACGCTGAAATTTGGACAAAGGTAACAGCAGACATATGAAAAGTTCAGCGCCGATGTGAGGCTTTATTTGATTGACCTAGAGTAGTTTAAGCCTAATTGTTTAGGCTATATGAATCAAGATACAGTATGTTTACGTAACAAAGCCAACCCTCTTGAGCTTTTCAACCTGTTGTTCCTATTTTTAAACTAGTTACAAAAGTAATTGCTCGTGGACGGTTGTAAAATAAAGCTTTTGGTATGCAGATAAGTACATGGATGCTCGTTTTAGTTATTTAGATACGGTGAACGGTAATTGGACTAGTCGGGAGCAGAACTAAATTTGTCGCATCGGACAACAATGCTCAATTAGTGGCTATACAATCAGGCTCTTTTAAATCCAATCTACTCAGATCTTCGGCCAGTTGTATTGGATCGTAGCGTCGCCTGTTATTGCTCATTAGAGGCTTCCCAAAAGTCGAGGACACGTTTGACGGATTTCTTCGCCTTGGTCGTACAATTGGCGGAAGAAGAATAAATTCTGGTGGCAGGCTGGATTTTTGCGCGTGACCTAGGCTTATGCTTCTGATGGGTTGGCTTGATAGCTCGCTATTTGCCGACTCGACAATACCTAAATTGTGACCGCAATTTACCTCTATTTGTGCCGTCGACACAATATGTTGCAGACTGTTAGCATTGTTGAATTGGGCCAGTGATGGTGGTATTGGTGGGAGGGGCACATTTTGTCGAGGATTCGCGAATTTGATGCTATGGTTGCTATGGCAATTGCGCTTCTTTAGCTTGATAGAGAACCATTGGTCGATTTGAACCTGTTTGCTAGACTTGGAGGGGGCACCATCGCGATGGTCATAATTTCCTGTGACGGAACTAGTAGCCATCTGCTCATTTGCCTCAATTAGAAGATTTTGATACACATCGACCAAATATTCGTCTGGCTCTAGCATCCTCTTGAAATTTGTATCCTCGCACTCGATAACTAAACAGTATTGGTCGATCAGACTGCCAGATATGGAGGAAACGTTCGAATTGGATGAGATCGATGTCACACTATTGGTTCGCGAATCAGAATCCAATCTATCATTTTGGGCAATAAGATTTGATTCCAAGGCATGGTTACAGTTGGGCTCTGATTCTATGCCCGATGAGGAGGAAATTGATGAGGAACTTGTTGACGAGTTGGTTGATCCTGCAGCAGGTGAACCAGATAGTCGTGCATGATGATTTTGTGCGGATACATTAATTGGGCTTAACAAATTCAGACAGTGCAACATGAGCTCAATTGTCTCCTCCACTGTAGTTTGAGTAGATAGGGAGAGACATTTATAGTGCGCGTCTGGTACAACATCAGAGCAGAATATTTTGACTAAGGCTCCTGTTCGCATTTGAAGCGTGAACTTGATATCATTGTGGGGCGGATTTGAGCAGCATTGTTGCAATTGCAACGGACAAGCTTCATCACCTAGTAACATGGCGCTACGAAACTTGAGTCCATCTTTGCGGATCCATCGCTCAAGTGTTAGATAGAATAGGTTTGGATCGCGGTGTTTCAGGCGGAACTTTCTGAGTAAATTCTTGACTATCTGATTGCTTTTTGTTTGCGTATTTACATGTAGCGTAACATACTCTACATCTTGGCTTAAAGTTTGCGCAAAAACCTTTATCATGGACTCTGAGTTGCACTTGGATTTTCGTGATTGGTCAGTTGCATTGGGATGACTGCCTGCGTGTTGCATGGGCGAGGATGGCGAGGAGCTGCTCGTGCTTGATCTCTGTTGTTTAACAGGCGTTGAAAAGATGGAAACGAGGGATGGAGTTGGCGAGGAGTTGTCAGATTGTTGAGGGCTTGGCGTGCGAGCGGATGTATTGGCGTCATTCAAGTGTTGTTCAATAACCGAATCGAGCTGATTCGAGCACAAAAGTTCACTTATCTGCCTCTCAACTAGGCCAACGTCTGCTGAGCCCGATTGGCATTGATCAAAATTTTGGCGCTTGACATTGTTCTCCTGGCATTGCCTTTGCAACTGCAAAGTTTGTTGTGCTCGACTAGTCCTACTGATGGTGGCGTGTTTCAGCATGATTATGAAATGGCGATAATGATTTTACAACCCCCCGGGCTTTGGCTCGGGTGCGTTCGGTTCAGTCTGGTTCGGTTCGGTTTGGTGGAGTTTAGTTGGCTTGATGGGCGCTCGAGTGCGTGGGCGTTGGGCCCAGAGGCAGGTAGGGTGAGGCTCTATGACCGAAGCGCGTGCGCTTGCCGTCTTGTTGTGTCGTCTACTCTGTAAACTCGCTTGACTTGTCCAGCTTGAGTGTTTGGCTGCGCGCTTGAAGAAGAGGATTGCGATAAGCTTGAGCGGACGTTTGGAGGCCAGGAGTGTCCGGTTTGCGGTTGACAAGCGTGGGTTTAACTCATTTGTGTGCCATTGGTTCGGATGGACAAATTGGCTTACGCGAACCAGCGACGGCAGCTCGCCTTAGTGTAAGTTTGCTCGCAAATGTGGCCGGTCAGTCTCACTTTTTCTGGCCACTACTGCGATTTCCTTCCGTGGCGCCCGATGAGTCATGACTTATTCCAAACGAAACCCAAACCAAAATTTGAAGAGCAAACTCAAGCTCGAGCTGCCAAGTCCACTACTGCGCTCCGCTCAGCCTAGCTTCGCCTTGAATTGACTTGACTTGACTTGCCTTGCCCTGCTTTGCCCTGCTTTGCTCTGCTTGCTTGCTTGCACCCTTGCTGAGGATTGAACACTTGAGCTGGCCGCTTGTTGGCAGTTTGTTGTTTGCGTGTAAGACACTTGTTGCTCGCGCTCCCATTTGGGTTGCGAGAGATAAGCGAATGTGGCCGTCCGCTCTCTCGCTGGCTCGTTTTGAATATGATCAACGAGAGCCAGATTTGGGCAGCTTTTATAAGGCGGCGCCGGCCGGACGATTTTGTGTCTGGCTCATTTACTTTTGGGTGATCTACCGATCGTAAAAGGTCGCCCCGAGTGCGGCCGGCCAACGGGTCGCTCGTCCGGCCGCAGAGCCCGCAACCCACTATCTTGCTGCTGCTGCTGGCGCTGCCGCTGCAAACTCTCGCTCCAAGATAAACTCTCGCTCGCTTCAATTCACATTTAATTTTGAACTTCGTCCGCCAGCAACACAACTAATTGGCCTTCTTCGCTCGCCGTAAACGCTCTTGCTTGAATGAAAGTGTCGCCGTTTGCGCTCCGATTGAAAGTGAGCTCGCGCGACTAAAACTCAGCTCGGCCTCCCCTCTGCGAGAGATGATGGTTTGGTGATAATAAAAGCGCCGGCCGACGTCTCTATTTTAGCCGAGCAAACTTTTCCTGCTTTCGCCCCCTCTGGCCTTCGTGCGTCTGTCTTTGTTTGCGTTATTTTGCCTTTGCCTCTCGCCCATTTGGGCGAGCAACTTTTTTGGCCGCCGCCGCAGAGAGAGAGAAGGAGCGAATCTGCGCCAACGCTGCGCCTCCTGGCTCCATCAATGCGGCATCGAACTGGCTCGGCCGAGCCCACTAGGCCAGCCAGACGCGCACAACGAAACGAGCGCACTCGCGCACTGGCTCGCATGTCCAGCAAACGCGAAAAGTGGCCGAGATGCGCGACTTGCCCAACATCAAGGCCCGCTTTTCGGCTTTCGCTCGGCCGCAGCTCGCAAGCCGAAGCCAAATAATAACAACAGAGCGAACCGGCCACATAATGAAGACGCTGCTCGCCCCCTTCCCACATTGACCGGCGGCCGGGCCAGCCGGTTGGTCGGCCGAATGCGGCCCTCAAAGAGCCGCGTTTGGCACTTTGCGCTAGCTGCACAGATGTGCGACTCCTGTGCAGCCGGCGACCGCTGCGCTCTGCTCGCTGGTGGCTGCCACCGCCGCTGCCGCAGCCGTCGCCGCGCAACAGGAGCAGAGCCGGCCAGACGCGGATCCAAGTGGCCGGCCAGACGGGCGGCCTGGTCGGCGGCGCCTGTTTGCAGGCCCGCCGCTCACAAAGGCACCCCAAACAGCCTTGGGTGCAACTTAGGCGCCGCCGCACGACGGCTTGTGCTCGCGCGGCTGCACAAGTCAGTGGGCCGACCGGTGGAGTCGCGCTGGCAGAGTGCAGTGAACCGGCCGCTCGCACATGGCCGCCGTTCTCGTGCTGCTGTGGTCCGGCCCAGGTGGAGGCGCCGCCTGTCAGAACGGCCAACCAAAAACAGGTGTGAGGGGAGAGTGACGGGCGAACAACATCAACAACAGCGACAAGGAAGCCGGGCCAGCTGGATGGGAGAAGTGGGAGGAGCTAGTGGCTTCCATTGTTGCATCGGCGGCAAGGAGGATGGTGGGGAAGGCGCCAGCGGTAGCCGGTGGAGGAGGATGCGTGACGGGAATGTTGTGATTATTATTATTACGTCCTGAGAGTGTTTATTGTTACGACCAAATCGACTGTCTGTAATCGTTCTTGACGACCGGGATGCGCCGGTCTATTGTGCACCGATTACAAACCCACTCGGCCGAGGGCGCCTCGCGGAGCAACAGCTCGCAGGCCAACTCGGACAAGCCGCCGCACAGACGGTGGTAGTAGGAGTCGCAACCTGCGCGACACATAATCTTGGACTCGTTTGGATAGATGGGCTGCCGACACTCTGGGCAGTAGATCATAATTTGCTGTTGCTGATAAGGCGCCATCGGAGGTGGTGGCTGTTGCTGAGTTACTTGTGGTGGTGCTGGTGGTGGTGGCGGTTGCGGCGCCTGCTGTTGCGGAATCTCCATCTGGTGCATCATGGGCGGCGGTTGCTGGTGTTGGGCGAGCGGAGGAGGCGCCGGCTGTTGCGCCTGGCTGCCTGGGGGCGGAGGCGACGACACAGCGTAGCCCTGGAAACCATACATTGGGTGCGTTCTTGGGGGCGGCGTTGGCGATGGACCCATGAGTGGCGGGCCCTCGCCAACTATGTGATGGGGCGGCGTCGACAGGTGGGGTAGCGGCGGCGGGCCCTGCAGGTGCGGCGCCTGGTGGGGCGGGGCCACTCCGAGCGCATGCTGGTGCGGCCCGCGAGGTCCGTGGTGCGAGGGCGGCGCTAGCTGGTGGTGCGGGTGGGGTGGAGGAGGGGGCGGCGCCGAGTGGTGCGGATGCTGCGAGTGTGGATACTGAGCTACCATCGGGCTGAGACTGTAGGCCGATGCTTGCATCGGTGACATGGTGGGCACCGGCGCCACGGCCGGCGAGTGATGATGATGTAAGTGCTGGTGAGGGGATTGGTGCTGGTGGTGGTCGTCGTCAAAGGGGTTGGAGGCAACGATGGTTCGGGCGTCCAAGTCGGAACCGGCGGCTCGCTTCTTCTTGCCGCGAGTTGAGTTTGTCCCGCGCGATGTGCCGCCCGATTGCAGATTTGCATCGTCCTTGCGCGAGGCTCGCTTCGTATACTGCCGAGGTCCTTTTGGTTTGTTGTTCATTTGCTTATTGGTTCAAACTTCTCGCTCGTATTTTACAACGATCCTAGTCTCACTCTCTCTCTCTCTCTCGCGTCTCTTTTCTTCTTTTCTTCCTCCCTCTCTCTTCTCCTATACTTTGCTGGCCGTTTGTCCGATGATAAACTTAGAGAATACTGTTCTCGCATGCGATTTCACTTGATCAAATTCATTCGGGCTGCAACAGTGCAATCTTCGCTCTCTTGAGGCTCGCCTCGCTATCCATGCAGCCTTATCGTATAAACAAAGAGGCCAGTACAGTATTATTATTTTCACCATTCTGTACGCGCCTTGCGCCGACAGCCGTTCGAAATCGGCCATTGTTGGTGGCGAATTTTGAGGCTTTGCCACCACTCTTGGCCGCCCCCACTGCGGCCCCCGTTTAACCCAAAATACCACACTGCCTTTCCCCAGCTGTGGGGAGAAGCATCTTGCGCAGAGGTGCATTTTCGCTCTCAAGCGCAGCGCGCGCTTTCTATACGCCAATTTCAAAAATTAATGCGCCTAAGAGGATTGTATCTGCTCCCGGCCCCTCGCGCCGGGGTTCGATTCCTAGTTGCGCCTCTTTTTTTCTCCAGTAATTTCACGATTTTCGTCAGCTCACAACTAAATGATTTATTTCATTTTAGTCGTAAGGATATATAGTATTTATTTTTGGTTTTGAATCTCGCAGGTGCCAAAAGTTATGATGTCTCCAATCGGTTGGTTCGCAGGCAGAATCGGGCTACGAGTTTTTCGGTAATAGAACCGGAAACAGTAATGGGCGTAGGTCGGGTTCCTATGTTCGAGTACCGACAAGGAGGGCCAAAAACAAAGAGGGCCGAGACGTCGTCCCGCAAACACCAAATATTAGCAAGATCCTGCCAACTGATAGATTGTATTTATTTTTGGTTTTGAGTTTCGTAGGGCATATCCGAACTCTTGGCACCGGCTGTACAAGTAGCTATCGCAACCGCAGGCTATTAGTTAGCCGATGGTGCATCGTCGAGCTAGTATCTATTTCTGTGATGGATCACCCACAAATACGTCAAGCCGACACCCGAGGTGATCTTAGGTATTAAAAAAGCTTGCATCGAATCAGTTCCCGATTCTACCTGTCGAAAACTGGAGGCTGACACCCGGATTCGGTTTGAGTAATTTCTCAACGATTCAATTAACGAACTATAGTAATAGAATTTACTAAACAAACGATCAAGCACCCTCCGATGTCCAGCTTTGCTGAGAGTCCGACCATGTTCGGCAGGCTAGTTCGTTCCGGTAAAAGCTTTGGTCTAAATGTGTGAGAGGTGGATTAGTTCAGACCATAGGACTTCCTCCGCAATCATAATCCTCATATGTTATTCCCATTTTGGTTGCATTTTCATTTTAAAGTTTTGGAGGACTTGGTGCTAAAATCTTGAGTCGCTTGTTGGTAATACTTCATACAACGACTATTTCGTATAAATCATCTATGTTACTAATACAAGGTATATTCTCTGGGCTGCCGCTTCCAGCTCGTAGAGTTATGCAAGGTGGATCAGTTTCAAAATTCTCGCTTTTTCAATCTAAACATCGTCCATGTCGTAAATGTCGTTTTTCTCGTCGGATAACAGTCCATCGAGCGCGTGATTACTGGTTGATCGGCAGGTGAAAAACAAAACTCTCTTCAATTTCTTGTTGTAAAAGAAATAGTTGAACGACCAGAGGCAACCATCCTCAGAGTACGGATCAGAGCTAAGATCGGGATTGTAGCTGTAAATTTCGCACTCAGCCATGTTTATAGCTGTGTCGATAGCTTGCCATAGCTGAGGCTTCAAAACAGAGTATGATTGGTGGGCCGGAGAGCTAAGAAAATTCGCATCAATGGCGTTCATGACCCAATTATGATTGGGTTCTTTGCTAAATTCTTCAGCTTTTGCTTTACTGAAGTCGTAATCCGGGCCGAAAGAAGCGTTGAGGGTTGCTATCAGATAGAATAACGTTTTTCTACTGATTGTATCGCATATATGCTCCTTGACGTCTCCCTCCTCGCTAGTTAGACTTCTACTGAAGATTTTGCTTGGACTGCACGAATAGGAGCAACTTTCGGGTGGAGCTAGAGCCTCCAACTTATGAGGATCGTTTTCTGGATCTCCATTGAGCTGTTTGTAGAGCCTTTTTTCGTTTGTAACCAGCTTGCAGGAGTAAATCTCCACTCTGTTTGGAATAGGACGAAAGAGACAAATTTTGTTAGCTACCAATCAATTTTGTTCATCTCACCTCTAGACCAGTCAATTTGAGATTACCTTCCGATGATTCTACATCGCCCTGTCTCAAAATTCAAAGCAGAATTCAGTAGCTCTGAGCAGCTACTCTCGAGTAGTTTCATCCTCTCGAGTTTTTAAAGTCTCAGGTATGAACGTTTGTTTTAAAATATTTGTTTCGAATGTGTTGTCGAGGGCTTGGTCTTGCATTTGCTTCTGGTTCAGTTAGTTTGAGACCCATTAATGCTTTAATCTCAGGATGATTCTTAGAACCAAGGGAGACGAACTCCTAGCCCAATTCTTTGCCCCTGTGGTGTTTTATGAATAGTTAAATCACCACAGACTTGACTCGGTAGTTATGTCTACCCAGCAAAGGTCAACCCCTCAATCAGATAACTGTGGTGTTAACGAGAACTCAAAGTTGAATAGGACAGTTGATGAAACGGGTGAAATTGGGGGGTTATGCAGCCAATTTGTTTCTCGCCCTACGAGGGTAGCCTGTTTGATTGCAGGATTTCATCATTACTACGACTCCGCTACCTTGCACAGTCAAAACAGAGAGACAATCTGAGCGCGAACCTTTTGTTTACATGGCATATGCCCGAGAAAACAAAGAATTTCGACTCAGTTCTAGGTTCTATGTTCTAGGTTTCCCGAGCTGAACTTCTAAACTTCCATTAGAAATGTAGCGTTTATTATTCATGCAATATGTTCTCATAGCAAGAATGAATAGTCCTCACGATTGAAACAGATAGGAATCACTGCTTATTGCGGACAATAGTCTGCTTTGTACAGTTTTTTCCCCTCATTATCAGCTTCTACCGAGACTAACCGGCTGATACAGGAGTGCTTTATATTGTTTGCAGATAGCTCTCAGTTAGGGACGATCCCTCTCTACTAGGTTGCGAGCATGGACGACCTAAACAATATCACACTCTCACTAGGAGAATTACTTTCTGACGATGATTTTAAGTCTGAGCTCAAAGCGTTTCGATGTGCATTTCAAAGATTGAGAGTCCGATTGAGGAACAACCTGTTTATCGCGCAATTGAAACAACTCGCGAGTATGAATCGACAACTGGTCAGCCAGTTCTCTTGCCAGATATTCACATCCTACCTCAAGAGAATTCAGCATCCAGTAGGCAAGAGGCAAAGGATAGGACTTAAATCTCTTCTTCACCTCATCTGTCAGTTGATCTCTTTCTTGGACATAGTGATCGACAAAACAATGTTCATATATTGCTCTACACAACCCCATTTCAGAGTTGGACACTTGGTGCACCATTTCATAGCAGTGCGAACGTGTGTCGCTAGGCTGAGGGTTTGCTTTAAGGCCCTACTAATCTACGCTAGCGACTTGCACTCAGAGATCTTGATGTATAGCAAACAATCTGATTCTAGTAAAGAGTTGAAAAGCTCGAATCTGATCAGCAGCGAACAGGTAATTGGGATACTTCAGAAGCACAACTGTAAGCCAAGATGCAAACGTGAGTGTAGTGTTGAAATAATTGAGCAAGATTTGGGTGCAAGAGATGACTTGAATTCAAACCCCATGATCATTGAAGAAGTTGGACAATTGATAGATCGTGAAACAATGAAGATATGCATGTCTCCAGCTGAGAGTTCTCGGCCTAAGAAGAAGATCAGAGCTCAATGATCCTGGGACAATAACTTGGTATGATAAATAATTATTGCGCCTATGTAAAGACTCTACACGTAACTCCTTTCTATAGTGAGAGATATTGTTTGGTCACATATCGGTGTCGATCAGACTCAGACTCATGGAGAGCCATACGCAATTATCTCCTCTTCCACTCTTTGTGCCGTAGTCCTGTCATGATGCTAGCACACCAACATTATATGAATTGAACAAATTCGATCTTTGCTGGAGCGATTTCGTGCATAAAACGTTTATTACGAAGACATTTCAACAGTTAGCACTCGTAATGGTGTGATTTTCAACCCTTTTTCAATCGCACCAACTCATAATCAGAAGCTCTAAACGGATTCGTAAGAACTCCTCTCTGACCATCTGCGCCTCCCGATGAAATATGCGGCTAGTACAATCGCCACTAGCGCGATCAAACAAACTCCCACTCCGATACGGACCAGGTCGCTGACTGGCTGCAAATCGAGAGTACATTCGTCGGGGACCTGATAGAAGTCGGTTCCGGATGCATCTCTGAATGCCTCCAGGGCCAAGTGACTCAAAACTAAACTCTTGTTGGCCCCAACGGGGATGGCTTGCTCCGCATTACATTTGTACGAGTGACCAGATGTGGTTGTGTAGAATGCGCCGGTTGTGTTGCTGAATGTTAAGTTAGTTGAGTTTCCGATGTGGTACTGTCCTGTGATAGCTTGAACAAAAGTTTTCGAGTCGTTGGTCTGACTTATGCTGAAGGACAAAGATCCACACTCAAAATTGACCACAAGCTGTGGTGGTTGCGGCGTCGTAGTGTTCTCACATTTGCTTGCATTTTCGTCGACAACTCCATTGTTGAACTCTATGTACTTGCCATCCTCAATCGCTAGATAGGCTGACATCTGGGCGACGATGCAAGACTTGAAAGTGTATTTCTTTGCCTCCGGGGTTGGTTTGGTTGTGACAGCAGTGCAATTCAGGGCGTCTTGAATAGTAGCAGGAATTGTTTGATTTGCCTGAAGCTGGCCATCCGCAAGCGAAAGCCACACAAGAGCTACGAACAAACATAGTGTGGCTTGGGCTGTTACAGTCATCATTCTCTCTAAGTAATTGTCTCCTGTCAGATGAGTTTGTTGGGAAATTCGATAGAAACTCGAAAGAATTCGATCGAGCTAAGGAAAGTGTTTCGATTGGCAAAGTTTGATTATACCGTCGGTAGGGAGAACGAATGCTCTAGCTTCTCGTTTTTATGTGTCTGAGATTGAATTAAACTTCAATCCTTGGCGCTCTGATGAGGAGGACTCTAGTTCGTTTCTGGTCTTGTTTATTGTCTCGCGCAAACAAATCCTCTAAAATGGTATTTATATTACGCTCCATCGTGTTTCTCAGGCAACAAACCTTCTGCGGCGATGCATTTTCCTCCCACTGCAGTCGCAGTGATCGGTCGCTCATGGCAGAAGTTCTGCCGCAGAACTTTGCGGGCGAATTGGATAAAAGTTAAAGAAATAAACACCCAGATCTTTCCCCGAACAGGGTTTTGTCGATCAATTTTGGTTAGAATTGGGTGGATTGGAGAAGCAGGCTCTAAAGCATACTGAAAACCAATTTCAGGAAATCTTCATATTTGATTGTGATGACGCTGTT
>ENA-UOVY01000358-UOVY01000358.1-plant-metagenome-genome-assembly--contig:-NODE-358-length-25420-cov-603.730652_pt1 | contig 25420 bp, 19 predicted proteins | sample MGYA00249840_ERZ761561 | MGnify/ENA primary metagenome ERZ761561 (study PRJEB28882, sample SAMN05720143) | plant metagenome | isolation source: Guanajuato, Mexico | place: Mexico:Guanajuato, Mexico...
GCACAAGTTGTTTATCACTGTTGTGCAGGACGTAACTGATTGATAATATCATGGACTAGCCGGGCTAACCGCGGCTTCGCTCGCGTGAAACTCTTCTGGTGGGACGGCCCTCTGGTATCTCTGTCCCGCCCTCTCCCCAGTCTTGGTACCGACCTTATTATCCCGCACCTGGGGACGACGTACCTTGAGTTATGACGCGCCACCCCCACGCCTACTTCGCGACACGAACGTTTTTATTTATAAGAAGAAGATATCGCCCAACTTTGGTTGTCAAGCTAAACAAGTCACTCTACTTCAACTTTCTAGCGTTTCTAACATCAGAATCAAATCGCAGAGCTAATGTAACATGTTCCAAACCCTTGGTATCCCGATAATCTTCTGGGTTTCTCTTCAATTGTTTACTAATTAAGAACTTGCTCTGCGGGACACTGTTGGCTCTAACCTTTTCACCCAACTCCTTTAAATAATTGTGTATATCTTCAACAGTTTGATCTATCTCTTTCTCACCCGTTAAAAATTTTTGTTAAGATCTGATCACCTGCCTCTTTGGCGATTATGGTCGGTAAATACCATCGATGTCTATCTCAAGCAGCTTAAAAGTTCTGTTGATTTCGCTTTTGGTGAGCAGCCCAAAATGCTGCTTCTTTCGATTCTATTTAGTTCGGTAATTTGTGATAGTCGTCACCTCGACTATCACAAATTACCGCTCGAGGGACGGTTGAGACATAGATGCTCGGTAGGCGGCCTCCATGGATGAAATAAATGCGTCCATTCGTTGGTTATTCGCAATCATAGTCTTGGTATTTTCTTGAATGTGGGCCCTAACACTAGCCATCTGTTTGTTATTTTCAACCAAATGAACGCGGAGAAGATCGTAAGTAGTATCGATCTTCTCCGCGAGGATCATCAAACTGGCTGCGATACTAGGCTCGATTTCCTTTTCTTCGTCTTGAGTTTCGGTCCTCCTGATACCAGCCGAGTGTTTGAAGAAGCGCTTGATGAGCGAGGATATAGTGACCTCGATCGGTGGCCACATCACGCTGGTAGCGAGAATTGTTTTCAGTCCTCAGAGGGTTCGATGTTTCCCACTGGATGTACCTCTGCCAAATCTCAATTTGTCGTTGCTCTTCAGGCGAGAATGAAGGTGGAATTGCAGGCCATGACCTGTTCAGGCCTGGTGTTGGCCGTACGTTGCTCTTCTACAGCGCGGTTGTTCGATCTAACCAGATGATATACGATGTGAGTAATACGTGAAGCAATACTCTGGATGATCACGTTGCGTAGATAATCTTCATAAACAATTGATCAGACCGGGCTGTGCGTATCCTGCAGCAGATTCGGCACTGACATATGGTCTCCCCTTGAGATCGCCAGATTGAAACCAGGAATTATTTGTTGTTGTTGTGAAAGTACTGTGGGTGAAATTTATTTTGCGAAAATCTGCGCACCCCAGCGCTATGCTTGTCAGTGCATCGCAAAGCGGTTTATTCGAATCTTGATTGATAAAATCATGAGATCATCGTACATCAGTGCAAGACATATCGAAACTTTAAGTCCAAGACTCAAGTCCAACGATTGCAACCATGGTGTGCAATTTTATTTGGCTCCCAATGTACTGTTGACCGGCGACGATGGGCCATCGAGTCTGTCGATTCAAGTGCGTGTGGACGGCCTAACAATCATACGCGAAATTGGCAACCACATGGCCACTGTGCACGAGACGTGAGAACAACATGTTCTGACGGAGGGTATTCCGGGTACGGGTTTTGGCGAGGAATCGCGACTAAACTTGATCTACAATTATAGCAAGATAATTCAAATTTGTAGCGACAAGAACGATGAATTCCAAGGAAGAAACTGAATTTGTCGACGAGCTTGAGGCTCTGGAGCGGCACATTGTGTTGCCGGGCGACCTGGTTACAAATCAGTCAAGTTTTATGCGAGGCCATGGGACCTTCCTAAACTCCGAAGGTGAACTTATATCTAGCGTTGCCGGCCGAGTGGCTCAAATCAACAAACTCATCAGCATTCACGCGCCTCGGGCTAGATTTGTGGGAGAAACGGGAGATGTTGTTGTGGGTAGAATATCCGAGGTTCAAGTTGGCCAGAGGAGGTGGAGAGTTGAGACAGGGGCGCGACGAGACTCGATACTACTTTTGAATCACATCAACTTACCTGGCGGAGAGTTAAGAAGGAAAACTACCGAGGATGAGATGATGATGAGAAGTTATTTCAAGGAAGGCGATCTCATAGTAGCAGAGGTGCAATCCACCTTCCAAGACGGATCACTATCATTGCACACCCGGAGCCTTAGATATGGCCGAGTGGGCCAAGGAACACTCGTCAAAGTGCCACCGTTCCTAGTTGAGCGATGCAAAGTATTATTCCACAATCTGCCACTTATTGGAGTGCACCTAGTGCTAGCAAATAATGGTTACGTCTGGATATCCGCCTCTAGAACTGATGAAGAGATGGAGTACGGTTTTGACCTTAGTCTAGAACCCATCGCGTTATCCACTAGACAGTCCATAGCGCGAATGCGAAATTGTATACAGATCTTAAAAGTCGGAAAGATTCTCCTGAACGCATCGTCATGCACAAAATGCTTCGAAGAGTCCATGGAGTTTGAAGTAAAGGAACTGCTGAGAAAAGAAGTGATTGAAAAGATTCTCGTCGTGATACAAAGGAAGACAAGACGTCCAATATCGTGATGTTTCACTCAATCTGTTACATTCAATGAATCAATTTGTAATTTCTCGAAGGAGAGTCTTTAGATAACCAATCAAAATCATCTATGCATTTCCAATTGTTTCTAGTTGGGTCAAAGTTTGCTCTGGTCAATAGTTCCCTCACTTGGCTAGGATTTTCAAGTTCATCCAAGTTCAGTTGCTTGAATTCTAATCCCTCTGAGGACTCGAGCATTGATCTAGCCGAAGTAAAGATGTCGAAGTGGCAGGAAGAAGTTGAGTCAATTCTTAGCTGCTGACATGCGATTTTGAATAGACAATTTCTACAATCTGTCACGGTGACCGCGCGACAAGCTATGCAAACTGATACTGAACAATTTTTGAGGTTTCTAATATAAACCGTGTTTGCGGAGCCACGGATTTGAACACTACATCTATCTAGATTCACGAGGCTCACATCCTTGGAATCGACCTCATCAGGTCCGAGGCTGAGGCTCTCACTAAGGCAATCGTGGAACCCAAACTTTGCCGGCAAAAACTCCGAGGGCTCCCTCTTCGTGTCCTGTTCAAGTTCGCTCGTCTGCTCTAACTTTTGATCAGATACTTTCGGGCTTGATTTGAACTTGAAAAGAAGCTTTGCTTTTTGCGGTCCGCTTACTTGACTCTCCAATCTTCGCAACCCATCGGCGACCTTTTTGAGACAATAAGAGGGTATTGCAGCTTTGTTGTTGTCAATAAAGTTCTGAGTACCTCTAATAACTTCTCTCGCCTCGAGCACAACGCCATCCGACGGTTCAGTTTCCAACCTGTTCACCAACCTGTCTATCTCAGAGAGTCGAACTAACAATTGATCGACACATCGTTGGCTCTCGCTAGCCATCATCTACTTAGAGTTTGCTCGAGCAGCTTCGCTTGGGCGGCCCAGGTTGCTTGGTCGAATTCCCTGACCTTGCGCATGTGCTCGATATTGGTGATATCTCCAAGTTTGTAATATGAATTCAGAATGAACCTGAGATAGAAGCGATCGTTGAAATATTTTCGTGCCTTCTGGCTTCTGTTGCACAGAGCCCAGAGCGTGTAAGTGGTGATAAATATGACGCCTTCGCTGTAAAGAAAAAACTTAAGGCCAAATGGGATGAGTCTCTTCCTTGGGTATCGGGAAATCATTGAAGTGTAGAGTACCAATAGTGTTTTGACGGGCTGGAGAAGAGAGAAGATTGTTTCAGGGAAAACTGGGACGAGTGTGAGAATATTGAGCAGGATATTTAAACGTGATCAGCTGCTCGCTGGACAGATGGCTGCTTGGCGCCTCTGCACCGGCCTTGCGCTCGCGTGTGCGATAAGCCGCCAACACCAATGGAGAGGCTCATATCTGAATTTACCTATTCATTGCTCTCCGCCAACAACCGATCATACTTTAGCGACACAGAATGACCGCAATCGGATCGCTTGAAAGACCGGGCGAGCAATTTGGCCGCAAATCCTGCGATAGACGAACTTAAACTTGGCTCCCTGAGCCTTGCATCTGAAGCTCTCGTTTTCGTCCAAGCGCCCGTTCATTTGGTTCGGCGGCGCAATGAAGCAATGAGTCAAGAATAGCAGTGCAATTGGAGCCAGAGTCTCAGAGGGAAGAGGTAAATGGAGCACACAATGACCGGCCTTCATCTATCTCCTGGGGCCTCATTCTTTTAATTATACCGCAATCTTATCTCGCTCGTTGGCGTCCGGCGCCACCAGAGCCAGACTTCTTGGAGACGCCGCATGGGCTTGCTGGCTCTCTGGAGGCCGTCAGCAGGAGTTTTGGGCCGACGCGCGGTGGCGGCGACCAGGCTGCGCGCGCAAGTGGGCCCAATGCGCGGCTCCGGCCGGAGGGGGCCGCTCGTTAAATTGATTGGCCTCTCGGTGGGCGCGAGACGGCGCTTTGGGTGCGCTGCGCGCTCCATGGAGAATGCGCGCGAGATTTGGCGCAGTTTCTATTCACCTGCGCACAAGTCGGCCGATTTAGGTGCGTAAATTTGGCCGCGCAACATAGAGTAGCCGGCCCAATATAGTTTAGTGGTTTAGGATGCAGCTAAGCGGGGCCCCTTGCTCTGGCGGGTCTCTAGGCGCGGCCGTAGGAGCGCTAGGGAGCAGCCGATTTGGCGGAGAGGGGGCGAGCAGGAGTTGCGCTTGCTTGCGTGAGCCGCCAAGGGGGGATCGCAGTTTGGGGAGCAGTTGCGTCTGGGGGGGGGGAAGGAAGGCGGACGGGCCGATGGTTGGGCGAGCGAGCGGCCATCAAGCACATTTGCAATCAAGTCTCTCCTGAGAGCAGAGCGGCCGAGTTCAAGTTCAGTAGCCGGCTGCGGTGGACGATACACAGAGGAATAGGAGCAGGGAGGTGGGAATTATAGGCGGCGCCAGAGGTGAGAGCGAGGAGAGAGGGAGAGAGCGCGCGCGGCCGGAAGCGAAGGAGCGAGAGATGCTGGCGCAGTCTGCACACCACCACCACCACCACTTGCACCACCACCACCAGCAGCTCGCGGCCCAAATGGCCAGCTATGCGGCCGCGAGCTCTGGCCACGCTGGCGCCGACCAATCCTCAGGTGCGAGCGCGGCCGCCGGCGCTTACCAGTCGGCGGCGGCGGTGGCTGCGGCCGCCTCCGCTTCCGCTTCCGTGGGCCAGCAGCAGCAGTCGCAGCAGCAGCAGTGCTTCCATCCGTCGGGCGCCCTCTCGCCAATAGCGCGCGCCGAGTTCGTTAAGCAGCCGCCGGCAAACTTGCGCAAGTCAAACTTCTTCAACTTCACAGTCAAGTTCTACGACAAACTCGATCAGGCGTACGAGCTCGAGGCTGCCCAATTCTCGGACTTCATAGAGAAGGGTTACGAGGCTAACGATTCGCTCAAGACCAACAACGGAATCATCTACGCAGTTCAGTTTGTTTCGCCGCAGGGAATCAGGTTCGTTGAGAACATATTCGTACGTTTGGTTGACTCTAGCAGCCTGCAGCCGATTGCTTACGAGGGCCAAGACAAGAATCCCGAAATGAACAGGGTTCTGCTGACGCACGAGGTTATGTGCTCTAGGTGTAGCGACAAAAAGTCATGCGGAAATCGCAACGAAACCCCATCGGACCCAATCATAGTGGACCGAAATTGTTTGAAGTTTTTCTTGAAATGCAATCAGAACTGTCTGAAGAATGCTGGCAATCCGCGCGACATGCGCCGCTTCCAAGTTGCAATCCTAATCAACAACATGCTCATAAGCCAGCAAACACTTGTGGCCCGTTCAGAGAACATGTTCGTGCACAACAATTCAAAGCACGGGCGGCGCACGAAGAGGAGCGTCGACGAAATGGACAAGCTGTTTCAGGAGATCGTAAAGTTAATTCCGCGCTACCCGCACGACCCGGACAAGTTGTCGCGCGAACTCGTCCTCAAGCGAACGATTGAGATGCTGGAGCTGGGCGCGTGCCTCGGCCACGCCCAGCAGGCGCGCGGCGGGGCGGGCGCGCCGCAGCCGGACGGCTCGCCGAGCTCGCTCAACAATTGTGCCTCCTCGTCCACGCCCCCGCTGAACGCGCAACAGCAGGCGGTCGTGGCGGCGGCGGCGGCTGCGGCGGCGGCCCAGCAGCAGCAGTTGCACTCCCAGCAGAGCGCCCAAATGCACCAGCAGCGCCACCAGCACCAACAACAGCACCAGCAACAGCAGCAGCAGCAGCAGCAGCAGCAGCACCAACAGCAACAACAACAACAACACCAGCAACACCAGCACCAGCAACAGCGGCACCAGCAGCACCAGCTCAATCACAACCAGCAGCAGCAGCAGCAGCAGCAGCACGAGCAGCAGCAGCTCCAGGTCCACTACGGCCACCACGCCGCCTACCATCACCATGCGGCGGCCGCCCACCACGCTGCCGTCTACCACCACCACCACCACCACCAGCCGAGCCCCTTCGAGGTTCCGGCCTCGCTGGTTGCGGAAGCTTACAGCAAAATAATGTAACATCCCGGCCGGCGGCTGTCGCTCGGAGGGGGAAATAAAATCTCAGTTAAATGTGGCTCACATTAGACTAATTGAATGAGGGCGCGCGTGCTCGTTCGCGCACGTAAGCGAGTGGGCGGCAGCGGCGGCGGCGCTCGACTGGCGCCGGCCAGATCGAGCTCGCATTGTTTCCGCCAAGCCCAACTTCCGCAAACTCGGCTCCCTGTCGCCATGCAAGAGTCGCCGGCCACTCTGATTGGTATTCCGAGGGCGGCGGCGGCGCATTCTATGGATCCGTGGAGCCGGCGGCCAATGGCGAGCGGAGGAGCGCGAGTTGTGAGCCTAATTGATGGGGCAAACTTTTCAGGCGATTTGCAGGGATTTGAGTGGGCTGCTCGCGAGCTGAGGGGTCAGGACTTGCGGCCACTCTGCGCGGCCTCTCAGCGGAAGGCGGCCGGCAACTTTGATGGATGCACTCAAGGGCCGAGTTGCGCAACCAAGATTCCCTGTTCATCAATTTGCCAGCCAGTTGGGCGCCAATGGAGCCGGAACGCGAGCGTGACAGGCGGCGAGCCAGCTTCCGGCGCCAGGCTCGCTCGCTCCAAGCAGGCGGCGCGCGCAGGATCAACCGGCGGCGCCCTCTCCTCTCCTCTCCTCGGCGCGTTCAGCCGACATCATTGTTGGCGCTTGAAAACCGCAACTTCCGGCCCAAAAGAGCGACAAATGGGGCGGCCGATGCTCCTGCTGGCGCCTCCTGCGCTTCAACAGGATTCATTGGCCAATGTTGTTGTTGTTGTCGTTGTTTGTTTTCCGCCCCACTCAGCGCCACAGTCCATCGAGAGCGTCGGCCGGCCAACTTCGCATTGAATTGCATAATTCATGACGCTCGGCCGCCCGCCAAACCTGGCCAATCAATCCCTGCGAGCGCCCAAGGAACTTGTCCGCGAGGAGCAGGCCGGCCGCCAACAGATGAACCGCGTTCGGCGCCGCCTCCCTAAAATCGCACCGGGCTCTTCCGCCGGCGCACAAAACCAGATTGCGTGATTGGCCTCCTTATCCTTGGCTCCAGCTCGTTAACTTGCCCGGCCCATAATCGGGCGTATCAACGCGCCCGGAAGTGTGTGTGTGCTGCGAAGAGTGTTGCGCGCATCCCGAATTGGCCCCAGAGAATAGATGCGCTCCACTTTACTCCTCTGTCGGCCTTCTATTTTTAAACAGAACCCGCCCGCTTAATTGTCCTCTGCGCCTTCCCATCGCTCGCGCCCCCTGCTCTGTGCGGCCGCAGAAAGAGTTGGCGCTCCATTGTGGGCGCAAGAGCAACGCAGCGCCCGCAGCCAAGGTGAGCCGGCGTGAGAGTCGCGGCCGCCCGCTCGCGCAACTCCTCGTGCGCATTCAAACGCGCCCGCTGACTCATTGGCGGCGGTAGCGCCAGTTGCAGGAACAGAAACAGAGACAGAAGCGCTGGCAGCGCCGTTGGCCCCCTGAACAATTGGGCCGCGCACAAAGTCAAGTGAGAGCCAAGGCGAGTGGCAGATTGAAGCTGCTAGCTTGAGTCCTCCAAATCTAGTGCGCATTGAATCCAATTGATTCCTTTGTTGCTCCGGCCGCCTGTTTGTGCGCCCCGCCCATTGCGCGCGCCATCGGATTCAATTCAAACTTTTATTATGTAAATAAGTTTCATAGCAGCAAAGCGGCCGGCCGCCCGCTCGCTTGGCAGGTTGCCGCCGGCCGAGCTTTCTCAGTGTCGGTTTTGGTATTGTTGTTGTTGTTGTTGTTGTTGTTGTCGCTGTCGCAACTAGCGGCGCCCCTGAAGCCGGCTAACGAAATCAATTCCTGCGAGCGAAAGTGGCAAAAAGTGAACGACAATCGGCGGACTGGCCGGCGGGCGCAAACTGCGCGGCCCGCCAGTCCTATAAGCGCGCGCGCGCGCGGCTGCACTGAGGTCGGCTAAAAGGCGAACAAGTGCACAAACTGAGCGCACGTTAGATTGACTCCCCCCAAAGCAAAGTCAGCCGCTCCGACTCCCGCGCACAATTAGCTTGGCCGGAAGGCGCGCAGAGTGATATATGACACTTTTAACTGGCTCCAACCGGCCGGCGGAAGTGCGCGGCGGCCAACCCTTGTTACTTCCAGTGTCAAGCCTTCGAATTGAACGATCAAAACAATCATATATCACCTCTGGCGGCCTCGTTGTCCTCTCGGCGCTGCTCGGCGGCGAGCGCTCAGTTCGAGGCCAGTTAGTTAGAGCAACGCGACGCCGCCGCCGCCGCCGCCAACCTGCCAGCGCAAAAGTTTGCCAAAATGATAATCAAGATAATCAATTGATTTGGCGCGCGCGCTCAGAGCCCATCTCCTGCTCGCCCTTCCTGTTGGCGGCGGAATGGCGCCGGCTCGCCCGCCCGCTCGCCGCTGCAGAGGCGCCCGCGAGAACAAGTGCGCGCCGGCCGAGGCCCACAGGGCGCCAATAAAAGCGGCCAACTTTGCGCGCAGTTAAGGCGCCCGAACGAGTGGGCAAAGTTTGCCGGCGAGAGAAAGAGAGAGAGAGAGAGAGCGAGCGTGTTTTTCTGGCCCCAAAACTGGCGCGCGTTCGCTTGCGCAATATGGCAAATTGTCAGTTTGAAATTTGGCGCGCAATAACTGTCGAACAATGAATGTAGCTGCTTGTTCGCCCCTCCACTTGGCCCATCGAGCAACATCGACGGCAGCGAGCGGCAACACTGAGGCCGACACGGCCGCTTGTTCGCAACGCGCAACAATATTAATAAAATTGTCAAACTCCAAGCGGCGCCCATTTGCGCGCCCGTTTTGTATTTATCTGCGACGCAAATGTAAATTAGCCGGCCCATTGTTGCGCAGTTGCAGCGCCGAGGCTGGAGGAGCGGCGCCGGCAGGAGGAGGAGGAGGAGTAGGAAAAGTAGGAGGAGGAAATGCGATTACTCGCCCGCCCAAAACCCAAACGGCGCGAACGCCCCCGATTTCCGGCTCCTTGCGTCACCTTGGCGGCCGGCGCTCAATCATTGTCAAAATATTAATTCTAGGCGGCCGAGCGAGCGGCCAAGATTTGCCACTCGAGCGGCCGTTGACCAGTTTGTCAAGTTGCGCGCCGGAAGCGGGCGCGAGCAGCCGGCGGCGAGTTGGGGCGGAGAGGAGCGACTGGGCTTGAGGCTGAAACTGAGCCAAACTAGAACTGCTAGAAGTGAAACTCTGCGCGCAACTGGCACAGCAGAGCGGGGCGAGCGCAAACGCGAGCGCTCGCAATCAATCAAAGGAGCCGGCCAGCTAATGCGACGGCCAAAGGTTGCTTACGAGCTGGCAGCCAGTTTTGCTCAAAAGTTGCGCTCGCTTTGATGCCCATTTTGATAAGAGATCAACTCGTCCCCCGCCAGCCCGCCAGTTGCTGGGCTGGGGCCCCGTCGACGCCCGCCCGACGTCGCCTATCTGGGGCCCCAAATCTGGCTGCCCGCCGCCTTGGGTGCGCCGCCTCCAAAGGTCGCCGGCAAGGGGAGAGAGTTGAGGGGCTCAAAAGTGTTGGCTGAGAGTCATAAATAAATAAGACTCGCGCTCCTCTAGCTCCGGATCATTATCGCCAATTGGCGCCAGCTAACTAGAGCTGGCGGCGCAATAACAACTCTCGGCTGGCTGCACCTGAGCTCGCTTTGGCGGCCGGGAGTCTGTTGCGCAAGAGCCTGCAGGGGCAACTCTGCGCCTGATCATCTCCGGGCCGCGCAAATAATTGATGATCGCGCCGCCGCTCGCCAGCCAATTTGTTTCGCCGCCTTGGCGCCCCACTCGGCCGGCCGGCTGGCTAATGTTTTAAAGAGAGGCAGAGAGAGTGAGGCCGGCGAGGGGGGGGGAGGAGAGGGCGAGCTAATGGAGTCCGCGGGAGCCGGTGGGCGCGCAGAGTCCGGCGGTCTGCGCCACTCTGCGCCGCCTCTCCTCTCCTCTCGGGCCGCCGCCGCCGCCGCCTGTTGTCGCGGGCCCAGCGCGACAGTGTGGGGCTCGCGAACTCCATTCCAATTCATTAGCTCCAGGGGCCGCCGCCGATCGCCAGGGCGGCCGCCCAAATCGGACGGCCGCTCAATCAAACGGCGCAACTCAATTAACTGGCCCATTTTTGAATCCTTCCGGCGGCCGCTTTGCATTAGCGAGCGGCTGCTCGTGTTAGCGCGCCCATCTAGCTGGTTCAGGGGCGAGCGGGCCGGGCTCATGTTTTGACAAGTTGGACAAATTTCCTGCCCAGAGTGGCCGCTCGGGCTGGGGCGCGCGTGTTGTTTCAATTTTTGCGCCCTCCCTGGAAGCGAGCGGCGCCAGAGCGGCAGGCAAACTGGCGCAGACAGCCAGAGTAGGCGGCGCCCACGACGAGCGGCCGGCCAACGACGAGCGAAAGTGGTATTATTGTTATTGTTATTGCGCCCTCGTTGGCGCCGCCACTTCCGCCGCCCATAAAAGCCAAAAGTTCGTCCAGGTTCGCGCCTCCCTTGGCCGGAATTGCCAATCTCGAGTCATCATTTGATGATTGAAGCGGCGCACGTGTGTCACTGGGCGGCCGAGTTGCGCGCGCGCCAACAGAGGCGGCCAATTTGCCGATTGCGGCCAACGGAAGCGGAAGCGGCGGCGCCGCCGCCGAGAGGCTTAATCCAGTTTGAGCCGCCAAACCTGAGCCAGGCTCGGCTCAGGTGCGGCGGGCGCGGATTTGGGGGTTGGATCGCGCGCAAGTTTGGCCCCGCGAGCAGGCCGCAAGTGTTGGAGTTGAGGGTGGGGGGGGGGGGCAAATTTGGAGCGAAACAAATTAGCCAGATTGGCATTTAAGCTACACATTCAAATTGGCGCTCGAATTCAAATTGGATCCCAAAAACAAAAACAACACCAACAACAACACCAACAAGATTCCGCCTAATGACTTTCCATTTCCGGCCGATTTGCATTGGACGAGCAGGGCGGGCTTGTTTGCCGGCCACCTGCAGCTCTCGGGCGCAAAGGGCGCTCGGCCGGCCGGCCGGCTCCTATATGGGTTTGGTTGGTGTCCGAGTTTAAATCGGCGGCGCGCGCCGCTGCCGCTGCTGCTGGCCAGCGAGCTGCCGGACAAATGGGCGGCGCCAGATCCAATCAGTTTGGTTTGCGCGCGGCCAGCAAAGATCGTTAACTAAACTGGAAGACATTGAAGTTAATTTACCTCAAACAGTGGAGCCGAGCCCAGGGCGGGCCGACTCTCTGTTCACCACTCGAACAATGTTGCACTTTGCGCCACTGCAAACTGTCAATTCCCTCTTGTTTGCAGCGCAAGTTCAACTCTCTCTCTCTCTCTCTCTCTCTCTCTCTCTCTCTCTCTCCCTTCTCCGCTCTGCCCGCAAACCAACCCCCAATCAGACTCGCGGGTGCCTATATGGCTTCCGGCGGGCGCACTCGGCCGCCATGCCTATAGGCTGGCTAATTGGGCCGCTCGATCCGGGCGCATTGGCAGCTGGAGGCGCGCAAGGGCAGGCCGCCGCTCGAGTGGAGCAAATTGAGTTTTCTATTACCCACAAGCAAGTCAGGTGTCTGCTCGCCCAACCAACTCGGCCGGCCAGCTTTTGTCAAAACAATAATGGTAATAATGACAATGGACTGGCTGGCGCAGATTATGATTAATGGCAGGTTTTGGCTGCGATTGAATCGTTTAATCGCAAGCAAGCGAGCGAGCGAGCGAGTTAGCGCCCACTGCAAGCGGCCCATTTGTCGCCTCGCTACCAACCCAAAGTGGGCCCGCCCGCCAGCCCGCCGCCAGCTAACACGAGCAGCCATTTCCGGCGCCCATCCGCCCAGCGTGACGACCATTAGCTCGACTATTCATCATCCGGCCTCGTTCGAGCACCAGCCAAGCATCGGGCGGATGGAGGGCGGCGGCGGCGGCGGCGGCGATGGGAGGCTGACGCCCACGCGCTCACTTGTCGATCGGCGGGCGCCCATTGCAGGCGTCTGCCGGCAACGAGCGGCCCATTTACACCGATTGGTTTGCATAGAGAGAAAGAGAGAGGAGTCGAGAATTAGATTAGATTTGATTGATTCCGGTGTCATTGGGCCGGCCGGCCGGCGGACACGTAGCGCCCGCTCCAGCTTGCCGGCGGCTGGCTAGCTCGCGAGCTTGAAGCCAGAAACAAGGTATCCTCACTCGTCCCAGCAGCGTCCACTCAAACCCTCCCTCCCTCCCTCTCTTTCTCCTTTCGCCCGCCTAGCTTGACCTAGACGAGCCACTCTCGACTAACAAGCCCAAAAGCTTTGACTTTGGCTCTCGCTAAGCCCTTTCAGGCCCTCAGATGCCACTCATATTTGAGCGACTTTTGCCCTTCGAGCGACACTCACGAGCACTCCTCAAGCCCGAACCTGCCAGCCGGCCTCGCGCACCAACGGCGAAGGTCGTGCGCCTTCAACTCGGCCGCCATTCCGACGGAAACTTTCAAATGAAGCCCAAGTGGGTCGCCTGGGCCCCCACCTCGCCCATTATCAAGTCCCTCTGGCTCACGAGCGCATGGGAGGTCAGCAGCAGGCTGTGCTCAAGTTCTGCCCGGCAATCTGCTGAGCTAACTCGGCCTGGTGCCGAACAATCGATTGCCGCATCAGGTGCGCCCACCCGCTGACCCATCAGCCGGTCTCTGGTCCATAGGGCAACACTCGCAGGCTAGTCTAGCCTGCTCATCTGGCCCATTCTAGGCGCGCTCGCTAAACTTGCTCAACCCATCTCCTCCTCCTCCTCCTCTTGACTAGCTCACGGCCAGAGCGCAACTCTCACCACCAGCTCTAGTTCTAGCCACTCGCAGACAGCAAGAAATCCTCCGCAAACTCAGGGACGACAAGTGTCTGCGGAAACAGACTCGGCCTGAGCAGCGCGAGTCAGCACTCAAGCTAGCTCTCAAACTATCTGCCTACTAAAATTGGATGGAAGCTAATGGGGCACAACACGACCCAGCAAAAGACTAACATTTGGTGACTACATTTTGGCCAGTCGAAACTTTCTCAACAAAATCTCAACCAGCACATCAGTGTTCTTGTCTATCATATAAGCCGATCGTACACAATCATTCAATAGCCAACTCTACACTCTTGACTGCCACCCTGGGCTCAATTTCTTCACATACGCGAGCGCTCGCCTAGTCGTCTAGCCGAGTTGCGCTTGAGTCCTCGCAGCTGCTCTCCAGCCAGGAGCTCGAGGAGACGGAGGAAGCTGAGGAGCTGGAGGAGGGCGCTAGCGAGGAGGAGCGGACGAGCTGAAGCTCGAGCTCGGTTAAAGCTCTGGCCAGGGCCTCGATTAGCCGGCAGGCATCGTCCATTGAGAACACCATTGGGGGTTTAAACTTGAGCACGTTGCCTAGCTTGCCCTCGGTGCTAATCAGTATCCTCTCCTCTCGTAACCTTTGCACTATGTAGTCGGCATATTGGGGCGCCGGCCTCTTGCTTGTGAGACTCTCAACCAGCTCCAGGCCAATGAAGAAGCCGCAGCCACGAACATCGCCGATGATTTTGTAGCCCGACTTTAGCTTGTTCAGCTCATCCAGTAAGTGTGAGCCAATTCTATCTGCCTCTTGCATAAGCTTGCGCTCCTCGAACTCTGCCAGGACTGCAAGAGCTGCGGCACAACTAACCGGGTTGCCGCCAAACGTGTTGAAATACTCGGTTCCAATGTTTTGAAATGCGCTCGCCACCTCAGGTGTGGTGATCACAGCGGAGACAGGAAAGCCGTTACCCATTGGCTTTCCAATAGTCACAATGTCAGGCTTTATGTCGTCGCCGTCAAGCTGAAAGGCCCACATCCGTTTACCTGTGCGCCCAAATCCTGTCTGAACCTCATCACAAACCATCAAAATCCCCTCCTGCCTCAAGTAGCGTTGCAGCTTCCTCAAGTAGCCGGGCGGCAATGGAACCTGGCCGCCGCATGAGATCATGGACTCAACGAAGAAAGCTGCAACTCGCCTACCCTGGCTCTTGATCCGCTCGATGAGTTCCTCAGTCGCTGAGGCGTACAAGCTGCCAATGGTGTCGCTAGCTGGGTCCAAGTTGCGGAACTGGTCTCTACTGAACCGTCCACGATACATGCAAGGCATTGGCGCGACATGAGCCCACTTGGCCTGCTTGAAATTGTAAATCTTATCGTTCTTGTAAGGGCTGATGGCCATTGTTGAGCTGACGTTTCCATGATAGGCTCCGTCCACGCAAACAATGTCCTTTCTGCCAGTGTAAGCGCGGGCTAGTCGCATTGCCAAATCGTTGGCCTCGGAGCCGGAGTTGACCAAATAGCAGACAGATAGGTGAGACGGAAAATAGGAGGTGAGACGCTCAGCGTACATCGATAGGTTGTCATGGAGGAAGCGAGAGTTTGTGTTCAGCAAGCTTAGTTGGTCGCTGACAGCCTCTAGCACTCGCTTGTTTCCGTGACCAACGTGGGCCACATTGTTTATACAGTCCAGATACTCTTCACCGAGCTCATCGTAGAGATACTGGCCGCGCCCTTGAACCATCTTGAGCGGGTTATCCTTGAAGAACAGGGCGACCGACGGTCTGGGAGGGCAAGGAGGGAGATGCTCGTTAGAGTCAGTCGGTTTCAATCGGTTGAGTGTTGTTCAGAATCTGAGCTTACCCAACATGCTTCAGGCGCAACTGGAGAGTCTCCTCCTTACTGAGACGCTGAGTTAGTTTAACCGGTTTCATAGCTCAGATTATCCAAGTCGAGCGCTCTTTTGGAGAGATGAGACTGACAAGAGAGGCGTTTTTTCCGCCGCTAGTGTAACTGCTTAATGAGAGTTCCGAGTGAGTTGCTGCCGTTCAATATTGGTTGCGATCCAGATTAGAATCGCGAGTTGCTCTCAGGAGAGTCTATGGCTTGACTTTTTGTACATTGTACCGATTTCTGAGCGAACCAAAAGTCCTTTGGCAAATACACCTGTGGGCAACAGTTCTTTGCGGATGGGTTGAGCAATCAGGAGGCCGAACTTCTTTCGATTGGGTTCAGACAGGCAAGAATCCTCCTTATATGCATAAAATTTCTACTCATGTTGCCTCTACTTTAGCCTAGTTTTCAGCTAGTCACACTGCAGATGAAACGAAAACATTGGATTCGAATAATTTGCTTTGATTTCCCAACCAAGACTTCCACTTGTTGACATCGTGGTGCCTTAGCCTCCGCCCAATCAACGCCTAAATCTGATATACTGTGACCTCGTATTTTGCTAACTTATTGTCAGCGAAACAAGTTGGCGTTCCGAATGATGGGCGAGTATATCTAGTTTTGCCCAATAAGATGGATCCAGCGATTAGATTTTCCAGCAAGTTAGCAGACAATAACGAACAACAAAAGAATAGATAACTACCATTATCCATATTGACTTGGTGGCTAGACGATAGATTGCGGCAACTAGTCGTCAGGGTCGGAGAATGCACATGCACTGGCTGATAAGGGGAGCTCCCTCGTTGCGGAGATAAACTGACTACATACTGTAAACACGATGGCGAAATGCAACAGTATTTTAGTTGGTGAGATTGGAGTTGACAAATATTACTCCTCGTTCATAAATCTCAGCTTTAGACTCTTTTGAGGTAAAAGGTGATCTCGAGTGCTATCAATTTGATTCGATCTTACCCAATATGGAGACACTTGAAGTTGCCGGGTATGAGTGGCTGATCTTAATTACACTCTAGGAGCCACAGGCCGACTAGATGGCATATGATTGCTAGCCTGCACCGGTCACAGTGATTCTTGGGCTGGTTGTGAACAAAACAATTCAACTACTTTGGCGCAGTCTTTCGACGACTATAAATGCTTCAGGCAGTCCAGCCTGGCGTTTAAAACCACTGCCCATCGCCAATGGGCAACCAGCTGGCTGGGGCCACCGATAGTTCATGACAGTCTTTCGCCCGTTAGGCTCCAGAACTACAAATTTCCAATGTTGGGCATATAAGTTTACCCTTGTTTGACAAATTTAACAGTTTGCCACCTTGTCATCTAGACTTCATGTTCTAAATATAGAGTCTTGGCGATAATTCGAGATTTCACTCGTATTCTGGGAACGGGGGCTGTAACGCGCACAAGTTGAGAGCACTGCTCCTGGCGGCCGAATGAGTAACTAATCTGGATCGGTCAGAAATCGCACAATCTCAACGCTTTTCGGGCGCAAAAGAGGTCGATGCGTTGCTTCCTTGATGATGGTCTATCCTTCGGTTGATATTCGCACAAAATTTTCACGTGCTATCCCTATGGAAATTTTCGTTCTCTCTAGGACCTCTTCACAAATTCTCAAAAATCATGCTAGGAAAACCCAGGATCCAACATATTTAGGATGGAAAGTCAGCTGACTCACACAAGTATTCTCCTCGGTTCCTGGACTATGTAATCGTCCGTGTAAAAAACAATTATTGTTTACCTCTACCACTGTAAAAAATGTCCACCGAAATGGACGGCATCCCAGCCATGGAAAGGCTGAGGGATCATTACAAGCATTGTATTCGACTCTCGGCCTCAAACAAAATTAACCCCAAGAATGCCTTCGATTTGCAGCTCATCGATTACATGCAAGACCTGCTCAGCAACACGGAAGATGGGCAGATGAACTTCAAGATCGCCAGTAGTGCGCTGGACGTTGGTGCAAAAATTTACTCAAATCGAGTGGATCGCATCCAATCTGAGGCGCAGAAGGTGGCCAGCAGTATATTGATGGCCTTAGATGGGCAACAGAATCAGGGTAGGAGTGACGAAGATGGCGCGCCGATAGATGGAGACACATCGAACGCTTCTGAAAGGTTAAACGACTCGAGAGATTGCGAAGAGAGTGGTCCAGCCAAGCCAAGCAAGAAGAAGCGACCAACCAGAAACAAGAACGTGAGAACAGTTGTCGAGGATGAGTCCACTCTTGATGCAAAACTCGAAAAAATTGTCCTCGGTGACGCATTCCTAGATGGTCTATCACAAGACTACGACATGAGTTGTCCAGCAGCTCTTATTTGTTATAACGCACTAACTCAGCCTAGCTGCCTCTTGACTATTGAGTCGAGCAATCTTCGTCGAGACTATAGAGAGCCTGTACTACCAATTGCAAATGCTGAGTCAGCTGAGCTACCAACCATCCTCGAAGAAACAGAAAATTCTGTTGATGAGCAAAACGACGATCCCAATTTGGCTAAGAAACGTGGTGCTGTTGAAGAGGATAAAGATGGAGATGCGATGATGAAGGAGGATGGTCAACTAACAACCAGTGATAGATTACCCCCGACGTTTACACAATCGATTAACTCTACCTCTCGTGGCCACCTGACGAACGCTCTGTCGAACAACTCATCTGACATTTGCAATCTTGTCACCTTGATAACGAAAAACGTGAATTGCGCTCAAATCATTAGAAATAATCAAAATAGTCATATCTGCCCTCGGTTGGAAAATTTTTTGTTTAACGACAGGACTACCGCTATCTCTGGACTGGACTCCCGTGCAGACAGCTCTACATTGATAGACGACGAGCCAAATCTGAACAGTAGCCGAACTAGTGGGGGAGCCCACGAATTCAATCCAGAGCTTTACAGCAACCAAAATGCTGAAGATTGTTATGGAGATGAGCATCCTGGTGATAACGACAGTGTTTTGGGTGACGTTGAAAACCAACCCGCCAACGAAAACGATCTCATTCCTGACCTTAACAAAATCGCCGCATCAAAACCCTCTGAATATGGGTACTCAAACGAACACCATCGATTGCTCAACACCTGGGCAGGGCCTCACGCTTGGAAGGTCGCGAAAGCTCCAGGGACTACCAAAAAAGATGGTGTGCCCAAGAGTTCGAGGAAACGTGCCAAATTAGAACAAAAACCGATAGATTTTAACGAAAAGTTTCTAGCTAGTCTAGAGGAGATCGCCGACAAAGATATTCGACATTCTGCAGAAGTTATCAGAAGGTGGAAGAAGCCGTTGTTACCACAGGATCATAACTTAACCGAAGAAACCATTCGAGCAACCATAATTCACACCTTCCTTAGACCAGAGGACACTTATCACTGTATGAAAACGCCCGCTGATGCGCTCAAATTGGTTGACATCGACCATGATTATACAAAGGCTGAAAGAATTGGCGAATCCGACAATTTAAATGCTTCACCTGGTCTTGGAGGTTTTGATGATGTGCATGACGATAGTGACGACGAGTTTAGGGCTGATCCAGTGGTAGACGGTTGTGAGGTGGCTATATATGGTGCTCCAAATGATAATACATCAGTGCGACAGGCTGATCTCGAGTTTGCTGGCGAACATCTTATCGAGCAACCTTATACGGTCGCTCAAGTTAACATTCCGTTTGCCAAAATTGCGAAAAAGATGGATGTGAGAAAATTGAAACGAGTCATGTGGGATCTACTCCTTCCGCCCGACAAACGTTTTGAGATTACCGTGAGGGCAAACGATTCTCGAGGAGATCAGCTACCTGATGAAGATGGGGAACCTAACGGAACTGCACACCAGACTGCACTGAGCGGCGATGAGAACAATCAAACTGTTATAATGAACGACGCGCTAGTGCCTGTAAAGAAAAACTCGTCTCCAACGCCAAGTGAATCGGCAGTCCACCTTGAATTCTCAAATCTCTATGGTGAGCTGCCAGTGAGAGTGAGCTCAAAGATGGCTAGCGACCTGAGTCAACCCATAGCTTTCGTAACACTTCTACATCTTGCCAACGAAAAGGTAAGTATTCGTTGGGAATTTAACAAGACATTTCCGTTGTAGGACAAACGCTAACCGTCTACTCATTACTCATGCGACAGAATTTAAAACTCATTCCAATTCAGGATCTCAAAGACTTTATAATTGAACAGGACGAGCTAATATGATTGTCTCACAGTTGATAAGTGAGAAGTGAGGAACAAATTAGATATATTCAAAAGCATATACACATTCACACAATAAAACGCATGATGTCAAACCATGTTTGCGGTTTGCTACGTGTTCTATAGTATGCGTTCTTGGCTTCTCAGTCTATTATTTATTGGTCGACAAAGCGGTCGCGCCCCTCAACTTTTGGGATCTCTTTTCACTATCAAATTAGTATGGAGTTTTCGAGAGGACTTGGAGCGCTCGCTTGAATGAGGTGGCCCTAAGAGGGGGTTTTGGTTTGTCACTCTGAGCAATTCAATTCTGGAGTTGGCCTCCATAATGGTGAGCAATCTTTTGGTTGCACTCTAAGAGGCCACTATGGTTGAGGATATTAGGCTAGCTGGTTGTGAGGGATCACTCTTTAAGCTGTCTTGATCCTCATCAGCTGCGTCCAATTTTATATCACCATCTACTTCCTTGAGGAACTTGGCGTAAACTTCTCGTATCTTTCGAGATTGTTCCTTTGTAAGATTATGTTGCTCTGCAGTTTCTTCGGCCAATTTTGAGCCTTCGGGCACTTGACGGTAGTTGATTTTGCAGCTTCCGCCCAAATAATCGGGCAAATTCTCTGGCGCTATGAAGTCTTGTATACCATCGCCGCTAACGAATCTAAGCCTTCTCCTATTGGTTGAGCTGAGCCAGGACAGGGCGAGTTTTGCTGTTGCGTTTAAAATCCAGGGTAGATTGTAGATTATAATGTAGCTTAGACCCTTTGGACAATAATTTCTAAATGAATAGACCAACCAAAAGAGGAAACCTGGATCTGCGTTTTGGAGGCCGCAATTGGTTAGATCAAAGATAACTGCAGTTCCGCGACCATTGTTAGCCCGGTCGCATTCCTCTAGGCAGCACAATATAAACTCTTTCATAATTTGACTCAGCTCTGGAACTCGGCGGTGCATTTTAACTCGCATGAAGAGGGTTTGGTTTCCAACCCGATCTGGCGCGTACCTAAAAAGGCCGCCAGCCCGATGGAACTCGACGGGAAAGTCGCTCAACTTTGAGATTCCCATCTTGTATTCGTGTCTGAATTTTCCGCATTGTTCCATCAATCTGGCCGCCCGCTTTGGATTCTGGCGACACCTGAGCAAGAATCTGGAGACGGTCCAGTCGTCCTGCATCATTCTAGTGAAATCGGACTCGTAGAACGAATCCGGCCGCTTGAGGTATTTCTTTTTGAGCAAACGGCGAGTCTCCTCAACTAGGGCCTTATCACAGCAGGCCGAGTTTAGGAAGGTTGGGATTTCGCACAATTCTTCAGGCAGAAGCGGATTGTCTTGGGCTGACTTGTCCTCGTGTTCGTGTTGGCTCAGCGATTGTTCATCGAGAGAGGTTGTTGTTCCATCGCCAACTGTAGACGACGAGCTCAGTTGGTCGTCGTCGTCTACGCTGTTGTTGTTGCTGCTTCCGCTTCCGCCGCTTGAGAAAAACCTCGAAAAGATTGACATTGTTGCTGGACTCTTTGTTCTTTTCTACAAAATAATTTAAACTCTCTCTCTCTCTCTCTCTCTCTCTCTCTCTTTTTGCGCTCTTGAATCAGCAAGTTTGTTTATACAAACTTTGGACTATTTTTGGCTCATTTGCTTTGCTCTTGTGTCGATTTGCTCCTGTGTTCAAGTTCGTTGGTTGGATTCAGCTTCCAAAGCCAGGAGAATGATAACTAAGAGTTTGGGGATAACCTTTTGCAGGCTGCCTCTATTATACAACATGGGCGGCTTGTTGATTGTTTTCGCGATTGACGACGGCAAAGGCCAATAAAAGGTGGAGCTTCGGTGGCGCCTCAGTGCTTGATATACTTAGTTTGTCGTTGTTGCCTTTGGGGGATCCCTTTTTATCTCTATCCAATTCGCCAGCTCGCTCCAAACCAAAGTGTTTCTCTTGGCCAAGCTCGCTCACTTCAGTTCGAGCTTCAGCTGAAGGCCTTTCGTGTCTCAGTTAGCCTCAAGCGCCGGCGTCGCGAGCATCAAATCCTGATCGGATCCAGCTGAGCCACGAGCTCTGCCCTTTTTAACCCCGCTCGGCCTAACTAGCTGTAGTCGGCGAACTAGAAACTGGATTGGAAGAGTTTACGTAAAGTTGACTTCTTTTCAACTCTTCTTCCTCGTTCCTCCTCCTCGCTCTCTGCTCTCTGCTCTCACCTCTCGCCCCGCCAGCCGCCGCTGAGCTCCGCTGGCTGGCTCAATGCGACTGCCTCCTCGCCTTCGAGGCCAGCTGAGCGGCGAAAGAGGGCTCCAGTTTCGCCACAAGCCGCCCGGCTCAGGCTGCCGCGGGCGCAGCGCTCGCGCTCTCGGCCCGCAAGCACCAGGGCTCTGGGGTTTGTTTTCGGCGCTGCAAAAGGGCGGGCCGAAGAGGAGAGCGGAACGGCGACAGAGTTCAATGTTAGTCGGCTAACTGGAGCCAGCGAGCTAAACCCTTCGGCTTGGCCGCAGAGCTCGCCGGCTGGCTGGCAAGGAGAGGTTGCGAGGAGTGGATGTTGCGAGGAGTGGAGCGGCGAGGCGGAGGGATTCAAGGTTGGCCTGCCTGGCGAGCATTGTGTTGCCGGCCAGGCCAGCCGGCCGACTCCGCCTGCATCTGGCGGCCGAAGAATGGGCGCTCGGTTTGAGGGGTAGGGAGGGGGCGGCGCCTCCTTCCTTCCTTCCTGCCTGCCTGCCTGCCTGCCTGCCTGCCTGCCCGCCTGCCAGCCCCTTCGCTCTGGACTCGTTTGGCGCCGAGCTAGCCGGCTGAGCTCATCTAATTTGGCTAGAAGAACAAAATTAACTTATTTCTAATTTTTGACCTTCGAGCGAGCGGGCGGCGCTCACGACTTGCGCCGCCAGAAGGGAGCCAGCTTGGATCGGCGCCAGTGGCCCGCAAATAGAACTGAGGCTTGCGAGTCGCTCAACAGGTAGCCGAGCGACGAGTTTGCTCGCTCGTTTGCTCGCCTTCCCGCAAGCCAGCCAGCCAGCCAGCCTCGAGCAAAACCAGTTTGCTCTTGAACTGATCTCCTTGTGCGCGTTTGCCCTTTTTATAGCCAGAGCCGCTGATCCTTGGCCAGACGGAAGGAAGCCAGGCTGGCTGCGAAAGACAAGAGGGCTAACGAGAGCCCGGTTGCGACTTCCGCCGGCGCCGAGAGGGGGCTGTTCTCTTCGCGCTCAGCTTTGGTGGCGGCGGCGCCAGCGCGAGAGTAGCAACCACGACTAGTTGCTTATCTTCCGGATGAATGGCACACAAACGGGCCGAGCGAGGGGTTAAAAAAGTTACTTTATTCGTCCGCTCTTGCGCTGGATGGTGCTGGCGGCGGAAGGGGTGCGACTTTCGCTCGACCTTGGAACTCAGTGGGACCGCCGCTGCTCGCCAGCCAAGCTCGTGTAGATAACCAAGATCGGCTGATGGTCCAGGTCGAAGCGGGACGCTGCAGCTTGGTGGCCGCCAGCCTGCAGCTTCGCGCTCTGCTCCTGTCTCCTCTGGACGCCGCCGCCGCCGCCACTCGAGTGGCGCCTCTGTCTGGCCGGGCGCCGGTCGTAGGGGTCGGCGAAGCGGATCAGCCCGACCGCCACTGGCTCCTCGAACATGGATTTGGCTTTTATCACAAGACCTTGAGTTTGGAAGCGAACGGATGGGAGGAGTTAGCGGTTAAAGGCCGGCCATTGTTACGTCTGCTCTCCCTCTCGACTGGCCTCCAAGTTTGCGGCGAGTCCTTCGCGCGAAAGCGAGCCAGACTCAACTCTCGTCAGGCCAACCTGGCCGAGCGCAAGGCTGGCTGCGGGCACAGGGCGAGCCGCAGCCGCAGCCGCAGCCGCCTTCGACTGAGCAAACACTCACCCAAGTTCAAGCTCGAATCCTGGATCCAATCCTGGACTGCGCGTTTCACGTAGAAGGTCTCCCAGCCGCTCGAGTACAAGTCCATCCGCCTGATGTCGAGCAGCCTCAAGCGCGAGGAGTCCAACTCTTCCCTCCCCCTCTGCCTCCCCAATTCCGTTTCCGTTTCCATCTCCATCTCCATCTCCATGCCCATTCCCATTCGCTCGCCAATTTCGCGCGCCGAGCCGCCACCAGCGGCGCTAGGGGGCAAAACTTGATACAGGCTCACCTGGCCGATAATGATCGATGGGCGGAATGCAGATTAGCGCGGACATTCGTCGCCCAGAGCTCAGCCGGCCGCCGGCTACTCACCTCGAGCAGGTTCGTTTTAAGCAACATTTGGCCGCTCGTTGGGAGGAGCCCATTTGTGGCCTTAGAATGATTTGTCTGCGTTTTTATGGTTTGAGTTGGAGTTCGAGTTTGAGTTGGATGGAGCTTGAGTTTGGCCAGTGGGCGGAAAGGTGTTGTTCGGGTTGGTTAATTTGCGGTCTCGCTTTGCGTTCGCTTGGCTAGCTCGTTCGCCCTGCTTACCTGTCGTCCTGGGTTGCGGGCGCTCGATTTGCGCCTCAGCCTGAGCCGGCGCCGCCCAGTGTTGACGGAAAGTGGAGCGGCCCCGTTAAGCGAGCCAACTTCCTCTTCCTCCTCCTCCACGCGCCTCTCCTCCGGCTGGCCGAGCGCAAAGGGATCGGGCAGCAACTTGAACACATGCAGCTCGGCCTCGACCAGCCGCTCGGCCTGGCCGCCGGCCCACGAGGAGCCGTTCATCCTCATGGTGAGAGCGGGGCTTATATGGAACCAGTAACACAGTTTTGAGCGCGCGCCTCCAGCAGGCGCGCGCCCCTCCAAGTGGCAGCCGGCCGGCGGCTCCAGTCCGGCCGTCGTCGCGTGGAGGCCGGCGGCTTGCGCGCCACCTGTCCCACGGGCGGCTCCACTCGGGCCCGCCAACACGCTCAGCTCCACCACCGGACTGGCGAGCAAAGCCTCCGGCTCCTCTCCTTTGTCGCCGTCGCTCGCGCTGACGCCCTCGGCTGAATCGTATTGCAGTTGTTGGTTTGGGGGCGGCCGCAATAGTTAGAGGCTGGCCAAGTGGGCCCCAGGTGAGCTTGTACATGCAGTGCGCGCGCTACCACTTTTGGCCGGGCATAAAGGTTTTGCATGAATAAAAGATCGCCTTTGTGTTGGCTCGAGAAGGGCGAAGCCACAAAGGGAGCTTCGGGGCGCCCGATATGGAGTGCGGCGGGCGGGCGCGTCTGGCCACCCTGATAAGCCTAATGGAGCGGCGGCCAGTTTTGTCAAACGAGCGCTAATGCGGCGGCGGCGGCGGCGGCGGCGGCGGCGGCGGCCACAAACAAGGCCAGGTGAGCGGCAGTTGGCGGCGCCAAGTCGGCCGGCCGAGTGCAAACCACTTTGAGTGCTAACGAGCAGATTTGTCATCTCGCTCACCCGGCAAACAAGCCGCAGAGAGGCCAGCAGGCCGGCCAGCAAGCCAAGCCGCTGCTCTGGCCGGCTGGAGCCAACTTGGGGCCGCTCGACTTTCCGCTTGGCTTCAAGTTTCGATTGTATCGGCGGGCCGGCCTCTTCGCTGGGCTCGGCTGGCCCAGCGATGGGCGATAAGGGGCGGCGGCGAGCGCGCGCGACCTAACAAAGTTAATCAATGAAATCAATGCACAAAGGACCCTCGATGACAACAATCGCCAATAAACTGGCCTGATAAATCGGCCAAAATTCAATGCGGGCCCACTGCTCGTTCGCGGGCCCAAAATGGCCCGCTGCCCCCGAGTTTGGGCCAAACAAACTGGCCGCTCTCTCCCCCGAAAACACGAACACTCTGCGCTCGCGCTGCCCCCAACTCGCCCCTCTCTCCGCCGGAAGACAACTCGAGCCGACAATTTGGGCTCCTCTCGCTTCCGCCGCCAAGGCTGACCAAACAACAACTGGCGCCCGAAATCTTCCTCCATGGGAACAAATTTCATCAAGCTCGTGCGTTTGCGTGATTGCGTTTGGCCCAGCGCTCGCTGTTCCAGCCCAAGCTCAAGCTCAAGCTCCAGCTCCAGC
>ENA-UOVY01000360-UOVY01000360.1-plant-metagenome-genome-assembly--contig:-NODE-360-length-25383-cov-621.331807_pt1 | contig 25383 bp, 15 predicted proteins | sample MGYA00249840_ERZ761561 | MGnify/ENA primary metagenome ERZ761561 (study PRJEB28882, sample SAMN05720143) | plant metagenome | isolation source: Guanajuato, Mexico | place: Mexico:Guanajuato, Mexico...
GGTTGCTTTGTTGTCAATTGCGAAAAGAAGCGATGTTGAGGTGGCCAGCGAAGGCAATCAGTGGTAGTTCGAGTCTTGGACGTGCCAACCTATTTTTTAGTGCCGAATTCTCGCTGTATACAAAAGTGTTGTGACAAAGCAAGAAGCGCATTTCACGAGCAGACTATATTGAAGCTTTGGTTGTTTCATGGGAGGACGACATTAATTGAAATGTATCATCGCAAAGGCGTCTAGTCAGGCATTCTCAAGCCCACACCATAGCTATGGCAGCCACCAATATATTCTACCGGATCCCCTGTCAGAGAGGAACGAGAATCGCGACGTTGACTGGATCAGAGTGTACATTGCACCAATTTTGCAACTATATCATCGACTGTGAGGGCTTCAATAGAAACGATTTCATCGTGGCTAACGGAACGAAAGTGTTCAGGCCTAGCAGTTGCAATCTACAATCGGTCAGTTTGCAAAATAACTCTCATGTTGATATTCTGATTCCATTGTTGGGCGGAAAAGGCGGCTTCGGTAGCCTACTTCGAGCGATTGGCGCTCAGATAGAGAAGACAACAAATAGAGACGCTTGCAGGGATCTAAGTGGACGCAGGTTACGAGACGTGAAACGAGAGGATGAATTGAAAAGGTTGATTGCATTGCAACAGAAACTTCAAGAGGAGCGCAAAAGAAGGAAGCGAGAGAAGCTTGAGAAACTGAAGAAGAAAACTGAAGAATCTAGTACTAGCAAATCAATTCAGGAACTCGTGGCGATGTTCGATGACCATGAGTACAATCGAAGACGGTTAGAATTGAATGATATAATAGAGGCAGCTGTGGACAAAGGAATTATTAATTTGAAAAAACGGCAACACGACACCACTAGTCAGGAGAGTTCGAACAAGAGGCCACGGGCAGATTCCATTAACAAGGGAGATGAGCAATCAACAACACCGGAATCAGATTCGAAGTCTCTCCGACGACAGCAATCAACCGCGGCCTTAACCTCCTCTACACGAGCTAGCATCAAGAAGAACGATCTCTGGCTCGGACTTGATGAGTCGTCCGATGAAGGCACTTGAGCGGCTTCGGGGTATAGTCTGGATGCATGATAACTCCTCAAGAATGCGTACAAGTCACTCCACCGGTTGGACTTGTTTAAGTTCTTCGTCAGTTATGCTGTACAAAATATCCTGCAAAGTTCCACGTACGCGACCACTTAGATCAGCTCTAGGAAACAGTTCACCTTGGTTTTCAAGCATGTCTGTCAGGGTGCCCAACTTTGCTAGGAGATCAGCGTTGTCTTGGTTGTGCAAAACCTCATCTAATAAGTACATTGGACGAATATGGTCATGGATAACATCATAGTATAGCACAATCTGGTTGTTAAACGTGGCGTAAACCAACGAGGCGTGATCCACGCCGTCAAAATGATAGTTCCCCGCTGTAAAGGCTGATACTGCCTCGTCAAATTTGAATCTCAGATAGTTTCTGTCTTCATCGATAATATACGTCTTTCCATTCCAGGCACAAACTACTAAATACTGCGAGATTAGTCTCGCATAATCACGATTGCTGTCTCTTAAATCGTTGGAGTCAGAGTTTGATACAGGCACTATGGTACAGGTGGATTCCGACTGGGACAGTGAGTGCACGCGATTCATCTTGGACTCCAAAACTGCGAGCGCGAACAATTGATGATCCACCTGGAGTGACCAAAGGATTTGGTCCTTATCGACTAACATAAGTGTCCCATCCAGAGTTGCAATAACAATCAGTGAAAAAGAATTCGAGCTCTTGCCATCTCGTATGCCACCCAGAACCTCCGTACTAATGTGGTGGTTCCTCATTTGAGTCAGGGCTAATTGATGATACTCGGGCGTGAGCTTACTAATGTACTCAGTCCTAACATTGTCGTCGTCATCGTTCAGATTCTCCGCTGAACCCTGCTCCGAAACTTCCCTGACTTTATCTTTGCTTGAACCATTGTTTGAGGAATCTGAGACAACAATCGGTTTCTTATCAGAGCACTCCAACTTGGCGTAAGTGCCTCCTGGTTGAGCAACAATAATGTCTAAGCAGTTCTCATGCTGGCTAGGATTAAGCGAAACAGCACCTATTTGATCAGCAAACTCCCATTTATATAAGCCGACGAATTTACCTCGATCTGGCCCAATCTTAATCCATTTATATGTTCGCAGAACTCTGTCTGTGAGACCTACAATTACCTCATTCTGTCCATCTCCATCTAGATCAGCCAGCAGAAGTTCTTTACAGTTTGCTGGCATTCTTTGCTGGTAAATAGCCTCCAACTTGATACCAGATGAATCCACAGATGGCGAACTCATCGGAGTTCTCGCATCGTCTGTCGTACTACCTCCTTGCCTCGAAGTCGTTGGGGCGGTCGGATTCTTGACGAGATCCATGCTGAAGATGAATAACCAGCCTTCCGTGTTGATTGCTGCAACATGATTCTTGCCTGAGTTTGTCATGTCGCCCACAACACAGGCAGTTACCATACCCAAATCCGATGCATAGGCATACCTCTCTGGACCTCTACCTTTAAAGATGGCAAGTTGGCCTTGTAAGTTGGCGCAAACAAGCTCGTTGTACTAGCATGTAGGAGTGCTGATTAGAATCTTGGCCAATCCAAGTCAGTTTTGAATCGTCTGTATAGCTACCTGGTCGTTGTCTGCGTCGCCGATTACGAGTGCCTTCTTGGTAACGCTCCCGCTGAAGTTGAATCTCAGCCTCTTGACAAAAGAGATCTCTCGCATTTTACATTGGGATGGTCGTTTGCGTAGATTCAATAGATCACATGATGAACGATGGTCAATAAACTGGGTTTATCGAACCGCCTCAACTTGGAGCTCGGGCCTTAAACTACACAGATTGTAGACAAATGTCATTAACTTGTCTGTGCACGGGCCGGCACGTTTATAAGTGAAAACCTTTCATCCAAGCAGCGTGCTTGAGTGAAATTCATGAAAATCATTGTTGACATGAAAAGCGCTATAACTAGAGTGAATACCCTGACTTTCGCCATAAATTAACCATTTATCTTATTGTTAAACTCCGGAGCTCCCCATTCAAGAGGCCATCATCAATCTAACTCGACATTCGCGTGGATAGATACAACACGTCCACAAGATGGCCGATGTGCTCGAGATACTCGATGCAAGCCGTCCGGTGGTCGATGACACCCCTATACCCAACAGGCGTGGCCCCAAGCCAAAAACACCTAAAAGTGCTCCTATTCAACGTCGTAAACCTGAAGGGATGCATAGAGAGCTTTTTGCCCTTTTAAACACAAGCGACTCGGATACTCCTCTATTGCCTACCGACTTTGCCATAGCATCTCAAACTACGTGCTACAAGCAGGTTAGAGCCAATCTCAGTATCAAGAAACCGAGGAAGTGGCTCTGGACCCCATTTTTAAATCCAGCTAGGAAAGATCATTTACAATTGTACCACTGGCGGAGAGTTACAGATCCGAATGAGCCACCGAAGGAGTACCAATTCGCGAAATACAACACGCGTATTGACACTCACATACCGAAATTTGACGACAAAGAGTATAACATGCTATTATTATGCGATCAGTGGACAAAAGAAGAGACGGATTATTTAATGGAAATGTGTACGAGGTTCGACCTTAGATTCATTGTCATCCACGATCGGTGGGACAGGAAACGATTTCCGACAGATCGATCGGTTGAGGATCTAAAAGAACGCTACTATTTTGTACACAATCAGTTGGCAAAGGCGAGAGCCTTTATGGAACCCCCTAAAGTTAAGGAGTACGACTCATTGCATGAGCGGAAACGTAAACAGCAGCTAGTTAATTTGTACAATAGAACCAAAGAGCAGATCGAGGAGGAGAGTAATTTGATCGCAGAACTTAAGAAAATCGAGGCCAAGAAGAGAGAGCGCGAAAAGAGGACCCAAGATTTGCAAAGAAATCTTGATGCGGCTGGAAGAGCAGTACCTGGCACGAAGCGACCAGAAACAGTTCAGGCCAGTGTAGGTAGGCCTAGTGGTTCTGGCATGCGTGGTATGCCTGGAAGGAGACCAGGCCGAGGGGCTGGTAGGCCAAGCAGAGACTCTATCGGCTCTATGACTCCTCATCTATCTGGAACAGCAGCTAGCTTGTTAGACGCAAATACACTAGGTATAAAATTCCCCGATTTCAAGACCAGCGGTACCTCATTACGAAGTCAGAGACTTAAATTACCGACTTCATTGGGAACGAAGAAAACCAAAGCCCTAGAACAAATGATTCAGGAGCTCTGTCTGGATCAATTTCCAATGCCAACAGAATCTATTTGTCAAAATTTCAACGAACTTAGGAGTGACCTATTGCTCTTGTACGAGATTAAGGTTAACTTGGCAAATACAGATTTTGAGATTCAATCAATCAAGACTCAGCTTGCAGCTGTGAAGCCCGAATTGGCAAATTTTGACGACCACCTTCTAGAACAGAGTGTTACCAATTCAACGCCCGATACTTCAGGCAGAGATATCTCTGATGTGATTGATATCAACGCAGTAAATACTCCAGGTAGGAAACGTAAGATCGCCTTGGAAAGCGCTCACATAATGAAAAAGATCAAACAACAAGAGCACAAAAAGAACCTGTAGAGAATGTGAGTCCATTTAGAGCGAAGGCAAAATTATCCAGGCGTTCTCAAAACTGGAGCTGCTGTTCGTTTGCAACAAGGCTAGTGCATTCAATTAGGTTAGATCGGATAGACAAGCCTGGTGAGGGTCAGCAAGCGAGAGAGCAAGCAAGTAAGCCAGCCTGTCGGCTATTTAGTGCACTGACGGTGAGCTCGATGGTTAGATTCGAGTTAGCCAGCGAGCCAGCGAACAGTCGGACGAACGGGCAGACGAACGAGTAACTGATCAACAGGCTCAGGTTGCGCGCTAAGAAATGAAGTGATAACAGCGGTAGGAGGAGCGACTAAACTCCTGTAATAATAACAACAAAAACATGAACTTGCTTTTATCTCCATCCAATACTTACAGCCGTCGTCGTCATCCTTTTAAGTTTCTCATTCGTCGCCACAGGTTTAACTTTGTCGGTTCCAGGGTAGAACTGATGAGAGAATTATCATTCTCAGACTTATCAATTTGCCTTGCCTGCAGCGTAATTTTCGTGCCTTTGCATTCGAGCTTTCGTTTGAATGCGCGCGAGAGCAAACCACCACAAGCTTGACCCAAGTTAGCATAAATTTTTTCCAACCAAAGTTTTGTTTCCTCCAAATCATAGCGAGTGCTCCAATAAAACAACAGGCGAACCGGAACTCCCACAGGCCACTAAGGCGCCAGCGCAAATAAGCTGGCCAGTTAAGGCGCAACTTTGCAGGAATCAACATATGCGGCTTGTTCATCTGAGTAACCTGAGCTATAATTTCGTTTACTCATTGAAAAAGGAGAAAGCAGGTCGTCAGAAGATTCGCAAGCATGTGTGGTAAGTAGAATGAGCTGTTGCCCCATGATAATGCCCGGTTGTTGCGCAACACTCGGCTGTCAAATCTCGTATTGACGCATCTCTGCCCCCCCCCCAAACTCAGGCATATTCGCCTACCTGAATTACTTGGAGCCAAAGTCGCGTCGCGAAATCCTCGAATGTCTCATTCAGGGACTAAGGAGGCTCGAGTATCGGGGTTACGATTCTGCTGGTAAGTAGAGGTATTCGCCCACTCAAGAGTCAAAAAGAAAATGAGAGTTGGCTACAACAGGTTGCCATCTTACATTGAACAAATTCGCAGGTGTCGCCGTCGACGACAGGCTAAACAACAATGATTGCATCAGGATTGTACGGCGCCAGGGTAAGGTGGCCATGCTTGAGGAGGAGATTTGGTCGACCTCCAAGGCTAGCAAGAGTAGTTTTGATTTGAGCGAGCGATTTGAAACCCACGTCGGAATTGCTCACACCAGATGGGCCACTCATGGGGCTCCAAGCGCAATCAACAGCCATCCGCAGAGGAGCGACGAGGATAACGAGTTTGTTGTTGTCCACAACGGAATCATAACCAACTACAAGGATTTAAAGGAGTTGCTTGAGAAGAAGGGCTTTCAATTTGAATCGGACACGGACACGGAGGTAATAGCAAAGTTGGTCAAGCATCTCTATGAAACTCTGCCAAACTTGTCCTTCAGGGAGATCGTCGAGCAGGTTATCCAGCAGTTGGAGGGCGCGTTTGCGCTTGTTTTCAAGTCAAGCAGGTTCCCAAATCAGGTCGTTGCAACCAGACGCGGAAGTCCCCTTTTGGTTGGAATCAAGACCAAAATGAGCCTGCCAACCGACTATATTCCAGTCATTGTTGGCCGAAACAAGGAGTACAACCATCGACCAAGCGCCAAGTCTGCGCTCTCGCCCTCAAAGACTGGGCCCGATGTTGTGGAAATTGGCGAAAAGCTTATACCTATCAAGGTTTCCAGCGAGAATGGGCCAGGGGAACGCCTCGCCGTCGAAGATGGCGACCAGGAATCGCCCAAAAGCGAAGCAGCCAGAGGTGCCCCTTCACCTGGCGCCGACATTGACAAGGGGGCCTTCACGAAGATGCACCGCTCACCCTCAACAACCGAGTTTAGTCCGCTTGGTGATAAATCGCCGGTTGAGTACTTTTTCGCCTCAGATGCAAGCGCCATCATTGAGCACACAAACAGGGTTATCTTTCTCGAGGATGACGATGTCGCTTGGATCTTCAATGGCCGCTTGACTATACACAGGATAAACCGAAAGAGGGACAGCAACTTCTCGCTCACGAGAGAGATAACCACTCTCAAGTTGGAGATCCAACAAATAATGAAGGGCAACTACAGTTCCTTCATGCAAAAGGAGATCTTTGAACAATCTGAATCCGTTATAAACACCATGAGAGGTCGGGTTGATTTTAAGACGGGCACTGTGACTTTGGGCGGAATCAAGGACTACATTGGCGATATAATGCGTTGCAGACGGTTACTTTTGATTGGCTGTGGGACGAGTTTCAACAGCGCCATTGCAACGCGCCAAATTCTGGAGGAACTGACCGAGCTACCGGTGATGGTGGAGCTGTCTAGCGACTTTTTGGACAGAAACACGCCCGTTTTTCGCGACGACGTCTGTTTCTTCATCTCGCAATCTGGCGAGACAGCCGAAACAATGGTTGCGCTCAGGTATTGCAAGCAAAGAGGTGCCCTAATCGTGGGCATAACAAACACTGTTGGCAGTAGCATCTGTCGCGAGAGCCACTGTGGGGTGCACATAAATGCCGGGCCAGAGATCGGCGTTGCGAGCACAAAAGCCTACACGAGCCAGTTCCTCTCGCTGGTCATGTTTGCCCTTGTCATGAGCGAGGATCGCATCTCAATGGGCCCAAGACGACAGGAGATCATAAGCGGACTTAGACGGTTGCCCGATCACATTAAACAGGTTTTGGCGCTTGACCACGAGGTGCTGATGCTCGCGAGAGAGCTTTACAAGCAAAAGTCGCTGCTTGTAATGGGCCGCGGCTACAACCACAGCACCTGCTTGGAGGGCGCGCTTAAAATCAAGGAGCTGACCTACATGCACTCTGAGGGAATTTTAGCCGGAGAGCTCAAACATGGGCCGCTTGCCCTGGTTGACAAGGCGATGCCAGTCATCATGGTCATCACGAGGGATCCAGTCTTTCCCAAGTGCATGAACGCGCTGCAGCAGGTAAGTCTGAGCGGCACTGGGATGGTGTTTTCATTTTGCTTGGTTCGCACTAACCCCAAGGTTTATAACAAATCCCAACCAAAACTAGGTTATCGCTCGAGATGGACGGCCAATCGTAATATGCGAGCAGGATGACAAGGAAACGCAAACGATGGCCTTCAAGTCGATCGAGGTTCCTCACACAGTCGACTGCCTGCAGGGAGTCCTGACCGTCATCCCTCTCCAGCTCCTCTCCTATCACATAGCGGTTTTGCGCGGCTGCAACGTCGACTGTCCAAGGAACTTGGCCAAATCTGTCACCGTTGAATGAGGAGCGTTCAAATTTTTGTTTTTGTAAGTTTGTTCTAGTAGAACTGAGCAAAGTGAGGGACGAGTTCAGATTTGGCAATCCAGTTAGCGATCCATGAATCGAATGGACAGCGAGTGCAGGTGAAAGGTTAAGGCCACGAGCTGTTAGCAGGTGCATCCTTTCGTCATATCAAACCAACTTGAGCTTATCAAATCTATTGAATAAATGCGGCCAGCGACTTTGTTTTGGGAGGGGAATCAAGTCTAGAGTCTAGCACTTATAGTTGGCTTTAAAATTGGCTAAAAGAGGAGTGTTGACCACACTGTCTCGAGTTTCTAGCCGAGACCGAGCGAGTGAATATAACTCAATCTATCCGATTCTTTGAACAGAAACAACTCACTCTTGCTAACAAGAGAGAGAGAGGGCGCAACACTTGGCCACCAGGCGGCGACTCGAGTCTACAGGTGCAAACACTGGATTGTTCTCCCGACTCCGCCCCTTCTATTTTCGCTCCTCCATTCCGATCGCTCCTGTCCATTCTGAGCCCACTCAAACTGGCTCCATTCCAGTTCAGTCGCTCGAAGGGCCAACATTAAGCAAACGCAACAACAAACCATCGTTTAGACATCAGTCCAGCATCCGGAAGCTGCAACCAACCCCGAAACTGAAGAGCGAAGACAAACAGTGAAGCCGCTGAATTCATGCGACCAGCCACGAGAGAGTTTGGGCTCCAAGAACTGGCCGCTCTGGCGGGTTAGCCGAGCGTTGAATCTGCAAGGAGAGGGTAAGTTTTGAGGCTCATTGAAGGCGACCTGTTAGGAGTGGAGCTAGCGTTTGGCGCAATACCAAAGCGGCCAAACCGCCCACCCGCCGGGCTGGCCACTCCAGGTTGGTCTACTTTCGCCGCTTCCGGCAACCACGCAACTCTTCAGCAGAGCGAAGAGTGAGGAGGAGGCTAATTGAAAGTGGCAGCGGCAGGCGATCGACGGGATGAACAGTGGCAGATTGTGTGGCCCAGATTGTGTGGCCTAAGCTGGCAAACAAACGCTTTCAAGCCGACCGTTGGGATTGGCTCGGAGGGGTTGGATCGATTGCGCGGCCGGCCTCGCGCTCGCAGCCAGGCCGGCTGGTTGGGGAGCCGAGCAAACTGGAGGCCTGTTGTCGCAAGGGACGAGTTCCGCTCCAATTGTAATCGTAGAGCCAGCCACTGGCCAGCTTCCTGATAAGGCGTTCAAGCTAATAGATGGCTCGCCTCCCGTTTGTTGGCCCAGGTGGACTCTTGGTATTGGGAGGATGCGCGCACTTGGCCGCCCTGTTCAATTGAGTGGCCGGCCAATGGTTGGAGTGCGCTCTCGACAAGCTGGCCCTGTTTGCGCAGAGTCCAACTGGCTGGCCAACAGCCGGTTGGCCCTCCCGAAGGCGCCTTGAGGCGGCCGCCGGCAAGCGAGCGCGAAACTGGCCGCATGGAGATGATGGACACCAATTGGCGGCTCGCGGACCATCAGGGCGGCGGCGCTTCCGGCCCGAAAGTGGCGCTAATGACGCCACAGGTGTTTGGAGTTGGCGGCAACGGCCGTTTGGCGCCAGAGGGCCAACTGGGCGGACAAAAATCGATTTCTCGCGCCTCCGATTATTGGCGTCGGAATGATGATTTCGAGTTTGCTTTCAAAATGAAACTCTAAAAGTCGTGACGAAGCTGGAATTGATTCGCGTTTGCGATACAATTTGCGCAAATCTAGCTGACTGGCGCAGCTGCACCGGCCGAAGCTGCAGCAGCAGCGGCTTTGCTGCCGGGGACCCAAGAGCGAGCCCTCGGCCAGCTCGATTGGAAGCGGAAGGAGAGAGAGAGAGAGAGAGAGAGAGAGCGGAACCAGCCAGAGGTGTTGAGTGTTGCCAATCACTTTGGTGGCGGCGGCGGCGGCGGCGGCGGCAACACTCGCTGGCCCAGTAGGTGGCGGCGGGCGCGCGAGCTCGCCGGCCACTTAGAGGGTTAATTTCCTCTCCAAGCTCGCATTGCAGGCGCCGATTTTTGTGCCTTAGGGTTGTAAATTGAATGAAACAAGCTCGCCCTTGTTAGCGCTCAAAGCTCACTCTGGCCGCCCAGCCGCTAGCTGGGCCAAACAAGCTGGTTTTCCGCGCGAGCTTAGCGGCCCGAGCGCTCGGCCAGCTGGCAGCGCGCGTCACCTTGAGCGCGGACGCAAGAGCTCGCTAATTTGAATGAAGGTAAGCGAGTTGAGGCCGCACTACAATCTGGATCCCATCGCGCCGCCTGCCCATCCGCTGATCGATCTCTCGCCGCCGCCGCCGTCTGATCAGTGCAAATCAACGGCCCAAAGCCCGCTGATTTATCACCGCCTGGCTCCCCAGGCGCGCAATTATCGGCCCCACTCAAAATCAGCCTCCCTCTCCCCAACTTTGCCACTCTCAAATTTGGTTCACTTTTGGCGCGAGTTAATTGCAAGAATTAGCATTGCAGTCGGGCGGGCAAACTCGGCCGGCATTGATTAAAAGGTAACAGGTGAGCTGGCCGGCTCATCTCAACCCTTTCGGTCGTGCGCGGCCGCCAGAGCACGAAGGCGCCTTTGCAAAGCCTTTGGGCTCTGCAATTAGGGGAGAGCGCTCAAAGGCTCTCGTGTTACGTCGAGCAAACAGAGCGCCACTCGAGTCGCATTCAAACTCTTGCAAACACTCGAGAGCCAAGCGCCCGATTGGAGAGCCCTTTGTTGGCCGGCCACTCTCCACGAGTGTCTCCCTCATTCACCTTCTCGCTCTGCCTATTCTCGCCGACTTCCGAGTTTGGGCTGGCAGTTTGGTGGGCCGAGCCGGGCGGGGGAAGAGTGTGCGTTGCGTCGTGAGCGTTGCCGGCGCCAGTGTCGCCGCCACAATGGCCGCCCCGCCGCCAAGTGTCAATTTCATTATTCGAGGTGAAGCTCGGCGATTGGAAAGCTCGCGAATTATTACCTGCTTGCTGGGCGCCAAGTCGGCCGCTCGGCGGACTAGGATGGGCGAGTTGGGAGAGCGCCGCTCTTCGCTCCGGTCGAGCGAGCTGCACTTGCGGCGGCCGCCGCCGCGCTGGCTTCCATGACCGCGTGAGAAGCGGGCGCCCCCGAGGCGGCGACAGTTTTGCATCTCACGAGGGCCGAGATGCCTCTCGATCGATTGCAAGGCTCGAGCTCGCCCAGGAGCGCCAATGGCGGCGACTGCGGCGGCTGCTGTTGCGGCCCAAGGAGAGGAGTGGGCGAGCGGCGGCCAAGTTGAAAAAGCGCCACTTTGCCTCCGATGGGCGAGTTTGGCGCCTCGGGCGGCCGTTGGCCAGCCTGCGGCGCCACTTTGGGCGTCGAGGGAGTGAGACAAAAAGGCGTCCTCGCAGATTGCTCACCTCTTTCGGCCGAGACGGAGCCAAGCGAGCCAAGCGAGCCGAGCTGAGCCGGACTGAACCAAACTGAACTGAACTGAACTGAACTGGACTAATGCGAACAGGTAGCTGGCGTTCGAAGCAGGTTGCCGGCAGGAGAGCGGCGCCAGCAGCAGCGGCGGCAACAACAGCAACAGCAACAACTCACTCGAGATCTCGGCCGCCTGGCAGCCATGATTTGTGTTCATTTGTTGTCTCCATTTGCCTCAAGTGGCAGCTTGTCCGACTCGAGCAGGCCGAAAGCGCCAATTGTCGGCTCCGGGGCGACAACAAAGCGAGCTGCTAAAACAAAGAGCGAGCCCGAGTGATGTTTCCAGCTGACGGGCGAGCTAACAGGGCCAAGAAGGCGGCTCAGGTAGGCTGCCCGGCCGGCGGAGTCCTCTGTCTTCGGCTCGCTTTGTGATGCAAATGCCGCTAACATCATGTTTTGCGCACCAAACAACACGCTCGCTCTGCCCTAAACTGGGCCACTTTGACAAACCTTGCGGCCGGCTAACCTTGCGGCCGGCGGGCCGAGTTGGCCACAGGCGCTCAGAGTTGGCCGATGCTCTGCTGATTGGCTTCGAGAGGAATGGCACGAAGTTTTGCACGCAAGCTAATCGAATTGGGAGCCAGCGAGAGTTTGCTCAGCTCGCCCATTCTGCTCCATTCTCCTCTCAACTCCTCTCATCTCCTCCTTTCAAGCCAGAGCCTGAGATTGAGGGGCAACAAAGCGAGCAAGAGCGGCGGCTTATGCGCTCGCAAAATTGAATGGCCAGCTCGAGGAATCCTCCCCCCCCCCCAATGAGCCACTGACCTCGGGCTTCTCCCTTTCTAGTCGGCTCGGCCCATTTTCAGCTTGGCCCAAACTCTTGCTTCTGCGCCGCCGAACTCGCTTGAACCGCAAGATTTAGTGCACAATTAATGGCAAAACCAACAAAGGCTTCCCCTTTCGCCCGTCGGCCAGCTGGGCTCGCTTTCCACTCGGCCAGGGGCACTCGGCGGCGCTGGACGGGCTGCCGGCGGGCGCAAGCTTTGTCTCGCTCCCGCCCCATGGACGGCTCCTCATGGAGTCGGGCCGGCTGCGGGCCACCCGCCAGGTGAGATGTCTAATTTGACAGGCGGGCGGCAGGCAAGGCTGGCTGGCTGGCTGGCTGGCTGGCTGGCTTGCTGGCTTGCTCGCTGGCGGCGGAAGGGAGGCGAGCGAGCCAAGACAAACAGAGAGCATCCGCCTTCCTCCGGCCGAGCCGGCGCCAGGAAGCGGACGCCGAGGAGCATTGACATTGCGCCCGGCCGGCTGGGGCCGAGCCGTGTCAATGGCCGGCCGAGCGGCGGCGGCTGCGGCGGCCAGTTTCCGCTGCTCGCAATTGCCGCCCAGCTCGGGGCTGCCGGCTCGCGATTAGCGCGCTCAGCCGGCGGAAGTGGCCCGGCTCAGGCGGGGCAAAAAGCGGCCGGCTTCAAATTGCTTCACGCTTTTTCGAGCCTCGTGATTGAGTTGCGTCGCGGCCGCCGCAGCCGCCGCTCAATCAGACTCAAGCGGCGCTACCTGTTTGCTGCGGCCTTTGCACGCAGCCGAAGGGGATGATTATTTTGCATGAAAAAGTTTGATTCAGGAGTATGAGCGGCTGTTGGCCGGCTTAGCCGCCGGCCGGATTTTTAGCCGATGTCAGGCGGGCCGCAGCCTTTGCGGCCAGAGAGGCGGCCACTGACGAGATAATGGCGCCGCCGCCGCCGCCGCCAGCTTTGAATGCTCGTCCGGCCAAGAGGGGCGAGCGGGCGGAAAGGGAACAATAACAAGCCGCTTGCGCTGGCCATAAAATGCGCCAAGGATCCGCATCAAGTGGGCGAGGCGGCGAGCGCTCGTTGGCCGCCCAGATCTGCGTCGGGCGCCGCAAGGGCTGAGGAGCGGCGGGCCTTTCGTGCGCGCGAGCTGCCGGGCGAAAGTGAGCCTCTCGCCTCCTCACTTCCCGGCTAGCGGCCAATTTGCGCCCAACAAGGCCCGCTGAAGCCAACCCGCTGACCACTCAATGAGGCTGCGTGCGTTATGGGCGCTGATTGGCTTTCCTTGTGGGATCGTTTGGCGTTGGCCTGCTGCTGCTGCTGCGGCTCCTCCATTAGAATGCGGCCATCAATCTTGGGCCGGCCGTTTGTTTCGCTAAGCGGCCGCTCTGAGCGCCGCCGAGCTCGCTTATCGTTCATCTGTTTGGCGCGCACTCGCCGGCCCAAACAGAGTCTGGCGCAAAGTGGGGCGCCCAGGCGCGAGGGTCGAGCTTTAGTGAGCTTCGGCCCAACTGGCGGCTCCATTATGCAGCGCGGGAAAGGGAACGCCGATTCACTTTGCGCCAACCCCAAAGGCACACGCAAGGTGAGCTGGCCGCGCGCCGCCAAGCCACCGGCGGCCATTGTCTTGGTCTCGCGCGCAAACCTCGACTGGATCCGCTCGGCCCGCTGCTGTTGCTGTTGTCTTGGAAGCGGGCGGACGGGCGGCCGGCCGCTGAGGGCTCTCGATGCGAGCGAGCGCGAGGGAAAACTATCGACCAATTATAAAACAATACATAATAACAAGGAGGCAAAGGCTGGCCGGCGGCAGTAAAGCTGCCCCGCCAGCTCAGCTCGGCGCGCAGGCGAGAGGCAGCGAGCGTGCCGGAAGTGGAGTGAACCCGCCAGGCGGGCGGCCGGCCGGCCAGGTAGGCAGCTAGGCAAGCGGGCGGACGGATGCGCTCGTCCGCGAGGATAACTTTCAATCGGGCAAACTCTTTCAGCGAAAGCTCGACTCCTCTCCTCTCCACTCTGAGCGCAGATGGAGCGATTATGCAACAGGCGGGCCAGCCGAGCTCGAGTATGAAAATGAACCCGCGAAGGCGCCGCCAATCACTCGGCGGCCAGCTCGAGCGGCCGTCTCCCGGCCGAGCTGGCCGGCTAGCGCCGCAGTAATTGCGCTAATCGGCGGCCATTCGTTCCGGCGAGCGGCGGCCGCTTGCGCCGGACGCGCCCTCTCTGCGCCGGCGCGCCCATCTCGCTCCAAACTCGCGGGCTGGCCTTCCTCAAAACTCACCTGGAGCGCAGGTAGCAATAAATTACGCGATGCAACGAGAGTCAACTTAATTTACGCTCACTCGGCGAGCGGAAAAGAGCAGACAATTGCAAGTCAGCGGCCGCCTGTTTGCTCCTCGCGAGAGTTGCCCGGCGCAGCGGCTGCAACGGCGGCCGGCCTCGAGCGCAAACAGGTGTCCTCGTTGCGGCCGATCCACTAATCAGGGGTTGTCGATGAGTTTTTGGGGCGACGGTGGCGCCATCTGGGCGCGGCGAGCTTGCTGACCCACGAAAGGGGGCGGCGGCGGCGGCGGCCACAGGAGACAAGCGCCGGGCAACACAATGCACCGGCGGCCACACGCAGTTGTTATTTATGGAAAATTATACGCCCGCTTGCGCTTGTTGTTGTCGCGCGGATGAGTCACGACCCCAATGCGCGCCGATCGCTCGCAATTGAGCCGGCGAGCGGATGCAAATGGGCGGCCCAATGGGCTGGCCGGCGAGCACGATGACAGACCCTCCCCTCGGGTCGCTCGTTTGCGGGGGCCGCGCTTGTGCTTGCGCCGGCCTGAGCATGGGCCGCTCTCGACGCGCACGAACGAGAGCGGCCAAAGACAAAGCGCTCTCGCTGGCCGTCAATTGTCAATTGCGGCCGGGCGGCCATTGCCATTTGGTCGTGCTCGCCAGCCGGCCAGCGCTTGACCAGCGCACATCCACTCGCTCGGCGGAACCAACGCGACCTGAGCCGAGCACTCAAGCCGGCCGCTCGGTTTGTTTTGCAACCCACTTGGCCTTTGCTGGCTTGAAAACAAAGCCAGCCTGGAAGTGTGAGGCCGAGCGGGTGTGATATTGAAAAGTGCGTGCTTACATCCGATTTTGGCCGCAGCCGGCGCTCGGCCGCCGAGTGGCCGACCTGCCGACCAGCCGACCAGCCGGCCGGCCGGCGCAATTAATCGCGATCCCTTCCCACCGAGCGGCCGCACTTTGTCTGGCCGGCAATTACTGTACCTGGCCGAGCCGAGCTGGCAGAGTGGCCGCAAGCTCAGAAATGCTGGCCCGCCGGACCCGCAAAGCTCGGGCTGGCGGCCACGCAAATCGATTGGGAAGCCCGAATGACATCCGCAAGCCGCGCGCCGAACTCAGCTTTGTTGTTTGCTGATGGGAACTGGCCGCTCGGGCGGGCTCACCTGTCGACGGCGACATTGGGCCAGCCTTGGTTCAAGGTGAGAGAGTTTGAGCGCAAATATTGTTTTGTCCTTCGATTTCAAGTGGCCGGTTCGCACGCTGGCGAGCGGAGCGCGCAAATCTCCGGCTGCTTGTTCTCGCACAATCGCTGCCAGCGGGACAAACAATATGATTGATGATTGTTTTGGCCGGCCCTCGCCGCCGAGAGCTCGCCGTGACCGAGCCGGCGCCTGTTGCGCTGGCGAGCTTGCCGCTCGCTCAGCGCCGCCTGTCGCCGCCGGCCGCAAGCACAGCATGGGCGGCCCGCAGCTGCAATCTGCCAGCTTCCTGGCCACTCGCTCGCTCGCTCGCTCGCCAACTAAAAATAGCCAAATTGAATCTCAATTAGGCGCTCGCGGCGGCACCGATGACTATGGCGACTCCCCGGCGGCGCTTGGCAGAGCGCGGACAAAACAATGGCCGCCCTCAGCCAAGTTCGCGCTCGATGGCGCAGAGCGCGGAAAGCGGAGTGGAGGGCAAAGAGTGGCGAGCAGGGAGAGAGAGTTTGGGTTTGCAGTTGCAGTTGCAGTTGCTCGGATGAGCAGCAGCTGGCAGCTGGCGAGACCAGCACGCAGCCAGAAAATTGAAAGCGTGATTCTTGCCCATTAGCGTGAGGGGTGATAAAATTTATAGCCAGCCCAATGGCTTGCCAAAAAACCAGCGAGAGTGGCGCTCATTCGAGCTCGGCCGCTTTGACATCTCGGCGGGCGCGAGACCCGCTTGCTTGCGCTGGCCCGAGACTCACTCCTCGGCTTGCTCGAGCAGGGAGCCCATCGGCGGGCACAAGAGCGACTCGCTAACTTGGCCGCCGAGCGCAAGCGGCCGGCTGCACCGAGTTCATTGGAGGCTGTCGGCCAACTTGGCTCCAGGCAAACAAAGGCTCGAGCCCGCTAAGGCTAATTATGGCCGGCAGCTTCCTGGCGCCTGGCGATTAGATTGAGAGCTGGCCTATTACATATTGATGGGCCGCAGTTAAGTGCGGGCGGGCGGGCGCGTTTTGCATGCGAGACGAAGCTAGCCGCTCGAACTGCAGAGCTGGCGAGCAAATCAAGACGTACGCCCCCTCTATCACCTGTTGAGCGGCGACAGTGTTCTCACTGCGAGCAAGCAGATTGAATATTCATCCCTCAACTGGCCGCCGCCGCCAGCTCGAGCTCGGACGCCCAGAGCTTTAATTAGCCGTTGGCGGCTTGAGCCAAGAAAGCCAGCCAGCAAGCCATCGAGTCGACTTTTACAACCAAATCAGCGTTACCTGTCGATTTGTCGGGCGCCCAAGACGAGACGCTGATCCAGCTGAAAGGGCAACCCTGACTCAGGCAGGGCCTTTGAAAGGTCTTGCGGGTTGAGGGTGCGCCGTCCGCTAATTGCTGGCCCGCTGCCGCCGCCAAACGGGCGCCACTCGCAACAGCTGCCAGCCTCACCTGCCCTCCGCAGGCTTCCGCCAGTCGCGCTCGCAGCTCGGCCGGCTCGGCCCCACAATCTAAGCCGGCAGATTTGCGGGCGGACGGACGGCAGAAGCGAGCGGACAAAGCTGACTCGGCTCGATAATCCGGCGAGCTGGGGAAACACAATGTTCTCCTCCCCCCCCCACTTCCACAAGCTCAAATCTCACCCCCTACGCCTGTCTTAGCGGAAGGGGGGGGACTCCACTCTTTGGCCTTTCCGGCACGCGGAAGCAAGCTAATTTGCTTTATTACTGACCCATTCCGCCTCCTCTTAAACATGGCCAACTTTCAACAGGTTCCAAGGCAAAGGCCGCTCCACCTGAGCCGCCATACCGCCAATCGTTGGTTTGCACATGTTGCACTCACTCGGACACGCCTCCGCCCAGTGCTCGCCGCCCGCGCGCCGCCCGCAGCCACAGGCCATGCTGCTGCATGAGAATGTCGTTCGGATTCCGGCCCGCACGGCGCAGCCCATCATCAGCTCGGTGCCCAAGTGTCGCAACCCGAAAGCATCGCGCTCACATCAACTTGACATCGGCATTGCGGGCTCGCCAATGGGCGCAGCAGCCAGCGCGCACACAGAGCGGCCTGTGCGCGCGCGCCCGACCAGCAAACAAGCGACCGGCGCCTCCAGGTGCCTGAACGAAGACCAGGTGGTGCTGCTGGTCAACAACGATCACATCAAGGGCGGCGGAGTGCAAGTTATTGGCCGCCGGCTTCCGTTGAAGTCAATGACGACGCAACAGCACTCGCAGGAGCAAGCCGGCTACTTGGGCCATCCAAGCTCAGCGGTGCACCTGCAAACTATCGACTACTCGCAAGTGTCCGGTCCAGTTGTGGGCAGACGCTCGCATAGGATGATCCAGCAGCAACACAAACCGAAACGGGTGACCAGAGTCTACCAGCACGAGCAAGCCGAGGAGGATTTCGACTACCAGCTGGAGCCAGGCAGGCGAGGCGAGGCTCGCGTGAGGGTGGAGGACAAGTACGGACAGCAGCCCTTGAGTTTGGTTGAAACTTGCATGGGCTCGAGCGAGCAAACTCGGCAGCTGCAGCCGGAAAGCGAGAGCTTGGGCGCAAAACAGCGACACATGGCCAGGTACCAGGCAGATCCGCTCGTTGGCGCCGCGGCCGAGTACAGTCTGGCGCCAATGCAACAGGAGTCGGATAGGAGAAAGCTCAAACAGCAGCAGCTCAGGTCAAGCTTGATGCAGGAGTTGTCGAGCTCGCGGCAGCATCATCACAACTACAGCCACGACTCGCGCCATCTATCAGCCAGGTCCACGCCCTCGTCCTCGTCGTCGCCAAGCCGGCGCACCATTCAAGCCGCCAAAACTCCCTCCTATCCGTCCTCAAAGAAAGCCTCGCTCGGCCTCCAACAGGAGCAGCTGGGACCCATCGAGTGCGTCGCCTGTTGCTCCTCGCGGCCTCTCAGCCCCCCGGCGCCGCTTTGCCGCGAGCCCTGCTGCTACGAGGCCGCCTACCTGGACGAGCTTGAGCAACGGCCGCTCAGGTCGGCCTCCTGTCAGCGCTCCCTGGTAGAGTTGTCATGTTGCGCTGAGCCAACTCAAACGAACCAGAGCCGACATCAGACTCGCCAACCCTCAAAGCAACAGCTAGCAGGGCAGGCGAGCGCCAGATACGAGCGGCAGCCGCGCATCCAAAGCAGCCGGCACCACCACCACCACCACCACTCGTGCCAAGCTAATGGTTCCACGCTCGCCAACAAACCGCCCGCGGCTCATCGGTCAAGCTCGTGCCATGACCGACAGCACCAACAACGGCCGCTAATGGCCTCCAACCGCAATGTGCCGCCTGTGCAACCAAAACCCTTGCTAAATTACCTCCTCCCGAGACAGACAACGGCCGCTAATGAGTTTCTACTGATTAATGGGCACTCAGACGAGCCACTTAGGACCAAGCTGGCTTGCTCTGGCCGCTCGAGGGTGGCCAGTTTGCAGGCTGCGCAGGCGGTGCCAATGGGGCCGGCCGAGCTTGTTGGCGCGTCTGACGAGGTTGCGGCCGTTTCGCAAATGTACGAGTCGCTTGCTGCAGAGCTCAAGGCTAAGCTTGGCGACCCAAAGATGGGGCCGATCTTGTTGCCGCCAAAGGATTACGACACAATGAGTAGGAAGCAGGGCAAGCTTAGCGGAATTGAGCTCAGAAGATCGACCAACCCGCAACTTGTTGGGCCGGCAGCAAACAGATTGGCCCCATCCTCGAGGGGCAACTTAACAATTCACGAAACAAGCGGCCACTCGCCACTCGACTGCCCCACTGGACTGCTCGGCCAGGAGCTTTCAACGACGGGCGGAAACGGGAGCGCCAGGAGCAGTGGCCGGAGTCGCGACGAGGAGGATGGGAGCATCCAGCGCTCGCGTTCAAATAGCTCCTCTGGACTTGGCTCAATCTCAATGTGCGCCGGCTCGCCAAACTCGTCGCCATCCTCAAAGTGCTCGTCGCGCGAGGATATGCGATTGGCCGAGGGCGCGAGAAGGGGCGCAAATTTCACCAGGATCAGTATCAACGCGAGTCCAAGCGGCGCAGACATGAAGCTGGCCGAGAGTTATGTTGGCCGGCCTAGGCTGGTCGCCGCCGCTTCGGACAGGAAGGATTGCTCGCCAGACAATGGGGGCGGAAGCGACAGTGGCCACAGTGGAAGCGAGCATCTGGACCAGATTCAGCGTGCAAACGCTAGCCTGGTGGGAGGTGAGCGCGACAGTGGCCTCTCCACGCATAAGCTGGCCGCGGGTGGCCTGAAGCAGATAACGCAAACGACGGCTTCCCTCGGCGCCAGGCCGAAGTGTGAGAGCCAACGGGGCAAGGGGATCAGGCACCACAATCCAAGCAACGTTTCTGATGGGGTCCTTTGGAATGGACGCGTGGAAATCCCGCTCAAGGTCAACAGCGACAGGAATGGAAACACCTACTTGGCCACCAAGCAGATCATCTACTAGCTGCCGGTTGTTGATTTTTGCGCTAAAGCTGTTGCCTTGCCTACTGGTGTTACGGGCCGACTGGTTGCGGCGGTGTAAGATAGCCAAATGTAAATACAAAATGCGCCTGGTAATGGAGCTAATAAAGCTTTGTATGTTGTTGGTTCATCATCTTTTGCGTCACAAACACTTGAACATCAACATTTTTAGGTCTCTATCCATGCGAGATGTTGTTGCTGGCAATTGAAAGCTAGAGGCAATCTCGTTCTCGGGCGAGAGCTTTGGGCGGGCCAAGATTTCGACGTTTGATGAAGCTCACGAGACTTGCGGGAGCTGCCTGCTGCTTGCAGACGCGGTGGCTTCACAAAACGCTCATCTTTCTCACATTGCATCGGATTGGGCATAGCGGCCGCAGGAGCCCAGCTCGCCCGCAGCTCCCAGCGCAACAGCGATGATTATCTGTCTGTGTGCGCGAGTGTTCGTTTGTCTGTCCGTCCGTCTGTGCTATTTATTTTGTTTCTCTCAAGGCTGGCTACCCATTGAAAGTACGTGGAATTCCACTACCAAACAATACAACCTGACAACGATTTGGCCGATCCTTTCTAGGCTTATTCTTGTCGAATCAAACGTCCTCTCTTTGAGACTTCATTTATTCATTCGAAAGTCCTCTCTTATTGAGTCCACATCAAATAGGGAAATTAAATACCTGATTGCGGCACAAAATGAGCAGCAACGCTGGCGGCAGCGTTGGAGGTAATCCAAATCGGAGCTCAGCCGCAAGTAGTGGCAGTAATGGTGGCATCTCAAATAGCAACACCAACACCAGTGCAGCGGCCAGGAGTCCAACGACGCCAAAGCTCAAAACGCAACCCAAATCAATGAGGATGCGAATGTTTCCTGCTCACTTAGACGACAGACTGTCTCATGGCATCTGGATGACACTCAAATCGGCCATTCAAGAGATTCAGAAGAAGAACAATGGTGGCCTCAGCTTTGAGGAACTATATAGGAACGCTTATACTCTGGTGCTCCACAAGAAGGGCGACACCTTGTATGAGGGCGTCAAGGAGGTAATTCGAGAGCACTTGGAGGAGAAGATTCGCGTCGACGTTCTCAATTCACTCAACAACCAGTTTCTTCAGGTCCTCAACCAGGTTTGGTCGGATCATCAGACTAGTATGATGATGATTAGAGATATATTGATGTATATGGATCGTATTTATGTCCAACAGTGTAGTGTTGACAACGTTTACAATGTAGGCTTGAATCTATTTCGTGATCATGTTATAAATCATCCAAATATTAGAGATCATCTGAGGCATACACTCTTATCGCAAGTTACAATGGAACGGCGAGGCGAATATATTGAGGCCCACTGGATAAAGAATGTATGTAAGATGCTCGTCGATCTAGGTATCGATAGGAGGACGGTCTACGAGGAGATATTTGAAGTTCCCTTCTTGGAACAATCTGCCGAGTTTTATCGGAGTGAAAGCCAGAGATATTTGAATGAAAATTGTGCCTCCACTTACATCCGAGAGGTCGAACAAAGAATTGAGGAGGAATCGAAACGGGCTCAGCGTTACTTAGATCCCGGCACCGAGATTAAGATAGTCCACGTTGTCGAGGGTGAGCTTATAACCAAACATATGACTTCTATTGTCGAAATGGAGAATTCTGGTGTCGTCAACATGTTAAGAGATCAGAAGATTGACGATCTTAACTGTGCATATAGGCTCTTCTGTCGAGTACAAGCGGGACTGCAATGTATAATCGCCTGTGTTAGCAGCTATCTTAGGGAGCAAGGCAAGAGTCTAGTGACCGAAGAGGAAGGTGGTAAAAGTGATGCTGTACAATATATACAAAAGCTATTGGAACTTAAAGATAGATTTGACATATTCTTGGTCAGGTCGTTCAATAACGATAAAGAATTTCTCAAGATGATAGCCAAAGATTTTGAATACTTTCTTAATCTGAACCCTCGCTCACCCGAGTATTTGTCGTTGTTTATCGATGATAAACTCAAAAAGGGTGCCAAGGGAATGACTGAGACCGAAATAGAACAAGTTCTTGAGAAAACCATGGTATTATTCAGGTATCTGCAAGACAAGGATGTTTTTGAGCGCTACTACAAGCAGCATCTAGCCAAAAGACTATTGCTCAACAAGAGTGTCTCTGACGATTCTGAAAAGAACATGATTTCAAAATTGAAAACAGAATGCGGTTGCCAGTTCACATCCAAACTCGAGGGCATGTTCAAGGATATGGCAATCTCTAACTCAACTATGGACGAATTCAAAGTTTTCTGTGGCAACGCGGGAGCCCATCTTCACGGGGTCGATCTTAGCGTTCGCGTTCTTACAACTGGATTCTGGCCAACTCAGTCAACACCATTCAAGACCATCTTACCTAGCGCTCCTCGCACTGCATTTGATGTGTTTAAGAAATTCTATCTCGCTAAACATAGTGGCCGCCAACTAAACCTTCAAGCGCAATTGGGATGGGCAGATCTTAATGCATTCTTCTATGGTGTCAAGAGAGAGGAGCCCGAGCCAACACAAACTATACAAATGCCCACCACAAAGTATTTACACGATCCTGGCGCAGAGCCTAGCACCAACACCTTTCCCATAATGACTCCAAGGCGGCACATTATCAGCGTCTCCACCCACCAAATGTGCATCTTGATGCTGTACAATGAACGTGATTCTTTCTCCTGCCAGGAGCTGGCAACTAGGACTCAAATACCCGAGAAAGACCTACTAAGAGCGCTCATGTCCTTGGCCATGGGCAAGCAAAACCAGCGTATTCTTATCAAGACGCCGAAAACTAAGGAAATCGAACCGGACCACATTTTCACCATTAACGACTCGTTTACATCAAAACTAATTCGCGTAAAGATACAGGCTATTGCTTGTCGTGGCGAATCCGAGCCTGAGCGTAAGGAAACTAGGAGCAAGGTTGACGAGGATAGGAAGCACGAGATTGAGGCTGCGATTGTCAGAATTATGAAAGCGAGGAAGCAAATGCCACACTCGAATCTCGTGACTGAAGTGACCGAGCAGCTAAGATCAAGGTTCATGCCCAGTCCTGTGATAATCAAAAAAAGGATTGAAGCGCTCATAGAACGCGAGTACCTGGCAAGAACCGATTCTGATAGGAAAACTTACACATACGTGGCCTAGGGGCCCTGTAAATTATAATAAAAAACGATCCGCTATGATCCACCTGTCGTAAGCGAGATATTGTTGTTTGACCTAGGTCATTGTTGAGAAAGAGTTTGAAGAGGAGCCCCCGATTGGGGGCAGAAAAATTGCAGATTAGTGTCCCGTGAGTGACCGAGACACCATGCAATGTTTAGTAAAAGGCGAAACATTGGTAATTTAACCAGATGCCTCGGCCAGGACTCTAATGAAAGTTGAGCGCGCGTTTTGTCACATCCCTCTCAAGTCGACCTTGTGATGCTGTTTGTTATCAGCTTGGTTTCCATTATAACAAATCAAATGCATCGATATCATCAAATTTTGACTTCCGAAATTAACACAACACATGTCTATGTTGTAATTTTCATAGATCAAAGGATATAAGCTGTCCGCACGATCGCAATACCTCAGTAACGGTTTATGGTCGGTAATTGGATGACACGGACAATCGAAGTTGGTCAAAAATTTTACATACTTTATATAAATATTGTTTAATTCTTATTTATATAAAGACACTTTTCACGGCTCCTCGATAGCAGTGGCTCGGGTGTAGATCAGCTGGGAGCCGTGCTTGGCGACAAGTTTTATGAGGCCCTTGGTGTGCAAATCTCTGAGAACCCTTTTGGCCAAACTTGCTCGAACCTTCATACGCTCTGAGACAACCGATGGCGTTATGAGTTTATACTTGGGAACTTCGCTAATTGTCTTTTCATAGGTTGCATTGTCGAATAGCACCAAGTTGTTCAACTTGTCACGCACTTTTCCTTTCGACCACTTCTACTCATCACAAGTTAATTTTTCCAGGGGCGTTCGTTCGATTTCGTGGAACGTTTGATGTTTGTTGGAGGATAACATAGGTGAACGGAGCGAGAGAAGAGGGTTAATCTGGTGAAACAATGGTAGAGTTGACGGGATAGATTAGGGCAGTTCGAATGGGGTCTACTAACCTTCTTCTTGGCCTTTCCTCCTCCAGATCCTTCCTTCTTCTTGGCCACCGGCTTATCTGACTTCTTTGCGTCCTTCTTCGGAGGCATCTTGAGTCCTCCTTGTTCAAACAGTTAATCTAATTATCTATACCCTTAAATTAGCTTTGTTGTAACCAGGTTGAGGTTCCAGAATATTGGAGTGGGCCGGCGAAAGGAAACAAATTGGAACCCGAGTTCATGCCGACTCAGGTGTTACATGTGCTCATCGGCGCGTCCCGTAAACCGAATGCCGTAAAACACAGCGGAAGCTTTCATACTCGCTGCAGCTTTTTCCATAGTCAGAATCCTCGTCTCAACACATGCGCGCCGTCTGAGCGCGCGTTAATTTGAATTGTGCGCTTTTGGTGTTCTGGCCCAGGATTGATCGCCGAGTATCTCATATCCTATTGAATTTGCACTGAACTCTATGGTCAGAGCGGAGGCTTGCTGATCTGCAGCTTCGGCTCAGCCTTCGGACAAGATGGCGGTGCCAGACTATAGTTTGTGCGCGGGCACATTGGACTATAGTCGCGGCGATTGGCCATGATTGCGTTCGCGGGATCCCCGAGAGCTCGATGGATCTAACGAGCTCGCTGGTTCACGATATGCGGGCCCATTCCTATCTTGACCGAGGGCCGTTAGAGTTCTTGGCGGCGGCGGCGGCTCAATAAAACGGCCCAGATTTGCCGCCACTCGATGGGTTGCGATCGAGTTTTCTGTGGGATGGTCATTAGCCTTGGGAGTCCAAATTTGATAGTCAAAATTGACACGAGCCCACATCGAAGCGAATGGTGTACATGTAGATGCAAATGATACAGCGGAAACGTTTTGTTAGGGGTAGCATTGTGAGTGGGAGGATTTTTGGCGGCCACTTCGAGACAATCAATCGCATTTCCCAGCCAATTTCGACAGGCTTTTGCTGCCCAGATTTTCCCATGCACAACTCAAGCCAGACAAACCCTCCCAAAGCGGAGCAAAGAGTTTCCTCTCATCCTGAACAGACGAGGTAGAAAATTTCGAGAACCTTTGAAGGCCCGCATCTTGCGTGGAGCAAATGCAACCACGTATTCAAATCTAAGTTGGTAAGCTCATTCATGAGGGCTAGCGAGCCTCTAGGCTGCACGCCCTCGGCGCCAGTGGTTCAAAATTTATTCTTGGCTCCTGACCAAGTTCACCTTATCCACAGTAGACACAAAATATAAACTCTCTCTCTCTC